>Ga0105090_10000295_pt1 | contig 23449 bp, 21 predicted proteins | sample PPLLak3March2015_FD_79110 | JGI IMG/M metagenome (GOLD analysis project Ga0105090, IMG submission 79110) | Freshwater sediment microbial communities from Prairie Pothole Lake near Jamestown, North Dakota, USA - PPLs Lake P7 Core (1) Depth... | ecosystem: Environmental > Aquatic > Freshwater >...
GCCGATCCAGGACAGCCCGGGAATCCGCTTCACGTATGACGCGCGCATCCGCGTGCCGTCCGGTCTGCGTGCGGTGATGAGCGCCGCCCAGGAATCGCAACGCCCGGCGGACGGCGTGTACCGATTCGAGATGCCGCAGCCGATCCCGGCCTACCTCGTCGCGCTCGCGATCGGCGACATCGACTTCCGTGCAGTCGGCCCGCGCACCGGTATCCATGCCGAGCCCGTGACGCTCGCGGCGGCGGCGCACGAATTCGCCGACCTCGAGCGCATGGTCGCGGAGACCGAGGCGCTGTTCGGACCGTACCGCTGGGGCCGTTACGACCTGCTGATCATGCCTCCGAGCTTCCCGGTCGGCGGCATGGAGAACCCGCGCGTCTCGTTCATCACGCCGACCGTGATCGCCGGCGACCGCAGCCTCGTGTCGCTCATCACGCACGAGCTCGCGCACTCCTGGGCCGGCAACCTGGTGACCAATGCCCACTGGGGCGACTTCTGGCTCAACGAGGGCGTCACGACCTACCTCGAGCGACGCATCCTCGAAGGACTCTACGGACGCGAGCGCGCGGCGCGCGAGCTCGTGCTCGGTCGCCAGGATCTCGAGGAGGAAGTCGCCCGGCTCGTGGCCGAAGGCCGGCCCGGCAACACGGCGCTCGCGCTCGACCTGCGCGGCCGCTCCCCGCGCGAGGAACTCGGGGACGTCGCGTACGAGAAGGGCAGCCTGTTCCTGCAGTTCCTCGAGTCCCGCGTCGGTCGCGCAGCGCTCGACCGCTGGCTCACCGGCTATTTCGACGAGTTCGCGTTCCGCTCGGTCACGACCCCCGAGTTCGAAACTCGCTTGCGCAAGCAGCTGCTCGCGCATGCGCCCGGCAGGGTGAGCGACGCGGAGCTGCGCGAGTGGCTCTACGGCACGGGCATTCCCTCCAGCGCGCCTGCCGCGCCCGCCGGCGTGTTCGCCGCGGTCGAGCAGGCGCAGGCAGCCTGGCTCGCCGGGCGCGTGAGCACCGTCGACCTGCCGAGCGCGACCTGGACTCCGCAGGAGTGGCGGCGCTTCCTCGACACGTTGCCGGCCGACCTTCCAGACGAGCGGCTCGGCGGACTCGAGCGGCACGGGCGGCTCGGCACGCCGGGCAACTACGAAATCGCGCGTAGCTGGCTGCTGCTCGCCGTGCGCAGCGACTACCGTCCCGCCGATCCCCAGCTCGAAGCGTTCCTGGTCGGGACGGGGCGCCACCGCATGATCGAGAACCTCTACCGCACGCTCGCCGCGACGCCGGAGCGACACGCCTTGGGCTGCAGGATCTACGCGCGGGCCCGGCCGGGCTATCACCCGTCGATGCAGGCCATGGTCGACCGCCTGCTCGGCGAATGTCCGTCTGCACGATGACCGGCTCCGCCGCCGGGTCGTCGCCGTTCCCCGGGCTGCCGGCCCGTCGTTACGTCGATCCGGAGGCGCTGCGGCTCGAGTGCGAGGCAGTGCTGTGGAAGGAGTGGCAACTTGCGGGCCACGTCTCGGACCTGCCTGCCGCCGGCACCGCGCTCCGCTACGACCTGGCCGGACGGTCGGCCTTAGTGATCAAGGGCGCGGACGGGACGCTGCGGGCGTTCCGGAACGCGTGCCGCCACCGCGGTGCGCGGCTCGTCGAGGGCGATCGCGGCACGCAGCTCGCGTTCTGTGTCGACTCCCGGCTGCGTTGCCCGTATCACGGCTGGACGTACGACGATGCGGGACGTCTCGTCCACCTGCCGGACGCCGAGGACCACCCGGGCCTCGACCGCTCCGCATTCGGCCTCGCGGAGTTGCCGCTCGCCACCTGGAACGGATTCGTGTTCGTCGCGTTCGGCACCGCGGCGCCGCGCGGGTCCCCATGGCTCGGAAGCGGGGCCATTCCCGCCGACGTGGGCGCCTCGGCCATGCGGCGCATCGAGGAGCCGGTCATCGAGCGCGTGGCGGCGAACTGGAAAGTCGTGTGCGAGCAGATGCTCGACCGCGCGCACATCGACGTCGCGCAGCCCGTGCTGCGTTCGATGTGCGCGGAGACGCCGAGGTCCTCGGTCCACGAGGACGTGCCGGCCCTGGAGGCGCCGCTCGACGGCCGCTCCGCCGCGACCTGGTCGGTGCGCGCGTACGGCAGCGCGCTTGCGCGAGGAGCCACGGCCGGTGCCGCAGGGGTGCCGTGCTGGAGGCGGCTGCTGCTCGGATCGAACACGTTCCTCGACCTCTGGCCCGGGCTCGTGCGCGTGATCCAGGTGCTGCCGGAGCATGCGACCGCGACGCTCGTGCGCGAGGTGACCTACGCGCGGCCCGAGACGAGCTCCGCGGCGCGCTCCGAACGCTACCTCAACGCCCGCCTGTGGCGACGCGTCCGGCGCACGTCGCTGGGATTGTGCGAGCGCGTGCAGCGCGGACTCGCGAGCCAGGCCGCCGGGCCGGGACCGATCGGTTCCGGCGAACTCGCGTTGCGTCACTTCATTCAGCGCGTGCGCAACGCCGAAGTCGACGCGCCCGAGCCGGCATCGACCGAAGGGGATACCCGGCCGACAGCCCGCCCGACACGCTCGAGGCGCCGCTCCCGCGCCTGAACCCCGGCCGGCCGGGCCGTCACGCGATCGTCACGCACCCCGGCGAGGCTGACGCCGCGCTCGTCCGGGAGTGGAGCACGCGTGCACGTCCTGATGGTCTCCGACGTCTGCTTTCCGCGGGTCAACGGTGTCTCGACCTCGATCGGGACGTTCCGCGACAGTCTCACGCGCCAGGGGCATCGCTGCACCGTGGTCGCGCCCGATTACGGCCTTCGTGGCGTCGACACCCACGTGCAGCGAGTGCCCGCGCGGCCGGTGCCGTTCGATCCGGAGGACCGCCTGATGATCCCGCGGCGGCTGCGCTCCGTGCTCGAGCGCCTCGACCCGGGTGACGTCGACGTCGTGCACCTGCAGACGCCGTTCGTCGCGCACGCGGTCGGGCTGCGATGGGCCCGGCGCCACGGCCTGCCCGTGCTGGAAACCTGCCACACGCACTTCGAGGAATACTTCCATCACTACCTGCCGTTGCTGCCGGCAGGATGGCTACGGGCCGCGGCCCGCACGCTGACCCGCAGGCAGTGCAACGCGCTCGACGCGGTGATCGTGCCCTCACTGGCCATGAGGGACGTGCTCGCCGGGTACGGCGTGCGCTCGCCGGTGCACGTGCTGCCGACCGGGATCGACCCTTCGGCGTTCGGGCACGGCGACGGCGCCGCGTTCCGCCGACGCCACGGGCTCGCGGCTGACCGGCCGGTGCTCGTGCACGTGGGCCGCATCGCGCACGAGAAGAATCTCGATCTGCTGCTCGACGTGACGCACCTCCTGCGACGCGCTATCCCGGACGTCGTCCTGCTGGTCGCCGGCGACGGGCCTGCGCTCGGACACTGTCGCGCCCGGGTGCAATCCCTCGGCCTCGAGGCGCACGTGCGCTTCGTCGGCTACCTCGACCGTGGCGGCGAACTGCAGGACTGCTACCGGGCCGGCGATCTGTTCGTATTCGCCTCGAAGACCGAGACGCAGGGCCTGGTGATGCTGGAGGCGCTCGCGCTCGGCGTGCCGGTCGTGGCAATCCCCGCGCTCGGCGCCCGAGACATCGTGGAGCCCGGCCGAGGCGCGGTACCGGCGCCCGACGACGCGTCGGCCTACGCAGCCATCGTCGCTGGCCTCCTGCGCGACCCGGGAAGGCGGGCGTACCTCGCCGACGAGGCCGTCCGGTTCGCCCGAGAGTGGGACTCGACGACCGTGGCGCGCCGGCTGGTGGACGTGTACGCGGAGGTCGGCGTCAGTCGTCCGCGAGCGCCCGTGAACCACGCCGTGGCGGCGCTGCACGCCGCCGACGAACGGAACGAACCCGCGCAAGGGGTGGGGTCCGGAGCCGGGCCAGACCACTAGAACCTGTGCTAACGTACCCGCGGCTCGAGCAGGGGACGCGGGTTTGCGGGAAGGGGCATTCAGCAGAATGGTCGTGGCGGAAGGGCCGGGCGCGGACAGCGCCATCCTGCGCCTGCCGCCCGCCGTCACCGCGTTCGTCGGGCGCACGCTGCGGGGCCCGGTCAACCAGCCGGTGTCGGTCCGCAGCTACGCCGAGTTCCAGGTCGTCTTCGGCGGCCTCTGGCAGCCGAGCCCGCTCTCGTATGCAGTCGAGCAGTACTTCGAGAACGGCGGCCGCGCAGCGGTCGTCGTCCGCGTGGTGAACAGCGGTGCGCCCGCGACCCTCTCCCTGCCCTGCGGCGCCGACACGCTGACGCTCGAGGCCGTGAGCCCGGGTTCCCGAGAGACGCTCAGGGCGTCGGTCGACTACGACAACATCGGCACCAACGAGCCCGACCGCTTCAACCTGGTCGTGCAGCGCGTGCGCGCTCGAGGTTCCGAGCACATCGAGGACCAGGAGATCTTCCGGCGGCTGTCGGTGCTGCCGGACACGACGCGTTACGTCCTCGCCGTGCTGCAGGAGTCGGCGATGGTCCGCGTGCGCGGGCCAGCGCCCGCCGTCCGCCCGGACCGTACGATCCGCCCGGGCTCGCGTCACCCGGTCGGCTACGTCGACTCGAACCCCGACGGCGACGACGGCGCGCCGCTCACGGACTACGACGTCATCGGCTCGCCCGAGGCCCGCAGCGGACTCTTCGCGCTGTCGGCGGCCGAAGAAGTGCGTCTCCTGTGCATCCCGCCGCTCGCGCGCGACCGCGACGTGGGCCCGAGCGCGCTCGTCGTCGCCGATCGCTGGTGCCGCGATCACCACGCGATCCTGGTCGTCGATCCGCCCGCGTCGTGGGAAACCTGCGCCGACGCGCTCAACGGCCTGCGCGACTTCGAGTTCCGTTCCGATCACGCGCTGCTCTGCTATCCGCGCATCGTCGCCTTCGACCGGCTGCGTGGCCACACGGAGCTCTTTGCGAACTGCGGCGCGGTCGCAGGAACGCTCGCCCGCCTCGACGAGCAGCGCTCGCCGTGGGACCCGGGCGTCGACGACGAGCTGCTCATGCGGCCGGGCACGCGGCCGCAGCGCATCCTCGCCGACGGCGAGCGCCAGCGGCTCGCGGCGCACGGCATCAATCCGCTGCAGTCGCTGCGCTCGGCGATCCCGAGCCCGCTGCCGCTCCGTACGTTCGCGGGCGGCTCGGCCGCGAGCGCCGAGAGTTCGCTGCTCACGCCGCAGCGGCGACGGCTGCTCCTCATGGCGAGCATCGAGCGCGGCACGCGCTGGGCGGTCTTCGAGGCGCACGACCCGGCGGTATGGTCGCGACTCGAGCGCCAGGTGCGCGGCCTGCTGCAGCCGCTCGCGGAGGCCGGGGTGCTCGGGCCGCCGGACGACCCGGAGCCCTACCAGGTGGTGTGCGACGAGCGCGTCAACACCCCGGAAGACCTCGCCACAGGCCGGATCCACGTGCTCGTCTGGCTGCGCTCGGCGCGGCCCGGCCGGCACCAGTCGTTCCTGATCACCCACGGTCACGACGGCAGTCGCGTGCGGCCGGTGCGCACGAACGTGTTGCCGGAGGGCACGCGCATGTCCGTCGATGCGCCGAAGCCCGCGCCGCCGCTCGAGGACACGCAGCGCCAGCGCACGCTCGCACAGGCGCTCTTCGGGCACTACGCCGAGCCGCGCCCGTCAGCGGGATCCGCCGACCGGCCGGCCGTATCCGCCGCCGCCCGGCGTCTCGATGCGGACGCGCTCGCCCGCATCCACCTCGATTTCCGCCGAGGCCTGCAAGGTCTCTGAGCGCCCGTCGCGGCGCACCAGCACGTTCACGCCGACACGGCCCGGCTCGCCGCCCGCGAGCCCGAACGGCGGCACGCGCCGGTGGTTCGAGAGGATCGCCGCGGTCATCCGCTCACGGAACTCGATCTCGCGCACGAGGCCGTCGCCCCCGCGGAACGCCCCCGGGCCGCCCGAGCCGCGTCGCAGCGAGTATCGGCGCACGAGCACGGGGTGACGACGCTCGAGCACCTCGGGGTCGGTGAGCCGCGAGTTCGTCATGTGCGTCTGCACGCCGCTCGCGCCGTCGTAGCCGGGGCCGGCCCCCGCGCCGCCCGCGATCGTCTCGTAGTACTGGTGACGCTCGTTGCCGAACGTGAGGTTGTTCATCGTGCCCTGCGCCGCGGCCTGCAGCCCGAGCGCGCCGTAGAGCGCGTCGACGACGCACTGCGACGTCTCGACGTTTCCTGCGACGACCGCGCCGGGCGGCCGCGGGTCGAGCATCGAGCCCGGCGGCACGACGAGCGTGATCGGCCGCAGGCAGCCGGCATTGAGCGGTATCGGCTCGTCGATGAGCGTGCGGAACACGTAGAGCACCGCCGCGACGGTGACCGCACGCGGCGCGTTGAAGTTGTGCTCCTGCTGCGGGGAGGTGCCGGTGAAGTCGACGCACGCCGTGCCTCGCGCGGGGTCGACGGTCACCGCGACCTCGACGCACTGGCCCTGGTCCATCTCGTAGCGGAAGCGGCCGTCGCGAAGGCGGCGGATCGCGCGGCGCATGCAGGCCTCGGCGTTGTCCTGCACGTGGCCCATGTAGGCGAGCAGCGTCGGCCAGCCGTGCGTGCGCGCCGCACGCTCGATCTCGCGGATGCCCCGCGCATTCGCCGCGAGCTGCGCCCGCAGGTCCGCGAGGTTCTGTTCGGGATTGCGCGCCGGCGGGGACGCGCCCGCGAGCAGGCGGCGCACGCCGGTCTCGTCGAAGCGGCCCTCGCGGACGATGCGCACCGGCTGGATCAGCACGCCTTCGTCCTGGATGCGCCGGCTGTGCGGCGGCATCGATCCCGGCGTGATTCCACCCACGTCCGCGTGGTGCGCGCGCGAGGCGGTGAGGAACTCGAGCCGCCCGCCCTCTGCGGCGAACACGGGCGTCACGACCGTGAGGTCGGGCAGGTGGGTGCCGCCGTGATACGGGGAGTTGAGCAGCCAGGCATCTCCCGGCCGCAGGTCGTCGCCGGCGGCCTCGAGCACGGCCGCGACGCTCGCGCCCATCGAGCCGAGGTGCACCGGCATGTGCGGCGCATTGGCGACGAGTTCCGCGCGCGAGTCGAACAGCGCGCAGGAATAGTCGAGACGCTCCTTGATGTTGACCGAGCGCGCAGTCTGGCTCAGCACGACGCCCATCTGCTCGGCAACGTGCATGAAGAGTCCGTTCATCACCTCGAGCCGCAGCGGATCCGCGGCCGCGTTCGCGACGTCCGGCAGGGCGGCCGCGGCGAGGCGTCGCAGGCGGATCGTGCCGTCTTCCCCGACCGTCGCCCGCCAGTCCCTTGCGATCCATCCGGTCGACCCGTGCTCGGCGAGCACGGCCGGGCCGTCGAACGTGACGTTCGCGACGAGACGCTCGCGGGCGTGCTGCGGGACCGGCGCGACGGTACCGTCGCTCCAGGCGGACGTGGTCGCCGCGAGCGCGGGCCCCTCCGCCGCATCGGTGGTCGCGAAGACCGGGGCCTCCGCGCCGGGCGTCGCGCGCTCGGCGGCCTCGGCGGACACGGCCGCGATCACGCCGGCGTGCGACTCTTCCGCGAAGCCGTACAGCTTCCGGTGCGCCGCGACGAATGCTCGCTGCAGGGCCTCGAGCGGTTGCCAGTCGAGGTCGATCGCGTTATCGGAGCCCTTGGCGCGTACGTGCGCACGGCAATGCACCTCGATCAGGTCGCCCCCGAGTCCCTGGCGCTCCAGCTCCGCCCGCGCCTCGCGCGCCAGCGATGCAAGTTTCGCGGCGGCCTGCGCGTGGCCCGTCGCGTCGAGCGGCGCCTCGGCCGTCGCGCGGCGCGCGCAGCGGCGCTGCGCCATCGACATGCCCCACGCCGACAGCACTCCCGCGAGCGGATGCAGCAGCACCTCGTCGATGCCGAGCGCCTCGGCCACTGCGCAGGCGTGCTGCCCCGCCGCGCCGCCGAACGGCACCAGCACGAAGCGGCTGGTGTCCTCGCCGTGGCGCAGTGCGAGCTCCTTCACGGCGTTCGCCATCCTCGCGACCGCGACCTCGAGGAACGCCGCGGCGAGTACTTCGACGGACCAGGCCGGCCCGCCCGTCGCCTCGATCTCGCGGGCGATGGCCGCGAGCCTCTGTCGCGAGGCCTCGACGTCGACGGCCTCGTCGCCCCCGGGCCCGAACACGCGGGGGAAGCGCTCGAGGCAGAGCCGGCCGAGCACGGCGTTGCAGTCGGTGACCGTCGCGGGCCCGCCGCGACGGTAGCAGGCAGGACCAGGATCCGCGCCCGCGGACTCCGGGCCGACCTGCAGCCGGCCGTCGGCGTAGCGCACGATCGAGCCGCCGCCGGCCGCGATCGTGTGCACGTCCATCATCGGCGCCTGCAGGCGCACGCCGTCGATCTCGGTGACGTAGCGGCGGGGAAGCCGGCCGGCATACAGGCTCACGTCGGTGGACGTGCCACCCATGTCGAATCCGACGAGCCGTTCGCGTCCCAGTCGCTCGCCGACCGCGGCGAGCGCGATCACGCCGCCGGCGGGTCCCGACAGCACGCCGTTCAGGCCGCGGTAGCCCGCGCGGTCGACGAGCCCGCCGTTGCTCTGCATCAGGAGCAATTCGGCCGAGCCGAAGCCTGAGGCGAGTGCCGACTCGAACCCGTGCACGTACTCGAGCAGCACCGGCGACAGGTATGCGTCGACGACCGTGCTGTCGCCGCGCGCGATGAGCCCGATCAGCGGCGCCGCGCGGTGCGACGCCACGACCTCCTCGTAGCCGCAGGCGAGCGCCAGCTCGGCCGCGCGCCGCTCGTGTGCCGGGTTCGCGAGCGCGTGCAGGAACACGACAGCGACCGAGCGCAGTCCCCGGCTCCGGTGCCGCGCGAGCTCCGCTGTGAGGTGGGCCTCGTCGAGCGCCTCGAGAACCACGCCGTCGGCATCGATGCGCTCGCGGGCCTCGACCACGTCCGCAGGCAGCGGGCGGGGCAGGCGGATGTCCCGCGCGAAGATGTCGGGCCGGTGCTGCTGGCCGATCCGCAGTGCATCGCCGTGGCCGTGCGTGATGACGAGCAGCGTCGGCGCGCCGCGCCGCTCGAGCAGTGCGTTGGTCGCGACCGTCGTGCCGAGCCGCACGGACTCGACGATGCCCTCGGACGCGGCCCTGCGAGCAAGCAGGCGCGCCATGCCACGCACCGCCGGATCCCCCGGGCGCGACGGATCTCGCGACAGCACCTTGAGCACGTGGAGACGGCCGTCCGGGGCGCTCGCGACGAGGTCGGTGAACGTGCCGCCCCGGTCGATCGCGAAGCGCCAGCCGCGGGTCGATCGAGCCATCGCGGCACTCTCGCACGCGACGCAGGGCGCTGCCAGCCCTGCCGCGGCCGACCGAGTGCCCGCGGTGAGGACCGGCGTCACATTCGCGTCGCCGGCCCGCGCTATGATGGCTGCGAAACCAGGCGAGGGGCGGTCATGGCGACGGATCGATTCGTGGTCTTCTCCCACGGCAAGGACAGCGAGCCGTGGGGCAGCAAGATCGCCGCGATGGCCGAGATCGCGCGCGAGGAGGGTTTCCACGTCGAGTCGGTGGACTACCGCGGCATCGACGACCCGAAGGCGCGCGTCACGCGCCTGCTCGCCTTCTGCAAGGACCTCCGCGGCTCGCTGGTGCTCGTCGGATCGAGCATGGGCGGCTACGTCTCCGTCGCGGGCTCCTCGCTGCTGCAGGCGCGCGGGATGTTCCTGCTCGCGCCCGCGCTGTACATGCCGGGCTACGAGAAGTTCAGCCCGCGCCCGGCGAACTGCCCGACGACGATCGTGCACGGCTGGCGCGACGAGGTGATCCCGGTCGACAACAGCTTCCGCTACGCGCGCGAGCACCGCGCCACGCTGCACGTCGTGGACTCCGACCACCGCCTGCTGGACCAGATCCGGCCGATCAACCACTACTTTTCCTATTTCCTCTTCGCGATCGACGAGTTCGTCTAGGCCGCAGCGTCCGTGCGCGGCTCGCGCCGCCCTTCGGTTAAGATGCTCCCCGGGTGGCCGAAACAGGGGGAAGACCATGCGTCCGATGGGCCGATCGCTGCTTATGTGCGCAATCCTTGCGATGCTCGCGGCCTGCGGGGCCCCGGCACCCGCGCCGCAGGACAAGGAGGAGGCCCGTGCCAAGGGCCGCGACACGGACGAAACCGTCTTCGACGACATGATCCAGACCCAGGACCGGGCCCGCGCCGTCGAGGACGTGACGCTCGGCCGCAAGGACACGGTCGACGCCGCGATCGAGCAGCAGGAAGGCGGCGGCACCCAGGAATCCCGCTGAGACGCGCCGACGGACGGACGATCATGCAGCGAGTCCCCGAACCCGAGCTCATGGACGAGTTCGAGCAGGCGAGGGCGTACGCGCTCGCGGACTTCGCGGAGCCGAACCAGCGCTTCGTCGATGCCTACGCGGCTCGTTTCCCCGATTTCGCGAGCGGCACCGTGCTCGACCTGGGCTGCGGGCCCGGCGACATCGTGTTCCGGTTCGCCGAGCGCTGGCCCGGGCTCACCGTGCACGGGCTCGACGGGTCGGCCGCGATGCTGCAGTTCGCCGCTGCCCGACTGTACGAGCAGCCGCGGCTCCAGGGGCGCGTGCAGTTCGTGCAGGGCCTGCTGCCCGGCGCGCAGCTGCCGCTCTCGCGCTACGACGCGATCGTGAGCAACAGCCTGCTGCATCACCTGCACGAGCCCGGCGTGCTGTGGCGGTCCGTCCGCGAGCTCGGGACGCCCGGCGCGCCTGTGCTGGTGATGGACCTGTACCGTCCGGAGACGCCCGGCGCCGCGCAGGAGATCGTCGAAGCCTATGCGGGCGAGGAACCCGAGGTCCTGAAGCGCGACTTCTACAACTCGCTGTGCGCCGCTTTCACGCCCGGGGAGGTGCGCCGCCAGCTCGACGACTGCGGCCTCGGTGCGCTCGACGTCTCGACGGTTTCCGACCGCCACCTTCTGGTGTACGGGCGACTGCCGCCATGAGGCCGCTGACGGCGCTCGAGCGGCTGCTGCTGCCGCTGGTGCGCCGGTTCGTCACCCTCTGGGTCCGTCCGTCCGTGCTGCCCGACGACGTCGCCGCGCGCTTCTTGCCCGGGCGGCCGATCGTCTACGTGCTCGAGAAGCGCGGGCTCGTGGACGTCGCCGTGCTCGAGTTCGTCTGTCGCGAGCGGAATCTCCCGTTGCCGCTCGCGCCGGTCGGCGACGGCCTGCTGCCCGCGGCCGTGGCGTTCCTCGAGCGCCGAGCGGGCTGGCTCGGCATGCGCATCGACCGCCGCATGCCCGAGGCGCTGCGCACGCTGACCGACAAGGCGGCCACGGACCTCGGCTTCGACGCGGAGCTCGTCCCCGTGAGCCTCTACTGGGGGCGTGCACCCGGACGCGAGCGAGAGTGGTTCCGCTTGCTGGTCGCGGAGGGCTGGGACATCGGCGGGCGGGTGCGCAAGGCACTGTCGCTGCTGGTGAACGGCCGCAACCTGCTCATTCTCTTCGGCGAGGGCGTGGTGCTGCAGCCTTCGCTCGCGGAGACGCGCGGCCTGCCGCGGGGGCCGCGCCGGCTGTCGCGCCAGCTGCGCGCGCAGTTCCGCAACCAGCGCGTGGCGACGATCGGCCCCGACCTCTCCCACCGCCGCACGATCGTCGCGCAGGTGCTGCGCACGCAGGCAGTGCGCGACGCGGTCCGCGGCGAGATGAAGGCGAAGGGCTCCACGCGCCACGATGGACTCGACGTCGCGCGGCGCTACGCGTTCGAGGTCGCGGCGAACTACTCCCACTGGTTCGTCACGCTGATGTACGGCCTGCTGAGCCGCCTGTGGAACCGGCTCTACGACGGCGTCGAGCTCGCGAATTTCTCGAGCCTCGAGTCCGTGGCGGAGGGCAGCGAGATCGTCTACGTGCCGTGCCACCGCAGCCACATGGACTACCTGCTGCTGTCGTACGTCGTCTACCACAAGGGCTACGCCGTGCCGCACATCGCGGCGGGCATCAACCTGAACCTCCCGGTCGTGGGCTCGCTGCTGCGTCGCGGCGGCGCATTCTTCCTGCGGCGCAGCTTCGCCGGGAACGCGCTCTACTCCGCGGTGTTCCTGCGCTACCTTGGGCTCATGATGGCCCGCGGGCACTCCATCGAGTACTTCGTCGAGGGCGGCCGCAGCCGGACCGGGCGGCTCCTGAAGCCGAAGACCGGCATGCTCGCGATGACCGTGCGCAGCTATCTGCGCGAGCCCCGCCTGCCCCTCGTGTTCGTCCCGGTGTATTTCGGCTACGAGAGGCTCGTCGAGGGCCGCACCTACATCGGCGAGCTGTCGGGTCGCCCGAAGGAGAAGGAGTCGCTCGCGAGCCTCGTGAAGGTGATCCCGGCGCTGCGCAGCCGCTTCGGCAAGGTGTACGTCAGCTTCGGCGAGCCGCTCGCGCTCGACCCGCTGATCGAACGGCACGCGCCGGGCTGGGGACGCGTGCCCGCCGGCACCGACGACCGCCCGGAGTGGCTGAGCCCGCTGGTGCGCGACGTCGCGACGCGGATCATGACGCGCATCAACGCGGCCGCGTGCGTCACGCCCATCAACCTCATCGGGCTCGTGCTGCTGGGGACGCCGCGCCAGAGCCTCGGCGAGTCGGACCTGGTGCGCCAGCTCGAGCTCTACGCGTCGCTGCTCCGGCAGGCGCCGTACTCGCCGCGGGTGTGGGTGACCGCTGCGGACGGCGCCTCGATGATCCGCTACGGCGAGTCCCTGAAGGTCCTGCGCCGCCAGCCGCACGAGCTCGGCGACGTGATCTTCATGACGCCGGAACAGTCGGTGCTGCAGACCTACTTCCGCAACAACGCGCTGCACCTGCTGCTCATGCCGTCGCTGATCGCCTGCGCGTTCCTGAGCAACCCCAGCGTCGCCCGCGACGATCTGCAGCGCTTCGCGCGCAGAGTCTACCCGTACGTCCAGGAGGAGTACTTCCTGCGCTGGACCGAGGACGAGCTGCCGGGCGTCGTCGACGAGCTGCTCGAGGACCTGCTGAACCACGGCCTCCTGACGTCGAGCGAGGACCACAGCCTCTGGCAGCGGCCGCCCGTGGAGTCGAGCGAGGCGGTGCAGCTCTCGATGCTCGCGCGCGTCACCGTGCCGATCCTCGAGCGCTACTACCTCGCGATCTCGCTGCTGCTCAAGGCAGGCACCGGCCGCCTGACGGAGGATGCGCTCGCGCGCCAGTGCCAGCTCATGGCGCAGCGCATGGCGCTGCTCTACGACCTCAATTCGCCCGAGTTCTTCGACCGCGCGCAGTTCTCGAACTTCGTCGAACGCCTCGTCGAACGCCGCGTGCTTTCCAGGAGCGAGGACGGCAGGCTCGAGTTCGACAACGCGGTGCTCGAAGGCGTCGCAACCGACGCGCAGGTCGTCCTGAGCGAGCAGCTCCGGAACTCGATACTCCAGGTCGTGCACCGCTGACGCGCGGCCGGAAGGCCGCAGGGAGGACGCATGTCACGAATACTCGGCATCTCGGGCAGCCTTCGTCGCGACTCGTACAACACGGCGCTGCTGAACGCGGCACGCGCGCTCGCCGACGCGTCGGTGCACCTCGAGGTGGCGACGCTGCACGACATCCCGCTCTACGACGGCGATCTCGAGCAGCGCGAGGGGATCCCCGCCGCGGTGGTCGCGCTCAAGGACCGGATCGTCTCGAGCGACGGCGTGCTGATCGCCACGCCCGAGTACAACAACGGCATCCCGGGGGTCGCGAAGAATGCGATCGACTGGCTGTCGCGGCCGCCGGCGGACGCGGGGCGCGTGTTCCGCGACCGCCCGTTCGCCGTCGTCGGCGCCTCGCCCGGCGGGTTCGGCACGATTCTCGCGCAGGCAGCCTGGCTGCCGGTGCTGCGCACGCTCGGCGTGCGCTACTGGACGGGCGGCCGACTCATGGTGTCGCGCGCGAACCAGGCCTTCGACGAGCGGGGCGGCATCCGGGAAGAGGCGCTGCGCGCCCAGGTGAAGGCATACGTCGACGGGTTCGCGGCATTCGCGAACGGTCCGTGAGGGCGCGCGCTGCGCCGATCAGGATCTCGATCGCGCCGGGGCCGCCAAGGGCCGGTTGATGTCGAGGTCGAGCGGGCGTTCGCGCGGCGGCACGAAGTCCCGCGGGAACCAGACGAACGAGAGCCGCATCACCCGCACGACGTCGGGCACGACGTCGACGCGCGTGAGATAGATGCCGAAACGGTTGCCGCTCGAGAGCAGCGTGTTGTCGGAGAACGGCAGCGAGTAGGCCGAGAGCGTGAACTCGATCGGCGGCGTGTTCTGCTGCGGGGCCTGCTGGTCGTCGAGCACCAGCGCGTAGACGCCGACGCTCTCGTCGGCCCAGTTCACGGCCCGGAAGCTGATCTGCAGCCGGTCGCGCCCGTCGGGCGAGGTGACCTTGAGCGGTGCTCCGACCGCAGTCGCCGAACACTGCAGCGTAAGTGCTCCGGCACCCGCGGCTGCGGCCGCCGACGCCTCGGGCAGCGCGCACGAGAGTCGCGTATCCATCGGGGCGTTCACGTCCGAATCGAGCGACAGCTCGAGGAACCCCGGCGGCCCCTCGGCGCGGCCGCCACCGACCGCGAGCATCGGCGCGAGCTGCCGCGAGATCACGCGCCTCGCGGTGCCGCGCAGCCTCGCACGCGTCTCCTCGGTCTGGCCGGGGAGCGTGTCGACGTAGCGCAGCAGCGGGCCGAGCTCGAAGTGCTCGTGGAAGTTGAGCGTCAGGAGTTCCGCGAGCAGCGCGAGCCGCTGGGCCCGCGGCAGGTCGCCGGGTCCGCCGGCCGAGCCGGCGACGGTCTCGCCCTGCAGCAGCGGCCCGACGAGCTCCCGGAACATGGCGGTGCGCAACGCCGTCTCGGACTGCTCGCGCTGGTTGCGCAGCGACTGGACGTTGTTCTCGTTCGCGATCGCGATCTCGCGTTCCTTGAGCGAGTTCGTGAGGTGCACGCCGACGATCGTCGCGCCGAGCGTCGCGATCGGGATCGCGAGCGTGTTGACGACGTCGGCGGCGAAGCGGGCGTTCTCGCGCCAGCGGGACGTGCGGCCCGCGCCCGGCGGCGGGCTGTCCGGCGTGGACGGCGGTCCGCTCACGGGCGGCGGCTATTCGCAGGCGATGTTGACGGTGACCGGGCCCGACAGGCTCAGGAACTCCTGCTCCTTCGGCTTCGGCTCGACGCAACGCGCCTTGAACTTGCCCACCGGCAACTGCAGCTGGTACGGACCGGCCGGCAGCGACGCGACCTCCGCTCCCTTGGAGTCCACGATGACGACCCTGGCGCCGGCCGGCGAGACCGTACCGGTCACGACGTCGGCATGGACCGCGGCTGCCGCGAGCGACAGCACGGCGGCGAGGCAGGGTGCGGCGGAGCGTATGTGGCGCATGGGATACCCGGCGGTACGAAACTGCGAGGCACGGTACGCGGCAGGCGGCCCCGAGGCAAGCCAGCCGGCGACGTCAGCGCGCCGCCGTGACCTGGATCTCGACCCGGTACTCCGGTGCGGCGAGCTTCGCTTCGACAGTCGCGCGGGCGGGCGGGTGCTCGCGCGATACCCAGGCGTCCCACTCGGAGTTCATCTCCGCGAACGTGCCGATGTCCGCGAGGTATACCGTCGCGGTCAGGATCCGCGTCCTGTCGGTGCCGGCCTCGGCGAGCAGCCGGTCGATCGCGTCGAGCACTTCGCGGGTCTGGCCCGCCACGTCGAGCGAGGGGTCCGACGCCACCTGGCCGGCGAGGTAGACGGTGTGCCCGTGGATCACGGCCTGCGACATGCGCCGGCCGGCGTGCAGTCTCTCGATCATCGCGGTCTCCTCAGGTTCAAGCCGTTGCGAGTCGCCGGGCGGCGGTGCCGACCAGCTGGAACACCCTGCCGTCGTCGCCCGCCTGTGTGCGCCCGAGCAGTCCGGTGCGCCAGCGGTTCGGCAGCGCGCGCTCGCCGTGCAGCGCGCCGACTGCGGCGCCCACGACCGCGGCGATCGTGTCGTTGTCGCGGGTGTCGTTGACGGCGCGCACGATCGCTTCCTCGGGATCGTCGCCGTATCGCGCGAGGATCCAGAGCACGCTCGGCACCGTCTCGAGCAGGTAGGCTCCGGACGACCACGCGTCGCAGGCCTCGCGCGTGCTCCATGCGTGGCGCCGCGCCTCGGCAAGGACGAAGTCGAGATACGCGGGGAACGTGCCCTCCCGGCCCACGTAGCGGCCGTCGCGCGGCCGGTAGCGCTGCTCCGTGCAGACCTGGTCGACGGTCGCCACGAAGCGCTCGATGAGCGCGTCGCCGGACGGCGGCGAGGACTCGCGCAGCAGCGTCGCGAGCAGGTCGACCCAGGCGACGCACGAGGCGACCGACGCCGCGTCGCGGTGGGTGACGATCGAGGCGAGCGCCGCATCGAGCCAAAGCGCGGCGCTGGTGCCCTCGGCGTGCAGCAGCGCGACGGGCGAGATGCGCATCAGCGCGCCGTTGCCCGCGCTCTCGACGCCGCAGCGGTACCATGGCACGGGGCATTCGGCGCGCTTGCGCAGGAACTCCCGGACGGTGCCGCCGATGCCGAAGATCGGGCGAGTGGCAAACCGTTCGCCCAGGTCCTCCGGATCGAGTTGACCGAGCTCGAGCATGCTCTCGAGCGTCCAGAAGGCGAGCTGGCTGTCGTCGGACGGCAGGCCGACCCGGCGCTCCGACGCATGCGGGTTCGGCAGGTAGTCGCGGATCTCGCCGTACTCGAGCTCGCGCTCCGTTGCGTCGAGGCCCTCGCTCGTGTTCCCGAGCGCGTCGCCGATCGCGAGTCCGAGCAGCATGCCGCGGATCCGGTCGCCCGACATGCCGCCGCGCACCGGCTCGCGCGGTCCCTGCAGCAGCGCGGAACGCGCGGGCAGGTAGCCCTCCGAGATCACCTGCGCGGCGAGCGAGAGGTTGTTCGACACGTTCAGTCCTCGCGGGGCACGCGACCGCGCAGCTGCTTGGTGCGCGCGTCGCGCTGCTTGCCCGCGAGGCGACGCTCGCGCGAGGCGCGCGTGGGCCGGGTCGGCCGTCGCGGCTTCGGTTCCACGAGCGACGCGCGGATCATCGTGACGAGGCGCTCGAGCGCGTCGGCGCGGTTCTGCTCGAGCGAGCGGTGCCGCTGCGCGTCGATCACGATGACGCCTTCGGCGTTCATGCGCCGCCCGGCCGCGCGCCGCAGCCGCTCGCGGGCAGCGGCGGGCAGGGCGTGCCACCCCGCCGCGTCGAAGCGGAGCTCGATCGCGTTCGAGACCTTGTTGACGTTCTGGCCGCCCGGGCCGCCGGCGCGCACGGCGCGGGCCTCGAGCAGCTCGTCGGGGATCGCGAGCGACGAAGTGATCTCGACCGGCACGCGGTGTCAGTCGTCCCGGGCGGGAGTCGACTCGCCCACGCGAGGGTTCACCATCTCGAGCCGCACCTCGCGCTGGGCGACCGGGATCGTGATGCCGTGCTCCCGGAAGAGCCGCCATATGGCGCGGTTGACGTCGGAGCGCACGTTGTTCACGCCCTCGTGCGGGTCCGGGATCCAGAACCGCAGCTCGAGCTCGATGCCGTGGTCGCCGAAGGACATCAGCCGGGCGACGGGCGCCGGCTCGCGGATCACGCGGCGCTGGCCCCGGGTCGCCTCCAGCATGAGCTGCATCGCGAGCTCCGGGTCGTCCTTGTAGCTCACGCGCACGGGGAGCTTCAGGCGCACGCGCGGGTCGCTGTAGCTCCAGTTTACGACGGAGTTCGTGATGAGGTTCTGGTTCGGCACCAGGGTCGCGACGCCGTCGCGGTCGCGCACGACGACGTAGCGCCCGCGCAGCTCCTCGACCCAGCCGAAGCCCTCGGTCGCCGTCCCGGTCGTGCCCGTGAAGCTGATCACGTCGCCCGGCTTGATCGACCGGTCCATGAGCAGCACGAAGCCGCTCACGAAGTTGGCCGCGATGCTCTGCAGTCCGAAGCCGAGGCCGATGCCGATCGCGCCGGTGAGGACGTTGAGCGTCGTGAGGTCGAGTCCCGCGGCGTTCAGGCCCACGAGGACCGAGAGGCCGACGAGGCCCGCCTGCACGAACTTCGCGATGCCGATGCGCATCGTCGGCGCGAGCGCGTCGAGCTTGAGCACGCGGCGCTCGAGCCAGCGCGACACCCACATCGCGCCGAGCACGAAGAGGCTGACCGTGACGAGGAGCTTCGCGACCGACCACACCGACACGCGCGTCTTGCCGACGTCGAGGCCGATGCCGTCGAGCGCGGCGATGACGTCGTCGCCCCAGCCGAGCAGGTGCAGCGACACGAACAGCCACACGATGATCGTGATCGGCGTTCCCCAGCCCTTGATGCGGGCGCGCGCGCCGAGCGAGACGCGGATCAGGTACGCCGCGATCCGGATCAGGAGCAGCAGCGCCGTGAGCTGGACGGCGACGTCCACGTAGCGGGCCTGGGCGCCCGATGCGTGCATGAGGCCCGCGGCCATCGCGAGCATCAGGAGCACCGCCGCGTACGGCGCCGCGACCCAGCCCGCCTCGCGGATGCGCCCGTGCAGGTCGTCGGGAGCGACCGTGCTCGCGAGCCTCGGCCTCACGAGCCGCGCGATCCACCACCCGAGCAGCACCGACGCGCCGATGACCGCGTACTGCAGCAGGCTCGCGGGGAGCAGCAGCTTCTCGAGGAAGCTGCCGGCCGCTTGCAGGGACTTCTGCATCGCTTCAGGCGTTGAGGTCGGGGATCAGCTGGCTCTCGAGCCGGGCGATCTGGTCCTTGAGCAGCAGCTTGCGCTTCTTGAGCCTGCGCAGCTGCACCTGGTCGATGTACAGGTCGAGCTGCAGGCGGTGGATCACGTCGTCGAGGTCACGGTGCTCGATCCGCAGCTGCCGCAGGCGCTGCAGGTGCTGGAAGGTTTCCCGGTCGACGTTGTCGCTCGCTTCCGCCATGTTGGCCGGCCTTGGGTGGTTTCGTGTGCGAGCCCCGTACTTTAGACCCCGGGGGCGCAAAAGGGGATAGCCGGCCCTACAGTCCCACGCTGTCGACCGAGCGCCCGGTGAGCACGACGAATCCCTGCTGCCGGGTGACGCCGTCCCGCGTGTAGTCGAACACGTACGTCCGCCGGAGCTGCACCGGCCCGCCGGCACGCACGGTCTCGAGGCGCCGGAACGCCACCGTGCCGTCGAGCAGGCTCGCGCCCGTGCTGCGGCAGGTCTCGAGCGCCGCGGTATTGGCGCTTTCGCGCGCGGCGAGGCTGTCGTGCCAGAACCAGGCCGTGGCGATCATCATCGCAAGCAGCAGGAGCAGCGGCCAGGAGAGCTCCACGGATCAGAAGTACCGGGTCCAGCCCCGGTCCGCGTCCCCGTAGGCGATGAAGCTGGGGTTCAGGAGCGTGTCGCGCTGGTTGTAGCGCAGGGGTTGCCCGTCGAGGGTCGTGACGGCACCGCCCGCGATCTCGAGCACCGCCTGCGCCGCCGCCGTGTCCCACTCCGACGTCGGCCCGAGGCGCGGGTAGAAATCTGCGGCGCCCTCGGCCACCAGGCAGAACTTGAGCGCGCTGCCCATCGGCCGCAGCTCGTGCGGTCCGAGCTTCGCGAGCACGGCGTCGAGCGAGTCGCCGCGGTGCGACCGGCTGCCGACGACGACGAGCGGGTCCGCTGCCGTTCGCACCCGGATCGCCTCGGCGGGGCGGCCGTCCTGCTGCCGGAAAGCACCGACGCCGTCGGCCGCGTAGTAGGTGAGCCCGAGCGCGGGTGCCGCGACGACGCCGAGCACCGGACGGTGCTCGCGCAGCAGCGCGACGTTCACGGTGAACTCGCCGTTGCGGCCGATGAACTCCTTGGTGCCGTCGAGGGGATCGACGAGCCACAGCTGCGGCCAGCGGCCGCGCACCGCGTACGGATGGCTCGCGTCGGACTCCTCGGAGAGCACGGGCACGCCGGCCGCGATGGCCGCGAGCCGCTCGGAGAGGATCTCGTGGGCCGCGCGGTCCGCGCGCGTGATCGGGGACTCGTCCGCCTTGAATTCGACTCCATGGCCGGAGGCATAGACCTCGAGTATGGCCGTGCCTGCGGCCGCGACTGCGTCGAGCACCGGTGGCAGCAGGTCGGCGAGGGACGCGGGGGCGGGGGCGGGCATGATGCGACTCCGGCGTGGCATGAATGACCCTTTATGATAGCCGTCCCGCTCCCCGCAGGTCCGTCGCGCCGTGTCGCCAGCCGTCCCCCGTCCGTACCGGCCCCGGCCCGACTGGGCCGCGATCGAGACCGTCTGCCTCGACATGGACGGCACGGTGCTCGACCTGCGCTTCGACAACCAGTTCTGGCTCGAGGCGCTGCCGCGCCGCTGGGGCGCGGCGCACGGCATCGAGCCCGGGGAGGCGATCCGTCGCCTGCGCGCCCGCTTCGACGCGAAGCGCGGCACGCTCGAGTGGTACTGCATCGATCACTGGAGCGACGAGCTCGACTTCGACATCGCCGCGCTGAAGCGCGAGATGCGCGACTCGATCCGCTGGTTGCCTGGCGCGGAGCGGTTCCTGGAGGCCGTGCGCGCACGCGGCAAGCGATTGCTGCTCACGACCAACGCGCATCCGATCAGCCTCGACGTCAAGGACCGGCAGGCCGGGCTCTCGAAGCAGTTCGACGAGCTGGTGTCGTCGCACGAGTTCGGCGTCCCGAAGGAGGACGCGCAGTTCTGGGCGATGCTCGCGGACACCCACGGCGTGGATCCCGCGACGACGCTCTTCGTCGACGACAGCACGGCAGTGCTGCACGCGGCGCGGGAAGCGGCGGTGCGCGAGATCTACCAGGTGCTGCGGCCGGACTCGACGCTGCCGGCGCGCGAGCCCCTGGCGGGGATCGCGTCCATCGACGCACTCGCCGACCTCGTCGACTGAGGCCGGATCGGAAGAGGCCGGCGATTCAACCTTCCGGAGTGGCGTTCGGGGGTGACGACTGTCCTCCGCCCGGGCCCGCCCCACGATTGGCGCCGCCCCGGCGCCTCCGGCGCCGCTTGCGCGGTGCGCCGGCATCCCCGCCGGCACCCGCTTCGGCAGGCGCGCCGCCCGTTTCCGGCGGCCGCGGCTCGGCAGGCGGCGGTGGCTCCGCAGAACGTTCGGCTGCGGCCGGCGGGCGCCCCGGACCCGTGCGGTCCCGTCGCTGGTCGTCGCGCGGTCCGCTGATTCGGCGCCCGCCGTCCCGTCCGCCTCGTGGCCGCTCGCCGCGCCCGCGTGGCCCGCCCGGGCCGCCGCGGTGCCCGCCACCCGGGCCTGCGAACCGCCGTCGCTCGCGTGCAGGCACCGTGATGTCGGCCAGCAGATCCTCGGTGAGCGCCGCGCGCGGCAGCGCACGGCCGACGTAGGCCTCGATGTCCGGCAGCGACTGCACGTAGTCCTCGCAGCCGAGGCTGATCGCGTCGCCCTCGGCGCCCGCGCGGGCCGTGCGGCCGATGCGGTGCACGTAGTCCTCGGGATCCTGCGGCATGTCGTAGTTGAAGACGTGGCTCACGTCCGGGATGTGCAGCCCGCGGGAGGCGACGTCGGTGCCGATCAGGATCGCGAGCTCGCCGCTGTGGAAGTCGCGCAGCATGCGCAGGCGCTTCCGCTGTGGCACGTCGCCCGAGATCGCCTCGGCATTGAAGCCGTTCGTGCGCAGCAGGTTCTCGAGATCCTCGGCGCCGCGGCGCGTGTTGACGAAGATCATCGTGCGGCGCGGATCGACCGAGCGCAGCAGCCCGACGAGCAGCCGCGGCTTCTCGTCCATCGACGGGAAGTAGATCACCTGGCGCACGCGGTCGACCGTCATCTTCTCGGGCTCGATGCGCACGAGCTCGGGGTCGTTCATGTGCTCGTAGGCGAGCTCGAGCACGCGCTGCGCGAGGGTCGCGGAGAAGAGCAGGTTGAGGCGCTGGTCCGGCGACGGCAGGCGCCGCATGATGTAGCGGATGTCGGCGATGAAGCCGAGGTCGAACATCCGGTCGGCTTCGTCGAGTACCAGCGCCTGGATCGAGCGCAGGTCGTAGACGTGCTGCTTGTAGTAGTCGATGAGGCGGCCGGGGGTGCCGATCAGGATGTCGACGCCCTCCTCGAGCTCCCGGCGCTGCTTCTCATAGTCGACGCCGCCGTAAGCGAGGCCGAGCTTGAGGCCCGTGTACTGCCCGAGGATCTCGGCGTCGCTGTGGATCTGCACGGCGAGCTCGCGCGTGGGCGCGATCACGAGCGCGAGCGGCGCGTTCGCGCGGCGCGTGGGCTGCACCTCCGACCGCAGCAGTCGCGAGTAGACCGCGATCAGGAACGCGGCAGTCTTTCCGGTGCCGGTCTGGGCCTGGCCCGCCACGTCGAACCCCGCGAGTGCGCGCGGCAGCGTCTGCGCCTGGATGGGCGTGCAGCGCTCGAAGCCGGCATCCGCGATGCCGCGGGCGAGGGTGTCGGGCAGGTGAAGATGCGTGAACGATACGTCGGTGAGGTGTGCGTCGGCCATCAGGTCAGCCTGGATGTGTGCTCTTGCAAATTCGGAAAAAGCGGGGTCAAATACGCCGCAACTCGCGGCTCCAGTCCGCTCCCGCCTCGAAGTGTAGCCGGCATGCCGGGCCCGAAATGGCCCGCGAGCCCCGCCCGGCGCTCCGGGATTCCAGAAAACAGGGTACGTCCAGCCTTCGCCATAGTTTGCCTCACGCGGACCGCGCCGTCACTCGATAAGTCGCGTCGGCCCGCGCCACCCCCCCCGATGCCACGCCCGCCCCACCCCTACCCAAACGCCAGCGGAGGAACGCTCTGGTGAGCCAGCAGATCATCCACGTCACCGACTCGAGCTTCGAGCAGGACGTGCTCAAGTCCGAACGCCCCGTGCTCCTCGACTTCTGGGCCGAATGGTGCGGCCCCTGCAAGATGATCGCCCCGATCCTCGACGAGATCGCCGCCGATTACGCGGACCGGGTGGTCGTGGCCAAGATGAACGTGGACGACAACCCGAAGACGCCGATGCGCTTCAACGTCCGCGGCATTCCGACCCTGATCCTCTTCAAGAACGGGCAGGCCGAGGGCCAGAAGATCGGCGCCGTCCGCAAGACGGACGTCGCCGCGTTCCTGGACGGCAAGCTGTGAGGGGCTACCTCGGCAATCCGGGCCGCAACCGGCCCGGCAAGCGCGGACGCGGCGGCGGCGGCCAGCCCGACGGCAACCGCGGCCCGCGCCAGGAAGAGCTGCCGCCGGACGACTTCGTCGACGGCGAGGACCTCGACGTCATCAGCCCGGCCGAGCTCGAGGCGAGCCGCCGGTCGATGAACCTGAGCGAGCTCAAGCACCGGCCGATCCCGGAACTGCTGAAGCTCGCCGCGCAGATGGGCATGGAGAACCTCGCCCGCTCGCGCAAGCAGGACATCATCTTCGCGATCCTGAAAGCCCATGCGCGGAACGGCGAGGACATCTACGGCGACGGCGTGCTCGAGATCCTGCAGGACGGCTTCGGCTTCCTGCGCTCGCCCGAGGGCTCCTACCTCGCGGGCCCCGACGACATCTACATCAGCCCGTCGC
>Ga0105090_10000297_pt1 | contig 23398 bp, 26 predicted proteins | sample PPLLak3March2015_FD_79110 | JGI IMG/M metagenome (GOLD analysis project Ga0105090, IMG submission 79110) | Freshwater sediment microbial communities from Prairie Pothole Lake near Jamestown, North Dakota, USA - PPLs Lake P7 Core (1) Depth... | ecosystem: Environmental > Aquatic > Freshwater >...
CGAGAAGCGGCAGGGCAGCAGCACGTTGTCCAGCACGCTCAGGTAGGGCAGCAGGTTGAACTGCTGGAAGATGTAGCCCACGTGGTCGGCGCGGAAGGCGTCGCGTCGCGCCCCGGACAGCGAGGCCCAGGGCGTGCCCAGCAGGCTGACTTTGCCTTCGCGCGGCAGCAGCACGCCGGCCAGCAGCCCAAGCAGCGTGCTCTTGCCGCCGCCGCTGGGGCCGTGCAGGAACAGCGTGCGGCCGGCGTCCACGCGCAGCGCGTCGATGGCCAGGCAGTCGTGCGCCGCCCCCGGCCAGCGATAGCGCAGCGCGTCCAGCTCGATCACGGGCCGAGCACGATGCGGGTGTTGGGCCGCTTCAACTCGCGCTTGAGCTGCGCCTTCGGCAGCGCCAGTTGGACCTGCACGCGCTTGAGCTGGTTGAAGGCGAACAGGCCGGCATCGACAAACGCGGCGCGGCTGGCGTCGGCGCAGTCGAACTGCCACTCGGCTTCGAGTTCGGCATGGCCGTCCTTGGGCGCCGCCTCGGCCTTGCCCAGCTTCAGCACGGCCGATGTCAACTCCACGCCGGCCAGTTTGCAGCCAGCCGCGGGGTCGAACTTGAACATCTCGTCACCGGCGCGCAGCCTGGCGACGGCCTGGTCGACGCGCTGACGTTCGCTGTCGGTGCGCGGTGCGCGCTCGAAACCCACCAGGTTGTCCAGCGGGGTCTCGAAGCTCACGGTGATCTTCTTCGCTTCGACGGCGATGTCCATCTTGGCGACGCCGTGCACATGGGCATGGCCCTGTGCCAGCGCGGCCAGCGGGGTGGCCAGCAGCAGCGCCAGGGCAAGGGGAATGAGGGATTGCATGATCAGGCTCTTCGATCGGGTACGGGCCGGCCGTACCCGGTCGGGGTACGGCAGGGCTTCAGCCAAGCTCCGTAGGCGGCAGCGGCGGGCCGCGAATGCAATGCCGTGCCGCCTCGGCCCACAGCGCGGCCGCGCCGGCAAGGCAGGCGGCCAGAAGGTGCAGCGCCGCCACGGTGGGCGAGGGTGTCGCGGCGGCCAGCGCAAGACCTGCCGTCGCCGCGCAGGCCAGGCACAGCGCACAAACGTCGGCCGCATGTTCGGCCGGCAGGTCCAGCGCGGGGTCGGGCCGTGCGGCCGCCGCTTCGTCCAGGTGCGACAGCGGATGCACCCGCGTTTGCTGTTGGGCCAGCAGCAGCGCGGCGCACAGCAGCAGCGCGCCGAGGCGCCGCAGCCAGGCAGGGGTCGAGATCGAAAGGCTCAAGGCCGCGGCTTCATCACGTAGCGCTCGACCACCGGGTCGGCGATGCGGTAGCCGCTGGCGCCCATCGCGGTGTCGGCGCGTGCTGCCTTCAGCGTGCCGGTGACCCACACTGCGTCCATCGTGCGCCAGCCCTTCAGCGGTGTGCTCGAGGTGACGTGCACGATCTGGTTGGCCGGCGGCGGCGGCGAATGGATGCACGCGCCGAAGTAGGGCACCAGCAGGAACTCCTTCAACTCACCCTTGACCTCCTCGAGCGGCACCACGTAGCCGGGCAGGCGCACGCGTGCGCCGTCCATCTTCGGGTTGGTCGGCGCGTTGTCCCACAGTTCGCGCATCTGGCGCATCATGTTGCGCTCCTTGACGCTGCCTTCGGGCACCAGGCCGACGTCCCCGGCGCGGAACTCCTTCATCGGGTCCCAGTCCTTGGGCATCAGCTCTTCCCAGGTGGTCTCCTTGGATGCGGGGTCGGCGGCCAGGGCGCGGCCCAATGAGCCGAACAGCGGCACGGCCAGGGCGCTGGCAATCAGATGGCGTCGTCGTGTCATGGCTGGGTACCGGAAAGGCGCAGGCGGGCGCAAAGCCTACACGATGCCGATGCAGTCACCCGCTGCAAGGCCTTCAGGCCTGCAGCAGCGGCGAGCTCCATTCGCGCAGCAAGGCGTCGGTGCCGCGCCGCAGCTTGCCGGCCACGGCCACCGCGGCACCGGCGCGCAGCATGGCGCCGAAGCAGTCGCGCACCTGTTCGGCGCTCACGGCCTGCAGCGCCTGCAAGGTCTCGGCGCGGGTGCGCACGCGGCCCAGCGCGAACAGGTCGAGCACGGCGGTTTCCAGCCGGCGCGATGGCTTTTCCAGGTCGCGCAGGTGGCGCACCGCAATCTGCTGGCGCGCGCGCTGCAGCGCCGCGGCATCCACCGCCTGCGCATGTTCCAGAAGCAAGCGCACCACCTCGGCAAAGAAGGGCTGCAGATGCTGCGGCGAGGTCGAGGCCTCGATGACGAACTGCCCGGCCAGCTCCAGCACGTCGGCTGAGCAGGCGGCGTAGTACACCAGGCCGCGGCGCTCGCGCAGCTGGTCCATCAGCGGCGAGCTCATGCCTTCGCCGAGCAGCGCGGCGGCCACCATGCCGGCCTGGTGCGCGCCGGCCAGCGACGGCAGCGCAAAGCCCAGTACCACATGGGTCTGCGGGCAGCCGGCCAGCGCGCGCGTGCGCACGCCGCCCTGCCAGGCCGGCGCTTCGACGCGGTTGTCCCGGCCGCGCGGCATCGCGCCGAAGGCGGCTTCGGCGGCGCGCACGATGGCCCGCGGGTCGACGTCACCGGCCACGGCCACCACGGTGTTGGCGGCGCTGTAATGGCGCTGCACGTAGGCCCGCAGCTCGTCGCGGCTGAAGCGTTCGATGTGGCGGCGCTGCCCGATCACCGGCTGGGCCAGCGGGTGGTTGCCCCAGCTGAGCTTGTCGAACAGGCGGAAGGCCACCGACAGCGGGTCGTCCTCGTCCTCGACGTACTCGTGCAGGATCACCTGGCGCTCGCGCTCGAGCTCGTCGGCCGGGAAGCTGCCGTGCTGCACGATGTCGGCCAGCATCTGCAGCAGGGCCACCGCATCGCGCGCCAGGCCGACCATGTGGAAGGCGCTGTGGTCCTTGTCGGTGTGGGCGTTGACCATTGCGCCCAGGCTTTCGGCATCGAGGTTGATGCGCTGGCAGGAGCGTTCGGCCGTGCCCTTGAAGGCCATGTGCTCGACCATGTGGCTGATGCCGTTGTCGCGCGGCGCCTCGTGCTGGCTGCCGGTGTGCACGAACACGCTCAGGTCCACCGTCAGCCGCCGCGGCATGCGGATCACCAGCACGCGCAGCCCGTTGGCCAGCGTCGCCAGGTGGGTGTCGTCGTCGGTGGCATCCAAGGCGGAGGATTGTAGGCAGGCGCAGCCTGCTAAGCTTTTCGCAAACCACGGACCGGAGACACCTGCCATGCACCCTGCCATCCGCCGCCAGACCCTGGGCGACCTGCTGCAACGCAGCGCCGCGCGCGCGCCGACCAAGCTGGCCATCGCCTGCGGCGACGTGCGCTGGAGCTATGCCGAGTTCGACGCGCTGTGCACGCGGCTGGCCGCCGGCCTGGCGCGCCAGGGCATCGCCAAGGGCACGCGCGTGGCGGTGCTGTCGCGCAACTCGCATGCCTTCGCCGCGCTGCGCTTCGCGCTGGCGCGCCTGGGGGCCGTGCTGGTGCCGATCAACTTCATGCTCAAGGCCGACGAGGTGGCCTACATCCTGCGCCATGCCGGCGCGACGATGCTGGCCACCGACAGCGGCCTGGCCGCGCTGGCGCGTGCCGCGGCGGCGCTGGACACCCGCGTCGAGCAGTTCGTCTGGATGCCGTCGGAGGCGCCGGGTGAGCCGCAGCCGGGCATGCTGGCCTTCGACGCGCTGGCGGCCTGCGCCGACCCCTTGCCCGAGCCGGTGCTGGACAGCGGCGACCTGCTGCAGATCGTCTACACCAGCGGCACCGAATCCAGCCCGAAGGGCGCGATGCTGACGCACGACGCGGTGCTGTGGCAGTACGTCAGCTGCCTGGTCGATGCCGGCATCGCCGGCGACGACCTGGCGCTGCACGCGCTGCCGCTGTACCACTGCGCGCAGCTCGACGTCTTCCTCGGCCCGGCCATCTACTGCGGCGCCAGCAACATCATCACCGCCACGCCGACGCCGGACAACCTGCTGCCGCTGATTGAGAAGCACCGCATCACCAGCTTCTTCGCGCCGCCGACGGTGTGGATCTCGCTGCTGCGCTCGCCGCTGTTCGACCAGACGGACCTGAGCAGCCTGCGCAAGGGCTACTACGGCGCGTCGATCATGCCGGTAGCGGTGATGCGCGAGATCCTCGAGCGCATCCCGCAGCTGCGGTTGTGGAACCTGTACGGCCAGACCGAGATCGCGCCGCTGGCGACGATGCTCGGCCCCGAGGACCAGCTGCGCAAGCCGGGCTCGTGCGGCCGCGCGGTGCTGAACGTGCAGACGCGCGTGGTCGACGACGCGATGAACGACATCCGGCCCGGCGAGGTCGGCGAGATCGTGCACCGCAGTCCGCACGTGATGCTCGGCTACTTCCACGACGACGAGCGAACGGCCGCGGCCTTCGAGGGCGGTTGGTTCCACAGCGGCGACCTGGGCGCCATCGACGACGAGGGCTACATCACGGTGGTCGACCGCAAGAAGGACATGATCAAGACCGGTGGCGAGAACGTCGCCAGCCGCGAGGTGGAGGAGGCCATCTACCGGCTGCCGCAGGTGTCGGAGGTGGCGGTGGTGGGCCTGCCGCACCCGCGCTGGGTCGAGGCGGTGGTGGCGGTGGTCGTGGTCAAGGCCGGCCAGACGCTGAGCGAGGCCGAGGTGCTGGCGCACTGCAATGCGCAGATGGCCGGCTTCAAGGCGCCAAAGGGTGTGGTCTTCGTCGACGCGCTGCCCAAGAACCCGAGCGGCAAGCTGCTGAAGCGGCAACTGCGGCAGGCGCATGCGGAGTTGTTCGGCGGCACATGATGGCCGATGCCGCGTGCTGCGGCTTCGCTGACCGCAGCGAAGGCACAAGAATGGGCATCAGGTGATGATAAATTTGATGCCTTCATGACAAGGGGAAACCGATGCGCACGACGATCAACATCGATGACGAGTTGCTTGCGAAGGCCAGCAAGCTGGCGGGCCCGATGGATCGAACCGCCATCGTGAGCGAAGGTCTGAAGGCACTCATCGAACGCGAAAGCGCCCGGCGGCTCGCCCGTTTGGGAGGCACGCAGCCCACATTGAAGGCCGTGCCGCGCAGACGCCAGGGCAGCGCAGCTTGATCCTGGTCGACACGTCCGTATGGATCGATCACCTTCGCCGCGGCGATCCCGGGCTGGTCGACCTGCTGGAGCGTTCAAGCGTCGCCATGCACCCGTTTGTGATCGGCGAAGTTGCATGCGGCAATCTGCGCGATCGTGCTCCGATCCTTGAACTTCTCCAGAACCTGCCGGCCGTCGTGGTGGCCGAGCACGATGAGGTTCTGCGCTTCATCGATCGCCAACTGCTGCACGGAAAGGGCATCGGCTACGTCGATGCCCATCTGCTGGCAGCGGTGGCGCTGACCGAGGGCACAAAGCTCTGGACTCGCGACAAGACGCTGCGCTTGGCAGCGCATGCGCTGGGCTGCGCCCATCAAGACGCGGCTCACTGAGGCCTCAGAACTTGGTGTAGCCGCCGTCGATGACGAACTGCTCGCCGGTGGTGTAGGCCGAGGCATCGCTAGCCAGGTACACCGCGATGCCGCCGAAGTCGTCGATGCCGCCCCAGCGCCGCGCCGGTATGCGCGGCAGCACCGCATCGGCGAACTTCGGGTTGGCCACCGAGCGCTCGGTCATGTCGGTGACGATCCAGCCCGGCAGGATCGAGTTGACGCGGATCCTGTGCCGCGCCAGCTCCACCGCCAGCGCACGCACGTAGGCGGTGACCGCGCCCTTCGATGCGCCGTAGTGGCTGTTGCGCGCCGCGCCCTCGATGGCCGCGGTGCTGGCCGTGGCCACCAGCGCACCGCCCTGGCCGTGTGCCGCCATGTGCCGCGCCGCGGCGCGGAAGGTCAGGAACACGCCTTCGACGTTGATGCGCTGGACGCGGCGGAATTCCTCCAGCGTCATCTCCGTCATCAGCGTGCCCTTGCTCGACACGCCGGCGTTGGCGAAGCAGGCGTCGATGCGGCCCAGGGCCATGGCCGACGCGGTGAAGGCCACCTCCACCTGCGTCTCGTCGCCGACGTCGCAGACGAAGGCATGGACGCGCGCAGCGTCGCCACACTCGGCGGCCAGTTGCGCGCGGGCGCGCTCGGTCTTGTCGCGGTTGGAGCCCCAGATCGCCACCTTGGCGCCCGAGGCCAGCAGCGCGCGCGCCATGCCCAGGCCGATGCCGCCGTTGCCGCCGGTGACCACCACGCCGCGGCCGCTCAAGTCGAAGGGGGTGTACATGCCGCTCTCCTTTGAAGTTGCAACCGCTGTTGTAGCCTATGGCCTGCCTCCGACACGGTCACCTCCAAGACATGAGCACCCTGTTCTCGCCCTACGCGATCGGTTCCCTGCAACTGAAGAACCGCATCGTCATCGCGCCGATGTGCCAGTACAGCGCGGTCGACGGCGCCGCCACCGACTGGCACCAGGTCCACCTGGGCCACCTGGCGCTGTCGGGCGCCGGGTTGCTGATCATCGAGGCCACCGCGGTCGAGGCCATCGGCCGCATCACGCCGGGCTGCCTCGGGCTGTGGTCCGATGCCACCGAGGCGGCGCTCGAGCGCGTGCTGCACGCGGTGCGCGCCCATTCGCGCATGCCCATCGCCATCCAGCTGGGCCATGCCGGGCGCAAGGGCTCGAGCCACGCCCCCTGGGACGGCGGCATGCTGATTCCCCCCGATCAGCCCGGCGGCTGGTGGCCAGTGGCGCCGTCGGCGCTGCCGCAGCTGGAAGGCGAGGCACCGCCGCAGGCGCTGGACGCTGCCGGGCTGCAGCGCATCGTGGCGGCCTTTGCCGATGCGGCGCGGCGCGCGCACCGGCTCGGCCTGGACGCGATCGAGCTGCATGCCGCGCACGGCTACCTGTTGCACCAGTTCCTGTCGCCGATCGCCAATATGCGCAGCGACGCGTACGGCGGCTCGCTGGAGAACCGCATGCGCCTGCCGTTGCAGGTGTTCGAGGCGGTGCGCGCGGCCGTGCCGGCGTCGATGCCGGTGGGCGTGCGCCTGTCCGCCACCGACTGGGTCGACGGCGGCTGGGACCCGGCGCAAAGCCTGGCCCTCGCGCGCGAGTTGCAAGCGCGCGGCCTGAGCTTCCTGCACGTGTCCAGCGGCGGCGTGTCGCCGCAGCAGAAGATCCCCATCGGCCCCGGCTACCAGGTGGGGCTGGCCGAGGCGCTGAAACAAGCGACCGGGCTGCCGACCATCGCCGTCGGGCTGATCACCGAAGCCGAGCAGGCCGAGGCTATCGTTGCCAACGGCCAGGCCGACCTGGTGGCGCTGGCCCGCGGCATGCTGTTCGACCCGCGGTGGCCCTGGCATGCCGCCGCGCAACTGGGCGCGACGGTGGAAGCGCCGCCGCAGTACTGGCGATCGCAGCCGCGCGGCATGGCCGGCTTGTTTGGCGACGTGCGCATCGGCATGCGCTGAAGGAGCCTACGAATGAAGTTGATCGATCTGCAAGGCAAGCGCGTGCTGATCACGCAGGCGCAGGAGTTCATGGGTCCGGCGCTGCAGCGCGTCTTCGCCGCGCTCGGCGCGACCGTGATTGCCGACGCCCGGCCGCTGGGCGACGACGCCAGCCTGGCCTTGCGCGTGGTGGCCGAGGCCGGCGACATTGACGTGCTCATCGCCCACCTGGCACTGCCGGCGCCCAGCACCGCAGTGGCGTCGGTCGACGACGACGAATGGCGCCATGTGTTCGCACACATGGTGGACCCGCTGCCGCGCCTGGCGCGCGCGGTGATGCCGCAATTCACGGCACGCGGCGCCGGGCGCATCGTCGTCATCGGCAGCGCGGCGGCGCTGCGCGGGCAGAAGCGCAGCTCCAGCTACAGCGCCGCGCGCGGCGCGCAGCTCGGCTGGGTGCGCGCCGCCGGCGTGGAGCTGGCGCGGCAGAACATCCAGCTCAATGCCATCGCGCAGAACTTCGTCGACAACCCCACCTACTTCCCACCCGAGGTGCAGGCCAACCCGGCCTTCCAGGAACGTCTGAAGCGCGAGGTGCCGCTGGGCCGGCTGGTCGCGGCTGACGAGGATGCGCTGTTTGCAGCCTACCTGGCCAGCGATGCCGCGGCCTGCTTCGTCGGCCAGGTGTTTCCGGTGTGCGGCGGCTGGGTGGCGTAGCCGCCGCTCAGCGCATCTTCGACGGCAGCCGGATCGTCTTGCCGGCGACCATGAAGCTGCCGAAACCTCGGTGGTGCAGCGTGCGCGGATTCTTCACTCTCGGGTCCGCCCAGGCGGCCACGACCTCGAGCACGAAGAAGGCGTACTTGCGCACCATGCCGGTGTCGACGACCTTGCATTCCAGGCTGGCGAAACAGGCGTCGAGCAGCGGCGCGGCCACCTGCTGCGCCGGGCGGGTAGCCAGCGCGAAGCGGCTGAACTTGTCGAGCTCGGTCCCGTGCGTGTTGCCGCAGCCGACCACCTTGTCGGCGATCTTCTCGGTGGGGATGTTCAGCACGCCTTCGCCGCTGGCGCGCAGCAGCCGGTGCGACAGGCTGCGGTCGCTGACCACGCAGCCCACAAGAGGCGGCTCGAACTCCAGCATCGAATGCCAGGACATCGTCATCACGTTGCGCTGGCCGCGGTGCGCGGTACTGAGCAGCAGCACTGGGCCCGGCTCCAGCAGAGCGTAGACCTCGGGCAGCGGCAGTGCCGTCTTCATGCGTGTCTACAGGTGGCTGCAGAAGGCCGGTGCGTCCTGCCACCGGTCGTTCAGCCCGTCCGCGCAGCTGATGCTCAGGCGCGAGAGTTCTTCTTCCGACACGCCCTCCAGGCAGCCGAGGTTGACGCCGTACATCCTGCCGATCGGCGTGTCGGTGCCGTAGGGCCGCGCGCCGCAGTGCCTGCAGAAGCCGTGCTGGTTCTTGCGGCGGTTGAACAGGTAGGGCGTCAACTCCGGCTCGCCGCTCAGCACGCGCACGCCGCCATCGCGTGCCACCACGGGCCAGAAGTGCGTGCGCCGGCAGATCGAGCGGTTGCACCGATAGGTGGGCTGATCCAGGTCCAGATCGGCCTCGAAGCGAACGGCGCCGCAATGGCAGCTGCCCCGGTAGGTTTTCAGCATCGGCATTCTCCCCGTGCGCCGACTTCACGCGCGCTGAGCGTGTAGTCGATGCGGTACAGGGCGTGCTCGACATCGCAGGCCCCATGGGCTTCGAGCTGCGGCGGTGCCAAGCCCAGCGACACCGGATCGGCGAGCGCTGCCAGCTCGTAGCCGCTGATCAGCAACGCCCAATCGATGCCGGCGTCGGCACCGCGGATGCGCTGCTCGGTCGTCATCGCCGGCGTCGCTGCGCCTTCGAGCAGGTGCGCCCCGCCCAGCCCGGGCCGTTCGGGCAGGCCCGGCAGCAGTTCCCGTGTCAACCAGTGCCGCAGCGCTGGTGCGGCGCCCTCGGCAGGTCTGAAGCGCAGCAGCGCCGCGACGTAGCCCTGGCCGAGGCCGAAGCTGCCGCTCACCGCGCAGAAACCTCGGCGCATGTCCCGGTAGTGCGGCATGATCTGCGCCGTCCACGGGCTCGGATGGTTCAGGCGCTCGAGGTACGGCGGCGAAGTCAGCGTCTCGAGTCCCGCTACCTCGTACAGCACGAGGTAGCGCGGCCGGCCCCTCAGCGCGACCCAGCGCGTGCCGCGCAGGAAGCCCGGGATCGACAGGCGTTCGGGCAGGTGCTCATGCGTGTGCCAGTGGTCGTGCTCGGCCGTGGCCTGCGGCAACACGTCGAAGGACAGCAGCATCGCGGCGGGTCCGAGCAGCGGCATGGGGCTACTGTAGCTGCACCCCCGTGCACCGATACCGGGCCATCGCGGTGTACGTGCATGGCAGGCTGCGGCCGAGGCATCGCGGGCCGGTGGACTGGAAGGCGCGCGCTGCTGGCCGCGCTGCGGCATCAGTGCTGGGCCTGCTCGGCCACGCGCAGCCGCTTGGCCAGCGCCTGCAGCAGCTTCCAGGCGATGGCGCCGTTGCGTTCGACCAGCGGGCGGAATTCCCAGAAGGTCAGCCCATAGCACACCAAGTCGGTGGTGGCGACCACGGTGGCCGAGCGCGGCCCGCCGTCGATCAGCGCGATCTCGCCGAAATGGTCGCCCGGGCCCAGCGAATTCAGCGGCTGGCCGTGCTGGGACACCGCGGCCTCGCCCGAGTCGATGATGTAGAAGGCCGCCGCCCCCGAGCCCTCGCGGATGACGGTCTGGCCCTGGGCGAAGCGGCGCTCCTTCAGCAGCCGGGCGATCTGTTCGGTCTGCCGCCGGTCCAGGTCGGCGAAGAAACGCACGCGCTGCAGGGCGCCCACCGGGTCGCGTGGCGGCGGGCCCGGCGGCGGCGTGTCGGGTCGCGACTGGCCGGTGGTGACGGCGCGGCACTGCAGCAGGTACAGCTGGCCGTCCTGCATCGCCCACTCGATGTCGCGGCGCGGGCCGTAGGCTTGCTCGCACTGCAGCGCCAGCGCCGCCAGCGCGGCCAGCTGCGTTTCGTCCAGGCACAGCTGGCTCACCAGTGCCGGCGCCACCGGCTCTTCGAAGGTGCCGCCGTTGGGCAACGAGCGCACCGCGATGCGCTTGCGCCCGGGCTTGCGTTCCAGCACTCGGCCGCTGCGCTCCAGGCGGAAATGGTCGGGCACCACCAGGCCGGCGACCACCGCCTCGCCCAGGCCCCAGGCGGCCTCGATCAGCCGCTCGTCGGCACCGGTGACCGGATGCTCGGTGAACATCACGCCGGCCACCGTCGGGTTGAGCAGCGTCTGCACGACGACGCCGACGCTGGGCCGGGTGAACAGCCCCACCTTCTGCCGGTAGGTGATGGCCGAGTCGGAATTGGCCGACCACCAGACCTCGCGCACCGCGTTCGGCACGTCGGCGGCTGCGTGCACGTTCAGCACCGTCAGGTGCTGGCCGGCGAAGCTGGCCGAAGCGCCGTCCTCGTCCACCGCCGACGAGCGCACCGCAAAGGGCGGCGGCAGCTCGGCGATGGCGGCGGCGAGCTTGGCGATGGCCTTGTCGTCGCCGGAGGCCACCGCCTCGACCAGGTCGCCCGACAGCGCCACGCCCGGTGGCACTGCCAGGCCGTGGCGCGCTGCCTCGCCCAGCCCCACGGCCTTGGAGCCGTAGAGCGAGGTTTCGCGCGCCCGCGCGAACGGGACGACCTGTTTCATTCGCGCTCGTCGCTGACGCGCCAACGGCAACGCCCTGCGCAGGCAGTGTCGAGCGGCCGCCGCGGAACTGGCTTAGCCAGGCCGCTGGCGGCGCCCCCTTGAGGGGGAGCGCCGCAGGCGCTGCGGGGGTGGGTCATTGGAGCAGGGTCACTTCGCCGGCGTCGCCGTCGACGCGCACGCGCATGCCGTCGCGGATGCGCTCGGTGGCCTCGCGCGTGCCGACCACGCCGGGGATGCCGTACTCGCGCGCCACGATGGCGGCATGCGACAGCAGGCCGCCGTTGTCGGTGACGATGCCGCCCAACAGCGGCAGCAGGATGTTGAAGGCCTCGCTGGTCGATTCGGTGACCAGCACGTCGCCCTGGTTGATGCGGCCGAACTCCGACGGCCCGGAGACGCGCCGCGCGGTCCCTTCATAGACGCCCTTGCTTGCGGCCAGGCCGTACAGCAGCTTGTCCTCGTGCTGCGCTTCCGAGCTGCCGAACACATGGCCCAGCGCGATGGCGGTGGCACGCATGAGCCGGCCCACCGAGGGCGGCAGCGCCGACAGGTCCGGCGGCGGCGGTGCCGGCGGGCCCAGCGTGGCCGGCACGTCCTTGGCGGTGTAGGTGGCGCGATACGCCGCGCGCGCGGCCAGGTCGTCGGCCGCAGGGCCACCGGTGCCGGCCAGCAGTGCGCCCATCTCGTCCAGGCTCGCTTCCAGCATATGTGCCGGCTCGTCGATGCGGCCACGCTCTGCGACGCGGCGGCCGGCCGCCAGCGCGGCGCGGCGCATCAGGCCCGAGGCCCAGATGTCGCTGTACACACCGCGCTCGTCGCGCAGGCGGTAGTTCCGCCGTGCCTCGGCCAGCAACTCGTCGAACTGTGCCTGATGCTCGGCCGGCACCTTGGCGCGGACCTCGGCCGTGCGGGCGTCGATGTCCGAGGCGGCTCTTTCGTCGCCGGACAGCACGATGCGCATCGAACGCAGCAGCGCATCGGGCATCTCCAGTGCGGTCGGCTCGGCGATGTCGAAGCCGTCGACCAGCCGGTGGCCGACCAGATCCAGGTAGCCGGCCACTGCGGCGCCGGTCGCGCCGCCCAGCGCACGCAGCCTCTGCAGGAGCTGCGCCGGGTCGCCATCGTCGGCCAGCAGATCCCGCGCGGCGGCGTCCTGGGTGAAGGCCTGCTTCAGCCGCGACATCTCGTCGGAGCCGCCGGAGGACACCTCGGTCGTGCCGTGCATCAGGCCCAGCAGTTCGGACGGCGGCAGGCCGGTCCAGTCGCCCACCTGGGCCAGGAAGTCGCCGACCGGCAACACCGCAGCGGCGGTGAAGCGCATGTGCTGGGTGATCATTGCCGCATGGTGGTCGCGGCAGCGCCGCAGATGGGCGGCAAGCTCGGCATCGGACAGCGAATAGGGGTCGACCGCCTGGAGCGCGCGGTGTGCGGCAATGGCCGCCGGCTTGCGCTGCGTGTCCCATTCCTGCAGCTGCTCGCGCCACAGCTTTCGCGCATAAACCTCTTCGGCGCGCGCGATACGCGCTGGGATCTGGTCCTCGGACGCCGGCAGCAGCTGGTTGTAGCCGAAGCCCTGCACATAGGCCATTTGCAGCCCGTCGATCAGCATGCCGTAGAAGCGCGCAAAGTCGTTGGTGCCGGCCTTGAAGGCGGCCGGGTGCATGTCCTGGAAGTAGCGCGTCAGCGGCCGCGGGAAGTGCACGCCGTCCTGTGCCCAGGGGCCCGGGGCAGGCGGTTCGAGGTGCAGCGTGGGTGAGGTGTCGGATGCAGCCATGCGAGATCTCCTTCTTGCGGAGGGCTGGCGGACTCAGGCCTCGCCGCGCGCCGCGGCGGCCATTCTGCTGCTAGGGTACGACAAAGCCGCCATCCACCGGCAGCACGTGGCCGGTGACGAACGAGGCGCCGGGCGAAGCCAGCCAGAGCACCGCATTGGCCACTTCGTCCGCGGTGCCGATGCGGCCCAGCGGATGCATGGCGGTGACGCGCGCCGTCAATGCCGGGTCATGGAAGTAGCTGCGCTCGGCCATCGGCGTGTCGATCACCGCCGGCGCGATGGCGTTGATGCGCACGCCCTTGTGCGCATACTCCATCGCCGCGGCGCGTGTCAGCCCGACGACGCCATGCTTGCTGGCGAAGTAGGCCGAGGCCGTGGGCCCGCCCGTCAGCCCGGCCACCGAGGCCATGTTCACGATCACACCCTTCGACGCCACGATGTGCGGCAGCTCGTACTTCAGGCACAGGAACACGCCCGTGAGGTTGGTGGCCAGGATGCGATCCCACAGCGCCTCGTCGTACTTGTGCACCGGCATGAAGGCATCGGGATCCTGGCCCGCGTTGTTGACAGCGATGTCCAGCGCGCCGTAGTGCTCGATCGTGCGTGCCACCAGGTTCTGAACCTGCGCCGACTTGGACACATCGGTCTGCACGAACAAGCCGCTGCCGCCGGCGGCCTCGATCAGCCGCACGGTCTCCTGAGACTGCGCCGCGCGCCGGGCCGCGACGACCACTTTCGCGCCTTCGCGTGCAAAGGCGACTGCGGTGGCGCGGCCGATGCCGGAACTCGCGCCAGTGACCAGTGCCACCTTGCCGTCGAACAACTTGCTCATGTCGATCCTCTCGCTGTCAATGACCGATGAACGCAACGAAAGTCCACGGCAGCGTCGAATCGTCAGAAAGGATAGTGCCGCGGCGTGGTCTGCATCGTTATCCAGCGCAGCTCGGTGAACTCCGCGACACCGGCCTTGCCGCCGAAGCGGCCGATGCCGCTGCCCTTGACGCCGCCGAAAGGCATCTGCGCCTCGTCGTGTACCGTGGGGCCGTTGATGTGGCAGATGCCCGAGTCGATCTTGCGCGCCACCTGGAAGGCGCGCGCCAGATCGTGGCCGAAGACCGCGGCACTCAGGCCGTACTCGTTGTCGTTGGCACAGGCCACCGCCTCCTCGATGCCCTTGACGCGCACGATGCATTTCACCGGGCCGAAGGTCTCCTCGGCGTAGATGCGCATGGCCGGCGTCACGTGGTCCAGCACCGTGGCCGGCATCAGCGTGGTGGTGGCCTTCTCGCCGCACACCAGCTTGGCGCCCTTGGCCACCGCGTCGTCGATCAGCGCGTTGCAGTGCTCCACCGTGCTCATGCCGATCACCGAGCCCAGCACCACCGGCTCCGGTTTGCGCGGGTCGCCCAAGGGCAGGTTCTTTGCCTTGTCGGCAAACTTCTTGACGAATTCGTCGGCGATTCGCTGGTCGACGATGAGACGTTCGGTGCTCATGCAGATCTGCCCGCTGTTGGCAAAGCAGCCGAAGGCCGCGGCGTTGACTGCGTCGTCGATATCGGCATCGTCCAGGATCACCAGCGGCGCCTTGCCGCCGAGTTCCAGCACCACCGGCTTCAGGTGCCTGGCGCAGGTCATCGCGATGATCTTGCCCACCCGCGTGCTGCCGGTGAAGTTGACGCGGCGCACGGCCGGGTGCGCGACCATTGCCTCGACCACCGCACTGGCATCGGCCGGCGCATTGGTGATGTAGTTGACGACGCCGGGCGGGAAGCCGGCATCGGCGAAGGCTTCGATGATCAGCGCATGGGTGCGTGGGCAGTTCTCGCTGCCCTTCAGGATGACGGTGTTGCCGCAGGCCAGCGGCGTGGCGATGGCGCGCACGCCCAGGATGATCGGCGCGTTCCACGGCGCGATGCCCAGCACCACGCCGGCCGGCACGCGCACGCCCATCGCCAGGCAGCCCGGCACGTCGGACGGAATCACCTCGCCGGCCACCTGGGTGGTCAGCGACGCGGCCTCGCGGATCATGCCGGCCGCCAGCATGACGTTGAAGCCGGCCCACATGCCGGTGGCGCCGGTCTCGGCCGGCACCGCCTCGACGAACTGCGGCGTCTTCGCCTCCAGCGCATCGGCGGCCTTGAGCAGCAGCGCGCGGCGCTCGCTCGGCCCGGTCTCGCTCCAGGTGCGGAAGGCTTCGGCCGCGGCTTCCACCGCCATCACCGCATCGGCCGGTGAGCAGGCCGGCGCACGTGTGGCCACGGTGCCGTCCAGCGGGTTGCGGCGCTCGAAGGTGGCATTGCGTTCGGCCGTGACCTTCAGGCCGTTGATCAGCATCGACAGGTCGGACATCGGTTTCTCCTTCGGGTTCAGGCTGCCGCCTTGGCCTTGCGTCGGTGCGCGGCGTCGGCAGCGGTGGTGGTGTCGGATTCGGCGGCGCCGAGGTAGGCCTCGTGCACCACGGTCGATCGGGCCAGCAGCTTCGCGCTGCCGCTGGCCACGAGTGTGCCGCGCTCCAGCACGTAGCCGCGGTCGGCCACGGCCAGCGCCTTCTTCACGTTCTGCTCGACCATCAGCACGGTGGTGCCGGCATCGGCGATGCGCCGCGCCGCGGCCAGCAGCTCGTCGACCATCTTCGGCGCCAGGCCCAGCGAAGGCTCGTCCAGCATCAGCAGCCGGGGTGTGCTGACCATCGCCCGGGCCACGGCCACCATCTGCTGCTCGCCGCCGCTCATCGTGCCGGCCAGCTGCTGCGCCCGCTCGCGCAGCTTGGGGAAGAGCTTGAACGCGTCTTCGATGCGCTGTGAACGTTCCGCTTTCGGCACCAGCCAGCCGCCCAGCTCCAGGTTCTCGGTCACCGTCATCTGCGGGAACAGCTGGCGCCCTTCGGCCACCAGCGCGATGCCGGCGCGCACGATTTCGTGGGTCTTTTCCGGCAGGTCCTCGCCGTCCAGCGTGACGATGCCGCGCATCGGGATCAGCCCGGCCAGCGCCTTCAGCAACGTGGTCTTGCCGGCGCCGTTGGGACCGAGGATCACGGTCAACCCGGGCCGCGCCTCGAGCCTCAGGTCGCGCAGCACCAGGAAGGGCCCGTAGCCGGCACTCAGGCCCTGCACCTTCAGGTGCGCCTGCGCGGAGCCGCCGAGGCGAAAGCCTTGCTCGCGCCACCACATCATGGCGAGGCCTCCTCTTCCACCATTTCATCGCCCAGGTAGGCCTCGATCACTTCCGGGTCGCGCACCACTTTGCGTGGCGGGCCGTCGGCGATCTTGCGGCCCTGGTGCAGCACGATCACCCGCTCCACGTGGCGCAGCAGGATCGTCACCGCATGCTCAATCCAGATGACGGTCAGGTCCAGCTCGTCGCGCATGCGGCGGATCAGCCGGGCCATGTCCTCGATCTCGCCTTCGGTCAGGCCGGCGGCCACCTCGTCCAGCAGCAGCAGCCGTGGCCGGGTGGCCAGCGCCATGCCGATCTCCAGCAGCCGCTGCTGGCTGGGCGTGATGGCCGCGGCCGGCAGCTCGGCCAGCGCTTCCAGGCCGATCAGCTTGAGGATGCTGTCGGCCGTGCGCAGCGCCCAGGGCACCGACTCTTCCTCGCCCCAGAACACGTACTTGCGCGGCCGCTGTCCGGCGAACTTCAGGCCGAACTGGATGTTGTCGCGCACCGCCATCTCGGCAAAGGTGCGCGGCGTCTGGAAGGTGCGCGCCACGCCCAACGCGGCGAAGCGGTGGGCGCGCTTGCCGGTGAGCGTGCGCCCCTCCACCACCAGCCGGCCCGAGGTCAGCGACTGCACGCCCGAGATGGCGTTGAAGAAGGTGGTCTTGCCGGCGCCGTTGGGGCCGATGATGCCTACCAGCTCGCCGGCGTCGAAGCGCGCGCTGACGCTGTCCACGGCGGTCAGCCCGCCGAAGCGCACCGTGACCTCGTGAGCGTCGAGCAGTGGCGGGGCGTCAGAGGAGGACACGACGCTCCTTCTCGCGCTGCTTGTCGCGGGCCTTGTCGCCGCTCCATTCGTAGCGCTTGCGCTTCCACTCGTCGCGGCTGTCGCGCCACCACTGCCTGAAGGTGTCCCCGCGCAGCGAGGCCAGACCGCCCGGCAGGTACAGCACCGACCAGATCAGCAGCAGGCCCAGCGTCATCATGTACAGCTGCGGCATCTGCAGGCGCAGCGTCTCGGCCAGCAGGCTGAAGACGATGGCGGCGATCAGCGGCCCCCACAGCGTGGCCGCGCCGCCGATCAGCGCGATCAACACCGTCTGGAAGCCGATGAAGGGGTTGAAGACAGTGGTCGGGTCGATGTAGGTCCAGCGCACGCTCATCGCCGCACCGGCCGCGCCGGCGAAGGCGGCGGTCAGCGCGAAGCCGGCGATCTTGATCAGCCGCGTGTCCACGCCCAGCGTCATCGCCCGCTGCTCGTCCGAACCGATGCCGCGCAAGGCCAGGCCGAAGCGGGTGCGCCGCAGCCCGATGGAGGTGGCCACCGCCAGCACCGCGATCAGCAGCATCGTCAGGTAGATGGTGTCGCGCTCGGGCACCACGGTGAGCACCCGCCCCACGGTGCCGGTGACCTGCTTTTCCCAGTAGGTGATGGCATGGCGGATCAGCTCGGTCATGCCGAAGGTCAGCACCGCGAAATAGGTGCCGCGCAGGTGCAGCACCAGCGCGCCCATCACCACCGCCACGCCAGTGGCGATGCAGGCGCCCAGCACGATGGCCGTGGCCCAGCCCTGGCCTTCGATGGCCAGCGCGCCGGTGTAGGCGCCGATGCCGAAGAAGGCCGAGGTGGCCAGCGACAGGTAGCGCGTGCTGCCGCAGAACAGGCTCCAGCTGGTGGACAGCGCGATGTACATCAGGCAGGTCAATGCCATCGACACCACGAACTCGCTGCCGTAGTAGGGAATGGACAGCGCCCAGCCGGTGAGGCCGAAGAGCACCAGCAGGTCGCGGGCAAAGAGCTTGCGGGCGTTCATGGCGGTCTAGCGCGCGGCAACCGTCGCTCGCCGGCGTGCCCTGCCTCTCGAGGGGATGGCGGGAGTGCAGCGCGCTTCTTCAGCCAGCAGCAATTGCTTCAGGCTGGGGCGAGCGTCGGCCTGCAGGCAATGCCATTCGTCCACTCGCACCAGCACCGCGCACTCATTCCCACGGCGGGTGATGAGTTGCGGGCCTTTGGCGACGCAGGCATCGAGCATCGCGCTGAATCGGGCCTTGGCGAGCCTTACCGACCATCTGTGCATACGCCTGTCCTTCAACCTATCGCTTGCGGTGGAACAGCCCGTTGGGCCGCAGCAGCAGCACGGCGATGAACACCGTGTACGACAGCAGCGATTTCAGCGACGGGCTGGTGAAGTGCATGCCGATCGCCTCCACCACGCCCAGCAGCAGGCCGCCGGCCAGCGCGCCGCCCATGCTGCCGAAGCCGCCCAGCGTGATGACGATCAGCGATGTGACGGTGTAGGGCTCGCCCATCGCCGGGGCGATGGTGTAGGTCATCGACAGCAGGCAGCCGGCCACGCCCGACAGGCCCAGGCCGATGCCGAACATCAGCGGATGCAGCCGCTCGGTGTCGATGCCCACCAGCTGCGCGCCGGTGGGCGACTGCATCAGCGCGCGCACGCCCTTGCCGTACAGCGTGGTGCGCAGCAGCACGATCAGCACCGCCGCGAAGACCATCGACAACACCAGCACCAGCAGCTTGTTGGCGGCGAACTGCGCTCCTCCTATGTGCACCGGCTCGGTCAGGTAGTCGTAGCCCCGCAGCTCGCCGCCCCACACCCAGGAGGCGAAGTTCTGCACCAGGAACATCAGGCCGAAGCAGACCATCAGCGCGCGCGCCTCGAACACGTCGACGTTGGGCGAGGTATCCGTCAGTCGCTTGAACCACAGCCGGTGGATGACCAGGCCCAGCACGAAGGTCAGCGCGAAGCTCAAGGGGATCATCGCCAGCGGCGACCAGCCCAGGCTGGTAGCTGCCACCCAGGTGACGAAGGCGCCCAGCATCAGGAACTCGCCGTGGGCGATGTTCAAGATGCGCATCAGCCCGTACTGCAGGTTCAGGCCGAGGGCGACCAGCGCGTAGATGCCGCCAGTGATGACACCGGAAGCCAGCAGTTCGAGCCAGGCGCCGAGGGACATGTGCGTGGGCCAAAGAATACCGGCGCCCGAGGGCGCCGGTGCCGTGGTTCAGCGAAAGGTGGCCTCGTTCAGACCCAGGCCGGCTTCGCAGCCAGCGAGCCGGTGGCCATGCTCTTCGGCCAGACAACTTCGAATTCGCCCTTCTGCCATTGGCTCACCGAGCCGGGTGTGGCGACGTTCTCGCTGCCGTTGAACTTGATCTTGCCAATGACGGTGTCGTGGGTGTTGTTGGCCACGTACTCGCGGATGGCCTTGCGGTCCAAGCCCACCTTGCCGACGGCCGACTGCAGGATCTCCAGGCTGGCCCAGGTGGCGCCGCTGGCCCAGCGGTCGGGCTCCTTGTTGAACTTCTTCACGTGCGCGTCGAAGTAGGCCTCGGCCATCTTGCTGCTCTTGCGGTTCCACGAACCCATGCCGAGCACGCCTTCGGACGACGCGCCCATCACCTGCTTGTACAGCGGGAAGGCGGTGCCGACGCTGGCATAGAAGAACTTCGGGTTGAAGCCGATCTCCTTGCTCTGCCGGCTGGCCAGGATGGTGTCGGGCGGGTAGGACAGCGCGACGAAGGCATCCGGGTTCTTGTCCTTGATGCCGCGCAGCACCGGGCCCAGGTCCTTCACGCCGCCGGGGTAGCTCTTTTCCTCGACCAGGTTCAGGCCGCTGCCGCCCACCGCCACCTTCAGCGCGGCGTAGTTTTCCAGGCCGAACAGGTCGTCGACGTAGATCACCGCAACGGTCTTGGCGCCGTTGGCCTTCAGCAACTCGACCAGCGAATTCATCATCGGTTGAGGCTGCTGCAGCATCAGGAAGAAGTAGGGCAGCTTCATCTCGATCAGCCGCTTGGACAGCGCGGTCGGGGCGATGAAGGGGTAGCCGAAGCGGTTGGCCAGCGGGGCCACCGCGAAGTTCGCGTTGCTGCCCCAGGGCGGCAGGATCAGGTCGACCTTGTCGCTGCCCATCAGCTTCTCGTAGCTGCGCACGCAGGTCTCGACCTCGCTGCGGTCGTCCGACGAGATCAGCTCCACCGGCCGCTTCGTGCCCTTGACGTTCAGCCCGCCGGCGGCGTTGAGTTGTTCGGCCCAAAGCAGGTAGTTCGGCTCCTGGCTGACCTGTGCGCCTCCGGTCCACGGGCCCGTGCGGGCCATCGCGTAGCCGATGCGCACGGGCCCGGCCTGGGCGCGCAGCACGGCCGGCGCGGCCAGCGCGGCGGCCAGGCCCTGGGTCAGGCGGCGGCGGGTCAGGCCGGGGCGCGTGTCTCGGTTGTTGTGGCTCATGGCGCGGGTCTCCTGGAGTGGTGGGTGGGCACGGCGCGCTGCCGCTGCCCCATGGCAAGGCTGCGAAGCATGACGCAGCCCGGGCAGGGCGCGGCTAAGTGCTTTCCCCCCAATGGATAGCCTGCGCCAATGGCGCACATTGCCGACCTCGATGCGCGGCGGCGGTTCACCTGGCCGGCGCAGTGAAGGAGGCCGCCGCTACGCGGCAAAGGGGTTGTGGATGACCAGCGTGTCGATGCGCTGGCCGTGCTGCAGGTCTTCGCTCAGCAACCGCGTGCAGCCGGCGGCCAGGGCCGCGGCGACGATCAGCGAGTCGTACAAGCCGAAGCGCCAGCGCTGCTGCACATCGAGTGCGCGGTGGTACAGCGCTGCCGAGGGCTGCACCTGCATCAGCGGTAGCAACACCACGTCGAGGTAGGCACGCGCCTGGTCGGGCGCGAGCGGCACCGCGGCCTTGCGCAGCGCCACGTTCAGGCATTCCTGTACCACCTGAAAGCTGATGCAGGCCTGGCCGTCGGCCAGCGCGTCGCGCACGATGCCTTCGGCGATGCGGTGCTTGCGCTTGTCGGTGCTGTCCAGGTGGTAGACGAAGACGTTGGTATCGATGAAGGCGCTAGCGCTCATTCATCTCGTCCCGGCTGAGCTTGCGGCCGACCTTGACACGGCCGCGCAGCGATGGCATGAGTTCGTCGTAGCGCTGCAGCCGGCCGGCGGCATCGGCGTAGTGGGCAAGCCAGAGGCGGAACTGCTCGTTCAGCGTCGTTTTCTCCGCGCGGGCGCGCTCGCGCGCCGCCTCGATCAGGCGTTCCTCGGCGCTGAGGGTGATGTTTTTCATGGGCTGAATGCGTTCCCCGAGAGCACGAAAGTAGTGTACACGGATGCAGTGCATAAGTGGATCGTCAGGCCGAGATCGCGCGGCCGTTTGCGGCTTGGTGCCGCCGGACCGGTCACCCGATCACTTCGTCGGCGCGCAGCAGCAGCGCCCGAGGCACGGCCAGGTCGATCGCCTTGGCGGTCGCGACGTTGATCACCAGCTCGAATTTGCCCGGCTGCTCCATCGGCAGTTCGGCCGGCCGGGCACCGCGCAGGACGCGGTCGACCTGCTGCGCGAGCTGTCGCTCCAGCGTCGGCCAGTCGGGCCCGCAGGACATGAGCCCGCCCGCCTCAGCGTACTGGCGCAGCGTGAACACTCCCGCCAAGCGGTGCCGCATTGCGAGTTCGGCGATGCGCAACCGGCTGGCAAAGGTCTGGAAGGTCGGCTCGAGCAGGAAGGCCGAGGTACCAGCCGAGGCGAGCGCCGGGAACGCCGCCATCAGCTCGCCCTGGTTGCGGCACGGGTGCAGCGAAAGATCGACGTGCGCCGCCCGCGCTGCGTCGCGCAGCCGGGATTCGAACCGCGCCTGGCGCCCGGCATCGGCCGAAGGGGCGAACAGCACGTCGCCCCGACGCGCCGCAGGCATCAGGGTCTTGATCAGCTCCAGCCGTTTGGCGCGCGTCTCGCCGAGCATGCGCGACACGCCGGTGACGTTGCCGCCCGGCCGGGCAAAGCTCGCGATCAACCCGTCCTCGACCGGATCGAGGCCGTTGTAGATGACCACGATCGGCAGCGTGGCGCCGAGCTTGCGCACCTCCACCGTGTCGGGGTCCGCCATCGTCACGAGCAGGTCCAAGCGAGCGTCGACGAGCTCGCGTGCATAGCGGGCCATCAGGTCGAACTTGCCGTCCGCGAAGCGCCGCTCGACGACCAGGTTGCGCCCCTCGACCCAACCCAGGCGCTGCATCTCCTGCCGCCACGCGCTGCTTTGCAGTTGCGCGTCAGTGGGTCGGGGCCCGCTGCTCAGAAAGCCGACGCGTGCCACCTTGCCCGGTGCCTGCGCCAGGGCGCGAACTGGCCCGAGGGCGGCGAGTGTCGTCACGAAGCGGCGTCGGTTCAGGATCGGCATCTGCGGATGGCGATCAAAGGCCACCGATTGTGCGCCTGCGGCGCCAAGGTGGCGGCCGGCTTGCGACAATCAGGGATCGACCGAATCGCGAGAAGCCCGCACCATGTCCCACACCATCCTGCAATCCGTGCCTGCCGGCGAGCGTGTCGGCATCGCCTTCTCCGGCGGCCTGGATACCTCCGCCGCAGTGCACTGGATGCGCGCCAAGGGCGCCATCCCCTGTGCCTATACCGCCCACCTGGGCCAGCCCGACGAGAGCGACTACGACGACATCCCGCGCAAGGCCAAGGCCTACGGCGCCGAGATCGCCCGGCTGATCGACTGCCGTGCCTCGCTGGTGGCCGAAGGCATTGCCGCCATCCAATGCGCCGCCTTCCACATCAGTACCGGCGGCGCCACCTACTTCAACACCACGCCGCTGGGCCGCGCCGTCACCGGCACCTCGCTGGTGCTGGCGATGAAGGAGGACGGCGTCAACATCTGGGGCGACGGCAGCACCTACAAGGGCAACGACATCGAGCGCTTCTACCGCTACGGCCTGCTGGCCAACCCCGGCCTGAAGATCTACAAGCCCTGGCTGGACCAGCGCTTCATCGACGAACTGGGCGGGCGCAAGGAGATGAGCGAATACCTCATCAAGCACGGTTTCGACTACAAGATGAGCGTGGAGAAGGCCTACTCCACCGACAGCAACATGCTCGGCGCCACGCACGAGGCCAAGGACCTGGAGTTCCTTGACAAAGGCATGCACATCGTCAACCCGATCATGGGCGTGGCCTTCTGGCGCGACGACGTGGAGGTCCAGCGCGAGACCGTCAGCGTGCGCTTCGAGGAAGGCCAGCCGGTGGCGCTGAACGGCCGCAGCTTCGCCAGCGCGGTCGAGCTGTTCGAGGAGGCCAACCGCATCGGCGGCCGGCACGGCCTGGGCATGTGCGACCAGATCGAGAACCGCATCATCGAGGCCAAGAGCCGCGGCATCTACGAAGCCCCGGGCATGGCGCTGCTGCACATCGCCTACGAGCGTCTGGTCACCGGCATCCACAACGAGGACACGATCGAGCAGTACCGCAACAACGGCCGGCGCCTGGGCCGGCTGCTGTACCAGGGC
>Ga0105090_10000300_pt1 | contig 23313 bp, 35 predicted proteins | sample PPLLak3March2015_FD_79110 | JGI IMG/M metagenome (GOLD analysis project Ga0105090, IMG submission 79110) | Freshwater sediment microbial communities from Prairie Pothole Lake near Jamestown, North Dakota, USA - PPLs Lake P7 Core (1) Depth... | ecosystem: Environmental > Aquatic > Freshwater >...
CATCGCGCTGCTGCTCTACGCCGACGGCGAGCGGCGCTACATCATCGCGCCGCGCGGCGTGGCGGTGGGCACTCAGCTCATGTCCGGCGCCGAGGCGCCGATCAAGGCGGGCAACACGCTCCCCCTGCGCAACATTCCGGTCGGCTCGACGATCCACTGCATCGAGATGAAGCCCGGCGCCGGCGCGCAGCTCGCGCGTTCGGCCGGTGCGCACGTCCAGCTGCTGGCGCGCGAGGGCCTGTACGCGCAGCTGCGCCTGCGCTCGGGTGAGATCCGCAAGGTCCACGTCGACTGCCGCGCCACGATCGGCGAGGTGGGCAACGAGGAGCACAACCTGCGCTCGATCGGCAAGGCCGGCGCGAACCGCTGGCGCGGCATTCGCCCGACGGTGCGCGCGTGGGCGATGAACCCGGTCGACCACCCGATGGGCGGCCGCACCAACGGCGGCAGCCACCCGGTCTCGCCGTGGGGGACGCCGGCCAAGGGCTACAAGACGCGCAAGAACAAGCGCACGGACGTGATGATCGTCCGTCGCCGCCAAGCAGCCAAGAAGGGGTAACGCATGGGACGTTCACTGAAGAAGGGCCCGTTCGTCGACGGCCACCTGATGGGCAAGGTCGAGGCGGCGCGGGCGACGATGGACAAGCGGCCGATCAAGACCTGGTCGCGGCGCTCGACGATCACCCCGGACTTCGTCGGGTTGACGATCGCCGTGCACAACGGCAAGCAGCACATCCCCGTCTACGTGACCGAGAACATGGTCGGCCACAAGCTCGGCGAGTTCTCGCTGACGCGCACCTTCAAGGGCCATCCCGGCGACAAGAGGGCCGCGGTCCCGGCGAAGCCGGCCGGCAAGCGGAAGTAGGGAGAGCGTGATGGAAACCACCGCAACGCTTCGCGGCGTGCGCCTGTCGGCGCAGAAGGGCCGGCTGGTCGCCGACCTCGTGCGCGGCATGCCCGTCGGCCGGGCGCTCGACGTGCTCGCGTTCAGCCCGAAGAAGGGCGCGCGCATCCTCCGCAAGGTGCTGGAAAGCGCAATCGCCAACGCCGAGCACAACGACGGCGCCGACATCGACGAGCTCAAGGTGACGACGATCTGCGTCGACAAGGCGGCGACGCTGAAGCGCATGTCGGCGCGCGCCAAGGGCCGGGGCAACACGATCGGCAAGCAGAGCTGCCACATCCGCGTCGTCGTCGGCGACGGCAGGAACCAATAGGGACAAGCCATGGGCCAGAAGATCCATCCGATCGGGTTCCGCCTCGCCGTCAGCCGCAACTGGGGCTCGAAGTGGTTCGCCAACAGCAAGAACTACCCGAAGATCCTGAACCAGGACATCCGGGTGCGCGAGTACCTGAAGAAGAAGCTGTCGCACGCCTCGGTCGCCAAGGTGACCATCGAGCGGCCGGCGAAGAACGCGCGCATCACGATCCACAGCGCGCGCCCCGGCGTGGTGATCGGCAAGAAGGGCGAGGACATCGAGACGCTGCGCGCCGACCTGCGCAAGATGATGGGCGGCGAGGTCGGCCTCAACATCGAGGAGATCCGCAAGCCCGAGATCGACGCGCAGCTCGTTGCCGACTCGATCGCCCAGCAGCTCGTGAAGCGCATCATGTTCCGCCGGGCGATGAAGCGCGCGATGCAGAATGCGATGCGGCTGGGTGCGCAGGGCATCAAGGTGATGAGCTCGGGCCGGCTCAACGGTGCCGAGATCGCGCGCAGGGAGTGGTACCGCGAGGGGCGCGTGCCGCTGCACACGCTGCGCGCGGACATCGACTACGGGTTCTCGGAGGCGCGCACCACCTACGGCGTCATCGGGATCAAGGTCTGGGTATTCAGGGGCGAGGTCCTGGCGCACAACGCCGAGCCCGCGGCCGCACCGGCGCCGGCGCCGGATGCGCCGAAGCGTCCGCGCCGTCCAGGAGTGAAGCATGCTGCAGCCAGCTAGAAGGAAGTTCCGCAAGGAACAGAAGGGCCGCAACAAGGGCGTGGCGACCGTCGGCGCGAAGGTGTCGTTCGGCGACTACGGCCTCAAGGCGACCACGCGCGGCCGGCTCACGGCGCGGCAGATCGAGGCGGCGCGCCGCGCGATGACGCGCCACATCAAGCGCGGGGGGCGAATCTGGATTCGCATCTTCCCCGACAAGCCGGTCTCGAAGAAGCCGGCCGAGGTCCGCATGGGCAACGGCAAGGGCAACCCCGAGTACTACGTCGCGGAGATCGTGCCCGGCAAGGTGCTCTACGAGATGGACGGCGTCGACGAGACGCTGGCCCGCGAGGCGTTCGCGCTGGCGGCGGCGAAGCTGCCGCTGCGCACGGCGTTCGTCCACCGCCTGGTCGGGCAGTAAGGAGAGCGCGATGAAGAACTCCCAAGCCAGGAAGGCCCTGAAGGACAAGTCGCCGGAGGAGCTCGCCACCGAGCTCAACGCGCTGCTCAGGGAACAGTTCGGCCTGCGCATGCAGAGGGCCACGCAGCAGCTGACGAACACGGCGAAGCTCAAGGACGTCCGCCGCGGCATCGCCCGCGTGCGCACGCTGATCAACCGGAAAGCGGGTGCGGCATGACCGAACAGCAATCCTCGCAAGGCATCCTTGCGCGCAAGCCCCTGAACGCGACGGTCGTCGGCCGCGTGGTCAGCGACAAGATGGACAAGACGGTCACCGTGCTGGTCGAGAGGCGCGTCAAGCATCCGCTTTACGGCAAGGTGGTGACGAAGTCGGCGAAGTACCACGCGCACGACGAGAACAACGAGTGCAAGGAGGGCGACCTGGTCGAGATCGTCGCCACCCGCAAGCTCGCCAAGACGAAGGCCTGGCGGGTCTCGCAGATCGTGAAGAAGGCGGCGGCGGTTTGATCCGACGCAAAAGGCGCGCCGCGGGATTCCGATGATCCGCAGCACCTCGATGCGCCTTTTGCATCGGGGAGAAGTCAGGGCGGGCGGCTTGGGGCGGCCCGGCGCCGCCCGCCGGAAGAGGCACGAAACAGCGAGCGTGATGCGGAAGTCCTGCTTGGCCGGTAGGTGGCGCTGGGCGCCTTGGGGTTAGCGGGTAGTTGGGGTTGCAGGATCGGTAAGGTCCTGCCATAATTATCAATTGGCTTGCCGCCGGCCGCAGCGCCGGAAGCAGGCGAGGACAGGTACCCGCGCGAGCAGCGCCCGATCCGGGCGTCTCGCGCACACGGGATCCAAAACTGGCCGCCGGTTCGGCGCCGCAGATCAAGACGACGCGGCGACGGGCGCTCGGGAAGACCGGGGCGGACGCAAGTTGGAGATGGGGAAGTCATGATCCAGATGCAGACGGTGCTTGACGTCGCCGACAACACGGGCGCGCGATCGGTCATGTGCATCAAGGTGCTCGGCGGCTCGAAGCGCCGCTACGCGCACATTGGCGACGTGATCAAGGTGTCGGTGAAGGATGCCGCGCCGCGCGGTCGCGTCAAGAAGGGCGAGATCTACAGCGCCGTGGTCGTGCGCACCCGCCAGGGCGTGCGCCGCCCGGACGGCGCGCGGATCCGCTTCGACGCGAACGCCGCCGTGCTGCTCAACAACAAGCTCGAGCCGATCGGCACGCGCATCTTCGGGCCGGTGACGCGCGAGCTGCGCACCGAGCGCTTCATGAAGATCGTGTCGCTCGCGCCCGAAGTGCTCTAGGACGAGGCGGCCATGCGCAAGATCAGGAAGGGCGATACGGTCGTCGTGATCGCCGGGCGCGACAAGGGCAAGCGCGGTGACGTCGCGCGCGTCGTCGACGCCGGGCACGTCGTGGTCAACGGCGTCAACGCGGCGAAGCGGCATACGCGGCCGAACCCGATGAAGAACCAGCCGGGCGGCATCGTGAGCAAGGAAATGCCGATCCACGTCAGCAACCTCGCGATCTGGAACCCGGTGACGGGCAAGGCCGATCGCGTTGGCTTCCGCGTCCTCGAGGACGGCCGCAAGGTCCGCTTCTTCAAGGGCAACGGCGAGCAGATCGGCGCTTGAGGAGAATTCGATGGCTCGCCTGAAGGAAGCCTACCGCAAGGACGTCGTACCTGCGCTGATCAAGCAGTTCGGGTACAAGTCGGTCATGCAAGTGCCGCGCATCGAGAAGATCGTCCTCAACATGGGCGTGGGCGACGCGACGGCCGACAAGAAGCTGCTCGAGAACGCCACGGCCGACATGCAGAAGATCGCCGGCCAGAAGCCGGTCGTCACCAAGGCGCGCAAGGCCATCGCGGGCTTCAAGATCCGCGAGGGCTACCCGATCGGCTGCATGGTCACGCTGCGCCACGACCGCATGTTCGAGTTCCTCGACCGTCTCGTGTCAATCGCGCTGCCGCGTGTGCGCGACTTCCGCGGCGTCACCGGCAAGGGCTTCGACGGCCAGGGCAACTACAACATGGGCGTCAAGGAACAGATCATCTTTCCCGAGATCGAGTACGACAAGGTCGACAAGATCCGGGGGATGAACATCACGATCACCACGAGCGCGAAGACCGACGCCGAATGCAAGGCGCTGCTCTCCGCGTTTCGTTTCCCGTTCAAGGCTTGAGGCTGCCATGGCGAAACTCGCCCTGATCAACCGTCAGTTGAAGCGCCAGAAGCTCGTGGCGAAGTACGCGAAGAAGCGCGCCGCACTCGAGGCCGTCGTCGCCAGCGCCAAGGTCTCCGACGAGGACCGCTACGAGGCGCGCCTGAAGCTCCAGGCGCTGCCGCGCAACGCGAACCCGACGCGCCTGCGCAACCGCTGCGCGCTCACCGGCCGTCCGCGCGGCTTCTTCCGCAAGTTCGGCCTCGGCCGCAACAAGCTCCGCGAGTACGCGATGCGCGGCGAGGTGCCGGGTATTGTCAAGGCGAGCTGGTAGGGGGATGAACGATGAGCATGAGTGATCCCATCGCCGACATGCTGACCCGCATCCGCAACGCGCAGATGACGGAAAAGGCCACCTGCGAGATGCCGAGCTCGAAGGTCAAGATCGCGATCGCCCACGTGCTGAAGGACGAGGGCTACATCGACGGCTTCAAGGTCAACGGCGAGGCGAAGCCCACGCTGGAGATCGCGCTGCGCTACTACTCGGGCCGCCCGGTCATCGAGAAGATCGAGCGCGTGTCCAAGCCGGGGCTGCGCATCTACAAGAGCAAGGACGACATCCCGCGCGTGATGAACGGGCTGGGCGTGGCCATCGTCTCCACCTCGCAGGGCGTGATGACCGACCGCCGCGCGCGCGCGGCGGGGATCGGCGGCGAAGTCCTCTGCATCGTTGCCTGACGGGAGGGAAGCCACCATGTCCCGCATCGGCAGCAACCCCGTCAAGGTACCCGCGAAGGTCGAGGTCGCGCTTTCCGGCGGCGAGATCACCGTCAAGGGTCCGCTCGGCACGCTCACGCGCCGTTTCGGTCCCGAGGTCGCGATCGCGCGCAACGGCGACCAGCTCGAGTTCACCGTCGCTTCGCCGCTGGCGAAGGCGATGCACGGCACGGTGCGCGCCGTGGTCGCCGGGATGGTCAAGGGCGTCACCGAGGGCTTCGAAAAGAAGCTCACGCTGGTCGGCGTCGGCTACCGCGCGCAGGCCGCGGGCGACAAGCTCAACCTTTCGCTCGGCTTCTCGCACCCGGTCGTCCACCAGATGCCCAAGGGCGTCACGGTGACCACGCCGCAGCAGACCGAGATCCTCGTCAAGGGCACGGACAAGCAGGCCGTGGGGCAAGTCGCCGCGGAGATCCGCGCGTACCGCCCTCCCGAGCCGTACAAGGGCAAGGGCGTGCGCTACCACGACGAGCACGTCAAGCTCAAAGAGACGAAGAAGAAGTAGGGGGCGAACGATGAGCATCGGAAAGAAGGAAGCCCGCGTCCGCCGCGCCCGCCAGACCCGGGCGCGCATCGCCGAGCAGCGCGCCAACCGGCTGGTCGTCAGCCGCTCGAACCTGCACATCTACGCGCAGATCATCGGGCCGAACGGGCAGCAGGTGCTTGCCAGCGCCTCGACGCTCGAGGCCGACCTGCGCAAGGACGCCGGGAACGGCGGCAACAAGGCCGCCGCGGCGCTCGTCGGCAAGCGCATCGCCGAGAAGGCGAAGGCGATCGGCGTTTCCACGGTCGCCTTCGACCGTTCCGGATTCCGTTACCACGGCCGCGTCAAGGCGCTGGCCGATGCGGCCCGCGAGGGCGGCCTCGAGTTCTGAGGCTCGCAAGGACATCACCCATGGCAGAGCAACGGCGTAGTTCGCGGAACCAGCCCCAGGCGGAAGAGCGCGGGGACGGACTGCGCGAGAAGATGATCAGCATCAACCGCGTCACGAAGGTCGTGAAGGGCGGGCGCATCCTCGGCTTCGCCGCGCTCACCGTCGTCGGCGACGGCGACGGCGGCGTGGGCATGGGCAAGGGCAAGGCGAAGGAAGTCCCCGTTGCCGTGCAGAAGGCGATGGAAGAGGCGCGCCGCCGGCTCGCGAAGGTGCGCCTCAAGAAGGGCACGCTGCACCACCCGTCGATCGGCAAGCACGGCTCGACGACGGTGTTCATGCAGCCCGCGGCGGACGGCACCGGCATCATCGCCGGGGGCGCGGCCCGCGCGGTGTTCGAGGTCGTCGGCGTGACGAACGTGCTGGCGAAGACGCACGGCCCGACCAACCCGTACAACGTCGTGCGCGCAACGCTGAACGGGCTGCAGGCGCAGTGCTCGCCGGCCGACATCGCGGCCAAGCGCGGCAAGAGCGTCGAAGAGATCCTGGGGTAATCCGATGGCGGACGGCAAGAAGGTCAGGGTTACGCTGGTGAAGGGCATTTCCCGCACCCGCAAGGACCACAAGGCGACGGTGCGCGGGCTCGGCCTCAAGTGGACGAACCACTCGGTGGAGCTCGTCGACACGCCGTCGGTGCGCGGCATGATCACGAAGGTCGGCTACCTCCTGCGAGTCAGCGAGTAAGGAAACGCACGATGCGTCTCAACACCATCAAGCCCGCGGCGGGCAGCAAGAAGGCGAAGCGCCGCGTCGGCCGGGGCATCGGCTCGGGGCTCGGCAAGACGGCCGGCCGCGGCCACAAGGGCCAGAAGTCGCGCTCGGGGGGCTTCCACAAGGTCGGTTTCGAAGGCGGGCAGATGCCGCTGCAGCGCCGGCTGCCCAAGCGCGGCTTCGTGTCGCGCACGCACGACGACAACGCCGAGGTGCGGCTCGCCGACCTGGCGCGCTGCCCGGTCGATGCGATCGACCTCCTCGCGCTCAAGTCGGCGGGGCTGGTTCCGGCCGGCGCGAAGACGGCGAAGGTCATCCTGAAGGGCAAGCTCGAGCGCGCGGTCAAGCTTTCCGGCGTGCTCGCCACCAAGGGCGCCAAGGCGGCCATCGAGGCCGCCGGCGGAAGCGTCGCCTGACGGCGGCGCTCCGGCGCGGTTCGGAAAGAAAGCCAGGCAACGCGACGTGGCAACGGTCAATCCGGCCCTGAAGACGGGAACCAAGTACGCCGATCTCAAGCGGCGGCTGTGGTTCCTGCTGGGCGCGCTCGTGGTCTACCGGATCGGGACGCACATCCCGGTGCCGGGCATCAACGCGTCCGCGCTCGACGAGCTTTTCCGCTCGCAGCAGGGCGGGATCCTCGGCCTGTTCAACGTGTTCTCGGGCGGCGCGCTGTCGCGCTTCTCGATCCTCGCGCTGGGCATCATGCCGTACATCTCCGCGTCGATCATCATGCAGCTGTGCACGGTGGTGGTCCCCACGCTCGAGGCGCTCAAGAAGGAAGGCGAGGCGGGCCGGCGCAAGATCACGCAGTACACGCGCTACGCGACGCTGGGGTTGGCGTTATTCCAGGCGATCGGCATCGCCATTGCGCTCGAGGCGCAGGCCGGACTCGTGCTCGACCCGGGCTTCGCGTTCCGCGCCGTGACCGTACTGACGCTGGTCAGCGGGACGATGTTCCTGATGTGGCTGGGCGAGCAGATCACCGAGCGGGGCCTGGGCAACGGCATCTCGCTGCTGATCTTCGCCGGCATCGCGGCCGGGCTGCCGAGCGCGATCGGACTCACGCTCGAGCAGGCGCGCACCGGCGCGTACTCGATCCTGCTGGTGCTCGGCATCGCCGCGCTGATCGTGCTGGTGACGGCGTTCGTCGTGTTCGTCGAGCGCGCCGTGCGCAAGATCCTGGTCAACTACGCCAAGCGTCAGGTCGGCAACAAGGTCTACCAGGGCCAGAGCTCGCACCTCCCGCTCAAGCTCAACATGGCCGGCGTCATCCCGCCGATCTTCGCTTCGTCGATCATCCTGTTCCCCGCCACGATGGCGCAGTGGTTCGGCTCGGGCGAAGGCACGATCTGGCTGCGCGACCTCGCCGCCGCGCTGGCGCCGGGGCAGCCGGTGCACGAGCTCCTGTACGCCGCGGCGATCGTCTTCTTCTGCTTCTTCTACACGGCGCTGCAGTACAACCCGAAGGAGACGGCGGACAATCTCAAGAAGTCGGGCGCGTTCATCCCCGGCTATCGCCCGGGCGACCAGACGGCGAAGTACCTCGAGAAGATCACGTTGCGCCTCACTCTGCTGGGCTCGATGTACCTCGTCGTGGTGTGCTTCATCCCGAATTTCCTGATCGCGTGGAAGAACGTGCCGTTCTACTTCGGCGGCACCTCGCTGCTGATCATCGTCGTGGTGACGATGGACTTCATGACGCAGGTGCAGGCGTACATGATGTCGCAGCAGTACGAGAGCCTGCTGCGCAAGGCGAACTTCAAGGGAGGGCTGCCGACGCGATAGGCGGGCGGCTCCGCGCGCCGGTCCCGGGGTGCGTCGAGCTCGGTACTACGCGACAGGCTCTCGCGCATGGCGAAGGAAGACACGATCCAGATGCAGGGCGAGGTCGTCGAGATGCTGCCCAACGCGACGTTCCGCGTGAAGCTCGAAAACGACCACGTGGTGCTGGGGCACATCTCCGGGAAGATGCGGATGCACTACATCAAGATCCTCCCGGGGGACAAGGTGACGGTGGAGCTGACGCCGTACGATTTGACGAGGGCGCGGATCGTGTTTCGCGCGAAGTGAATCAGGCATCAGAGGACAGGGAACAGGAAGCAGAGGCGGCGGAGTTCCCCGTAGCGCGCCGTTTGGGCGCGGCGGGGCAGCCGACCAGGAGAGCGAAATGAAAGTACTGGCATCCGTGAAGAAGATCTGCCGCAAGTGCAAGATCATCCGCCGCAACGGTGTGGTGCGGGTGATCTGCACCGAGCCGCGCCACAAGCAGCGACAGGGCTAGCAGGGATCAGGCATCAGGCATCAGCAGGGCGACGGGCTGCGCCGCCTCTGATCCCTGACCTCCGATACCTGATCACTGTCATGAAGAGACGAACGTAGTGAGGAACGAATGGCTCGCATAGCAGGCGTCAACATCCCCAATCACGCGCACGCCGTCATCGCGCTGCAGTCGATCTTCGGGATCGGCCCGACGCGCGCGCAGGCGATCTGCTCGGCGTCGGGCGTCAATCCGGCGGCGAAGATCAAGGACCTCTCCGACACGGAGATGGACAAGCTGCGCGAGCACGTCGGCCGCTTCACCGTCGAAGGCGACCTGCGGCGCGAGCAGACGATGAACATCAAGCGGCTGATGGACCTCGGCTGCTACCGCGGCACGCGGCACCGCAAGGGCCTGCCCGTGCGGGGCCAGCGCACGCGCACCAACGCGCGCACGCGCAAGGGCCCGAAGAAGGGCCGCACGGTCGCGCTCGGCAAGGGCGCCGCCGCGAAGTAACCGAAGGGAATACGAATGGCACAGCAACCCTCGCAGAAGCACGCCGCAGCCGCGCGCGTTCGCAAGAAGGTCCGCAAGAGCGTCGCGGAAGGCATCGCGCACATCCACGCGTCGTTCAACAACACGATCATCACGATCACCGACCGCCAGGGCAACGCGCTGTCGTGGGCGACATCGGGTGGCGCCGGCTTCAAGGGCTCGCGCAAGTCGACGCCGTTCGCCGCACAGGTGGCCGCCGAGTCGGCCGGCCGCGCGGCGCAGGAGCACGGCGTGAAGAACCTCGAGGTCCGCATCAAGGGGCCGGGGCCGGGTCGCGAGTCGGCGGTGCGCGCGCTGAACGCGCTGGGGCTCAAGATCACCTCGATCTCCGACGTGACGCCGGTGCCGCACAACGGCTGTCGTCCGCCGAAACGGCGCCGCATCTAGTACCAACCGTTCAAGGCGTGGCCGACCGCTTCGCGGCCGTCCACGACAATGCAGGTTTCGTGAATTTCTTCGCTGGGGATCGACGGGCTCTGCCCGCGATTCCCAGACAACCAGACCGGCCCAAAGTAGGTTTGTGCTTTCGGCCGAAGGATCGAGAATGGCTCGTTACACCGGCCCCAAATGCAAGCTGGCGCGAAGGGAAGGCACCGACCTCTTCCTGAAGAGCGCGCGTCGATCGCTCGACTCCAAGTGCAAGCTCGACACCAAGCCCGGGCAGCACGGCGTGAAGTCCGGCATGCGCACCTCGGACTACGGCAAGCAGCTGCGCGAGAAGCAGAAGTTGCGCCGCATCTACGGCCTGCTCGAGCGGCAGTTCCAGCGCTACTTCCACGAAGCCGCGCGCCGCACCGGCTCGACCGGCGAGAACCTGCTCAAGCTGCTCGAGTCGCGCCTCGACAACGTGGTCTACCGGATGGGCTTCGGCAGCACGCGCGCCGAGGCGCGGCAGCTGGTGACGCACTGCTCGATCCAGGTCAACGGCAGGCGCACCAACGTCCCCTCCGCGCTGCTGCGCGCCGGCGACGTGATCTCGGTGACCGAGCGTGCGCGCGCGCAGCTCCGCATCCAGGACGCGCTGCAGCTCGCCGAGAAGGTGGGCTTCCCCGCCTGGGTCGAGGTCGACGCGAAGAAGATGACCGGCACGTTCAAGGGCGCGCCGGAGCGCTCGGAGTTCGGCCAGGACATCAACGAGTCGCTGGTCGTCGAGCTCTACAGCAAGTAAGGACGACGGCTGCGCCGCTCAGCGGGTCGCAGCCGGCGTTTCCATTGGACGTTTTCAAGGGTCACGCATGCAAAGCAATGTCCTGCTGAAGCCGCGCATCATCGACGTGCAGAGCATGTCGCCGTTCCACGCCAAGGTGGTGATGGAGCCGTTCGAGCGGGGCTACGGGCACACGCTGGGCAACGCGCTGCGCCGCGTGCTGCTCTCGTCGATGCCGGGCTACGCGCCGACCGAGGTGAAGATCACCGGGGTGCTGCACGAGTACTCCGCGCTCGACGGGGTGCAGGAGGACGTCGTCGACGTCCTGCTGAACCTCAAGGGCGTGGTGCTCAAGCTGCACAACCGCGACCACGTCATGCTGCGCCTGGCGAAGAGCGGCGAGGGGCCGGTCACGGCGGGCGACATCGAGCCGAATCACGACGTCGAGATCATCAATCCCGAGCACGTCATCGCGCACCTGACCGCGGGCGGCAAGATCGAGATGGAGATCCGCGTCGAGAAGGGTCGCGGCTACCAGCCGGCGACCGCACGCGCCAAGCCCGAGGGCGGCCGCACGATCGGCTCGATCCTGCTCGACGCCTCGTTCTCGCCGGTCCGCCGCGTGAGCTACGCGGTGGAGAGCGCGCGCGTCGAGCAGCGCACGGACCTCGACAAGCTCGTGCTGGACATCGAGACGAACGGCGTGGTCGAGCCCGAGCAGGCGGTGCGTTACGCGGCCTCGGTGCTGGTCGAGCAGCTGTCCGTCTTCGCCGACCTCAAGGGCACGGAGTCGCCCGCCACCGAGCGCATGACGCCGCAGGTCGACCCGATCCTGCTGCGGCCGGTCGACGACCTCGAGCTGACGGTGCGCTCGGCGAACTGCCTCAAGGCCGAGAACATCTACTACATCGGCGACCTGATCCAGCGCACGGAGACGGAGCTCCTGAAGACGCCGAACCTCGGGCGCAAGTCGCTCAACGAGATCAAGGAAGTGCTGGCTTCGCGGGGGCTGTCGCTCGGCATGAAGCTCGAGAACTGGCCGCCGGCAGGGTTGGATCGTCCGTAAATCCGCTGCGCGGATTTACGGCCGGAGCGGAGTCACCGAAAAATCGCGGGCAGAGCCCGACGATTTTTCGCGGTGAGGAAACACCGCAACGCGCGCCGGCGTTCACCGGCGCGCTGGTGTGCGGAAGCGGGCAGCACAAAGGCGGCGTCGGCGTTTCGCAGACGGCCCTACAGACCAAGAAACGAGCGCGGTGAAAAGCTGCGCCACAGGGTGAAAGGAACTTCGTCATGCGCCATCGTCACGGGCTTCGCAAGCTCAACCGCACCAGCAGCCATCGCCTCGCGATGCTGCGCAACATGACCAACTCGCTGTTCACGCACGAGCTCATCAAGACCACGCTGCCGAAGGCGAAGGAGCTGCGGCGCGTTGCCGAGCCGCTGATCACGCTGTCGAAGACCGCGACGCTGGCAAACCGCCGTCTCGCGTTCGACCGGCTGCGCGACCGCGACGTCGTCACCAAGCTCTTCGCCGAGCTCGGCCCGCGCTACGCCGCGCGTCCCGGCGGGTACCTGCGCATCCTGAAGTTCGGCTTCCGCCAGGGTGATGCCGCGCCGATGGCCATCGTGGAGCTGGTCGACCGGCCAGCCACCGAGGCGCCCGCCGCGGAAGCGAAGGAGTAGGACATACCCGTCGCGGTGCGAACCGCGTCCACGCGAAGCCGGGCAAACGCTCGGCTTCGTCGCTTGCGGCGCCGCGTGCGACCCATCGTGTAGCATCGTGGACATGAGCGTTCTCGTCACCGGCGGCGCCGGCTACATCGGGTCGCACGTCGTGGCCGCACTCGCGCGCTCTGGCATGCGCGCTGTCGTGCTCGACAACTTCGCGAACAGCTCGCGCTCCGTCGTCCCGCGGCTCGAGCGACTGGCCGGTACGCACGTTCCGCTCGTCGAAGGCGACGTGCGCGACGCGAAGCTGCTGCGCGAGACGTTCGCCCGGCATTCCATCACCGCTGTCGTCCACTGCGCCGGATTGAAGGCCGTGGGCGAATCGGGCGAGCGCCCGCAGGCCTACTGGGACGTGAACGTCAACGGCACGCTCCGGCTCGCCGAGGTGATGGGCGAGGCGGGCGTGGCCACGCTGGTGTTCAGCTCGTCGGCGACGGTCTACGGGCAGCCGGATCGGCTTCCGGTCGACGAGTCGGCGCCGCTCAAGCCGGCCAATGTCTACGGGCGCACCAAGCGGACCGTCGAGGACTTCCTGCGCGACCTCGCCGCCTCGAATCCGAACTGGCGCATCGCCATCCTGCGCTACTTCAACCCGGCCGGCGCGCACCCGTCCGCGCTCATCGGCGAGGCGCCGCGCGGCCGGCCGAACAACCTGGTGCCTTTCCTCTGCCGTACGGCGGCCGGTGAGTTCGGCGAGCTCGCCGTCTTCGGAACCGACTACCCCACGCCCGACGGGACCGGCATCCGCGACTATCTCCACGTCGACGACCTCGCGGAGGGGCACGTCGCCGCGCTGCGCTATCTCGCCGACCACGCCGGGGCGCTGACGCTGAACCTGGGCATGGGGCGCGGCTTCTCGGTGCTCGAGGTGGTGGCCGCGTTCGAACGCGCCTGCGGGCGCAGCGTGCCGAAGACCTTCGCGCCGCGGCGCGATGGCGACATCGCCTGCGTGTACGCGGATCCCGCGCATGCGCAGGAGCTGCTCGGCTGGCGGACCATGCGCGACCTCGACGCGATCTGCGCGGATGCGTGGCGGTGGCAGTCGACCGGCGGCCGCTACGATTAGGATCTACACCGCCCGCGCGCGCTACGACGCGTGGCTCGTCGCCGACCGACTGAACCAGGCCGGCATCAAGGCGCACGTGTTCAACCAGTACGCACAGAGCATCGTCGGCGACGTCCCGCCCGACGTCGCGCAACCGCAGGTGTGGATCGAGCGCGAGCAGGACGAGGAGCGCGCGCGGGTTCTGCTCAGGCGGATGGAAGAGGAGGCGGCGCGCGGCGGAAGCACGCGATGCGCGAAGTGCGGCGAGGAGTCCCCGGCGAACTTCGATCTTTGCTGGAACTGCGGCGAGTCGCTGTAGGAACGCCCGCGCCGCTCAGGCGGCCGGCGCCTGCGCCGGACCCAGCGACGCGGCCAGCGACAGGCCGTTCTTGATGCAGTCGCTGAAGGACACGCCTCCGCGCCAGTTCGCGCAGAAGTGGAGGCCCGTCAGCGTCGCAGCCGCCGCGTCGACGGCGGCGATGCGCGCGAGGTGACCGATCGTGTACTGCGGGATCGCCTGCGGCCAGCGGACGATTTCGTTCCACAGCGCGTTGCGCGCGCCGAGCAGCGCTGCGAGCTCGTCGCCGACGGTTTGCGCAAGCACGTCGTCGTCGAGCGCGGTCATCTCCGGGTTGCGCCGCCCACCGGCGAACGTCGTCAGCAGCACGTGGCCGGCCGGCGCACGGCCCTCGAACAGGCTGCTCGAGAAGAGCGTGCCGAGGATGCGCCGCCGCTCGCGCTTCGGCACCAGCACGCCGAAACCATCGAGCGGGTGCGCGACGTCCTCGCGCCGGAAAGCCGACACGACGACGCACACGGGCGCGTACTCGACCGCAGCCAGAGCGCCCGCGAGCGCGGGGGCGCTCGCCGCGAACATCGGCGCGGCCGCATGCGCGGCGGCGGCGACGACCACACGGCGCGCGCGATAGCGCACACTCTCGCCGCCGCGGCCTAGCGCACCCACTTCGAAACCGGCCGCGCCCGGCGCCACGGACATGACGCGCACGCCGCTCTCGCGGCGCGCGAGCCGACGCGCCAGGGCCCGCGCCGGCGTGTCCATGCCCCGCGCGAAGCTGAAGCTCTTCGCCGCGTTCTTCGACGTCTCGCCACGCTGCCTGCGCTCGCGCGCGCCGCGGATCTGGCCGCCGATGAGGCTGCCGTACTTCTGCTCCAGCGCGTGCAGGCGGGGAAAGGCGGCGGGTACCGAGATGCGCTCGGGATCGCCGGCGTAGATTCCGGAGACGAACGGGTCGATCGCGTAGTCGAGGAACTCGTTGCCGAGGCGCCGCCGCACGAAGTCGGCGATCGATTCCTCGGCATCGGCTGCCGCCGGTGCCACGAACGGCTCGCGCAGCAGCCGCAACTTCGCGCCCATCGTGAACGCCGACGTGGTGAGGAATGCGCCGGGCGAAGTGGGCAGCGCGACGAGCTTCCCGCCGCGAACGATGAAGCGCCTGGACCCCGTCGCGCCCGCGTCGCGACGCTCGGCGAGGATGCCGAGTTCGTCGAACAGCGCGTTCAGCTCCGGCGTCGTGTCGAGCGCGCTGTTCGCGCCGGTCTCGTAGAGGAAGCCGTCGCGCTCGCGCGTGCCGATGACGCCGCCGGGCGCCTCCCCCGCGTCGACCAAGGCGACGTCCACGCCGCGCTTCTGCAGCGCGTGGGCCAGCGTAAGGCCGGACACGCCGGCGCCGATGACGAGCACATCGCAGGTTGTCGCGTTGGCATCCATGGGGGTCAGTTTCCAAGCGGCCCGGAGGCGAAGCCGGGAGGCAGCGTAGTCGACGCGCGCCGCTCCGCACGCCCGATGGCGGCGCCGAGCTCGGCGCGCGCCGGCGCGCCCTCGGGGAAGTGCGCGAGCAGCGCACGCCAGTGCTGCGCAGCGGCGCGGAAATCGCCGCGCTCGTAGGCGGCGCTGCCGGCCATCTCCAGGGCTTTCGGGTGCGCGGGATCGAGTGCCAGCGCACGCTCGATCGTCTCCGCAGGCTTGCCGGCGAGCCTGCCGCCCTGCGCCATGCCAAGTGCGTCCGCGTACTCGCACAGCACGCCTGGGTCGCGCGCAATCTTGGTCGACACCTCGATCGCCTTCGCGTAGTGCCTCGCGGCATCTTCGAAGCGGTCGTCATCCATGTCGAGCCGCGCCAGCGCAACCCAGGCACGGCCGTCGCGCGTCGAGCTTGCGAGGTGGGCGGCGAGGCGTTCGCGGAAGTCGTGGCCCGGCGCGGGCACCGCGACAGCATCCTCGTCGCCCGCCGTCCCGCCTGCCGGCGTCCCCAGTGCCAGGTACAACGCCACTGCGAGCAGTGGCAGCGCAGCGGCAAGCGCCACGCCTCCACCGCGCTTCCATGATGTGCGTTGCGGGCCGTCCGCCGCCACGTCGGCAGCGAACCGCCGCGCGAGCACGAAGGCCAGCGCCCCGGCGGCAAGGGCCGCGGCGAGTAACCACCAGGTGATCGTTCCTGCGGGCATTGTCGGCATCATTATCCGGCGGGCGCCAGAAAAAGGGCGAGGCTTGGCGCCTCGCCCTTGATCGGGGTCAGACCTTGGTACGCGCTACTTCGCAGGCGTAGCCGGTGCCGCGGCCGCCACCGGCTTCGCGAGGTCGGCGCGGCGCTTCGCCATCGTGTCGTCGAGCAGCTTGATGCCTTCGTTGGAGAAGGCCATGCCCTTCTGGATCGAATCGTTGGCCTCGTCGGGGCTGTGGAAGTGCGCGCCGTTGCTCGCCGTCCACCATTCCCAGTGGATGTGCGCGTTGTAGTGGATCTCCCGCGCCTTGGCGAGCGTCGCGTCGTCCACGCCGAGGTTGCGCGCCTCCTCGAACTTGTCGACGAAGCGCGTGAGCAGGTACTCGGCGGAGCGCAGCTTGCCGAAGAAGCGGTTCTTCAGCGAGTCGATCACATACACCGCCTGCTCGGCCTTCCACTCGCGGTGGCAGGTGAGGCAGGTCTCCTTGATGTAGTGCTTCGGCGACGTCTGCCAGTGCGACGTGTACGTCTTGCCGGTCTTCGCGTCCTTCACCTTCGGCATGTGGCAGCTCGAGCACTCCACGCCCGCCTTCTGGTGCTTGCTCCCGTAATAGTTCTCGACGTCGGGGTGCTGCGCCTTCCACAGCAGCGCGCCGGTGATCGCGTGGCGGAAGTCGCCGAACTTGAGGTCGGTGTAGTGCTTGCCGATGTCCTCGACCTTCTTGAACGGGAAGTGGTTCGTGCGCGAGTCGGTCATGCCGATCGGCTTGCCCGTGGTCGGGTCGGTGCCCGGATTGCAGTTGTACTCGACGTGGCACTGGCCGCACTGCAGGTTCATGTCGTAGCGGTCCAGCGTGGCGATCTTGCGCGTGAAGCCACGTACGCCGAGGTCCTTCACCTCGATCTTCCCGGCCCGCGCGTCCTTGTGCCACAGCGTGTCCTTCTCGGGACGCGTCAGCGCCTGGATCAGGCCGTCGCGGATGACGCGCGGCTTGGCCGAGTGCGGGTCGTGGCAGAAGAAGCAGTTGAGCGCGTGGTTGGTGTCCTTGACGAACTCCTGCACCTTCGACGTGCGGCTCCACTTGGCGCCCGGCACCGGATCGCCGAGGTAGGCCCAGTCGAGGATGTGGTCGGCGGTCTTGCAGGACATGCAAACCGGGTTCGCCGCCGCAGCCGTGCCGGGCTTGAACGCCTTGTGGTCCGCTCCGGGCTGCTTGTCCTCGAGCACGTCCCAGACCTTGAAGTTCCCGCCGAACTGCGCCAGACCCCGCCAGCCTTCCTTGTTCTCGAAGCGGCCGCCGAAGGCACGGTCGACGACGAACTGGTCGTAGAGCATGAACGCGTGCGAGCGAGGCTCATTGTGCTCGCGTGTGAAGCCGTGCGGCTGCATCAGCTTGTCGAACGCCGGATTGGGCGACGGCCCGGTCGCCAGCGCCTTGGACTTCCGCGCCGTCTTTTCCGGGTTCATCGTGTACATGGTGCGGAATTGGTTCTCGTGGCAGCCTCCGCACACGGCCGGGTCCATCTTGGTGACCGGGCGGGACTTCGCATTCGCCAGGTGCGCGGCGACGCCATCGTGGCACGACGCGCAGCCCACCGTGTTGTGCTTGCTGCCGGCGTGGAACTCCTTGATCGGCGCGTGGCAGCCGTAACAGGCGGCGCTGTCCGTGGCGACTTGCTTGGCCGACATCGTCGCGGGCTTGGCGGCGGTGGCGGCTTTCGCCGGCGCAGCCGGCTTCGCGGGTGCGGCCCCCTGCGCGAGCGCGCCGCCCGCGAACGCTAGGACGGCGATGGCGACGGCAACCAGGCGGGCAAATGGACGCAGCTTGATCATTGGCAAGTCCCCAGGGTCGGTCGAATTACGCCTGAAAGTCTACCAATGCGACGCCGGGAGTTCCGTCGGGCACGAGCGCGTGTTTGCCGCAGGTCAATGCGCGCCCGGGGCTCGCGCACGCTCGATCGCGGGCGCTTAAGACAGATCAAGCCGAAAACCGCGGGCCCCGCGGCTACGTCACGCGCTACGGGATGCGCCGGTCGATGGTGAGTGCGACACCTGATGCGCCAAGCTTGACCGGTGCCGAGAGCCCTTCGAAATCGCCGGAGGCGGGCATCGGGCTGCCGGTACGCGAGATGCGTGCGCCGACCACCACCTCGGCGTGATTGGACAGCTTCATGTTCGGCGCCATCGCCATCGAGTCGTCGAGCGCGAAGTCGAGCGGCAGGTCCTTCACCTGCTTGCGCAGGAGCGCGAGCGGCGCGCGCGAGCCATCCGCCGGCCGCGCGAACACGTAAACGGCGTCGTCGGGCGACACGCTGGCTGCCAGAGTGGGAGAGAGCGCGACGCGTCCGGCCACGCGCGTGCCGCCGCCGTTCACGGTAGCTGCGGGCGCTGCCTGGGCTGCGACGGCAGCGGCTGCGGCGGGCGCCTTCATCCCCGCGAGCTGCCGCGCCTCGGCGAGGCTGCCGGAAATCGACTGCGCGATCGGCGAGTCGGGAGGCACCGCGGCAGTCGAGCGCTCCCAGTACTCGGCCGCCTTCGCGTACTGCTTGCGGTTGAACGCGATGGTGCCCGCCAGCGCGTTGGCTTTCCAGTGGCTCGGGTCGGCCTTGAGCGCCTGCGCGATGATCGCCTCCGGCTTGCCCTCCAGCGAGCGTCCCTGGGCCACGCCCAGCGCGTCGGCGTAGTCCGCCAGCAGGTCGGCGTCGCCGGGGATGAGCGATGTCGCCTTCTCGTAGGCCTTCGCCGCCTCCTCGGCGCGGCCCGTGACATAGTAGGTGCGCGCCAGGACCACCCAGCCGTCGACGTTGTTCGGATCGCTGGCGAGCTTCTGCTTCACCTGCTCGATCATCGCCTCGATCTGTTGCGGCGACGTCGCGTGCTGCTGGTCGTCCGGCGCGGCCGCGGAGCGTGCCGCGTCCGGCGAGAGCGCCGACGGCGTGCCGAGCACGAGGTAGAGGATGACCGCCGCGATCGGCAGCACCGCCGCGATCAGCGCGGCCGTCAGCGCGCCCGAACGGTGCGGCGTCGCCGCGTCGTCGCCCTCGGCCGAGCGCGTCTCTTCCAGCACGCGCCGCTCCAGCTCCGCGCGCGAGATCTCGTACTGCTCGGCGGAGATCGTGCCCACCCCCAGGTCCGCTTCCAGCTCGGCGCGCGCGTCGCGCAGGATGGCGAGGTTGCTCGCCTCGCGGCCGATCGATGCATCCGTCCGGCGCTGGAGCAGCGGCACGAGGATCCAGGCCAATGCCGCCAGCAGCATGGCGGCGGCGACGACGACGAACGTGATCACGGCTTGTCCTTGGCGGTACCGGCGAGCAACGCCGCGGCGCGCGCATGCTCTTCAGCGGTCAGCGGCGCATCCTTCGGCGTCGCGCGTCGCTGGCGCACCAGACGCGCCAGCATGAAGAACCCCAGCAGCAGCAGCAGCAGCGGGCCGCCCCACAGCAGCAGCGTGGTCGCCTTCAGCGGCGGCCGGTAGAGCACGAAGTCGCCGTAGCGGTCGGTCATGAACTTCACGATGTCGTCGTCGCTCTTCCCGGCGGCGATCTGCTCGCGCACCTGGCGGCGCAGGTCGACGGCGAGGTCGGCGTTGGACTCGGCGATGGTCTGGTTCTGGCAGACGAGGCAGCGCAGCTGCTCGGAGAGCTTCACCGCGCGCGCTTGCGCCACCGGATCCTGCTCGGTGGGCACGGCATCCGCGGCGTGCGCGGGCGGCGCGAAGGCCAGGGCCAGCGCGCACCACGCGGCGGCGAGGAGGGGAACGAGTGGACGGGTCATGATTTCTGCAGCTCGCGGACCAGCGGGATGATCTTCTTCTCCAGCGACTCGGCGTTCACCGGCCCGATGTGCTTGTAGCGGATGATCCCCGCCTTGTCGATGACGAACGTCTCCGGCACGCCGTAGACGCCGTAGTCGAGGCCGACGCGGCCGTCGCGGTCGACCACCGACAGATCGTAGGGATCGCCGTGCTGGCGCAGCCACTGGATTCCGGCCGCGGGCTCGTCCTTGTAGTCGAGGCCGACCAGCGGGACGATCTTCGCCCTGGCGAGCTCCACGAGGTAGGGATGCTCCTCGCGGCAGGCCACGCACCACGACGCCCACACGTTGAGCAGCCACACCTTCCCCTTCATGTCGGCCGTCCCGAAGGACTGCCCGGGTTCGTGCAGCTTCTTCAGCTGGAACTCCGGCGCCGGCTTGCCGATCAGCGGGCTGGGCACCTCGCGCGGGTTGAGGCCGAGGCCGGCCAGCAGGAAGGCGAACACCACCCCGAAGAGCGCCAGCGGGATCAGCAGCTTCTTGTTCATTGCACGCCCGGGCTAGCGCGCCGCCGCGGCCGCCGCCGGCAACGCCTGCTCGCGCGAGGCGAGCCGATAGCGGCGGTCGGAGAGCGCGACGAGGCCGCCCAGCGCCATGATGATGCAGCCGAACCAGATCCAGGTGATGAAGGGTTTGCGGTAGACGCGCACCGCCCACGCCTCGCCCGGCAGCGGCTCGCCGAGGGACACGTAGAGGTCGCCGAAGAGGCCGCTGTCGATCGCCGCCTCGGTCATCGGCATGGTCTGCTGCGAGGCGTACACGCGCTTCTCGGGGAAGAGCTTCTCGAACGAAACGCCGTCGCGCGCGACGTCGAACGTGCCGCGCACCGCGCGGTAGTTCGGCCCTTGCGTCTCCGCCGTGCCCTCGAAGCGGAACGTGTAGCGGCCGATCGTGACCGTGTCGCCCGGCGCCATCTTCACGTCGCGTTCGGTCTGGTAGCCGTTGACCATGGTGACCCCGACGATGAACACCGCGACGCCGAGGTGCGCGAGCAGCATTCCCCAGTAGCCGCGCGGCTGCTTCGCGAGCCGGCCGAGCGCGCCGCCCTGAGCGCCGGCAACGCGCTCGCGCAGGTTGACGACCGTCGAGGCGACGATCCACAGCGCGAGCAGCAGCCCGAGCGCGACGCCGGGCTTCCACGTGCCCGCGGCGAACGGCAGCGCCAGCGCCACGACCAGCGCGACGACGAATGCCCAGGCAAGGCGCGTGGCGAGATCGGGCAGCTCCGCCTTCTTCCACTTCGCCAGCGGGCCGATCCCCATGAGGAACACGAGCGGCGCCATGACCGGCGCGAACACCGCGTCGAAGTACGGCGGGCCGACGGAGATCTTCCCCAGCCCCAGCGCGTCGAGGAACAGCGGGTAGAGCGTGCCGAGCAGCACCGTCGCACAGGCCACGATGAGCAGCACGTTGTTGGCGAGCAGCGCCGACTCGCGCGACACCGCCTCGAAGCGACCGCCGGTGCCGACCTTCGGCGCGCGCAGCGCGAAGAGCGTGAGCGACCCGCCGATGACGACGGCGAGGAACAGCAGGATGAACACGCCGCGCCGCGGGTCGGTGGCGAACGCATGCACCGAGGTGAGAACGCCGGAGCGCACGAGGAACGTGCCCAGCAGCGACAGCGAGAACGCGGCGATGGCGAGCAGCACCGTCCATGCCTTGAACGAGCCGCGCTTCTCGGTGACGGCGAGCGAGTGGATCAGCGCGGTGCCGACCAGCCACGGCATGAACGAGGCGTTCTCCACCGGGTCCCAGAACCACCAGCCGCCCCAGCCCAGCTCGTAGTACGCCCACCACGAGCCGATCATGATGCCCAGCGTGAGGAACACCCACGCCAGCGTGGTCCACGGCCGCGACCAGCGCGCCCAGGTCGCGTCGAGCCGTCCGCCGAGGAGCGCTGCGACCGCGAACGCGAACGCGACCGAGAAGCCGACGTAGCCCATGTAGAGCATCGGCGGGTGGAACACCATGCCCGGGTCCTGCAGCAGGGGATTGAGGTCGCGGCCCTCCGCCGGCACGGGGAACACGCGGTCGAACGGGTCCGAGGTGACCAGCATGAACAGCAAGAAGCCGACGGCGACGAAGCCCATCACGCCGAGCACGCGCGCCACCATCTCGTCGGGCAGGTGCCGGCTCGCGTAGGACACCGCGATGGTCCATCCGGACAGCATCAGCACCCACAGCAGCAGCGAGCCCTCGTGCGAGCCCCAGGTTGCGGCGATGCGGTACGGGACGGGCAGCGTCGTGTTCGAGTTCGTCGCCACGTTGAGCACCGAGAAGTCGTTGACGTAGAACGACCACGCGAGGCACAGCCAGGCGAACAACACGAACAGGAACTGGCCCTGCGCGGCCGGCCGCGCGAGCGCCATCCATGAAGAGATGCGCTTGTGGGCGCCGATCACCGGCAGCGTGGCCAGCACCACCGAGATCAGCAGCGCGAGAATCAGTGCGAAATGGCCGAGTTCGGGAATCATGGATTGGCTTCCTGTCGGTTCAGCGGACCAGCGTCTTGGCGGCGTTCTTCTCGGCGGCTTCGATTTGCGCCTTGTTCACGGCGTGGGCGGCCTCGGGAGGCATGTAGTTCTCGTCGTGCTTCGCCAGGACCTCGCTGGCGACGAACGTGCCGTCCGGCTGCAGCTTGCCCTGCGCCACCACGCCCTTGCCCTCCTTGAAGAGGTCGGGGAGGATGCCCTGGTAGGTGACCGGGATCGTCTTCGCGGTGTCGGTCACCTTGAAGTGCACGACGATGCCGTCGCGGCGCACGCTTTTCTCCTCGACCAGCCCGCCGATGCGGAACGTGCGGCCCTGCGGCGCCTTGCTCTCGGCAACGTCGGTGGGCGAGAAGAAGAACACGAGGTTGGACTGGAACGCGTTGAGCACGAGTGCGACAGATACGCCGAGCACGGCGAGTCCGGCGGCGATCCAGGCGAAGCGGCGGTGGCGTGGTTTCATGATTTCCGGGGGCTTTCGAGACTGGCTTGCGCGGCGGCGACGGCAGCGTGACGGCGGGTGCGCAGCGCGACGACCTCGACGAGCATGAGGAGGACGGTGACGCCGTAGGCGCCGAGGATGAAATACCAGTGGTTCATGGTCGTTGCGCGACTCTCAATGTACAGGGACCCTCACCCCCGGCCCCTCTCCCGCTGACGCGGGCGAGGGGAGACACGCGCCGCGCCGCTCTTCTCCCCTCTCCCGGCGTACGCCGGGAGAGGGGCTGGGGGTGAGGGCCGGCGCCGGTCATGCTTTCACCTCCGCCAGCGCGGCGACCCACGCTGCGCCGCGCTCGCGCTCGAGCATGATGGCGCGCACGCGCACGAGCACCACCGCGATGGCATAGAACCAGAACGCGAAGCTCATTACCAGCATGCCGGCGAG
>Ga0105090_10000301_pt1 | contig 23296 bp, 21 predicted proteins | sample PPLLak3March2015_FD_79110 | JGI IMG/M metagenome (GOLD analysis project Ga0105090, IMG submission 79110) | Freshwater sediment microbial communities from Prairie Pothole Lake near Jamestown, North Dakota, USA - PPLs Lake P7 Core (1) Depth... | ecosystem: Environmental > Aquatic > Freshwater >...
GCAGCACCAGGGCGACACGCAGCTCACCAAGACCGGCTACGTGATCGGCTCGCCGAAGTACATGGCGCCGGAGCAGATCCTCGGCAAGAAGGTGGACGAGCGCGCCGACATCTACAGCCTCGGGGTGATCCTCTACGAGATGCTGACCGGCGAGCCGCCCTACCACCGCGGCGACCACATGGCGGTGATGTACCAGCACGTGCAGGGCAAGGCGCGGCCGCCCATCGAGGTCAACCCCGCCGTCCCGCCGGGCCTGTCGGAGATCGTCGTCAAGGCGATGGCGGTCGACAAGACGCGCCGCTTCCAGACGATGGACGAGCTGCGCGGCGCCCTGGAGAAGTACCCCTGAGGCCGGCATGGCACGCATAGACGCCTTCCTGAAGCTCGGCGCCTCGCAGGGCTGCTCGGACGTGCACCTCGCCGTTGGCGTGCCGCCCATGCTGCGCATGAACGGCGACCTCGTGCCGATCAAGTTCCGCGACCTCGGCGACGCCGAGCTCGACGGCTACGTCACGGAGATCCTGACCCCGACCCAGCAGGAGCAGTTCCGTCAGGGCCACGACATCGACTTCTCGTACGTCTCGGCCGACGGGGCGAGGTTCCGCGTCAACCTGTTCCGCAAGGACACGGGCGTAGGCGCGGTGTTCCGCACCATCCCGAGCGACGTGCCGACGCTCGATTCGCTCAGGCTCCCCCCCGTGGTCAGGAAGTTCTGCGACTTCCACCAGGGCATGGTGCTGGTCACGGGCTCGACCGGCACCGGCAAGTCCACCACGCTCGCCGCGATGATCGACCACCTCAACCGCACGCGTCGGCTCAACATCATCAGTCTCGAGGACCCCATCGAGTTCGTCCACCGCAGCAAGCTCGCGCAGGTCGTCCAGCGCGAGCTGCACACGCACCTGCCCTCCTTCGCCGAGGGCGTGCGGGCAGCGATGCGCGAGGATCCGGACGTGATCCTGGTGGGCGAGCTGCGCGACGCGGAGACGGTGCGCTGGGCGATGACCGCGGCGGAGACGGGCCACCTGGTGCTCGGCACCCTGCACACTACGAGCGCCGTCAAGACCATCGACCGGGTCGTCGACGCGCTGCCAGCCGAGGAGCGCGAGCAGACCAAGAGCTTCCTGTCGCAGGGGCTGATCGGCGTCGTCACACAGGTGCTGGTTCGCACCCCCGACTTGCGTGGCCGCCGCGCCGTGTGCGAAGTGATGGTGATGAACCGCGCCATCGGCAAGCTGATCATGACCGACCAGAGCCACATGCTGCCTTCGCAGCTTCAGACGGGTCGCGAGGCCGGCATGCAGACCCTGGACCAGGCGCTGCTCGCCGCCATCCAGGCCCGGGAGGTCGACCCGGAGGATGCCTTCAACTACGCGGTGGACAAGCGGCCGTTCACGCGCTTCGTGCCCGACGGCACGGCGATACTCAAGGCCGACGTCACCCAGGGGCTCGCTCCGTGACCACCGAGGTCAGCCAGACCCTCGCGTCCGAGACCGCTTCGTACCCGGCGCGGTTCATCGACAGTTACCTGCAGGAGGTGCTGGCCAGGAGCGGTTCCGACCTGCACTTCATCGCCGGCGACCCTCCCCGGCTCCGCGTCCACGGCGAGTTGCAGGTGCTGCGCGAGGAGACGCTCGGGCAGGACGTCGTGCGCAAGGCGCTCACGGAGATCATGCCGCGGCAGGCGGCGACCCGGCTCGAGGAGAAGGACGGCGCCGACTTCGCTTACACGATCACCGGCGTGTCGCGGTTCCGGGTCAACGTGTTCCGCCACATCGGCGGTCTCGGGGGAGTGTTCCGAGCCATTCCCTCCAAGGCGCTGACGCTCGACCAGCTGAACATGCCGGAGTCGGTGCGCAGCCTGTGCCGCACCCAGAACGGCCTGATCCTCGTGACCGGCAAGACCGGCTCGGGAAAGTCCACGACGCTCGCGGCGATGATCGACGACATCAACACGCGGGTGAAGGGCCACATCCTCACCATCGAGGACCCGATCGAGTTCGTGCATCCGCGCAAGAGCTGCCTCGTGAGCCAGCGCGAGGTCGGCATGCACAGCCCCGGATTCGCCGAGGCGCTGCACTCGGCGCTGCGCGAGGACCCGGACGTGGTGCTGGTCGGCGAGCTTCGCGACCTCGAGACCATGGGCATCGCGGTCACGGCCGCGGAGATGGGCATCCTCGTGATGGGCACGCTGCACACGAACGGCGCGGCCGCCACCGTGGACCGCATCGTCAACGCTTTCCCCTCCGACAAGCAGGCGCACGTGCGCACCATGCTGTCGACCTCGCTGCGCGGCGTGGTCTCGCAGCAGCTCATCCCGCGCACGGACAAGCGCGGTCGCGTGGCGGCGCTCGAGATCCTCATCAACACGCCCGCGGTCTCGAACCTGATCCGCCAGGGCAAGCTCGACCAGCTCGAGAACACCATGCAGAGCGGCGGCCAGCACGGGATGCGCACCATGGATTCGGCCATCCAGGAACTGCTCGACAAGGGCGTGATCACCGGCCGCGCGGCCTTCGAGAAGTCGATCAACAAGCAGCGCTTCGAGCACCTGCGGGAGATGGGCTGAAGCCGGCGCCGGCGCGCCGCCGGCCCGGTGCGCACGGCGTGGCATAATCGCGGGCCCGACCCGGTGCCCACGCCATGAATGCCGCCGTACGCCGCACGATCCTCGTCACGAGCGCCCTGCCCTACGCCAACGGCGCCCCGCACCTCGGGCACATCGTCGAGTACGTCCAGACCGACGTCTGGGTGCGCTACCAGCGCCTGCGCGGGCACGACTGCCTGTACGTCTGCGCGAGCGACGCGCACGGCACGCCGATCATGCTCCGGGCGCGCCAGGAGGGCATCGCGCCGGAGGCGCTGATCGAGCGGGTCGGCGCCGAGCAGCGGCGCGACTTCGCCGGATTCGACATCTCCTTCGACAACTTCCACACCACGCACTCGGCAGAGAACCGCGAGGTGACCGAGCGCATCTACCTTCGCCTGCTCGAGGCCGGGCACATCCGCCGCGAGACCATCCGCCAGGCCTACGACGAGCAGGCCCGGATGTTCCTGCCCGACCGCTACGTACGTGGCACCTGCCCGCGCTGCGGCGCGCTCGACCAGTATGGGGACAGCTGCGAGAGCTGCGGCGCCACCTACACGCCGGCCGAACTCGTGAACCCGGTCTCTGTCGTCAGCGGCACGCCGCCCGTGCAGCGCGACTCCGAGCACCTGTTCTTCAAGCTTGGCGACTTCGAGCCGATGCTGCGCGAGTGGACCGGCTCGGGCCGCCTGCAGCCGGCCGTCACCGCCAAGCTCGACGAGTGGTTCGAGGCCGGCCTGCGCGACTGGGACATCTCGCGGGACGCGCCGTACTTCGGTTTCGAGATCCCGGGAGAGCCCGGCAAGTACTTCTACGTGTGGCTGGACGCGCCGATCGGCTACCTCGGCAGCCTCCTGCAGTACTGCCGGCGCGCGGGCCTCGACTTCGACCGCTACTGGGCGCCGGGCTCCGACGCCGAGGTGTATCACTTCATCGGCAAGGACATCGTCTATTTCCACACGCTGTTCTGGCCGGCGGTGTTGCACGGCGCCGGCTACCGGCCGCCGACGGCAGTGTTCGCGCACGGCTTCCTGACCGTCAACGGCCAGAAGATGTCGAAGTCCCGCGGCACCTTCATCACGGCGCGGGCCTGGCTCGACCACCTGCCCGCGGAGTACCTGCGCTACTTCTACGCCTCGCGGCTCAGCCCTGGCGTCGAGGACCTCGACCTCAACCTCGACGAGTTCGTCGGCAAGGTGAACTCGGACCTGGTGGGCAAGCTCGTCAACATCGCGAGCCGCTGCTCTGGCTTCATCACGCGCGGCGCGGGAGGACGGCTCGCGGACCGGCTGCCCGACGCCGCGCTGCAGGCGGCGTTTGTCGCCGCCGCGGACGGCATCGCGGAGGCCTACGAGGGCCGCGACCTCGCCCGGGTGGTGCGTGAGACGATGGCGCTCGCCGATCGCGCCAACCTCTACATCGACCAGCACAAGCCGTGGCTGATGGCCAAGGATCCGGCGCGCGCGGGGGAGGTGCAGGCGGTCTGCACGCAGGGCCTGGAGCTGTTCCGGCTGCTGACCATCTATCTCAAGCCGATCGTGCCGCGGCTGGCCGCGGGCGCCGAGGCCTTCCTTGGCGTCGGGGACCAGCGCTGGGAGACGATCGGGACTCCTCTCACCGGACGCACCATCGGCACCTACCAGCCCCTCGCCACGCGCGTGGATCCGGCGGCCGTGAAGGCGCTGCTCGAGGCCGCGGCCGACAGCCTCAAGCCCTCGGGCCTGCCGACCGCGGCCGCGACGTCGGCCGCCGCTACGTCGGCGCCGGCACCTGCACGGGACACCGCGACCGAGGCCGCGAAGCCGCCCGCGCCCATTAGCATCGAGGACTTCGCGCGCGTCGACCTGCGGATCGCACGAATCGTCGAGGCCGCGACGGTCGAGGGTGCCGACAAGCTGCTCAGGCTGGTCGTCGACCTCGGTACCGAGCGTCGCACGGTGTTCGCGGGCATCCGGCAGGCGTATGCGCCCGAGCAGCTCGTCGGACGGCTGACGGTCGTGGTCGCGAACCTCGCTCCCCGCAAGATGCGCTTCGGCACGTCCGAGGGCATGGTGCTGGCCGCAGGTGCGGATGGCGCCGGGATCTTCCTGCTGGCGCCCGACGCTGGCGCCCAGCCTGGCATGAAAGTGAAGTAGTCTCCCGGGCATCCACCCCCGGCGCGATCAGCTCCTGGCATGTCCGACCTGCTGCTGCTGGCCCTCGGCGCGAGCCTCGTCAACAACGTCGTCCTCACGAGCTTCCTCGGGCTGTGCCCGTTCGTGGGCGCGAGCCGTCGCTTCGAGGCGGCGGCGGGCATGGCGCTGGCGACGCTGTTCGTGCTGACGCTGGCCTCGGGCGCGAGCTACGCGGCTTGGCACTGGCTCCTCGAGCCACTCGGCCTCGATTACCTGCGCACGCTGGTCTTCATCCTGCTGATCGCGGCCCTCGTGCAGGTCACCGAGATGCTGGTGCGCGCGACGAGTCCGCTGCTGCACGAACTGCTCGGCGTGTTCCTGCCGCTCGTCACGACCAACTGCGCCGTGCTCGGCGTGGCGCTGCTCAATCTCGACCGGCGACATGGGATGCTCGAGTCGCTGGTGTTCGGGGCCGCCGCCGGGGCCGGCTTCGGCGTGGCGCTGCTCGCCTTCGCCGCGCTGCGCGAACGGCTCGAGACGGCCGACGTTCCGGCGGCGTTTCGCGGCGCGCCGCTCGCGCTGGTGACCGCCGGTCTGATGGCGCTCGCCTTCATGGGCTTCGGCGGTCTCGGCGCACGATGAACGGCGCGACGCTCCTGCCGGCGGTGGGCGTGGCGGCGGGCCTCGCCGTCGCGCTCGGCGCCGCGCTCGGCTGGCTCGCGAGCCGGCTGCGCGCCGATCCCGACTCGCTCGTGGAGCGCATCGACGCACTGCTGCCCCAGACGCAGTGCGGCCAGTGCCGTTACCCGGGCTGCCGTCCCTACGCCGAGGCGATTGCGCGCGGCGAGGCCGGCACGGACCGCTGCCCGCCGGGCGGCGAGGCCACGGCCCGCGCGCTTGCGACCTTGCTCGGCCGCGAGCCGCGCCCCGTGGACCCACGCTACGGCACGACCAGCCCCCCGCGCGTCGCGCTCATCGACGAGGCCCGCTGCATCGGCTGCGCGCTGTGCCTGCCCGCCTGTCCGGTGGACGCGATCGTCGGCGCACCTCGCTTCATGCACACGGTCATCGCGTCCCAGTGCACGGGCTGCGAGCTGTGCCTGCCTCCTTGTCCGGTCGATTGCATCGCCTTGGTGCCGGCCGGCGAGCCGGCTCGCTCGCGAGACGCTTCGACGGCGGCCGCATGAACGCGCGACCCGCGTTGCGCGGCGGCCTGCGGGTCGACAGCCACAAGGCGCGGCCGCTCGAGCAGCCGATCGCGACTCTTCCGCCACCCGCCTTCGCAGTGCTGGCCCTCGACCAGGGCTCCGGCGAGCCCGCGCAGGCGATCGTCACGCCGGGCACGCCCGTGCGCGTCGGCACGCCCATCGCCATCGGCCGCGGGGCGGCCGCGGACCTGCACTCGCCGGTCTCGGGCACAGTGAGTGCGGTCGAGTCGCGACCCACCGTCGCCGGCACGGGGCCGTGCGTCGTCGTGGCGAACGACGGCGGCAACGAACGGGACAGCGGCCTCGCGCCGCTCGACTGGATCACGCTCGATCCGGCGGTGCTGGTCGAGCGCCTCGCGTCGGGCGGGCTCGCGGGCCTCGGCGGCGCGGCTTTTCCGACCGCAGGCAAACTTGCGCTGGCCCGTGCCGCCGGCGTCGAGTGGCTGCTGGTCAACGGCGCGGAGTGCGAGCCCTGGATATGCTGCGACGACGCGTTGATGCGGGAGCGCGCTGCCGAAGTCGTGCTCGGCACGCGCGTCCTGCGCGCGGCCTGCGGGGCGGCACGCGCCACGATCGCACTCGAGGACGACAAGCCCGAGGCCCGTGCCGTCCTGGCCTCCGCGCTGGCTGCCTCGGGCGACGATCGCATCGAGCTCGTGGTGCTGCCGGCGGTGTATCCACTCGGCGCGGAGGGGCTGCTGATCGCCGCCGTCACGGGTCGCGAGGTGCCGCGGGGCGCGTTGCCCCCGGAGGTCGGCGTGCTCTGCCAGAACGTGGGCACGGCCGCCGGCGTGGCGCGACTCGTGACCGAGGGACTCCCCCTCCTGAGTCGCGTGGTGACGGTGACTGGCGGCGGCGTGCGTCGGCCGATGAACCTCGAGGCTCGTATCGGCACGCCGGTCGCCGACCTCGTCGCTGCCTGCGGCGGCTATGACGAGCTGCGACCGCCCGTGCGGCTGGTCGCCGGCGGCAGCCTCACCGGGCGGGCGCTCGCGAGCGACGCCGTCGCGGTGACCAAGGGACTCAACTGCGTGCTCGTGGCCACGGCGGCTGATCTGCCTGGACGCGGCGCGGAGATGCCCTGCATACGCTGCGGTGACTGCGCGACCACCTGCCCGATCGGGCTGCTGCCGCAGCAGCTGCACCGCGCCGCGATGGCCGACGACGCGGCGGCGCTCGAGCGCTTCGGCCTCGCCGACTGCATCGAGTGCGGGTGCTGCGACTATGTGTGCCCGAGCGGTATCCCGCTCACGGCGCGCTTCCATGCGGCCCGCGAACGCCAGCAGTTGCACGAGGCCGGGCGGCGGCGTGCGGCCGAGGCGAAGCAGCGCTACGAGCGTCACCGCCGGCGCCTCGACGAGCAGGTCGAGGCCGAGCGGCGCGCGTTCGAGGAGGCGCGGCGGCGCGCCCGCGGCGACGGCGCGGGGGGCGCCTGAGCAATGGAGTTCCCGGTCTCCCCTTCGCCGCACGTGGTCGCCGGTTTTACGGTGCCGCGGGTCATGTTCCAGGTGCTGCTGGCACTCGTGCCGGTGCTGGCCGTGCAGGTGTACCTGTTCGGGCCCGGGCCGCTGGGCCTCGTCGCGACGGCCTCGGCAACGGCGCTCGGCTGCGAGGCACTGGCGCTGGCACTGCGTCGCCGTTCGTCGCAGGCTGCGCTGCGCGACGGCAGCGTGCTGGTCACGGCGGCGCTGCTGGCGCTGTCGGTCCCGCCGCTGCTGCCTTGGTGGCTCATGGTCTTCGGCACCGCGTTCGCGGTGCTGATCGGCAAGCACGCCTATGGCGGCCTCGGCCAGAACCCGTTCAATCCCGCCATGGTGGGCTACGCGGTGCTGCTCGTGTCCTTCCCGCTCGAGATGACGCGCTGGCCGCTGCCCGGCCCTCCCTGGGACGCGCTCACGGGCGCCACGGCCCTGGATGCGATCGCCAACGGACTACGCCAGGGCTACACGATGGAGGAGGTACGCGCCGGGGCGGGGTTCGGCGCCATCGGTGCCGCCGGCGGCGAGTGGGTCAACCTCGCGGCGCTGGCCGGCGGTGCCTACCTGCTCGCGCGACGCATCATCCGCTGGCACATCCCCGTCGGGATGCTTGCGGGGCTCGCCGTCCCGGCCGCTCTCGCGCACGGGCTCGACCCCGGCGCACATCCCGGCGCGCTGTTCCACCTCGCCTCCGGGGCGGCGATGCTCGGCGCGTTCTTCATCGCGACCGACCCGGTCTCGGCCGCGACCAGCGACCGCGGGCGCCTGATCTACGGCGCGGGCATCGGCGTGCTCACCTGGATCATCCGCAGCTGGGGCGGCTACCCGGACGGCGTGGCCTTCGCGGTGCTGCTCATGAACCTCACGGTGCCGCTGCTCGACCGCGGCACGGTGCCGAGGATCCATGGCCAGCCGGGGCGCTGAGTCCGCCGTGGCGCGTGCGCTGCGTGCCGCCGCCGTGCTGGCCACCGCAGCGGTGCTGGCCGTGGCACTGGTGTCGCTGGTGCACGACCGGGCGCAGCCCTCGATCGAGGCGAGCCGGCGCGCGCGCCAGCTCGCGGAGCTCACCGCCGTGCTCGGCGACGTCGCCTACGACAACGATCCGCTCGCCGACACCGTGCTGCTCGTCGACCCGGAACTGCTCGGCAGCGAGCAGCCTCTCACGGCCCACCGCGTGCGCCGCGCCGGCGCGACGGTCGCGTTGCTGCTAAACGTCGTCGCGCCCGACGGCTACGCGGGCCCGATCCGCCTGCTGGTGGCGGTGGACGCGGCGGGCCGCGTGCTCGGCGTGCGCGTGCTCGAGCACCGCGAGACGCCCGGGCTCGGCGACGCGATCGAGTCGCGTCGCTCGGACTGGCTGCGCGGCTTCGACGGCCGTTCGCTCGCCGACCCGCCCGCCGACCGCTGGGAGGTGCGCCGGGACGGCGGCGACTTCGACCAGTTCACGGGCGCGACGGTCACGCCCCGCGCCGTCGTTCGATCGGTGCGCAAGGCGCTGGTGCACGTCGAGCGCCACCACGAAGAGCTGTTCGGAGCCGCGGCTCCGGCCACGCCGTAGAATCACGCGATGGATGCCCGCGCCCTCATCCGCGACGGCCTCGTCGACCGCAACCCTGGCTTCGTGCAGCTGCTCGGGCTGTGCCCGCTGCTCGCCATGAGCAACTCGGTCGCGAACGCGCTCGGCCTCGGGCTCGCGACCCTCGCGGTGCTGGTCGCGAGCAACGCGATCGCGGCGCTCGCCGGCCCGTGGCTGCCGCGCGAGGTGCGCCTCGCGGTGTTCGTGCTCGTCATCGCGTCGGCGGTCACCGCCGTCGAGCTCGCCATGGCCGCGTGGTGGCCGGGCCTGCACGACTCGCTCGGCATCTTCCTGCCGCTGATCGTGACCAATTGCCTGCTGCTCGCCCGCGCGGAGTCGTTCGCCTCGCGCGAACCGCTGCCGCGCGCCCTGCTCGACGGCGTGGCAATGGGCCTCGGCTTCCTGCTCGCGCTGCTCGCACTCGGGACCAGCCGCGAGCTGCTCGGCCGTGGCAGCCTCGGCGCCGACCTCGGGCTGCTGTTCGGCGGATCGTCCGCCGGCGGCGGCTGGGAGGTGTTCCCGGAATCGCGGGGCCTGATCATCGCACTGCTGCCACCCGGCGCGTTCGTGCTGCTCGGCCTGATGCTCGCGCTGGGCAACGCGCGCGCCGCGGCACGGCGGCGTGCCACGGCGGCCACACCGCCGTCCGCCGTGCCGGGCGCCGCCGCATGAGTCCGACGCGGCGTCAGGCGTTCTTCGAGCGCCTGCGCGCCCGCGATCCGCATCCGAAGACCGAGCTCGAGTACTCCACGCCGTTCGAGCTGCTGGTCGCGGTGATCCTGTCGGCGCAGGCGACCGACAGGAGCGTGAACCTCGCGACGCGGCGGCTGTTCCCCGCGGCCTGCACGCCGCAGGCGATCCTCGATCTCGGCGTCGAGGGCCTGTCCGGGTACGTGCGCTCCATCGGGCTCTACCAGGGCAAAGCGCGCAACATCGTCGCCACCTGCCGCATCCTGCTCGAGCAGCACGGCGGCGAGGTGCCGGCCGATCGCGCCAGCCTCGAGGCGCTGCCCGGCGTGGGTCGCAAGACGGCGAACGTGATCCTGAACACTGCCTTCGGCCAGCCGACCATGGCGGTGGACACGCACATCTTCCGCCTCGCCAATCGCACGGGCCTCGCGCCGGGCAAGACCGTGCGGGAGGTGGAGGAGCGGCTCCTCAAGCGCGTGCCGGCTGAGTTCCTGCAGGACGCGCATCACTGGCTGATCCTGCACGGACGCTACGTCTGCAAGGCGCGCAGCCCCGACTGCCCCGGCTGCCCGGTCGCTGACCTGTGCGGATACCGGCAAAAGACACCGCCGCCCGACGCCGGTTCGAACGTGCGCCGGCCCGCCCGCGTGGCCCGCGCCAAGGGTCGCGGAGGCTGACCCGATGCCGTTCTTCCACGACCAGGACCGCAGCGGGCTACGACGCCACTACCTGGAGGCCTGGCGCAAGGCACGCGAGGGCCGGCCGCTCGAGCCGCTGGAGCACCAGCTCGCGTCGGTCGTCGAGCAGCACACCGAATACCACGCGTTGCTCGAGGACGAAGCCGCCGCGCTCGGGCGCGACTACACGCCGGAATCCGGCCAGTCGAATCCGTTCCTGCACCTCGGCCTGCACCTCGCGATCCGCGAGCAGGTCGCCACCGACCGGCCGGCGGGCATCGCGGCCATCCACCGCGAGCTGAGCCTGAGGCTCGGCGACGTGCACGAGGCCGAGCACCGCATGATGGAGCGGCTCGGGGAGGCGCTATGGCTCAGCCAGCGCACCGGCCGTCCGCCCGACGAGGCCGCTTACCTCGAATCGCTGCGCCGCATCGGGGGCTGAGCCTCACCAGTCCATGGAGCGGCCGACGAGCGCCTCGAGCCGCGCGTTGTGCGGCGCGAAGTACTCCCGCAGGCGACTGGCCGTGGCTTCGCTCATGGGCGGATAGCGGCGCGTGTTGCGCGCCTCGAGACGCACCGTCCCGGCCGGAGGCAGGCCGAGGAACCCGAGCGTGTCGTTGAGCACGCCGAGCGGGTCGCGCACGAGGTCCTCGAAGCGCAGCACCCGCAGCCGCCCCTCCGGGAACAACGCGAGCCAGCGCTCGAGCTGCTCTGCGTAGCGGCCACGGGCGAGGTAGGAGAAGTGCTGGTGCGCGGCACTGACCTCGATCTCGCCGCGGGCGAGCCGCGCATGATCCGCGTCGATGCGCCCGGGTTCGGCGTCGATCGCGGCCTCGAAGCCGAGCGTCTCCCTTCCCTTGTCGCGCTCGTGCCGGTAGTGCGAGTAGGCGCGCCTCACCGGGTCGCGCAGCAGCACGATGAGCCGCGCCCCCGGCAGCAGCGCGTGCAGTCGGGCGGGCACGGCCGGGTGATAGAGGTAATAGGGGCTGCTGTCGATGCTGACGCCGGGCTCGCCGGCGAGCCCGAAATGCGCCCGGTACCACGCCTCGCCGCGCGCGAGGTTGAGGTCGAAGTAGTGCACTTCCTTGCGCAGCGGCGCGACCACGCCCGGGTGCTGCACGAGGTAGTAGTGCAGCGAGCTCGTGCCGCTCTTCTGCGCGCCCAGGATCACGGCAAGCGGCAGCACACGCGGCTGCTTCATGCGGCGCCGCAGCTCGACGCGGCGGCCCGCCTCGAGGAGCCCTAGAATGCGCAGCGTGCGCGTGAATCCGGGACCCACGGCCCTAGTCTCGCTGCGCCGAACCCTTGCGCTTCGGCAGGTACAGGTCGGTGAGCGTGCCCTCGAACGCCTCGGCCGCCATCGCCACGGTCTCGGAGAGCGTCGGGTGCGGGTGGATGGTGAGCGCGAGGTCGGCCGCATCCGCGCCCATCTCGATGGCAAGCGCCGCCTCGGCGATGAGGTCGCCGGCGTTGCTTCCGACGATTCCGGCTCCGAGGACGCGGTGCGACTCCGGGTCGAACAGCAGCTTGGTGAGGCCCTCGTCGCGACCGAGCGCGAGCGAGCGTCCGCTCGCGGACCAGGGAAACACGGCCTTCTCGAACGCGACGCCCCGCGCCTTCGCATCGGTCTCCGTGAGCCCGACCCAGGCGACTTCAGGGTCCGTGTAGGCGACCGACGGGATCGCGCGCGCGTCGAAGAAGCTCTTGAGCCCGGCAGCTGCCTCCGCCGCGACCTTTCCCTCGTGCGTCGCCTTGTGGGCCAGCATCGGCTGGCCGACCACGTCGCCGATGGCATAGATGTGCGGCACGCTGGTGCGCATCTGGCGGTCCACGTCGATGAAGCCGCGCTCGCCCACGGCGAGGCCGGCGGCCTCGGCGTTCACGCGGCGTCCGTTCGGCACGCGGCCGACCGCGACCAGCACCTTGCCGTAGTGCTGCGCCTCGGGCGCGCGCTCGCCCTCGAAGCTGACGCGCAGGCCCTCGGCCGTGGCCTCGACGCCCGAGACCCGCGTGCCCGTGAGGATGCGCTCGTAGCGGCGCGCGATGCGCTTCTCGAGCGGCCTGACGAGGTCGCGGTCGCAGCCGGGCATCAACCCAGGCGTGAGCTCGGCCACGCTGACGCGCACGCCGAGCGCGTCGTACACGGTCGCCATCTCGAGGCCGATGATGCCACCGCCGACGACGAGCAGGCTCTCCGGGAGGTCGAGCTCGAGCGCGCCTGTCGAGTCGATGACGCGCGGGTCGTCCGGCATCCCGGGCAGGCGCACCGGCTCGGAGCCGACCGCGATGACGCACTGCGCGAAGCTCACCCGGCGCGCGCCGCCATCCGCGATCACCTCGACGTCGTGCGGCGATACGAACTTCGCCTCGCCGCGGATCACCGTCACCTTGCGCTGGCGCGCCAGCGCGTCGAGCCCGTTGGTCAGCCGCGCGACCACCGAATCCTTCCAGGCCCGGAGCCTCGGTGCGTCGATCGCGGGCTCGCCGAAACGGATGCCGTGCTCGCCCATGGCACGCGCCTCCTCGATGACGCGGGCGACGTGAAGCAACGCCTTCGAAGGAATGCAGCCCACGTTGAGGCACACCCCGCCGAGCGTCGGCCACCGCTCGATGAGCGCCACGCCGAGGCCGAGGTCCGCTGCGCGGAATGCCGCCGTGTAGCCGCCCGGGCCTGCGCCCAGCACGACGAGATCGAAGTCGTAGGGATGCCGCCCACCGCGATACGCGCCCGCCACGCCGTGCGCAGGCTCGTCAGGGGCCGCGGCGGCGGTCGACGCCGCCCCTACCCCAGCGGGCGGAGCCATGGGCTTGATCGGAACCGTGTCGAGGTAGGGCTCGCCACCGTAGGGCTCGGGCGAACGCAACGCGGCGCGAGTGAGAGTCTCGTCGGCGGCGGACGCCCCTTCGCCGCGGGCCGGCGCCTTCAGCCTTGCGATCGCCGTGCCGACCGTCACCTTGTCGCCCGGAACGAGCAGAACCTGCTCGATGACGCCCGCGGCCTCCGCGGGCACGTCCATGGTGGCCTTGTCGCTCTCGAGGGTGAGCAGCGGGGTCTCTCTCTCGATCCGCTCTCCCGGCCTGACCAGCACCTCGAGCACGACGACCCCGTCGGCGCCGCCGAGGTCGGGGATGCGCAGCACGATGCCGGTGGCGTCGGGTTCCCTGGGAGCGCTCACGACGACGGACTCCCCGGCACGCGCGCCATCACGGGATCGCCCGCAGCAGTCCCGGCACGTCGGCGAGCGCCGCGGCGAGGAAGCTCGTGAAGCGCACGGCGTCGGCGCCGTCGATGACGCGGTGGTCATAGGACAGCGACAGCGGCAGCATCAGCCGCGGCACGAACCCGCCGTCCCGGTACACCGGGCGCTGGCCGGCGCGGGACACCCCGAGGATGGCGACCTCGGGCGCGTTGATGATCGGCGTGAAGGCCGTGCCGCCGATGCCGCCGAGGCTCGAGATCGTGAAGCAGCCGCCCTGCATCTCCGCGGCCGCGAGCTTGCCGATGCGCGCCTTCTCGCTCAGCGAGCCGAGCTCGCGCGCGAGCTCGTACACGTCCTTGCGGTCGGCGTCGCGCACGACCGGCACCACGAGCCCTCCCGGCGTGTCCGCCGCGAAGCCGAGGTGCACGTATTTCTTCATCACCAGCTCGCCCGCCTCCGCGTCGAGGGAGGCCCCGAAGTGCGGGAAGGCCGCGAGCGCCTGGGCACAGGCGCGCATGACGAAGGCGAGCGGCGTGAGCTTGATGCCGCGTGCGGCGGCTTCTGCCTTGAGCGCCGTCCGCGTCGCCTCCATGTCGGTGATGTCGGCCTCGTCGAACTGCGTGACGTGCGGCACGTTGACCCAGCTCGCGTGCAGGCGGGGCCCCGAGATCTTCTGGATGCGCGTGAGCGGGCGGCGCTCGATCGGGCCGAAGGCCGCGAAGTCCACCGAGGGCACACGCGGCAGCGCGGCACCGGCCGCGCCGCCGGGGGCGGTGAGCACCCGCTTGACGTAGGCTTTGACGTCCTGCCCGGTGATCCGGCCCTTCGCACCGCTGCCCTCGACTCGCGCGAGGTCGACGCCGAGCTCGCGGGCGAAACGGCGGATCGAGGGGCTGGCGTGCGAGCGCGCGAAGCCCGGTTCATCCACCACGGCACTCCCGACGGTGCGCGCGCCCGCGGCCGAGGCGGTCGTCGCGGCAGTGGTGGCGGCGGTCCGCGCGACAGGGGCGTCGGCCACCGGTGCGACCTTTGCGGCCGGCGCAGACGGGGCGCGTGCTCCGGCAGGCGCAGCCTCTCCCTCGGCACGCTCCGCGGCCGGTCCGGTGGGTGCGCTCGCCTCGGCCTCGATCAACGCGATCAGGTCGCCCTGCGACACTCGCCCGCCACGGCTGACCTTGATCTCGCGAACGACGCCTGCGGCGGTGGACGGCACGTCCATCGTCGCCTTCTCGGTCTCGAGCGTGACCAGCGTCGCCTCGTGCGCAACCGTGTCGCCCGGCTGCACCGCGACCTCGATCACCTCGACATCCTTGAAGTCGCCGATGTCGGGGACGCGAACCTCGATCAGGCTGGCCATGTCCGCGCTCAGACCGTCACGGGGTTCGGCTTGTCGGGGTCGATGCCGAAGCGCTCGATCGCACCCGTGACCGTGGCGACGTCGAGCATGCCATCGTCGGCGAGCGCCTTGAGCGCGGCGAGCGCGACCCAGCGCCGGTCCACCTCGAAGAAGCCGCGCAGCGCGGCGCGCGAGTCGCTGCGGCCGTAGCCGTCGGTGCCGAGCACGTGGTAGCGGCCCGGCACCCATTGGCGCACCTGGTCGGGCACGGCGCGCATGTAGTCCGTGGCGGCGACGAAGGGCCCCTCGTGCCCCTCGAGGCACTGATGCACGTACGGCGTGCGCGCGGGCTCCGCGGGGTGCAGCAGGTTCCAGCGCTCGGCGTCGATCGCCTCGCGCCGCAGCTCGGAGAAGCTCGTGACGCTGAAGACGTCGGCCGGCACGCCAAATTCCTGCTCGAGCAGCTCCGCGGCGGCCAGCACCTCGCGCAGGATGGTGCCCGACCCGAGCAGGTTCACCCGCACCTTGCCCCGCCCGCCCTTGCGCAGCAGGTACATGCCCTTGAGGATGCCTTCCGCCGCGCCCTCGGGCATGGCCGGGTGCGCGTAGTTTTCGTTCATGCAGGTGACGTAGTAGAAGACGTTCTCCTGCTCCGCGTACATGCGGCGCAGCCCGTCCTGCACGATCACCGCGAGCTCGTAGGCGTACGTCGGGTCGTAGGACACGCAGTTCGGCACCGTCGTGGCCACGAGCTGGCTGTGGCCGTCCTGGTGCTGCAGGCCCTCGCCCGCGAGCGTGGTGCGACCGGCCGTGCCGCCGACCAGGAAGCCGCGCGACTGCATGTCGCCGCCGGCCCAGATGAAGTCGCCGACGCGCTGGAAGCCGAACATCGAGTAGAAGATGTAGAACGGCACCATGGCGACGCCGTGGTTGGCGTAGGCGGTGCCTGCGGCGATCCAGCTGCACAGCGCTCCGCCCTCGTTGATGCCCTCCTCGAGGATCTGGCCCTTCTTGTCCTCGCGGTAGTAGAGCAGCTGGTCCGCGTCCTGCGGCGTGTAGAGCTGGCCCATCGAGGAGTAGATGCCGATCTGGCGGAACATGCCCTCCATGCCGAAGGTGCGCGCCTCGTCCGGCACGATCGGCACGATGTGCGGGCCGACGGCCTTGTCCTTCACCAGGATGCCGAGGATGCGCACCAGCGCCATCGTGGTCGAGATCTCGCGCTCGCCGGTCGACTCGAGCAGCGGCCTGAAGGCCTCGAGCGCGGGCACCGCGAGCGGCTTCGCGTCGCGACGTCGACGGGGCAGGAAGCCGCCGAGCGCGCGGCGCCGCTCATGCAGGTAGCGGATCTCCTCGCTGTCCTCCGCCGGGCGGTAGTACGGGACGTTGACGATGTCCGCATCGGACACCGGGATGTTGAAGCGGTCGCGGAATTCCTTGAGCGCCGCGTCGTCCAGCTTCTTCTGCTGGTGCGTGATGTTGAGGCCCTCGCCCGCGCTGCCCATCCCGTAGCCCTTCACGGTCTTGGCGAGGATCACGGTCGGCTGGCCCTTGTGCTCGACCGCCGCACGGTAGGCATTGAAAACCTTGTGCGGGTCGTGCCCGCCGCGGTTGAGGCGCCAGATGTCGTCGTCCGACATGTTGGCGATCATTTCCTTCAGCTCGGGGTACTTGCCGAAGAAGTGCTCGCGAGTGTACGCGCCGCCCTTGGCCTTGAAGTTCTGGTACTCGCCGTCCACGCACTCCATCATCAGCCGGCGCAGCAGGCCGCGCTCGTCACGCGCGAGGAGCGGGTCCCAGCGCGAGCCCCACACGAGCTTGATCACGTTCCAGCCGGCGCCGAGGAAGGCCGCCTCGAGCTCCTGGATGATCTTGCCGTTGCCGCGCACCGGCCCGTCGAGCCGCTGCAGGTTGCAGTTGATGACGAAGATCAGGTTGTCGAGCTTCTCGCGCACGGGCATCGTGATTGCGCCGAGCGACTCGGGCTCGTCCGTCTCGCCGTCGCCGAGGAAGCACCAGACGTGGCGATCACTCGCCGGCACGATGCCGCGGTGCTCGAGGTAGCGCTGGAATCGAGCCTGGTAGATCGCCATCATCGGCCCGAGGCCCATCGAGACGGTCGGGAACTGCCAGAAGTCCGGCATCAGCCAGGGGTGCGGGTAGGAGGACAACCCCGGCCCCGTGACCTCCTCGCGGAAGTGCCTCAGGTTGTCCTCGGTGAGGCGCCCCTCGAGGAAGGCGCGCGCATAGATGCCGGGGGAGGAGTGCCCCTGGATGAACACCATGTCGCCCGGGTGCTCGTCGCCCGCGGCGTGCCAGAAGTGGTTGAAGCCGACTTCGTAGAGCGTGGCGGCGGAGGCGTAGCTCGCGATGTGCCCGCCGTACTCCGAGCTCTGGCGGTTGGCCTGGACCACCATCGCCATGGCGTTCCAGCGTATGTACGCCTTGATGCGCTTCTCGAGGGCGCGGTCGCCCGGGTACTCGTGCTCCTGCGCCGTCGAGATCGTGTTGACGTAGGCCGTGTTGGGGCGAAACGGCAGGTAAGCGCCCGAGCGCCGCGTGTGGTCGATGATGCGCTCGAGCAGGTAGTGCGCCCGCTCGGCGCCATGCACGCGCAGCACGGAGTCGATCGACTCGAGCCACTCGCGCGTCTCGTCGGGATCGGCATCCTCGATCTTCGATGCTTCGAACATGTGGGCGACCCGACGTGACGTAATGAATTGGCCGGCACGCCCTGCTAGCATGCCGACGCGCAATGATCCGCGCTGACCCCCGGAGGGTCAAGGCAAGTCCTCATGCAGATCCTTCCACCCGAAAGCAAGATCACCGTCCGCGCGCCTCGCGAGCCCGCCAGCGAGTCCGGGCTCGTCCGCGCCGACGCCGCGGCCTTCGTCGTTGCGGAACAGGATCGAGCCGCCGTGGTCGAGGCGTTGCCGCACGCCGATCTGTGGAAAGCGCTCCTCGCACGTGCCGAGCGGCACGGGAAGTCGCCACTGCTGGTGTCGAGGCTGCCGAACCCGCGTCACACGCTCGCGACGGTCGGCTTCCTGCGCCGCGGTGCAAGTGCCTACGAGCGGCTGGATCTCGCCGGCCGGATGATGCGCGAGCTCGTCCGTCCGGGGGTGGCGAGCCTGCAATGCCACGCGGCCGGATTCGATGCCGCGGAGGCACCCTCGGTGCTCGAGGCGGTCGCGAGCGCCGCCCTCGCCGCCGCGGCCCCGATGCCGCAGCGCAAGTCGAAGCCGGCCCTGCCGCCGGAACTGCGTACGATCGCGGTGCACGGCGGACGTCGGGCGGACCTCGATCTCGCCGTGGCGCTGTCGCGCGGCAACCATCTCGCGCGCTGGCTGACCGCGCTGCCGCCGAACGATCTCGACTGCATCGCCTACCGCGGCGCCCTGCAGCGGCTCGCGCGGAGCGAGGGCTGGTCGTTCCGCTTCTACGGCGAGCGTGCGCTGGCACGGCTCGGCGCCGGCGCCTTCCTGGCCGTGACCCGCGCCAATCCACACCGAGGGGCCGGCATCGTGCGGCTCACCTACCGGCCGCCGGGCGCCCGCCGGGTGCGGCGCATCGGGCTGGTCGGCAAGGGCGTGTGCTTCGACACCGGCGGCATCAACCTCAAGTCGCACAAGGGCATGTACCTCATGCACGGCGACATGCAGGGCAGCGCCGTGGCGGTCGGCACGTTGCTCGCGCTCGCCCGAGGCGGCACGCCACTCGAGATCGACTGCTGGCTCGCACTCACGGAGAACCAGATCGGCCCGCGCGCCTACCGCCCCCAGGAGGTCGTGCAGGCGATGAACGGTGTGACGATCCAGGTCGTTCACAGCGACGCCGAGGGTCGCATGCTGCTCGCCGACACGCTCGCGCTCGCGGCGCGTGCCCGGCCGGCGCTGCTGCTCGATTTCGCCACGCTCACGGGCGCCTGCGTCAACGCGATCACGGACCGCTACAGCGGCGCGTTCACCAACCGCCCCGAACTCGAGGGCGTGCTGCAGGAAGCCGGCCGCGCGAGCGGTGAGCGCGTCTGGTGTTTCCCCATGGACGAGGATTTCGACACAGAGCTCGACAGCAGCATCGCCGACGTACTGCAGTGCGCGGTGGAGTCCAAGGGCGATCACATCCTCGCCGCGCGATTCCTCGCCCGCTTCGTGCCCGGCGACCTGCCATGGGCGCACATCGACCTCGCCGCATCGGAACGCAAGGGCGGCCTCGCCCACGTCCCCACCGAGTTCACGGGATTCGGCGTCCGGTTCGCGGCGCAGCTGCTGCGCGGCGGCGCATTGTTCGACCGGCTGAAGTCCGCCTCGGAGCCGCGCCAGTGACCTCGCTGCAACTGCGACGCCCCGACGACTGGCACCTGCACTTGCGCGACGGCGCCGAACTCGCCGCCGTGCTGCCGTTCACCGCGCAGCGTTTCGCGCGCGCGCTCGTCATGCCGAACCTCAGACCGCCGATGACCACGACTGCGGCGCTCGCGGACTACCGGGCGCGCATCCTGCGGGCGCTGCCGGCAGGCATGGCGTTCGAACCCCTCATGACGCTCTACCTGACCGACCGCACGCCGCCGGCGGAGATCGCCGCCGCGCGTGCGAGCGGTTTCGTCGTGGGGGCCAAGCTCTATCCGGCCGGGGCGACGACGCACTCGGACGCCGGCGTCACCTCCATCGACAACGTCTGGGCCACGCTCGAGGCGATGGCCGAGCACGGGCTCGTGCTGCAGGTCCACGGCGAGGTGACGGACGCGGGCGTGGACGTCTTCGACCGGGAGCGTGAGTTCATCGACCGCGTGCTCACCCGGATCGTCGAGCGGGTGCCTCGACTGCGGGTCGTGTTCGAGCACGTCACCACCGCCGCCGCCGTCGAGTTCGTGCGCACGGCGCGCGCCGGCGTCGCGGCCACGATCACGCCGCAGCACCTGCTGATGAACCGCAACGCCATGTTCGACGGCGGCATGCGCCCGCACCACTACTGCCTGCCCGTGCTGAAGCGCGAGCGCGATCGCGAGGCGCTCGTGGAGGCCGCGACCGGAGACGACCCGCGCTTCTTCCTCGGCACCGACAGCGCGCCCCACGCCCGGCACACCAAGGAGGCGGCCTGCGGCTGCGCAGGCATCTTCTCGGCGCACGCGGGCCTCGAGTTCTACGCCGAGGCCTTCGAGGCCGCCGGCCGGCTCGATCGTCTCGAGGCCTTTGCATCGGAGCGCGGCGCCGACTTCTACGGCCTGCCACGCAACGCCGGGCACGTGGTGCTCGAGCGCGCGAAGTGGAGCGTCCCCCCGAGCTATCCCTTCGGCGACGACGAGATCGTCCCGCTCAGGGCCGGCGGCACGATCGGCTGGCGGCTGGTGCCGGAGTGAGCACGCACTACGCCGCGCCTCGCATCGCGGACCGGTTCCGGGGGTTCCTGCCCGTGGCGGTGGACGTCGAGACGGGCGGCTTCAATGCAGGCTCGGACGCGCTGCTCGAGCTTGCCGCCGTGCTGATCGAGATGGGGCCGGGGGGCGAGCTGCGCCCGGGCGCGACCTTCCGCTACCACGTGCAGCCCTTCCACGGCTCGCGCATCGACCCGGCTTCGCTGGCGGTCAACGGGATCGACCCGCACCACCCGCTGCGCCCCGCGATGCCGGAGAAGGAAGCGCTGACCCAGCTGTTCCGCGAGGTCCGCAAGGCCGTAAGGGACACCGAGTGCACGCGGGCGATCCTGGTCGGACACAACGCGTCCTTCGACCTCGGCTTCCTCAATGCCGCGGTCGCGCGCACCGACATCAAGCGCAATCCGTTCCACCCGTTCTCGAGCTTCGACACCGCCACTCTCGGCGGCGTCGCACTCGGGCAGACCGTGCTGTCGCGCGCCGTCGCCGCGGCGGGACTGCCCTGGGACCAGGCCAGCGCGCACTCGGCCATTTATGATGCCGAGCGCACCGCCGCGCTCTTCTGCACGGTGTGCAACCGCTTCCGCTTCATGTACGAGGAAGCTCTGGAACGGACCCCTGGCTCCGAGCCTGACGAGGACCCGCCGCTGCGCGACGATTGAGGGGGATCGGCACGACATCAGACCCGGTCTAGCCGAAGTGCACGCCCGCGACGACCGGCGGGCGCGGTGGGATCAGGCCTTCGCAGTCGCGCCCGCCTCGGTCAGCACCTGCTGCAGCTCGCCTTTCTGGTACATCTCCGTGAGGATGTCCGAACCGCCGAGCAACTCGCCACTGACGTAGAGCTGCGGGTAGGTGGGCCAGTTCGAATAGCGCTTGAGCGCCTCGCGCAGTTCCGGGTCCTCGAAGATGTTCACGTAGGCGAAGCTCGCGCCGCAGGCCTCGAGGGTGCGCACGGCCGCCGCCGAAAAACCGCACTGCGGGAAGTCCGGCGTGCCCTTCATGTAGAGCACCACGGGATTCGACTTGAGCTGTTCCTGGATTCGCTGGTTCACGTCCACGTTGCTACCCCTCCGCCGCACCTGCGGCGGCCACTGAATTACGCCGCTCGGCGGCGCGAACCTGTTCGAGCCTCGCGATCACGGCCCACTGCTCGACGGGACTCATCCGTCCCCAGCGGGCGATCTCGCTCACCGTGCGGCGACAACCCCTGCAGCAGTTGAACTCGTCGAGCGCGCAGACGTTGATGCAGGGAGAAACGGGGGCCGATCGCGTCATCGTGCTGCCTTGACCTTGCCCCGCCGGGCGATGGATTATGAAGTCGCCCGGCTCATTCTTCAAACGGCTGGCTCGGGCGGCCTCGCCGGAACGCATCGAGGCCGGGCCGCACAGATCCTGCACCCGGAGGTCCGCGAGATGAATCCGCTGCTCACGGTTCGTGGCGCGATCACGTCCGGATTCGTCGCCGCCGTCGCGCTGTCCCTGCTCATCAGCCCGACGGCCTTCGGGGAACTCGCCCTTGCCCGATGGCTGCACATCGTCTCCGGCATCGCCTGGATCGGGCTGCTCTACTACTTCAACCTCGTGCAAGTGCCGGCGCTCGCCGAGGCTGCGCAGGACAAGGGCGGCCCGGGCGGCGCGGCGATCACCCGCTACGTGGCACCACGCGCCCTGTTCTGGTTCCGCTGGGCCGCGCTCGCCACCTGGTTCACCGGAGCGTGGTACCTGGGCCGCTCGGGCAACTTCACCGGCGCGTTCACGCTCGGGCTCGGCGGTGACGGGATCAATTACTACCAGCTGATCATCGGCATCGGCGCGTGGCTGGGCACCATCATGCTGTTCAACGTCTGGGCGCTGATCTGGCCGAGCCAGAAGAAGGTGCTCGGCCTCGTGGCCGCCAGCGACGAGGAGAAGGCCAGCGCCCGCCGGGTCGCGCTGCTCGCCTCGCGGACCAATTTCGTGCTGTCCATCCCCATGCTGCTGTGCATGGGATCGGCCACTCACGGCCTGCCGTTCTGACCGGCGGCGCCTGCCCGTGAGCCCGTTCCCGCTGCCCGAGGATCTCGCCGAGCAGGTGGCTCGCGCGCTCGCCGAGGACGTCGGCAGCGGCGACCTGACGGCCACCCTGGTGCCCGCGGACAGGACGGGACGCGCCACGGTGATCACGCGCGAGGCCGCCGTGCTCTGTGGTCGGCCGTGGTTCGAGGAGGTGTTCCGGCAGCTCGATGCGTCGGTACGCGTGAGCTGGGACGTGGAGGAAGGCGCCGAGGTTTCGCCGGCCCAGCGGCTGTGCCGCCTCGAGGGACCGGCGCGCTCGCTGCTCACGGGCGAGCGCACGGCGCTCAACTTCCTGCAGACCCTCTCCGGCACGGCCACCGCGACGCAACGCTACGTCGCCCTCGTCGCTGGCCTGCCCTGCCGCATCCTCGACACCCGCAAGACCCTGCCCGGCTTGCGCCGCGCACAGAAATACGCGGTGCGCTGCGCCGGAGGCAGCAACCATCGCATGGGCCTCTACGACGGCATCCTCGTCAAGGAGAACCACATCATGGCCGCCGGCTCGATCGGCGCTGCGGTTGCCGCCGCCCGGGACGCCGGCGCACGCGTGCCCGTCGAGGTGGAAGTCGAGACGCTCGACGAGCTTCGGCAGGCGCTCGACGCGGGTGCCGACATGGCACTGCTCGACGAGTTCAGCCTCGATGACCTGCATACGGCGGTGGCGATGAACCGCGCCCATCCGCGCGGGCCGATGAAGCTCGAGGCCTCCGGGAACGTCAGCTTCGAGACGCTGCGCGCGATCGCGGAGACGGGCGTCGATTTCGTCTCGATCGGGTCGCTGACCAAGCACCTGCGGGCGGTGGACCTGTCGATGCGGTTCGAGTTCGACGCGCCTCGCCCCTGAACGGCTCTGCTCGCCGGACGGGTGAGGCTCCCGAGTCTGGGCCGGGGGTCAGGCTTGCGTGGGTGGCGACTGTTCAGGGTTCGCGCCGGCCCGCTCGAAATGCGTGCCTCTGCGAACCCTGAACAGTCGCTCGATACGCCGCGCCTGAGCGCAC
>Ga0105090_10000302_pt1 | contig 23251 bp, 18 predicted proteins | sample PPLLak3March2015_FD_79110 | JGI IMG/M metagenome (GOLD analysis project Ga0105090, IMG submission 79110) | Freshwater sediment microbial communities from Prairie Pothole Lake near Jamestown, North Dakota, USA - PPLs Lake P7 Core (1) Depth... | ecosystem: Environmental > Aquatic > Freshwater >...
CCAGATGGTCATGCGATCAACCACCACGTAGGGAAAAATGCTGTAGGCGAGGCCCAGGAAGGCCAGCACATAAATCGCGACCGCCCCGGCAAAGGGTTTCCAGTCAGCGACTTCGGGACGCAGACTGCGCCACAACCAGATGCCGGCCGCAACACTTGCCACAGGCAGTAACATCAGCCACAAGGTGCGCGGGAAATCAAACCATTTGTCGTACACCGTCGCACTGGCCAGCGGCGTCGCCACCGACACCAGCGCGACACCCAGCGCCACCCACATCAGGCCCCACTTCGCCCAGGCATAGGCTTTTTTCTGCAACTCACCTTCGGTGCGCAGCACCAGCCAGGTCGAACCGAGTAGTACATAACCGCCGCAGACACTGCCGCCGACCAGCAATGCAAACAGCCAGTAACCAGCACCCGATTCGAAACCGGTGATGTAACGGCCAAGCATGAAACCCTGCGCAAGACTGGTGACGAAGGAGCCGAACCAGAAAAGCCAGTTCCACAATTCCGCATGCCAGCCCAGCGCCTTCATGCGGAATTCAAACGCCACGCCGCGGAACATCAGACCGATCAGCATCACCGCCACCGGCAGATACAACTCGCCAAGCACAACGCCATGCGCTTTCGGGAAGGCCACCAGCAGGAGGCCGATGCCCAACACCAGCCAGGTTTCGTTGGCGTCCCAGAACGGGCCGATCGACGCCACCATGAGGTTTTGTTCATCAGGCGTTGCCGCCGGCATCAGCATGCCGACACCGAGGTCGTAACCGTCGAGCACCACGTAGGCCAGAATGGAGATGCCCATCAGTGCGGCAAAAATCACCGGCAGATCAAAGGACGACAGTTCCGGGGTCATTTGAGCGCCTCCTGCAGTTCCGCACCTTTGCCGGCCATGTGTGTGATCACCACGAAGTACGCCAGCAGCATCAGGCTGTAGGTCAGCACATAACCCGTCAGGCTGGCACCAAGCTGCGCGCCGGAGATGTGGCCGACGGCATCCTTGGTACGCAAAATTCCTGTGACCAGCCAAGGCTGACGACCAACCTCGGTAACAATCCAGCCGGACAGCGTCGCGATCCAGCCCGAGAAGGTGAACGCGGCGAAAGTCCACAACAGAGGACGTGGCAACGGTCCGCCACGGCGCAGGCGCCAGGCACCAAACCATGCCAGCAACAGCATGCCGACACCGATGCCGACCATCAGCCGAAAACCAAAAAACAGCGGCGCCACCGGCGGCCGGTCCGGTTCGAATTCGTCGAGCCCGAGGATTTCGGCGTCGGCATCGTGTTTCAGTACCAGGGAGGCCCCTTTGGGGATTTCAATCGCGAAATCATTGCGCCGTTCTTTTTCATTGGGCATAGCGAATAGCACCAGCGGTGCGCCCTTCTCCGTTTTCCAGAGGCCTTCGATCGCGGCGATTTTCGCCGGCTGGTGCTCCAGCGTGTTGAGGCCGTGGAAGTCGCCGACAACGATCTGCAGGGGCGCCAGCACCGCCGCCACCAGCACCCCGGCACGCAGCGTCTTCAGCGCCGAAACATCATCGGACGCTTTCAGCAACCGCCATGCCGACAGCCCGGCGAGGACGAAAGAGGCCGTCAGTCCGGAAGCCAGCATCATGTGCGTGAACCGGTAAGGGAACGACGGATTGAAAATCACCTGCAGCCAGTCGCCGGCGATCAGATGACCGTCAACCACTACATGCCCGACAGGAGTGTGCATCCAGGAATTGAGCGCAAGGATCCAGAATGCCGACAACGAGGTGCCGATCGCAACGATCACCGTCGACAGGATGTGGAGCCAGGGCGGCACCCGGTTCATGCCGAAGAGCATGATGCCGAGAAAGGTGGCCTCGAGGAAAAACGCTGTCAGCACCTCGTAGGCCAGCAACGGGCCGGCGATGTTGCCGACCTTGTTCATGAAGCCCGGCCAGTTGGTGCCGAACTGGAAACTCATGACAATGCCGGACACCACGCCCATAGCAAAGCTCAGCGCGAAAACCTTGACCCACAGTTTGTAGGTGGCGAGCCAGGCGGGATCACGGCTGCGCTCGTAACGCACGCGAAAATAAACCAGAAACCAGGCCAGCGCGATGGTCAGGCTGGGAAACAGGATGTGAAACGCGATGTTCACGCCAAACTGCGTGCGTGCGAGTAACAGGGCTTCTGCAGCATCCATGTGGTGTCCTTTGCGAATAATCCCGGATCGCAGATTAAGACGGCAATGTTACAGGAGGGTTCATGGCCATACCATGCGGCATATCGCATCGATGGAAATGCTCTTCAGCGATGTGCGCTTTTCTCATACCCAAACCGGCAGCCGGCCCTTGTAACCACGATTCTACTCGCTCGCCGGCCATTCGCACTGCACTTGTCTGCACCTCATATGTACGGAAACGCACAGACAGGTGACTACCGAGTATTGAAAATCAAAAGAGGGATTTTTCTGCCCGCACGGCAGTACCCGTCAAAAAAGCACTCAACCAACAGTTGCCCCTTGCAATGCCAACCGCGCATTGCAGTCCTTTGTCCTGGCGCGGGTGTCTTGCTGCAACTGGAACCAAAAGCGCGATGAACAATGCGTTGAAAAACCTATCACATTGTGGCGACATTGGCAGTCTGGAAGCGGCACTCCGTGTCCTTTGTTCGGGTTTTGGGACAGTGGCCCGCCTGGATGTACTCCCTATGGGCTGTGCCGGCAAAAGTCAGGCTGTTTGCTTTATGCGATTGGACTTGTCAGAGCGGGGGCAGGATCTGATAACCAAGGTCGGTGTGAAGCGGGCCGGTGTAAACGTATACCCCGTCGTTGATCTGAGAATTCCGGCCTGAGTGCAAGAACGCACCGTATTCCTTACTAATGAACATTCGCAATTTGAAATTGAGCAGCGACAGCTTTCGCGACACCCTGCGCCACTTGACAGTGCGCCTCCGTGGCAGATACAGGAGGCATGAAAATCCGGTTGATGAACCTCCATTGCAGGCGGAGTTGTTCAGCGCCGGGCAAATGGAACAGCACGGCAAAAGCCTGGCAGGCACACATCGTCTGAGCCTTGAGCGCATGCCCGACCAGTTGCTCGGACGGCTGGATGAGAACGAAGATATTCTGCTGCGCGTCTGCTCTCTTCTCAGGGATACGGTGAAACTAAATCGCCGGATTACCCCTGCCGCTGAATGGTTGCTCGACAATTTTTATCTGATCGAAGAACAAATATACACGGCCAAGCGTCACCTGCCTAAACGCTACAGCAGCGAGCTGCCGATTCTCGCCCAGGGCGCTTCAGCCGGATTCCCGCGCGTTTACGACATTGCCCTGGAAACGATTTCACACGGCGACGGCCGGGTTGACCCGGAAAGTTTCAGCTGCTTCGTGGCGGCCTACCAGAAGAGCGCAGCGCTCACCTTAGGTGAACTGTGGGCTATTCCCATCATGCTGCGTCTTGCGCTGATTGAGAATCTGCGTCGCGTCGCAACACGCGTGGCAGCCAGCACCACAGACTGCGACCTTGCTGACATTCTGGCGGATCAGATGATTGAGGTCGCCAAAAAGGATCCCAAGAGCCTGATTCTGGTGGTCGCAGACATGGCGCGGTCGAACCCACCGATGACCGGATCATTTGTCGCAGAGCTGGCACGACGCCTTCAGGGGCAGAGCGCCGCCCTGGCATTGCCGCTCACCTGGATTGAGCATCGGCTCTCCGAATCCGGTGTGACCATTGAGCAGTTGGTGCAGTCGGAAACCCAAATGCAGGCCTCGCGCCAGGTCTCGATCAGCAACAGCATCAGCAGCCTGCGCTTTCTGGGGGAAATGGACTGGCGCGAGTTCGTCGAAACGATGAGTGGCGTCGAGCAGAAACTGCGGGAAGATCCGAGCGGTCACTACGGCTGCATGGACTTCGCCACCCGTGACCATTACCGGCATGCAGTTGAAAAACTGGCGAAAACCAGCACTCTGTCCGAGTATGAGATCGCGGACAAAGCAATTCAGTTGGCGCAACAGCGGGCGGCAATAGCCAACAGTGATGCTTCTGAAGGCGCCGGATGCGATCGCACTTCGCATGTGGGCTATTACCTGATCGACAAGGGTCTGCCACAGCTCAAGCAAGCGGCTAAGGTGCGCTTGACGATCATCGAGGCAGCGCAACGATCAGGCGGCCGGTTTCCTTTACCCCTTTATCTTGGAACGATCGGTGTGCTGACGTTGTTCTTTACCGCGAGCTTGTTGGCCATGTCGAAAGCCGGCAGTCTGCATGGCTGGATACTCGTTTTGATAGCGATACTTCTGGTTTTTTGCACCAGTCATCTGGCAATTGCGCTGGTCAACTGGGTGGCAACCTTGCTGGCGACACCACATGTGCTGCCGCGCATGGACTTTTCCAGGAGAATCCCCCCGGACTGCCGCACACTGGTTGTCATCCCGACCATGCTGACCAGCGTGCGAAACATCGAGGATCTGATCGAAGCCCTCGAAGTTCGTTTTCTGGCAAACCGGGACAGCAACCTGCACTTCGGCTTGCTGACTGATTTTCGCGACGCGCAAGCGGAAACACTGCCCGAGGACGAATCGCTTTTGGCGCTTGCCAGGAATCGGATCAACGATTTGAATCAAAAATACAGCAGCACCAAAAGCGATGCCCACAGCGACATCTTCTTCCTGTTCCACCGCCCGCGCTGCTGGAATGTCCTCGAGCGGCAGTGGATGGGCTACGAGAGAAAGCGCGGAAAGCTGGCAGAATTGAATGCGCTGCTGCGCGGTAGAGGGCAGGAAAGATTCTCGCTGATCGCAGGTACGATGCATGCGTTGTCTTTCGTAAAATTCGTTATTACCCTGGACACTGATACCCAGCTGCCACGCGATTCGGCTCGCCAGCTTGTAGGGGCGATGGCGCACCCTTTGAATCGTGCGCAGTTTGACGACAGGCAGCTCGTAACCGAGGGTTATGGCATCCTGCAGCCACGCATGGCCGTGAGCCTTCCAGGCACAAACCTCTCGCGTTATGCGCGGCTCTTCGGAAGTGAACCCGGCATCGATCCTTATTCCCGCGCCGTCTCAGATGTTTACCAGGACGTTTTCAGCGAGGGTTCGTTCATCGGCAAAGGCATCTATGACATTGATGCCTTTGAGCAATCTCTGAGTGGACGCTTCCCCGAGAACCGGATACTCAGCCACGATCTTCTGGAAGGCTGCTTTGCACGTGCCGGGCTGTTGAGCGATGTGCAACTATACGAGGAATATCCGTCCAGCTACAGCGCGGATGTAAGCCGCCGCCACCGCTGGATACGCGGCGATTGGCAAATTGCATCCTGGATGCTGCGGCGCATCCCCAGTGACGGCCTGGAAACCGCCGCCGGTCGCCGGCAGAACCCTCTTTCACTGCTTTCCCAATGGAAAATATTCGATAACCTGCGACGCAGCCTGACACCTGCGGCGTTGATGCTCCTGTTGATGCTGGGCTGGACTGTCTTGTTACCTGCCTGGTACTGGACTCTGGTGGTGATCGGCATCTTCCTGCTGCCAGCTTTTATGGCCGCGATTCTCGATTTGATGCGCAAGCCGGATGACATGCTTCCCGGTCAACATCTCGCCGCGACATTGCGCGCGTCAGGCTTACAATTCGAGCAGGCTGCATTTACCCTCGCCTGCCTGCCCCACGAAGCTTACTTCTGCCTGGATGCGGTCATCCGTACCAATTGGCGATTCTGGATCTCGCGAAAGAAATTGCTGGAATGGGCGTCCTCGGGAAGTCTTGAGCGCGATCATCAAAACAGCCTCATCGCCTGCTACCGCTCGATGTGGACAGCCCCTGTTATTGCCATCGCAACGGCAACTTATCTCACGGCATCGACACCGGAAATACTGGCTGCAGCGGGTCCAATATTGTTTCTATGGGTCGCATCGCCTGCCATCGCCTGGTGGCTCAGCCAGCCGATCGTCCGCCATGAAACACGGCTGACAGCTGACCAGGTCATTTTTCTGCGGAAAACTTCGCGCAAGACCTGGGCATTCTTTGAGACCTTCGTCGGTCCGGAAGATAACTGGTTGCCACCGGATAATTTTCAGAAACATCCGGTTTCCGTAATTGCGCACCGCACTTCACCGACCAACATGGGTCTGGCCCTGCTTGCCAATTTATCCGCCTACGACTTCAGCTACATCACGATCGGACAATTGATCCAACGGACTACGCTTACACTCGCGACGATGGCAGGCCTGGCACGCCACCATGGCCACTTTTTTAACTGGTACGATACACAATCATTGCAGCCGCTTTCCCCGAAATATGTTTCTTCGGTGGATAGCGGAAACCTTGCAGGCCATTTGCTCACATTGCGACCAGGGCTGCTTGCGTTGCCCGATCACCCAATCCTTGGGGCGCAATTGTTTGATGGCTTGTGCGATGCATTGAGAGTGCTCTTGGACACTGTTGCAAAGTGTCCACCACCCACACAGATCCTGCTCGATCGACTGCAGAATGATCTGGAGTCTGCCCACAATTCCCGACCTGCCACGCTTGCAGCAACGCGGAATTTACTGGTGCTGCTGGCGACGTCTGCGGAGAAAGTGGCGGCCAGTCTGGATTTGGCATTCACTAGTTCCCAGAAAAGCGACGGGCAATGGTGGGCGCAGGCGCTGACCCGGCAATGCCGGGGTGCCATTGACGAGTTGACATTACTCACCCCATGGCTGGCACTACCAGCCGCCCCCGGCAGACTCCGCAATGTCCTGCTGGCAACTGAAATTCCCACACTGCGCGAAGTAGCCACTCTCAACCTGCCGTGGCTTTCGGCAATCAAACAAAAAACGGCTCCAGAAGCCACGCCGGAAGAACGCGTATGGCTGGACGAATTGCAGCGGCACATCGCCACCGCAAGCAGCCACGCCCTGGAACGAATTGCGGATATCGAACATCTGGCACAGCAAGCAGGCGCAATGGCCGTCATGGATTACGATTTTCTCTACGACAAGGCACGGCATTTGCTCACTATCGGCTACAACGTGGACGAGCGCCGCCGGGACTCGAGTTACTACGATCTGCTGGCGTCGGAAGCGAGATTGGCCAGTTTCGTCGGGATTGCGCAAGGACAACTGCCGCAGGAGAGCTGGTTCGCTCTGGGCCGCCTGCTCACAAATGCAGCCGGGAAAACAACTCTGCTTTCGTGGAGCGGTTCGATGTTCGAATACCTGATGCCGCTGCTGGTCATGCCGACATACGAAAACACCTTGCTCGACCAGACCTGCAAGGCGGCGGTGGAGAGACAGATCGCGTATGGGAAGCAGCGCGGCGTCGCCTGGGGTGTCTCGGAATCCGGATACAACGCAGTCGATGCCGCGCTCAACTACCAGTATCGTGCCTTTGGTGTGCCCGGTCTGGGACTCAAGCGCGGGCTTTCCGACGATCTGGTTATTGCACCGTATGCTTCAGCCCTGGCGCTGATGGTTGCGCCCGAAGCCGCGTGCCTTAATCTGCAGCGCCTCGCCGCTGAAGGATTGGCCGGGCCATTCGGCTTTTATGAAGCGATCGATTACACCGCCTCACGTCTGCCGCGCGGCCAAACCAGCGCCCTCATCCACTCTTTCATGGCGCATCACCAGGGAATGATTCTTTTGTCCCTGGCCTACCTGATTCTGGAACGTCCGATGCAAAAGCGTTTCGAGTCGGAGCCCATGTTCCAGGCAACCACCTTGTTGCTGCAGGAACGCGTGCCCAAGGCAGGAATGTTTCAGCTGCATGCCGCCGAGTTTTCCGCGATACATACGGCAGCAAACGATGGGGCAATGCCGGTGCGCGTGTTCTCCAGTCCGGATACGCAGATACCAGAGGTGCAATTGTTGTCGAACGGCAGATACCATGTGATGGTCACGAATGCAGGTGGCGGATACAGCCGCTGGAAAGACCTGGCCGTTACCCGCTGGCGCGAAGACACGACCTGCGACAACTGGGGCACATTCTGCTATATCCGCGACGTGGCGAGCGGTGTCTTCTGGTCGAATACCCACCAACCGACACTAAAGCAGGCAAAAACCTACGAAGCAATATTCACGGAAGGACGGGCAGAATTCCGACGCCACGACCTTGAATATGAAACTTATACAGAGATTGTCGTATCGCCGGAAGACGATATCGAGCTCCGCCGGGTGCGCATCGGCAATCGCGCGCGGACCCGGCGCACGATCGAGATCACGAGTTACGCCGAGGTAGTTCTCGCCACTCCCGCCGCCGATGCATTGCATCCGGCATTCAGCAATCTTTTTGTTCAGACAGAAATCGTCCCCGAGCAGCAGGCGATCCTGTGCACGCGCCGTCCGCGCTCTCCGGACGAGCAGACGTCGTGGATGTTTCACCAGATGACGGTGCGTGGCGCTGACGCCGAAGAGATTTCCTACGAAACAGACCGCATTCGCTTTATCGGCCGGGGCCGCACGGTTGCCTCGCCTCTGGCACTGGGTGATTGCATAACACTCTCGGGCAGCGCGGGCTCGGTACTGGATCCGATCGTCGCGATTCGTTATCGAATCACCCTTGAGCCGGAGCAAGTGACGACGATAGACATGGTTACCGGAATAGGCGCCACCCGTGAAGCCGCCTTGTGCCTGGCGGGGAAATTCCAGGACCGACCGCTTGCAGACCGGGTATTCGATCTGGCCTGGACCCACGGCCAAGTGGTGTTGCGGCAGATCAATGGCAGCGAGGCGGATGCACAACTTTATGCGCGACTGGCAGGCTCGGTCATCTACGCCAATTCCAGCTTGCGGGCAGACACTGGCGTGCTCAAAAGGAACCGCCGCGGACAGTCGGGTTTGTGGGGCTATGCCATTTCCGGCGATTTGCCGATTGTGCTGTTGCAGATAGGCGATCAGGCGAATATCGATCTGGTGCGCCAACTGGTACAAGCGCATGCTTACTGGCGCCTGAAGGGTCTCAGCGCAGACTTGGTGATCTGGAACGAAGATCGCGCCGGATACCGGCAGTCGCTGCAGGAGCAGATCATGGGAATGATCGCCGCCGGCGTCGAAACCCACGTGATTGACCGACCCGGTGGCGTCTTCGTGAGACCAGCAGAACATATATCGGACGAGGATCGCACCCTGGTTCAATCAGTCGCGCGCGCCATCATCAGCGACCGGCGTGGAACGCTGGACGAGCAACTGAACAACCGCGCATTGATGGATGGGCGAGCGGCGCATCTGAATTTACCCCGCTTCAAATCTGGCCAGGTACGCCGCACCAAGCCCGCCGTTGCAGCCACGCCTCCGGACAATAAACTGCTTTTCAACAATGGGCTGGGCGGTTTCAGCCCGGACGGACGCGAATACATCATTACTACTACCGAGGACCGCTTGACGCCGGCCCCGTGGGTGAATGTGCTGGCGAATGCGAACTTTGGAACCGTCGTCTCCGAGAGCGGCGCAGCCTACACCTGGAATGACAATGCCCATGAGTTCCGTTTGACCCCCTGGGCCGGCGATCCGGTAAGCGACCCGAGCGGCGAGGCCTTCTATCTGCGTGACGAAGATAGCGGGTACTTCTGGTCGCCCACGCCTTTGCCCAGCCGCGGGGCTACGCCTTATGTCAGCCGCCATGGCTTCGGCTACAGCAGCTTCGAGCACACGGAAGACGGCATCAGCTCGGAACTCACCGTCTACGTTGCTCTGGACGCCGCGGTCAAGTTCTCCATACTGAAAGTGCGCAACAATTCCGGCCGCGTGCGCCGGCTCTCAGCGACCGGCTATGTGGAATGGGTGCTGGGCGATCTGCGGCCGAAATCAGGCATGCACGTGATTACTGAAATCGACCCTGCGAGCGGCGCGATTTACGCACGTAACGCATACAACACCGAGTTTGCCGACCGGATCGCATTCTTCGACGTCGACGATACAAGCAGAACCTTTAGCGGGGATCGCGCCGAATTTATCGGACGCAATGGCACACTCGGAAATCCGGCAGCCATGACACGATCGCAACTTTCCAACAAAGTAGGCGCCGCCTTTGATCCCTGCGCGGCAATCCAGGTTCCGTTTGAACTGGCTGAAGGGGAAGAGCGTGTAATAAATTTCAAACTCGGCGTAGCGGGCAGAAGGGACGCCGATGATGCCAGCAAACTGGTGCGCCGCTTCCGCGGACCAGCTGCGGCACGCAATGCACTCGAAGCAGTACGTGAATACTGGAAGAAGACCTTAGGCGCAGTACAAGTGGAAACACCCGATCAATCCCTCAACCTGCTGACCAACGGCTGGCTTGTATATCAAACCCTGGCCTGCCGCCTGTGGGCGCGCAGCGGTTACTATCAATCAGGTGGCGCGTTCGGATTCCGCGATCAGTTGCAGGACGTAATGGCGCTCGTCCACACCGAGCCCGCGCTTGTGCGCGAACATCTGCTGCGTTGCGCGGCCCATCAATTCCGAGAAGGCGACGTGCAGCATTGGTGGCATCCCATCTCTAATCGCGGTGTGCGCACCCACTGTTCGGATGACTACCTGTGGCTGCCACTGGCGATATGCCGTTATGTCCTGAGCACCGGCGACACCGGAGTACTGGATGAACCCGTGACCTTCCTCGAAGGCCGTGCGGTAAACCCCGAAGAAGACTCCTATTACGACTTGCCCGGTCGTTCTGAAGAGTCGGCCAGTTTATATCAACATGGTATCCGCGCGATCCAGAGGGGGCTCAATTTTGGCGCGCACGGCCTGCCGCTCATCGGCTCCGGCGACTGGAACGACGGCATGAATCTTGTCGGCGCACACGGCAAGGGCGAAAGCGTATGGCTGGGTTTTTTCCTGCACGAGGTGCTGATGCGGTTCGCCGAGGTCGCACGTGTCAAGAACGACAATCTTTTTTCTGAACGCTGTCAGAGTGAAGCCTCACAATTGCGTGAAAATATTGAGCGCAGCGGCTGGGATGGGGAGTGGTACCGTCGCGCTTACTTTGATGACGGCACGCCACTGGGATCAGCAGCCAGCGTCGAATGCCAGATCGACTCGGTTGCACAGAGCTGGTCGGTGTTGTCGGGCGCAGGTGATCTGCAGCACTCACACATGGCGATGGAAGCGGTGGATCAGCGACTTGTACGGCGCGACCATGGACTGATCCAGCTCCTGGATCCGCCGTTCGATAAGACGGCCATGAACCCCGGCTACATCAAAGGCTATGTACCAGGCGTACGGGAAAATGGCGGGCAGTACACACACGGCGCGATATGGGCGGTCATGGCGTTTGCGGCACTGGGCGACAGCCGGCGCGCATGGTCACTGTTCAACATGATCAATCCGGTAAAACATGCTGATTCCGATGCAGCTATTGCCATTTACAAAGTTGAACCTTACGTAGTCGCAGCTGACGTGTACGCGGTTGCACCACACACTGGCCGTGGCGGCTGGACTTGGTACACCGGTTCGGCGGGCTGGATGTATCGGCTGATTGTGGAATCACTGCTGGGCCTGAAGCTGGAGATTGACAAATTGCGTTTTTCCCCTTGCCTTCCGGCAGATTGGGACTCATTCAAAGTGCACTACCGTTTCCGAGAAACGCAGTATCACATCAGCGTGCTGCAATTAAAATCTGCGGATGATGTGATGGGAATAACGGTTGACGGCATCGAGCAGCCAAACGGGACCGTTTCCCTGGTAGACGATCGGCTCGATCATACAGTCGAGATAAGAGTTCGATGGCGTGGCAATTGACGATCCGATCAGGCACTCACTACCAGCGGAAACAACCGCAATTCCCCACCAAAAAATATTTGTTAAGCCAAGGACGCATTAAAGTTCTTCGGTTGACGCCGCATTCCACAAAGCGATGGCAGGCTGGTCAATGTGGTTATGCTCGTAACAAAGAATGCTGAGTGAAGCAGTATTCAACAGAAAACTCTGCGCCTGTCGTACGGACAAACCAATCCATCGGGCGGCAAGAACACGGCCGATGTGTCCATGAGAAAAAAGGGCAACATTTCCATCGAGCAGGCGGAGACGGGCAATAAAGCGGTCGGCCCTGACACAAATTCCATCCGGCGTTTCGCCTTGCGGAGCCCCATCCCGAAAGAGATTCCACTCCGGTCTTGACGCGAGAATGTCTGCGGGGGTACGTCCTTCGTAATCGCCATTGCCCCACTCCGCAAGGTCCGGTTCGATTTCGGCTGCGGGAGAAACCCCTGTCAGCGCACATGTCTGTTGCGCGCGTTGCAGCGGACTGGCCAGCACCCGCGCGAAAGGGATGTCCCGGAGGCGCAGCCCGAGTTTTCGTGCCGCCGCCTCACCCTTCGCCGTCAATGGAATGTCCGTGCTGCCGGTATATTGACCGGAGAGCGACCATTCAGTTTCGCCATGCCGGACAAGATAAATTCGCAGGGGCGCAGCAGCCATGCCAATCACGCCGTGCCACCCCATCTCCAATTCCGGATTTCAGGCATGTCCTGGCCGTGTGTATTGATATATCGCTTGTGCTCAAGCAGCTTTTCCCTGAGCTTGTGCTTCACGGCAGCGCCTCTGTCGCCGGTCTGCGGCAGCCGATCAATCGCATCCATCACAAGGTGGTAGCGGTCAAGATCGTTCAGCACTGTCATGTCGAAGGGGGTGGTGATGGTGCCCTCCTCCTTGTAGCCGCGGACATGGATATTGTCGTGGTTGGTACGGCGGTAGGTCAGCCGGTGGATCAGCCAGGGATAGCCATGGAAGGCGAATATGACCGGCTTGTCCACGGTGAAGAGTGCGTCGAAATCCGGATCGCTCAAGCCATGGGGGTGCTCGGTTTGAGGCTGCAGTTTCATGAGGTCGACAACGTTGACCACCCGGATTTGCAGATTGGGAAAATGCTCGCGCAGGATGGATACGGCAGCGAGCGTCTCCAGTGTGGGCACATCGCCACAGCAGGTCATGACCACATCAGGTTCGTCTTCTTGACTGTTTTCGCCCTGCTTGCTACCAGCCCACTGCCAGATGCCGATGCCTGCTGCGCAGTGAGTGACGGCATCTTCCATCGTCAGCCATTGCGGCGCCGGGTGTTTGCCCGCGATCACGACATTCACGAAATGACGGCTGCGCAGGCACTGGTCCATCACCGACAGCAGGCAATTCGCATCCGGCGGCAGGTAAACCCGCACGACTTCGGCTTTTTTGTTCACAACGACGTCGATAAAACCGGGATCCTGGTGCGTAAATCCATTGTGATCCTGCCGCCAGACATGCGAGGCCAGCAGATAGTTCAGCGAAGCGATTTCCCGCCGCCACGGCAGGTGTGAAGTGACGTGCAGCCACTTGGCATGCTGATTGAACATCGAATCGATAATGTGGATGAACGCCTCATAGCAGTTAAAGAGACCATGCCGCCCGGTGAGCAGGTAGCCCTCAAGCCAGCCTTCGCATTGGTGCTCGCTGAGCATCGAATCCAGCACACGCCCTGCAGGCGCGAGGAATTCATCGTCCGGCACAGTCGCGGCATTCCACTGGCGGTTGGTCGCTTCAAAAAGTGCTCCCAGACCGTTGGAGATCGTCTCATCAGGGCCAAAAACCCGGAAATTCCGTTGTTCACCGTTCAATTTCGCCACATCGCGCAGAAACGGCCCGAGCACACGCGTGTCACCGATGCCGCGCAAACCCGGTGTGGGCACATCCTGCGCGTAATCGCGGTAATCCGGCATCTTCAGGTCGCGCAGCAGCATTCCGCCATTGGCATGGGGATTCGCCCCCATGCGGCGATCACCCTCGGGCGCAAGCTCGGCCAGTTCTGCTTTAAGGCGGCCCTGTTCATCGAAGAGTTCTTCCGGCCGGTAACTCCTGAGCCACTCCTCCAGCAACCTGAGGTGTTCGGGATGGGTGGCCGGATGCAAGGGGACTTGGTGGGCACGGAAGGTGTCTTCGATCTTCCGGCCATCAACGACCTGTGGCCCGGTCCAGCCCTTGGGTGAACTGAGAACGATCATCGGCCAACGCGGGCGCTCAAGGTTGCCGTTGACGCGGGCGTCCAGCTGGATTCTCCTGATTTGCTCCACTACCTTGTCAAGCGTTCCAGCCATGGCCTCATGCATCATTCCTGGGTCATGACCTTCAACGAAATACGGTGTCCAGCCGTAGCCGCGGAACAACTGCTCCAGTTCCTCGCGGCTGATGCGGGCGAGTATGGCCGGATTGGCAATCTTGTAACCGTTGAGATGCAGGATCGGCAGTACGGCACCGTCAGTGACTGGATTGAGAAATTTATTGGAATGCCAGGCCGTGGCAAGCGGCCCCGTTTCCGCCTCACCATCACCAACAACGCAGGAGACGACGAGATCAGGATTATCGAATACCGCTCCGAATGCATGACTGAGCGAATAACCCAGCTCACCGCCCTCGTGGATCGAACCCGGACATTCCGGTGATGCGTGGCTGGGAATTCCTCCGGGAAATGAAAACTGAACAAAGAGTTTTCGTAGTCCGGCTTCATCCTGGCTGATATCAGGATAGATTTCGCTGTAAGTCCCCTCCAGATACGTGTTGCTGACCACGGCCGGACCTCCGTGCCCCGGTCCCGATACAAAAATCATGTCGAGGTCGTATTTTTTGATGACCCGGTTCAAATGGACATAGATGAAATTCTGTCCCGGCGTCGTGCCCCAGTGTCCAAGCAACATGGACTTCACATCCGTGAGCGCCAGGGGCCGCTTCAGCAAGGGATTGGCATAAAGAAAAATCTGGCCGACGGACAGATAATTGGCGGCACGCCAGTAGGCATCCAGCTTACGAAGAAATTCCGACGAAAGTGTGCTGGTTTTCATATTCGGCACGTTCATGCCTCAAGGCTTGCGCCGCCCCCTTCAGAAGTGCCTTTACTTCCCCGCCAATGACGCTTACCTTGGCTTTTTCGACCAGCTTCAATACCGCCTCGGGATCCATGAACGAGACGGTTATGCTCTTGTCGGTCTCTTCGCGCACCACAACGTTGCACGGCAGCATCAAGCCGATGTCGGGTGCGGTCGCTGGAGTGAAAGGTTAAGTCGCAGTGATCCAGTGTGTAGCCGCGGCTCCTGCGGATCACTTTTTCTTTCGCGCGACCGCCCATACCACCACGCCGACGACCGCGGCGACCAGTAGAATCGGCACCCAGATCCCGCCGTATCCTCCCATCCAGCCGTCGTAGCCGCCCATCATGCCGGACCCCATGCCGTAGCCGCCTTGTCCGTTATCCACTTGTGACGGCTGTGCCCAGGCGTTTACTACGAGAATCGATCCGATTGTCAGTACAGCGGCGTTTAATTGATTAAGAACACTCATGCGTTTCATGTTTGGAATCCGTCCATGGTTGAATTGGTCAATGTAATCTTCAAACTAGATCCAACCACTCGCGCTGTCCGTGCGCTGTCGCGCATTCAGGGTCTCTTTCATCTGCGCCTTGACGGCGACGACGCTCAGAAAGCGGCGAACCTCTTACTGCAACGCGGGCTCGGGGCTCTGCAATGCCGTGACTTTTATGCCAACGAAGACGCAACCCGCCAGCAGCAACGCTGCCGATCGCGAGATTGCCGAGATTATCGTAGAGAGAATTGCACGCCCATCAGGTCAATGCTGACTGGTTCAAGGCGCTGTCCGTTTTAGAGGAGGATTGGTAGGGTAGCGTCGCATAGTCGGTATAGCCCTTGGCGCCGCCGCCGTAGTAGGTGTCGCGGTCTCCCTGGTTGAACGGACCGCCACGCCTTAGCCGCTCGACGAGATCGGGGTTGGCGATGTAGGGTCGGCCAAACGCGAACAGATCAGCCCCCGCAGCCAGTTCCCGCTCGGCCAGAGCTTTGTCCATGCCATTATTCACCATCCACGCGCCTTTGCCGCCGGCCCGCCGGTACGCCGCCATCATGGCCGCATAGTCGAATGGGCGGTCAGGCAGTACGCGCGGGCCGCCGGTCGCACCCACGATCACATGGACGTACGCGAGATTGAGCGTGGCGAGTTCACGGACCACATGTTCAAACAACGGTTGCGGATCGGCGTCATAAACGTCATTGGCCGGAGTGACGGGAGACAGGCGAATGCCGGTGCGCCCACCTCCCACGGCATCGGAGACAGCGCGTACAACCTCGAGCATCAGGCGCGCACGGTTTTCGATGCTGCCACCGTATTCGTCCGTGCGCACATTGGAGCCGCTTTTCAGAAACTGGTCGAGCAGATAACCATTGGCGCCATGAATCTCTACGCCGTCAAACCCCGCGGTCTCGACTGCGTTGCGCGCAGCGGCCTGGAAGTCGTGCACAATGCCCGGCAATTCGACGACCCGCAACGCTCGCGGGGCGGATGTGTCGACAAACGTCGGCACACCGTCACGCATCAAAACAGTCTTGGTTTTTGCAGTGATGGCGGACGGTGCCACCGGCGCTGCGCCGTCCGCCTGCAACTCGGTATGCGAGACGCGCCCCACGTGCCAGAGCTGTACCACCATCGTTCCGCCAGCCGCGTGGACATCGCGCGTGACACTTTTCCAGCCCTCGAGTTGCTCGGCGCCATACAGGCCCGGCACATCGAAGTAACCCTGCCCCTGCTGGCTGATGGCGGTGGCTTCGGAAATCAGCAGGCCGGCGCTGGCGCGCTGGGTGTAGTACTGCGCCATCAACGCCGTGGGTATCGCATTCGGAGCGCGGTTGCGAGTAAGCGGCGCCATCACGACACGGTTGCGTAATCGCAGATCTCCCGCGCGCACAGAATCGAACAAGGTGGCTTTGTCGTTGGACATGGAGGCTTTCAGAGTTGATTGATGAGCGGATTCTAGTCCAGCAGAACCAGGTGTCCCTGCTTCGCGGCGGCCTCGACCTCTTTCAGGGGCAGTACAACAGAGCTTTGACCTTTTGCACCCCAGATAATGTCAACCAGACTGCCGTTGATCTGCTCGACCAGGCAGGGTCCGAGCGGGATTCGCCTTATCGAGCCATCGCCCTTGGCATAGGTCAAGGGCCCGGTAATGCGTGCGCTGTGCGTGGTGGGAGTCATTGGTGATCTGAATACTGAAGCTCTGGCACACGGATGTCTGTTTGTTTTCGTACGCAACGAGTAAGTCGCCGGTTCGTCCCGGGTGCCACGGCGCACAGGACTTTAACCAGCCTTTTCTAACCCCTCATTATTTGCGGTTTGTTTGGCGGTCAATCGCCGCAGGCATTGGTGCCTGCGCGGATTCAATCGATGCCAAGCGCCGATGCAAGTTAAAAAGTCTTATTTTACAAATAGTTACGCATTATGTAGCGCCTGGAAATCTTCAATTTTCCGACCCGGTGGTCGTAATTTCGACAGTCCGTAACGGCTCCTCCCGTAAATACACCGATATATGCACGCGCACCCCAATCAAAAACTACACAGCGGCATATCGATTGCCGTCCGGCCGCGCACAAAAATTTCGCCTTCTCCTGTACCAACAGTTTTGAACCAATAAAGCCGAGGACAGTCTCAGCCCCTAACCCCCCTGTCCCTAACTCAGCTAAACTATCCCCGTGAATCCGTTACGCGCATTTCTGGTTGCGATACTGCTGATTGCCCTGCCGCTGCAGGGCGTGGCAGCATTTACGCCGATGGTCGCCTGTGCCGACGGACATGCCGCCAAGGGTGACGGACATAAACAGCATCAACACCCCGCGCCGGCTGATCACACCCAGGACAGCACCGTGCATGATCATCAGCAGGGCAGTAATGAAGCAGACACTGCCGGTGGCCATTCCTGCTGCCATCACGTCGTATCCGCAGCCGCCTCCGCGCTGCTGATCAGCACACTCGCAGCGCCGCCGATACTGGCCGCGCATGTCCTGCTGCTGAACACCCTGTTCATCCCCGAACTGCCCCAGCGCCCGCCCCGGGCCTGATTCTCATCGTTGAAAGCGGCATGACCGTGCAATACGCGGTCACGCCCCGTCGGACGCTGCCGTCCGCCACATCATCGGGAATCATCATGCAGATCAGATTTGCAGCTTTATGCTGCGCCTGCGCGGCGCTGTACTTTCAGCCCGCCATTGCGCAGCAACAACAGGTGCGTGCCAATCCGGCCAATCCGGATGCGACAGCACCCTCGCCGCAGTACCAGTCGTCTTTCGACGGCTACCGGCCGTTTCGCGACGAAAAACTCCGGCCATGGCGCGAGGTCAATGAAGAAGTTGAACGTGCGGGAGGCCATCTAGGGATTTTCGGCGGCGGCGCCCACGCGGGCCACGGCGCAACCACGGCGCCGCCCCCCGCACGGCCGGGAGCGCCCAAATGATTCGCCCTATCCCTTGGCCGGCCCTTGCGCTGGTACTGCTGATCGGCGGCTGCGCGACATTTTCCGAAGACGGCGGTACGCGCAATGTCCATGATGCGCTGAACGCACGCGGCGTCACGCAGCAGTCGCCGTGGCTTAAAAACGATGCCGATGCCGAACGCGCGGCTGGGGACGTGCGCAAACTGCTCGCGCAGCCACTCACTGCGGACGGAGCCGTGCAGATTGCATTGCTCAACAACCGCAGCCTGCAGGCCGGATACGCCGAACTCGGTATTGCCGAAGCCGACCTGGTGCAGGCCGGCCGTTTGCGCAACCCGGGATTTTCCTTCGGGCGCGTGCACCGCGGCGAAGTCGTCGAATATGAACGCACATACATTTTTGACCTGCTCGGCTTGCTGACCATGCCGGTGCGCACCCGTCTCGAAAACGAACGCTTCCAGCTGACACAGAGCCGCGTCACAGCAGAAATCCTGCAGGTCGCCGCCGACACCCGGCGCGCCTGGTATGCCGCGGTTGCCGCGCAACAAACCGCGACCTATGCGGAACAGGTGCGGACTGCAGCCGAAACAGCCGCGGAACTGGCACGGCGTATGGCAGTCGCCGGCAACTTCAGCAAACTCGACCAGGCCCGCGAACAGGCGTTTTATGCCGATGCCACCGCGCAACTTGCACGATCGCGTCAGGCCGCGCTCGCTGCGCGCGAACAGCTGACCCGGATGATGGGGCTGTGGGGCGAGGACGTTGCTTACCGCCTGCCGGAGCGGCTGCCCGACCTGCCGAAGACACCGCGCGATATTGCGGACATCGAGCAACAGGCGATGCGGCAGCGGCTGGACGTCCAGGGTGCGATGCAGGACGCCGCAAATCTCGCCGATGCACTGGGACTGGTCAAAACCACCGGTTATTTCAGCGTGCTTGAAGCGAAATACATACGCAACAGCGAAAGCGGCGAACCGCGGCAGACCGGTTATGAAATCGAACTGAGGCTGCCGATTTTTGATTTCGGCACCGCGCGCAATGCCCGCGCCGAATACAGTTACATGCAGGCGGTGCACCGCGCCGCCGACATCAGTGTGCGTGCGCGATCCGAAGTACGCGAAGCGTATGGTGCCTGGCGTACGGCATATGATCTTGCCCGACACTACCGCGACGAAGTGGTGCCGCTCCGGACGCGCATCAGCGAGGAAACTCTGCTGCGTTACAACGGCATGCTGATGAGCGTGTTTGAACTGCTCGCCGAATCGCGCCAACAGGTCGGTGCGGTGATCAGTTCCATCGAAACACAACGCGATTTCTGGATAGCCGACACCACGCTGCAATTTGCGATCAACGGCAAATCACCCGGCGCGATCAGTGCACCCGGAAATACCATGCGTACGGCCGGGCCGGCTGCCGGCGGAGGCCACTGATATGGACAACACCATGCACAACAAACTGAACAACAGACGAAACTTTCTGCGCGCATCCGGCGCAGCGCTACTTGGCGCTGCTGCGGTCAGCCGCGCCGCGCAAGGCGCCGTACCCGAAGCGCCAATGCAAACCACGCCCGACATGCAGCCACCGTTGATGCCGCCCAACGGTCGTCCTTATCAACCGGTAGCCACACTGAACGGCTGGACGCTTCCCTGGCGCATGAACAACGGCTGGAAGGAATTCCACCTTGTTGCTGAGCCGGTGCGCCGGCAGATCGCGCCCGGCATGACCGCCCACCTCTGGGGTTACAACGGTCAATCACCGGGGCCGACCATAGAATGTGTCGAAGGCGACAAGCTAAGAATCTTCGTCACCAACAAGCTGCCCGAACATACAACCATCCACTGGCACGGCATCCTGCTGCCCAACGGCATGGACGGTGTCGGCGGACTGACGCAGCCGCAGATCCCGGTCGGCAAAACTTTTGTCTACGAATTCGAGATGAAAAAGTCCGGCACTTTCATGTATCACCCGCACGCTGATGAAATGGTGCAGATGGCGATGGGCATGATGGGTTTGTTCATCGTGCATCCGAAAAACCCGAATTTCATGAAGGTCGACCGCGATTTTGTATTCCTGCTGAACTCTTTTGACATCAGCCCCGGTGCCGCCACTCCGCGCGTCAACACCATGCTCGACTTCAACCTGTGGTGCTGGAACTCGCGGGTGTTTCCTGCAATCGATCCCTTCGTCGTGCGCAAAAACGACCGTGTGCGCATTCGCTTCGGCAACCTGACGATGACCAACCACCCGGTGCATATGCACGGATACGATTTTGAAGTGACCTGCACTGACGGCGGCTGGGTGCCGAAGTCGGCACGCTGGCCGGAAGTGTCGGTGGATGTTGCGGTTGGCCAGATGCGGGCTTTCGAATTTACCGCCAGCGAACCCGGCGACTGGGCCATCCATTGCCACAAGTCGCACCACACCATGAACGCGATGGGCCACGGCGTGCCGACGATGATCGGCGTCGACCATCGTGGGGTCGCCGAAAAAATCCTGCGCCTGGTGCCCGACTACATGGTGATGGGTGAACGCGGCATGGCCGACATGGGCGAGATGGAAATGCCGCTGCCGGACAACACGCTGCCGATGATGACCGGTCGCGGCCCCTTCGGTCCGCTGGAAATGGGCGGCATGTTCAGCGTGGTCAAGGTGCGTGACGGACTCGCGCGCAATGACTACAAGGATCCGGGCTGGTTCAAACATCCGCCGGGCACGGTGGCGTACGAATGGACAGGCACCCCGCCGAAAACCCCGCGTGCCGCGGCATCAACTCCCGTCACCGGTGAACGCGAAGTCCGTGCACGTAAACCGTCCGGCGGTCATTCAGGCCATTAATTATGATTATAATCAAGGAGTTAAGAATGGAAACCCGTTCCGCTTTAATTGCTGCCCTGATCTTCGCCATAGCCCCTGCGGCCTGGGCTCATAGCGAAGCAAAACACCCGTCTGCCGCCAAAAAAGCCCTTTCTACCGAGGAAAAGGCTTTCGGCCGGGAGGGAGATCCGAAGAAGGCCGTGCGCACTATCAACGTCGACATGAGCGACAAGATGCGCTTCACCCCCGCCACCGTTTCAGTCAAACAGGGCGAGACCATCAAATTTGTAGTTAAGAACTCGGGCAAGGTCATGCATGAGTTCGTGCTGGGAACCATGAGCGAATTGAAGGAACACGCCGTGCTGATGCAGAAGTTTCCTGGCATGGAACATTCCGAGCCCTACATGGCACATGTCGCGCCGGGCAAAACAGAAACCATTGCCTGGCAATTCACCAAAGCTGGGAATTTCAATTTCGGCTGCCTGCTCCCAGGCCATTTTGAGGCCGGCATGGTTGGCAATGTAACCGTCAAATGAACCTGCACTCCATTAAGCAGTCAGTATCATCACCAAATCTGGCGGCTACTCATTACCAACTCACTAAGGCTGACATCATGAACCGCACCGTTCTCATTCTCGCTGCAACTGTTTTTTCCCTCAGCGCTCTGCCGCTGGGCGCGCAAACCATTGATCACAGCGCACATCACCCTGAGCCGGCCAAAACGGCGCAGGCTGCCGCCCCGATGTCTGACGGCGAAGTACGCAAGGTGGACATGGACGCCAAAAAAATCACCATTCGTCACGGCACGATCGAGAATCTTGGTATGCCGCCAATGACCATGGTGTTCCAAGCCGGGGATCCGGCGCTGCTTGATAAGGTTAAAACCGGGGACAAGATCAAGTTCCGTGCCGAAAAAACCGGCGGCGCGTACACGGTGACGCAGATCGAGCCCGTAAAATAATGAGCCCTGGTTCCACTATGCCGCAGCCCGGCAATACAAACAGGCAAAGCGGGAATCCGTGACTTTAATCCGTACCCGTTTGCGCAATTTTCATGCCGGCGCCAAACGGTTTTATCCGTTGGCCGCCTTGGTATTGCTCAGCCTGCTTCTGGGAGGACTGCCTGCCGCCCGGGACTATTTCTCCAGCCCGGGGACAACAGAAAGCCTTGGCCGGCACATCACCAGCCCGGTCATCATGTACAGCACCCGCTGGTGTCCGTATTGCAGAAAAGCACGAGAGTATTTCGCGCGCCATCAAATCAGCTTCGTCGAATACGATATCGAGGCCTCGGCGATGAATCTCGAGAATTTCCGCGCCCTCAACGGCAACGGCGTCCCCCTGATTCTGGTCGGAGACCGCCGCATGCAGGGCTTCTCCCCGAAGTCGTTCGAAGCACTGTTAAAGTAACAGTGTCTAAAATCATGGAGTGATGAAATGACAAACCGCAGAACTTTCATACTGGCACTCACTGCCATCGTTGCAGCACCCGTGTTCGCGGCAGAACCTCCCCTGGTCACGGTTTATCTCAACCCGAGCTGAGGCTGCTGCGGCGCGTGGATGGATCATCTGCGCGCGAACGGCTTCCGTGTGAAGCCTGTATCAGTCGAAGATACCAGTGGCGAACGCAAACGCCGTGGCATACCCGAAGCACTCGGCGGCTGCCATACCGGCGTAGTGGACGGTTACGCCATTGAAGGCCATGTGCCGGCGCGCGAAATCAAGCGCCTGCTGGCGGAGCGTCCTGCCGCAGCCGGTCTTGCCGTGCCCGGGATGCCGCAGGGTTCGCCGGGCATGGAATCCCCCAAGCCGCAGCCCTATAACGTATTGCTGGTCGACAAAAAAGGCCGTCATTCGATCTACGCACGGTACTGAATCCGCAACCCATCTCAGGGCAGGTCATCAATCATTTCATGCGTACGTTAAGTTCGGAATGTCCCTGCGCAACGATCTGAAATATACGTTTCCGCACACTCTTTGACACCGGCAATCAAGCCATATCGGGTTAATGCCGGAACCAGGCATTCATGACAACCTGGTGTTAGACGTCTTAGCAGAGATCAATGCATCCGTACAGAAATTTCATCTTGATGATCGCTGTATCTGCAACTCTGATGTTTGGCTTGATGTACCTGAACACCTATCAGCTTAGCCACGTGTGGTTTAGCCAAACTCGTTTGTTCATGACCTTCATCATGGCGGGCTCCATGGCGTTAGTGATGCTCTTCTTCATGCGTCATATGTACAAAGACAAGCAGACCAATGTA
>Ga0105090_10000303_pt1 | contig 23187 bp, 20 predicted proteins | sample PPLLak3March2015_FD_79110 | JGI IMG/M metagenome (GOLD analysis project Ga0105090, IMG submission 79110) | Freshwater sediment microbial communities from Prairie Pothole Lake near Jamestown, North Dakota, USA - PPLs Lake P7 Core (1) Depth... | ecosystem: Environmental > Aquatic > Freshwater >...
ACGAGGACACCGACCTCGCCTTCCGCGTGCGCGCGGCCGGGCGGGAAGTGCGCGTGGAGCCGGAACAGTAGTCGACGGCACGGCTGTACTGGTACTCCGGCCGCTCGGCGATATCGCCGCGGCCGTAGTTCCAGCCCGAGCCGTCGCTGAAAACGATGCCGCCCGCCTCCTGCAGGCTGCCGTCGGGATAGACGAGGCGGGCGCCGGCGAGGCCGGTCTGCGGATGCCGCTCGAAGGTGCCGAGCAGGGCATCGAGCCAGCCGTCCAGCACCTGGGTGTCGTTGTTCAGCATCAGCACGTAGCGGCCGCGCGCCGCCTCGGCGCCGCGGTTGCAGCTGCCGACGAAGCCGAGGTTCTGCTCGTTGCGCAGGCACAGAAGGCCCTCGATGCGGGCCAGGTTCGCGGGCGTTTCGTCGGAGGACTGGTCGTCCACGACGATGACCTCGAAGCTGGCGCGGCCGGCGGTCTCCGCCAGCGAGCGCAGGCAGGCGGCGGTGTACACCCACTTGTTGTGCACCGGGATGACGATGGAGACGTCGGGTTGCTCCGCGCGCGGCAAGCGCTCCGGCGCGCCCGGGTCGCCGATGGCTTCGACGCTGTGCGGGTCCAGGGCGCGCGGCGTGAAATGCTGCTGTTCGCGCTGCGCGCGCAGCAGCGCGCCGCGCAGCCCGCGGGTGCGCAGCGTGCGCGAGGCCTGGGACAGCAGCAGCGGCCAGCGCGCGGGGTTCCAGGCGCCGGCGCGGCCCAGGTTGGACCACACCCGCCCGGCCACGCGGAACGGCCGCGTGGCCCGCCAGGACCGGCTGGCCAGCACCCAGGCGTGCTCGGCCTGCAGCCGCTGCAGCATGCTCTCGAGGTTGCGCACCGATTCGCGCGTCTCGGCGTGTTGCGCCTTTTCGTGGTCGAAGGCGTCGCGGGCCGCCTGCAACTCAGCGAAGCGTTCGTCCAGCTGCCGCTCCAATTCGACGACCCAGCGAACGCGCAGATCCTCCTCCGCCTGGCGGGCGCGCTCGCGCTCCTCGGCCCATTCCGTGCGCTCGTCGACCTCGTCCTGCAGGGCCGCGGCCCGCGCCGCGAGCTGCCGGTTGAGCGCGCCCAGTTCGCGGTTCTGGAACGCCAGCGCGGAAAGCTGCGCGGCTGCCGGTGCGGCCGGCCGGGCGATGTCGCGGCGGCCGTCCCGCGGGGCGAGCAGGGCGGCGTAGCGCTGCACCATGTGCCGCGCCTCCTGCGGCTCCAGTTGCCCCAGCCGCCGGCGCACGCGCTCGATCCGCGCGGGATCGGCCGCGAGTTCGCGGACGCGGTCGACCAGGGCGCGCGCGTCGGGCTCGATCAGCCAGCCGGTCTCGTCGTCGACGATCCGTTCCGCCAGGCTGCCCACGCGCGTCGCGATCACCGGGATGCCCAGCTGCTGCATTTCGCTCAGCGTGAAACTGAAAGTCTCGGGCACGATCGACAGCAGGGCGGCGACGTGCGGCCCGATGGTCGCTAGCAGGCTGCGCAGTTCGTCGCGGCGGTACTGGATGACGACGTCCACCCCGGGCTGGCCGAAGAACACCTCCCCGGCCTTGCCCGCGCCCAGCAGGCAGACCCGCGCGTGGCGGGTCAGTTCCGGCAGCGCCGCGAGCAGCAGTTGCTGGCCCTTGCCTTCCTGGATGCGGCCGGGAACGACGATCCGCAGGCGCCCGTCGGCGCGCGCCCGCGGCAGCACCTCGGCGGTGCCCGGCAACGGCGGCAGGCCGTGCGGGATGACCTCGACCGCGCTGTCGGCCCAGGCCGGGTCCAGCCGGCGCAGCAGGTCGACCACCGAATGGCTGGGCGCCACCAGGCGCACGCCGCGGGCCTGGACGGTCTCGCGCCAGCGCTCGCCCAGGGCCAGCCAGCCGGCCGCGTCGTGGTCGCGGAATTCCGGCAGCAGCGGGTGTTCCCCGGTGGCGCGCTCGAGATCGACGGCCCCGTCCGCCCGCAGGTACGGCAGCGGGTGGATGCCCAGCAGCGGCCAGCGCGGAAAATAATCGTGCAGCACCTGGAGCGTGGGCCGCCCGGTGGCCAGGGCGTCCAGGCTGTGACCGACCAGCGAGGAAACGACGATCCGGCCGATGCCGTAGCGCGCCAACAGGCCGTCGAGGATGGCGCGGTACGCGGGGTGCCGTTCCGTGCTCGACCGGATCGGCGGCTGCAGCCACCAACGCGCGACCGGGGTGGCGAGGCGATTGCCGAAGTACAGCGAGAGCCGCTGGCCGCAGCCTTTCCCCGATTCGGGCCCTTCGGCGCACAGCTGGAAGTGCGTGCCGTCGGCATCCGCGTCGATGAAGGACTCCACCCAGCGCGCCACGCCGCCGCCCCAGCTGTGCGTGACGTGGAGGGTGGGCGCGCCCGCGGCCGGGGCGGCGGCAAAGCGCTCGAGATCGGCCGTCAGCGCCGGGTCGTCCAGCGCGGCATTGCGCAACCAGTCGTCGAGACGCTCCGTCAGGCCGCCCCAGGGCGGCGGGCTGCGCTGTTCGTGCGGTTCGAGGGCCGCGCGGTCGAACAGGCCCCGGCGCGGGTCGTGCAGGAACAGGCTGTCCGCCACCAGGATGCGCCCGCCGGCGGCCCGCAGGCGGTCCGGCGCGTTGGCGGCCGTGGTGTCCGCCCGCGCCAGCAGGTCGACCGCGGCGGCCGACAGCAGCGCGGCGTGGCCCGGCCAGGCGGGCCATTCGTGCACTTCGCCCGGCCCGAGGAGGGCGGCGAGGCCCTCGGTCAGCGCCGGGCTCAACATGTCTGCTGGCAGGTCTGATGGGATGTCTGCCGGCACGGCTGACGGCGCGTCTGGCGGCGCGTGCCGGGTCGGGGCGAGGCCGGACCAGGGATTGAATTCCGCCGCGGCATTGCTCAGCACGGTCAGCACCAGCGGTGATTCCGCGCCAACCAGCAGCGCTTCCAGCAGGCTGTGCAGCGCCGCCGACACGCGCGGCGACGGCGTCAGCCCGGTCGCGAGCACGAGCAGCGGGCGGCCCGGCTCCCGTTGCCGCCGATCGAGTAGAATTGCGCCCAGCGAAGGCGCCCGCGCGTTCGCCATGCCGCCCGCCGCCAAGCCTGCCGCCGTACCTGTTGGCGCGTCGGTTTCCGGTGGGGTGGGCGGTGTGGTCATAAAGGGCGCTGGTGGCGGGGTGCGCGGGCGGCACGAAACCCTCACATTATGGTCAAAGGGCCGGGTGATGTCACCCGGATAGATAGAGTATTCGCGGATGACAAAAGCGCGGAAATCAAGCAGGGACGGCCGGACCCGGGCGGCGCCGCCGGCCGGCCGCGGCGGAGGCCGACAGTTGGGCCGACAATGGGGCGGGCGCGCCTGGCGGCTCGCGCTGCTGCTGGGGGGGGTCCTGCTCGGCCTGCTGGTGCCCTGGGTCGCCTACCTCGACCACCAGGTCAGGACCGAGTTCGAGGGGCGCAAATGGGATCTGCCGAGCCGCGTGTTCGCGCGCTCGCTGGACCTCTATCCGGGCGCGCCGCTCAGCCTGAAGGACCTGGAAGTCGAGCTGCGGGTGTCCGGCTACCACCGCGTCGACCAGGCGGCGCGGCCGGGCCAGTACCGGGTCAGCGGCAGCACCGCCGAAATCCACCGCCGTCCTTTCGAATTCCCCGATGCCGCCGAGGCCGCGCAGCGCATCGAGGTGCGTTTCGCCGGTCCATCCATCGCCCGCGTGCGCGACGCGCAGCAGGGCGCCGACCTCGATCTCGCCCGCCTGGACCCGGCCGAGATCGCCTCGATCTACCCCCTGCAGAAGGAAGACCGCACGCTGGTGGACATCGAACAGGTGCCGCCGCTGCTGGTCACCGGCCTGCAGGCGGTGGAGGACCGCCACTTCAAGCAGCATCCTGGCGTCGACCTGAGCGGCATCGCGCGGGCCGCGCTGGCCAACCTGAAGGCCGGGCGCGCCGTGCAGGGCGGCAGCACGTTGACCCAGCAGCTGGTGAAGAATTTCTTCCTGACCCAGGACCGGACCTTCATCCGCAAGTTCAACGAGGCCCTGATGGCCCTGTTGCTGGAGTATCACTACGACAAGGCCGAAATTCTCGAGGCCTACCTCAACGAGGTCTTCCTCGGCCAGCAGGGCGCCTACGCCGTGCACGGCTTCGGCCGCGCCAGCCTGTTCTATTTCGATCAGCCGCTGGAGCGCCTGGAGCCGCAGCAGATCGCCCTGCTGATCGGGGTGGTCAGGGGCCCGTCCTACTACAACCCCCGGAAGCATCCGCAGCGCGCCCGCGAACGCCGCGACCAGGTGCTGAACATGTTCGCCGAGACCGGCCTGCTGACCGCCGCGGAGGCGCAGGCCGCGCGGGCGGCCCCGCTCGGCGTCAGCGAGACGCCGCGCACGCACGGCAGCCGCTACCACGCCTTCATTGACCTGGTGCGCGGGCAGCTGGCCCAGGTCTACCGCGAGGAAGACCTGCGGAGCGAAGGCCTGCGCATCTTCACCACGCTGTCGCCATCGGAGCAGGAAAAGGCCCAGGCCGCGGTCAGCGACGGCCTGCGCGCGCTGGCCGACCGCGGGCTGCCGGCCACCCTGCAGGGCGCGCTGGTGCTGGCCGACGTGGCCAGCGGCGAAGTCCGCGCCCTGGTCGGCGACCGCGACGGCAGCCGCGCGGGCTTCAACCGCGCGCTGCACGCGCGGCGCCAGATCGGCTCGGTGGTCAAGCCGCTGGTCTATCTCCTTGCGCTGGAACACGAGGCCGACTACAACCTGCTGACCCGGATCGAGGACGCGCCGCTGACGCTGCGGCAGGCCGACGGCACGAACTGGCAGCCCGCCAACTACGACGGGGTTTCCCACGGCGAGGTGACGCTGCTGGAGGCGTTGACGCAGTCCTACAACCAGGCGACCGTGCGGCTCGGACTGAACATCGGGGTGAACCATTTGCTGGAGCGGCTGCGGCAACTGGGGGTCGACGCGGCGGTGGACGCCGTGCCCTCGGTGTTTCTCGGCGCGGTCGAACTCACGCCGCTGGAGGTGACGCAGATCTACCAGTCGCTGGCGGCCGCCGGTTACAGCGTGCCCTTGCGCTCGGTGATCGCCGTGCAGACCGCCGAGGGCGACGAACTGGTCCGTTATCCGCTGCGCATGCTGCCGCAGCCGCGGCGCGAGGCGATCAGCGTGCTGAACTACGCGCTGACCCAGGTGGTGGAGCAGGGCACGGCCTCGCGGCTGCCGGGACTGCTCGGTTCGGACGCGATTGTGGCGGGCAAGACCGGCACCACCAACGATCGCCGCGACAGCTGGTTTGTCGGCTATACTCGTAGCCGGATCGCGGTCGCCTGGGTCGGCGACGACGACAACCGCCCGGCGGGCGTAACCGGCAGCAACGCCGCCATGCACATCTGGGCCGGCCTGTTCCGGCAACTGCCGCTGGAACCGGTCGACCTGCGCATGCCGGACGGCGCGTTCTGGCTGTGGGTGGACCCGGCCAGCGGCAGGCTCAGCGCGGAGCGCTGCGGCGGCGCCGTCCAGCTGCCCTACGTCGAGGGGTCGGAGCCGCGCGAGGCCTCGGACTGCCTGGCGGCCGCGCGCGAGCAGGACAAGGAATCGATCTGGAGAAAATTGTTTGGCAAGAAGCAATGAAAACCATTGCGGCCTGAACAGGCTGTTCGCCGCGGCCGCCGCCGCGCTGCTGCTCAGCGCCTGCGCCGGGTGGACGCCGCCCGCGGATACTCCGGGCGCGGCGCCCGAAGAGGAGGTCGAAAGCCGGGTGCGCGAACCGGCGCGGCAGGACAGCGCCGGCGTGCAGGTGTTTCCCCTGCAGAACCCGGCGGTGAAGGAACTGCTGGCCGACGCCAGCGCGGCCGAAACGGCCGGCGACTACGGCCAGGCGGCCGTGCTGTTGGAACGGGCGCTGCGGATCCAGCCGCGCGACCCCGAAATCCTGCAGAACATGGCCGAGGTGCAGCTGCAGGTGAAGGACTACGAGCAGGCGCTGAACTTCGCCGTGCGCTCCTACGATTCCGGCCCGCGGGTCGGCGAGATCTGCAGCCGCAACTGGCGCACCATCAGCGTGGCCCGCGAGCGCCTGGACGACGCCAACGGCGCCCGCGAGGCCAAAGAGCGGGCCGCGGCGTGCATGAACACGCCGCCCCAAAGTTACTGAAGCCGCCCGATGACACCCTCGAGGCCGCCTCCGGCCGGGCCGTGAGCGGATCCCGGAGTACTTCCCCGCGCGGTTCCCCCGAGCGTTCCCGCAGCGCCCGGCTGCTGGGCGCGGACGGCCCGTTTCGCGCGACCCTGGGCGGTTTCGCGCCGCGCGAGGCGCAGATCCGCATGGCCGAGGCCGTGGAGCACACGTTCGCCGCGCGCGGCACCCTGGTGATCGAGGCCGGCACCGGCATCGGCAAGACCCTGGCCTACCTCGTGCCGGCGCTGCTCAGCGGCGAGCGCACGATCGTCTCGACCGGCACCAAGACCCTGCAGGACCAGCTGTTCTTCCGCGACCTCCCGCTGGTGCGCCAGACGCTGGAGCAGGCGCTGGGAGACACGCAGCAGGCGCCCGTGCGCGCCGCCCTGCTGAAAGGCCGGGCCAACTACCTCTGCCTGCACCGCATGGACCTCGCCCGCGGCGAGGGCCGCCTGCCCTCGCGCGAGGCCGTGGAGGAACTGGAGCAGGTGCTGGAATGGTCGGCGCGCACGGTCGACGGCGACCTCTCGATCGCCGGCGTGGTTTCGGAAGAGAGCGGCCTGATGCCGTTCGTGACCTCGACCGCCGACAACTGCCTCGGCTCCGAATGCCCCCGCTTCGCGGACTGCCACGTCGCCCGGGCCCGCCGCGAAGCGCAGGAAGCGGACATCGTCGTGGTCAATCACCATCTGCTGTTCGCCGACATGGCCATCAAGCAGAGCGGTTTCGGCGAAGTGCTGCCTGGCGCCGCCTGCTTTGTCATCGACGAGGCGCACCAGGCGCCGGAAACGGCCTCGCGGTTTTTCAGCCTGAGCCTGTCCGCCCGCCAGGTCGAGGACCTGTGCCGGGATTTCCTGGCGGAGTCCGCCGCCGTGACCGGCGCCATGGGCGTGCTGCGGGAGCCGGTGGCGGACTGCCTGCAGAAACTGAAGGAGCTGCAGCTCGGCGTGGCGGAGCGCATGCCGGAGCGGGGCGCCTGGAGCGAGCTCATTGCCGACGGCCCGGCGCGCGCGGCGCTGCAGCAGCTGGACCGCGCCATCGCCGAACTGGCCGCGGCCGGCGGCAAGCTGGCCGGCGGCGCGCGCGGCATGGACGGCTGCATCGAGCGCCTCGCTGCGCTGCAGGCCTGTTTCGACCGCTTCGACGCGCCGCTCGCGGCCGACGAGGTGCGCTGGTTCGAAAAACGCGGGCGGGGGTTCGCGCTGCACATCACGCCGCTCGACGTCTCCGCCGTGTTCAACGCCTTTCGCGCGACGGCGGACGCGGCCTGGTTGTTCACCTCGGCCACGCTGGCGGTGGGCGGCGACTTTTCGCACTTCACCGGCCAGATGGGCCTGGCCGACGCGGCCACCCTGCAACTGGACTCGCCCTTCGACTACCCGGCCAACGCGCGGCTGTGGCTGCCGCCGAGCCTGCCCGAGCCGCGCGACCCCGGTTTCGCGGACGCCATGCTCGAAGAGATCCTGCCCCTGCTGCGCGCCAGCAGGGGCCGGGCCTTCCTGCTCTTCACCTCGCACCGCGCCCTGCGCCAGATGGCCGCGCAGCTGGCCGGCCGTCTGCCCTATCCGTTGTTCGTGCAGGGCGAGCAGCCGCGCAGCATCCTGCTCGAGCGCTTCCGCCAGTCGGGCGAAGGCGTGCTGCTGGGAACCTCCAGCTTCTGGGAGGGCGTCGACGTCATCGGCGACGCGCTGAGCCTGGTGGTGATCGACAAACTGCCCTTCGCGGCGCCCGACGATCCGGTCATCGAGGCGAAGAGCGAGCTGCTGCGCCGGGCCGGCGGCAATCCCTTCACCCAGTTGTTCCTGCCCCAGGCCGTCATCGCGCTGAAGCAGGGCGCCGGGCGCCTGATCCGGGACGTCAACGACCGCGGCGTGCTGGTCGTTTGCGACCCGCGAATCCGCAGCCGGTCTTACGGGCGGCTCTTTCAGGCCAGCCTGCCGCCGATGGCTCCGGCCGCCGACCGCCGTGAAGTGGAACGGTTCCTGGAGTCGCTGCCGCCCGGGGCCCCCACCTGCGCGGAGTCCTCGATATGACCCGGCTGCTGGCCATTGAAACCTCCTCCGAGGCCTGTTCGCTGGCGCTGAGCGTCGACGGGCGCGTGCACGAGTCGCACGAACACGCGCCGCTGCGGCACGCCGAGCTGCTGCTGCCGGCCGTCGAGCGACTGCTGGCCGCCGCGGGCGTCGCGCTGCGCGACCTCGACGCGATCGCCTTCGGCCGCGGGCCGGGCAGCTTCACCAGCCTGAGGATCGGCATCGGCGTCGTGCAGGGGCTGGCCTGGGCCGCGGGTCTGCCCGTGGTCCCGGTTTCCTCGCTGGCGGCGGTGGCGCAGGATGCGCTGGGGCAAGCGCCGGATGACGCGCGCGAAAGGGCGCTCGCGGCAAGCGGCAGAATCCGCGTGGCGGTGGACGCGCGCATGCAGGAAGTGTTCACCGCGGAATTCGAGCCGGGACCCGGCGGCCTGGTGCGGCCCTGCGGCGAGGAGATCGTCTGCGCGCCGTCCGCCCTGCTGGGCGCGGCGCCGCCGGCCATCGCCGCCGGCAACGGCTTCGCCCGCTTCGCGGAACTCGAGCCGCTGTGCCGCTCCGCGGCCGCCTGCCTGCCCGAACTGGGGCCGCGCGCCGCGATGATCCTGCGCCTCGCCGAGGGCTGGCTCGCAACGCACGCGCCCTTGCCGGCCGCGCTGGCGCAGCCGGTCTACATCCGCAACGACATCGCCGAGAAGCCGGTCGCGTAGGACCGAACATTGTTCGGGAATTTTGGCTGATAATCGCGAACGATGTTCGCTCCTACGCGTCGGGAACCGTCAGCGACCCAGCAGCATATAGGTCGCCAGGCCGACAAAAGCGACGATGCCGACCACGTCGGTGACGGTCGTCAGGACCACCCCGCCGGCCAGGGCCGGGTCGATCGACAGCCGGCGCAGGACCAGCGGGACGACGGCACCGGCCAGCGCGCCGGCCAGCAGGTTGAGCAGGATGGCCGCGGCCATCACCAGGCCCAGCGCGAAATCCTCGTACCAGAACAGGGCGATGCCCGCGACGACCACGGAAAACACCAAACCATTGAGCAGGCCGACCGCAAGCTCCTTGCGCAGCAGGGCCGCGCTGTTGCGGGAACTGACCTGGCCGGTGGCCATGCCGCGCACCATCAGGGTCAGCGTCTGGGTGCCGGCGATGCCGCCCATGCTCATCACGATCGGGAACAGCACCGCGGTCGCCACGATCCGGTCCAGGGTCGGTTCGAAGGCGTAGAGCACGGTCGCTGCCAGCAGCGCCGTCAGCAGGTTGACGCCGAGCCAGATCCAGCGCCGCAGCGCCGACTGCACCACCGGCGCGAACATGTCGTCCTCCTCGTCCAGGCCGGCCATGGTCAGCACCGAGTGCTCGGCGTCTTCGCGGATCACGTCCACCACGTCGTCGATGGTGATGCGGCCCAGCAGCACGTTGTCCAGGTCGGTGACCGGCGCCGACACCAGGTCGAGGTGCTCGAACTCGGTGGCCACCTCGCGGTCGGGCGTGGTGACCGGAATGGGGCGCAGCGAGGTGTCGAGCAGGTCGGCGACGCGGCTCGCGGGGTCGCGGGTCAGCAGGTCCGCGAGCTTCAGACAGCCGAGGTAGCGGCCCTCCCGGTCGACCACGAACAGCAGGTCGAACACTTCGGGCAGTTCGCCGCGCGCGCGCAGGTAGCGCAGCACCACGTCGAGGCTGACGTCCGGCCGTATGGTCAGCACGTCGGGGTCCATCAGGCCGCCGGCGGAGTCCTCCGGGTAGGACAGCACGTGGACCAGGCGCTCGCGGTCCTGCCGGTCCAGGCTGCGCAGGACCTCGCTGATCACGGCGTCGGGCAGGTCGTCGAGGATGTCCGCCAGGTCGTCGAGGTCCAGGTCGTCGACGGCGGCGATCAGGTCCGCGTGCGCGGTATCACGGATCAGGCTGGCGCGCACCTCGTCGTTCACCTCGACCAGCACGTCGCCCTCGAGTTCCGGGTCGGTCAACTCCCAGACGGCCCGGCGCTTGGCGGTCGGCAGCGATTCCAGCAGAGCGGCGATCTCGCCGGCCGACAGGCTCCTCAGCAGGCCCCTGACGCGTTGCTCGGTGCCGGAATCCAACGCCTCGGAAAGGCGGTCGAGATGCCGGGGGGATGGTTCTTCGTAGTGCTGCTCCGCCATGGGGGCTCTCCTTCGACTGCGACCAGGCGTTAGCGCTGCGACTCGTTGATCACCTGCAACAGGGACATCGGGGGACTGCCGGGAGGCAGGTTGAACCAATGCGAGAGCGCCGCGCGCGCCTTCGGTATGTCGGTCTCGCGCACGACCTGCTTCACTTCCAGCAGGCGCCCCGGGTGCATGCTGAACTCCTTCAATCCCAGGGCCAGCAGCAGGCGCGTGTACTGCCGGTCCCCGGCCGCCTCGCCGCAGACCGTCGCCGGCAGCCGCAGCGCTTCGGCTTCGCGGAATATGTGCCGCAGCAGGCGCACCACGCCCGGGTGCTGCAGGTCATACAGGTGGGCGACCTGCTCGTCGACGCGATCGGCGGCCAGGGTGTACTGCAGCAGGTCGTTCGTGCCCACCGAGATGAAATCGAGGTGGCGGCCGAGTTCCTCGATGGCCAGGGCGGCGGCCGGCACCTCGATCATGCCGCCGACCGGCATCTCGCGGTCGTAGTCCAGGCCGCGCTCCTCCAGTTCCTCCCTGGACTCGTCCAGCAGCAGGTGCACCATGCGGATCTCCTGCACGCTGGTCAGCATGGGAATCAGGCAGCGCACCGGGCCCAGCGCGCTGGCCCGCAGGATCGCCCGCAGCTGGGTCTTGAACAGGTCGGTGTCGCGCAGGCAGAGACGCACCGCGCGCAGCCCGAGGGCAGGATTGGCGCAGCGCCGCAACTGCGAGAAATCGAGATAATCGGTGGACTTGTCCGCGCCGAGATCGAGCGTGCGAATGGTCAGCGGAATGCCGCCGAGCAGCGCGATGGCGGCGGCGAACTCGGCCAGCTGGGTCTCCTCGTCCGGCGGCGCGCCCTGCAGGTAGAGGAACTCCGTGCGGTAGAGGCCGATGCCGCTGGCGCCTTCATCGCGGGCCATCTGCAATTCCGCCGGCCGTTCCGCGTTGGCCTGCAGGCTGATCCGCTGGCCGTCGAGGCTGACCGCCGGCAGGTCGCGGATCGCCTCCAGCGAGTTCTTGAACCGGCGCGTGATGCGCTGGACTTCGAGGTAGTGGTTGCTGATGGCTTCGTCGGGGTCGGCATAGACGACGCCGAGGCCGCCGTCGAGCACCAGGATTTCGCCTTCACGCAGCAACGACTGCGCGCGGCGCACGCCCATCACGGTGGGGATGCCGAGGCTCTTGGCCAGGATCGCCGTGTGGCTGGTCGGGCCGCCGTGCTCGGTGACGATGCCGGCAACGCCCCGTTCGTGCAGGATCGCCAGTTCCCCCGGGGTCAGCTCCCGGGAAATCACCAGGGTGTCGGCGAGCCGGTCCGGCATGTTTTCGAACGGCTTGTCGGCGGCTTCTTCGTTGAGCTTGTTCTGCACCAGGCGCACGACCTGGGCCACGTCCTCGCCGCGCGAGCGGATGTACTCGTCGTCCAGGCTGCGGAATTCCAGCAGCATCCGTTCCAGCTGCATCTGCAGCGCCCACTCGGCGTTGCACAGTTCGCGCCGGATGTGGTCCTCGGTGCCGTCCCGCAGCCGCGAGTCGCTCAGCATCAACACGTGGGTCTGGATGATCTCGGCTGCGCCGATGCCGACGTTGCGACTGACCCGCCCGGCCAGCTCCTCCAGCTGATGACGCGCGGCGTCGATCGCATTGCGGTAACGCCGGATCTCCTTGTCGACCTCGTCGGCGCCGATGCGGTACTCGCCGATCTCGAGCTCGCTGCCTTCGGCCAGGTGGCTGCGGCCGATCGCGATGCCGCGGCCCACCGCGTGGCCGGTCAGCGCCAGCGTCACCGCGGCGGCCCCTTTCGCCGGCGCCTACTCATCTTCACCGAAGCGTCCCTCGATCAGCGCCGTCAGGGCCTCCAGCGCCTGCTGCTGGTCGGCGCCCTCGACCTCGATCACGAGTTCCGCGCCGCGGGCGGCAGCCAGCGTGAGCACACCCATGATGGATTTCGCATTGACGGCGCGAGCGCCCCGGACGATGCGGATCTCCGATGCATAGCCGGAGGCGCAGTTGACCAGGCGCGAGGCGGCCCGGGCGTGCAGGCCCAGCTTGTTCACGATGGTGACGTTGCCCGCGATCATTCCCGGAACACCCGCACGCCGCGCCGGCCGCTGCCGACGGCCTTGCGCGCCAGCAGGTCGAGCGGCTGCCGGCGGTAGTTCCATACGCTCATCAGCATGGCCAGGTTGAGGCCGGTGACCATCACCCCGGAGTGCGCTTCCAGCGCATCCACGACGGCGTTCGAGGGGCTGGCGCCCACCAGGTCGGTCAGCACCAGGACGCCATCGCCGGAGTCCGCGCGCGCCATGGCGGTGCGGACCTCGGCGATCGTGGTCTGCTGATCGCCCGACTGGCGAAAAGCCACGAAACCGATTTCCGCCATCGATTCGCCCAGGATGAACTCCGCGACTTCGAGCAGGGTGGCCCCGGTGTTGCCGTGCGTGACGATGACGATGCCGACGCTCATGCCTGCAGTTCCCGGTGGTGAATGAGGACGTCGCCGAATTCCTCGCCCAGGCCGGCCGCCAGGCGGTCGACCAGGTAGACGGAGCGGTGCCGCCCTCCGGTGCAGCCGATGCCGACCGTGACGTAGCTGCGCTGGCTGTCGCGGAACTCGGGCAGCCAGCTTTTCAGGAACCGCAGCACGTCGGCGATCATGCGCTCGACGGACGCGTCCTTTTCCAGCCATTGCCGCACCGGCTCGTCCAGGCCGCTGTGCTCACGCAGCGCATCCACCCAGTGCGGATTGGGCAGGATTCGCGCGTCGAAGATGAAGTCGACGTCCTGCGGCACGCCTCGTTTGAACGCGAACGACTCGAGCACGATGGTCATCGCGTCGCTGTCCGCCCCGATGCATTTCCACACCTGGCGGCGCAGCTGGTGAATGTTGGTGTCGGAGGTGTCGATGACCCAGTCCGCGCGTTCCCTGAGTTTTTTCAGCAGGGCGCTTTCCCTGGCGATGGCCTGCGGCAGCGCATGCTCGTCGCCCGTCAGCGGATGGCGTCTGCGGGTCTCGCTGAAGCGCTTGATGATGGCCTTGCCGTCGGCCTCGAGGAACAGCATCTGGCAATCAATGCCCGAGTCGGCAAGACCTTCGAGCCAGACCGGGATGTCGTCGAGGTCCTGTTCCGGCGAGCGCGCGTCGATGCCGAGGGCAACCCGCGAATAGGCCGCCGGGCCATGGCTCACGTGGGCGGCGAACTCCCGCAGCAAGGCTGCCGGCAGGTTGTCCACGCAGTTGTAGCCGAGGTCTTCCAGCGCGCGCAGGGCGGTCGATTTTCCGCCGCCGGACAGGCCGGTGACCAGGACCAGGTGCTTGTCCGCGCCCGTCCCGCTCAATCCGCGACGCCCCCCGCCTGGCTGCGCAGGAGGCGCGCGTGGCGCTCGATGAACGCGGTCGCGGCATCGTAACCCTTCAGCTTGAGCATGAAGTCGCGCACGGCGGCCTCGGTGAGGACGGCGAGGTTCCGGCCCGCCATGACCGGCAGCGTGATGCGCGGAATCTCGAGATCCAGCACCGCCTGCGAACTGGTGTCGCCGTGCAGCCGGTCGCCCTCCAGCGGGCCGCCGGGCTGGCGCGGGATCTCCAGGCGGATGATCAGCCGCAGGAACTTGTTCGACTTGATGGCCGAGTCGCCGAACATGTCGCGTACGTTCAGCACGCCGAGGCCGCGCACCTCCAGGCAGTCCTGCAAGGCCTCCGGGCAGGTGCCGTCGATGACGTCCGGTGAAATCTGCGTGAACTCCGGCGCGTCGTCGGCGATCAGTCGGTGTCCCCGGGTCAGCAGGTCCAGCGCGAGCTCGCTCTTGCCGCAGCCGGGGCTGCCGGTGATCAGCACGCCGATGGTGAACACCTCCATGAACACGCCGTGCAGCGTGGTGCGGCGGGCCAGGCTGCGGGCAATGTGGTACTGCAGGTAATTGACCAGCTCGTGCGCGCGCAGGTCGGAGCGCAGCAGCGCGGTGCGGCCGCCCCGGGCCGCCTTGAGAATGCTTTCGTGCATGGCCAGGCCGTCGCCCACGATGACGGCCAGCGGCGCGCTGCTGAAGATGCGGCTTGCCGTGGTGGCGAGTTCCTTCTCGTCGAGGGCGCCCAGGTAATCGATTTCCTCGAGTCCCAGCACCTGGACCTTGTTCGGGTGGATCAAGTTGAGAAAACCGACCGCCGCGGGCCGCAGCGTCAGGTCGTCGCGGGAGAGCGAATGCCCGTCCGTGCCCGTGGGGCCGGCGAGCCAGTGCAGCTGCAGGCGCTCCTGCAGGTGGTCGAAGAGATCGCGCGCGGTGATCGAGCCGGTGACGTTCATCCGTTCAGTATTGCAGGAAGCATTTCCGGGGGCCAGCCCCGTTGCCGCCCGTCGGCGCGGCCTAGTGCCTGGTGCCGGACAGCAGCTGCATCAGTCGACCGGAGTCGTTGGCTTCGCGCAGCTGGCGCAACAGTTCGGGATCGCTGAACAATTCGGCGACCTGGGCGAGGAGCTTGAGGTGATCCTCGCCGCAATCCTCGGGCACGGCCAGGCAGAACAGCAGGTCGACCGGCTGGCCGTCGGCGGCGTCGAATGGCACCGGCTTCTTCAGGCGAATGAACGAGGCCTCGACGTGTCGGCTGCCTTTTACGCGGCCGTGCGGGATGGCAACGCCCTTGCCGAGGCCGGTGCTGCCGAGGCGCTCGCGGGCACAGAGACTCTCGAAAATCTCGCGTTCGCTGAATTCGCTGCTGTTGCGGGCCAGTTCCTCGCTGATGATCTCGAGCAGGCGCTTTTTGCTGCTGCTTTGAACGTCACAGCGGATCCGCTCCGGGCTGAGGAGATCGCTAATCAACATGTTGTGGTTAAGTCCTTACTGCGGGCGACGCCCTTGCTGCGGAGCGGTCAGCCCAGGGATACGGCCTTCTTGACTGCGGTGCCGTGGTGCTCACGGACCCGTTCCTTGTAGCGCCGCACTTGCTTGTCGATCTTGTCGATCAGGCCGTCGATGGCGGCATACATGTCGTCGCCGGAATCCTGTGCGAACAAGGACTTACCCGCGGCGACCACTTTTGCTTCTGCATGCTTGTGGTGATTCTCCACCCGGAGAATGACATCGGTGGATATCACGTGGTCGAAGTGCCGGTGAATCCGCTGCAGCTTGTCCGTGACGTAGGCTTTCAGCGCGGGCGTAACCTCGATGTGATGTCCGGTGATGTTGATCTGCATGTAAGTCTCCTTGATTGATACCGCTCCGTTGCCGCTGAGCCGGATGGCTCCCGGTCCTGTGCATTTCATCGCGGAGGGTGGTTCCGATCCCCGGTCCCCTTGGCCTTGAACTTCCCTTGTGTGAGAACGAGAAGGATTACGCAATCCATGGCTTAATCTTATACCCGAAATTCCGGGTTGCCTAGTGAGGCTCTTGATGGGGGTCAAGCGCCCGCGGATCAACCCCGGGCACCCGCGCGGCGGTACAGGCGGCGCCGCTCGCTGGACGAACCGATGCCCAGCGATTCGCGGTACTTGGCGACGGTGCGGCGGGCGGCGACGATCCCCGCCTGGCGCAACAGTTCGGCGAGTTCCTGGTCGCTCAGCGGGCTGTCGGCCGGCTCGCGGTCGAGCAGCATTTGCAGGCGCGCCTTGACGGCGGTCGCGCTGATGGAACCGCCGCGCTCGGTGTGGACGTGGCTGGAGAAAAAGTACTTCAGCTCGAACAGGCCGCGGGGCGTCAGCATGTACTTGCGCGTGGTGGCCCGCGACACCGTGGATTCGTGCACGCCGATGGCTTCGGCGACTTCCTTGAGCACCAGTGGCTTCATGGCCAGTTCGCCCTGCTCCAGGAAGTCCTCCTGGAAGTCCACGATGCACTGCGACACCCGCAGCAGGGTCTGGTTGCGCAGTTCCAGGCTGGACATCAGCCAGCGCGCCTCCTGCAGGCGTCCCTGCAGGTATTCAGCGTCCTTGCCGCCGGACTTGCGCAACAGGTCGATGTAGTAGCGGTTCAGCCGCAAGCCGGGGTCGTTCTCGGGATTCAGCGTCACCCGCCAGAGATCCTGCGAGCGGGTGACGTAGACGTCCGGGACCAGGTACTCGTCGCGCCGGTTGTCGTAACGCGCCCCGGGGCGGGGCTCGAGCGACCGGATCAGGTCGAGGGCGGCGAGCAGCGCGTCTTCGCCGGCCCCGGTGCGCCGCGCCATTTCGCCGAGATCGTGCCGCGCCACCAGGTCGAGGTAGTCGCGCGCGAGGCGCAACGCGAGGTCGCGGCCGTCCGTGTCGCCGGGCAGGGCGCGCAGCTGGACCCGGATGCACTCGCCCGGGTCGCGCGTGGCCACGCCCACCGGCTCGAGCCGCTGCACCCGGTGCAGCACCGCCAGCACCTCGTCTTCCTCGACCAGCAGCTCGGGCGCCAGGCTGGCGCGTATTTCGGCGATGCTTTCCTGCAGGAACCCGTCTTCGTCCAGGCCGTAGACGATGGCCTGCGCGATCGCGGTGTCCGTGGGGCTGAAGTGCGACAGGTTGATCTGCCACAGCAGGTGGTCGAGCAGCGAGTTCTCGCTGGCGTCGGCAATCTGCGACTCGCCCGAATACCCTTCATGGGAGGCGGTTTCCAGCCACTGCTCCGCACCCGGGGCCTCGTACTCCCATTCCGCCAGGCCGTCGTCGCCGCCACCCCTGTCGCCACCACTGTCGTCTGGCCCCTCGGCCGACCGGTCGCCGGCCTGCGGGGCGTCCGGCTGCCCGGGGTCGGGTTCCGCGGGGTCCGCGCCCCGCTCCGCGCCGGGCTCGATGCGCTCGAGGATCGGGTTCGAATCCAGCACTTCCTGGATGTACTCGCGGAGTTCGATGCGGTTCAGCTGCAGCAGGCGGATGGCCTGTTGCAGCTGCGGCGAGAGCGCCAGCTTCTGGGTCAGCCTGAGTTGCAGGGATACATCGGCCATGGCGTCGGCCTAGAGGCGGAAATTCCGGCCGAGGTAGACCTTGCGCACCTCGTCGTTGTCGATGATGGCGTCCGGCCGGCCCTCGGCCAGCACGCAGCCTTCGTTCAGGATATAGGCATGGTTGCAGATGCCCAGGGTCTCGCGCACGTTGTGGTCCGTGATCAACACGCCGATGCCGAGGCTGGTCAGGTGCCTGACGATTTTCTGGATCTCGATCACCGAGATCGGATCGACGCCCGCGAACGGCTCGTCGAGCAGGATGAAGCGCGGGCCGGCGGCCAGGGCACGGGCGATTTCGGCGCGCCGCCGCTCGCCGCCGGAGAGGCTGATCCCCATCTGCTTGGCGAGGTGCGCGATGCCCAGCTCTTCCAGCAATTGCTGCTGCCGCTCGCGGCGCGCGTCGGCGTCGAGGTCCCGGCGGATCTCCAGGATGGCCATGATGTTGTCCTCGACCGTGAGCTTGCGGAAGATCGAGGCGTCCTGCGGCAGGTAACCGACACCCAGGGAGGAGCGAACATTGACGGGCTGGTGGGTGATGTCCACGTCGTCCACCAGGATCTGGCCCTCGCCCGCCGCGACCAGGCCGACGATCATGTAGAAGCAGGTCGTCTTGCCGGCGCCGTTCGGGCCCAGCAGGCCCACCACGTTGCCGGGCTCCACCTGCATGGTCACGTCGCGCACGACGACGCGCTTGCCGAAGGACTTGTGCAGCTTGACGGCACGCAGCATGCGGTCAGCCCGAGTCTGCGTCGGCGGGGGGATCCCGGGTCTCCGCTGCGGGCGCGGCCGCCGCCGGCGCTTCGCCGGGAACCACTTCCGGGTCGAGCTGTATGCGGATGCGGCCGTCCCCGTCTCCGCCGCTGCCCTGGAAGTGCTGCGCGTTCATGTCGTAGCGCAGCACCTCGCCGTTGATCTGGTACTGCGGATGATCCACGTCGGCGGCTCCGGTCAGGATGACGATGCCGCTGGCGACCTCGTACTCGACTTTCCGGGCGCGCGCGGAAACCAGGCCTTCCTCCTCGATTTCCTGCTGCAGGTGCACGGGGTTGCCGGTCAGCTCGAAGCGCCGCACGCGGCCCTCCGCTTTCTCCACCGCGGCGACGTCCGCGCGGATCAGCAGGGTGCCCTGGCGGATCTCAACATTGCCCCTCAGCGTGGCGGTGCCGTCGCCCAGGGTGCCGTCGGTGGAATCCGCCCGCACGTCCAGCGGCTGCTGCCGGTCGCTCTTCAGCGCGTGCGCGGGCGTCGCGGCGAGCAGCAACAGGCAAAACGCCGCGAGGAGGGCCGGATGGTCTTGCTTACGGCATTTCATAGTGGGCCCTGACATCGTGCAGCAGCTCGTAACTCCTGGTGATCATGTCCAGCTTCATGCCGACCGCATCCAGCCGGTCGCCCTCCTGACGGATGCTGACGCCGGCCGCGGTTTGAGCCGTCCGTGGCGTTACGTCGAGCAACACGTCGGAGGAATTGATTTCCAGTACCTGGCCGGTGATTTCATCGCGCTGTGACAGGTAGACTGCGCCCGCCAGGGTGACGTGCTCGTGGTCCGGCGAGACAACCGCGGACTCGGCGCTAATGTACCACCGATCCTGCTCCTGCTGAATGTGAATTTCCGGGGCCTCGATCGTGCCGACGCCGCTTTCGGCGTCGTTGCGCAGAACCGGTGAGCGGATTTGCAGGCTGACGCCGCCCTGGTCGTTGAGCAGCATGCCGCTGAAGTCGTACAAGGCGTAATTGAGTCTCACGTCCGGCTTGCTGATGGGGGCCAGCGCCGCTTCGCGCGGTTGCCGCGCGAGCAGCCAGGACAGCAGCGCGAGCAGCGCCAGCAGTACGATGCCGCGCCGGGTGTCAGCGGCCATCGCTCAGCAACGCCCTGCCAGGCCGCGTTCGTTCACCGGGCGCGCTCATTGGCCGAGGATGGCATCCAGCACGCGTTGGTCCAGGCCCTGCGCGGCCAGGATCAGGTCGCAGATTTCGCGCACCGCGCCCTGGCCGCCCGGCCGTGAGGTGATCCAGTGAGCGTGCTGCTTGACCACGGCATCGGCGTCCGCGACGGTCACGGCGAGCCCGACCCGGTCCAGCACCGGGATGTCGAGCCAGTCGTCACCGGCATAACAGACCTCCTGCCGGTCGAGGCCGGTCGCGGCCAGCAGTTCGTTCAGGGCGTTCACCTTGTCGGTGCGGCCCTGGTAAACGTGCTCGATGCGGAGGTTGGCCGCTCGCCGCGCCACGATCTCCGACTGGCGGCCGGTGATCAAAGCCACCGGGATCCCCTGCGACTGCAGGGTGCGCATGCCCAGGCCGTCCCGCGAGGAAAAAGCCTTCATCTCGTTGCCCTGGCTGTCGAAATACAGCCGGCCGTCGGTCAACACGCCGTCCACGTCGAGCACCAGCGCGCGCACCCGCGACGCGCGCTCCACCAGCAGCGGATCGAAGCCGGAAACGTCGATGAGGGGCATTCAGACGACCCCCGCCCGGAGCAGGTCCTGGAAATTCAGGGCGCCGACCAGGCGGCCCTCCGCGTCGACCACGAGCAGCCCCTGGATCGCGTGCTTCTGCATCAGGTGCATCGCCTCCATTGCCAGGGCGTCGGGCGCGATGCGCTTGCCGCCCGCGGTCATCACCGCGCTGATCGGCGTCTTGTGCGGGTCGAGACCCGTGTCGAGCGTGCGCCGCAGGTCGCCGTCGGTGTAGACGCCGGCTACGCGGCCGTCCGCTCCGATCACCGCGGTCATGCCCAGGCGCTTGGCGGTCATCTCGACGATCGCCTGGCTGATCGACGCGCTCTCCGGGACGCTGGGGACGTCGGCGCCGCCGTGCATGATGTCCGCGATATGCAGCAGCAGGCGGCGTCCGAGCTGCCCCGCCGGGTGCGAGCGGGCGAAATCCTCGCGGGTGAATCCGCGGCTCTCCAGCAGGGAGACGGCCAGCGCGTCCCCCATCACCAGCGCCGCCGTCGTGCTCGAGGTCGGCGCCAGGCCCAGCGGGCAGGCTTCTTTCGCGACGCTGACGTCGATGTGGGCGTCGGCGTGGCGGGCCAGGGTGGAAGCCGGGTTGCCGGTCATCGCGACGATCCGGACGCCGAGGCGCTTGAGCAGCGGCAGGATCAGGTTGACCTCTTCGGTTTCGCCCGAGTTCGACAGCGCCAGCACCACGTCGGCGGGCTTGATCATGCCGATGTCGCCATGGCTGGCTTCGGCGGGATGCACGAAAAAAGCGGGCGTGCCGGTACTGGCCAGCGTGGCGGCAATCTTGCTGCCGATGTGGCCGGACTTGCCCATGCCGATCACGACCACCCGTCCGGTGCAGGCCAGCATGAAGCCGCAGGCGGCCAGGAAAGCCTCGTCGACCCGGTCGAGCAGCGCGGAGACGGCGCTGGCCTCGGTTTCGATGACGGCCCGGGCCAGCGACTGGATGGCAGCTTGGTTCATCCGGCTATTTTAACAGCATGAAGGGCTCAGGCGGCCGCCGGCGCGGCGACTTTCGCGGCCGTGACCCAGATCATGGCCTGGTAGGCGACAAACAGCGCAATCAGCAGCGCCCCCGACCGGCGGCTGATGCGGCCGGGCCCGTGGATTCCGTAAGCCATGAAGAACAGCAGCGCGGTGAACAGGAACATGACCGGGAAGTCCCGCCTGAGCATCAACGGCTCGACTGCGACCGGTTCGATCACCGTGGCGAGGCCCAGCACGCCGAGGATGTTGAACATGTTGGAGCCGATGACATTGCCGATCGCCAGGTCGTCCTCGTGGCGCAGGGCGCTGGTCAGGGCGGCCGCCAGTTCGGGCAGGCTGGTGCCCAGGGCGACGATGGTGAGCCCGATCACCGCCTCCGAGACCTCCAGTCGGCGCGCGATGAGAATGGCGCCTTCGACCAGGAACTGGGAACTCAGCGGCAGGATGACCAGTCCCGTCAGCATCCAGAACACCGCATGACCGGTGGTCATGTCTTTGGGAATTTCGGCCGCGAACTCCGCCGCCAGGGGATCGTCCGGGCCGCGTCGCAGGCCGAGACGAATCATCCAGAGCACCAGGGCGAGCAGGCCGGCGAGCAGCAGCCAGCCCTCGCTGCGGCTGAACATGAGGTCGGCGGCCATGATGAGGCTGGCGACCATGATCAGGGTCAGCACCGAATATTCACGCCTGAGGGTCTTCGACTCGACGCGCAGGGGGTAAACCAGGACGGTCAGGCCCAGGATCAGGCCGATGTTGGCGATATTCGAGCCGATGGCGTTGCCGACCGCCAGGCCCGGATTGCCGCGGTAGGCGGCGACGGCGGATACGACCAGTTCCGGCGCGGAGGTGCCGAATGCGATAATGGTGAGGCCGATGATCAGGGGCGAAACGCCGAGGTTCCTGGCCAGCGCGGAAGCCCCCGCGACGAGGCGGTCCGCGCCCCAGACGAGCAGGAGAAAGCCGCCGGCCAACTGGGCGACGGTCAACAGCACGCGCGGGGGGTTCCGATTTCCATTATGATGTCCGGCTTTCTGGGCGCGAGCGCCAAAATACCGGAAAGGAAGGTGATAAGTCCATGGATAGCTCCACGATAGAGCAGATGATCCGCGCGGGCCTGCCGGACGCGCAGGTCGAAGTGAGCGGCGCCGACGGCGTGCACTTCGAGGCCCGCGTGGTCAGCCCGTCGTTCGGGGGCCTGCCGACCCTCAAACGCCATCGCATGGTTTACGCGACGCTCGGTGCCCTGATGGGCCGCGAGATTCACGCGCTCGGCCTGCGCACGTTGACGCCGGAGGAGCAGGGAGGCGAGGCTCGGTAAATGGCGCGCATCGAAATCATCGGCGGTGTGCCCCTGCAGGGCGAGGTATGGATTTCCGGCGCCAAGAACGCCGTGTTGCCGATCCTGGTGGGCAGCCTGCTGGGCGACGGGCCCTCGGTGATCGACAACGTCCCGCACCTGCAGGACGTCACCACGACCCTGGAACTGCTCGGCCGCATGGGCGCCAGGCTCAGCCTGGACGAACGCATGCAGATCGGCATCGACCCGCGCGGCATCGAGGGTTTCGAAGCCCCGTACGAACTGGTCAAGACCATGCGCGCCTCGATCCTGGTGCTGGGGCCGCTGGTGGGTCGCTTCGGGCGCGCGCGCGTCGCCCTGCCGGGCGGTTGCGCCATCGGCACCCGGCCGGTCGATCTGCACCTGCACGGGCTGCGGGCGCTCGGCGCCGAGGTGGAGGTCCGCAACGGCAACATCGAGGCGCGGGCCGATCGCCTGCGCGGGGCGCGCATCATCCTGGACACGGTGACCGTGACGGGCACCGAGAACATTCTCATGGCCGCGACGCTGGCCCGGGGCACGACCATTATCGAAAACGCGGCGCAGGAGCCCGAAGTGGTCGACCTCGCCGACTTCCTGACCGCGATGGGCGCCCGCATCTCGGGCGCGGGCACCAACACCATCACGATTGAAGGTGTCGAGCGGCTCGGCGGCGCGCGCTACACGGTGCTGCCGGACCGCATCGAAACGGGAACCTACCTGGTCGGCTGCGCCATGACGGGCGGCAGGATCCGCTGCGTCCGCGCCCGGCCGGCCCACCTCGACGCGGTGCTCGACAAGCTGGTCGAGTGCGGGGCCGAGATCAGCACCGGCCCGGACTGGATCGACATGGACATGCGCGGCCGCAGGCCCCGTTCGGTGGACGTCACGACCGCGCCGTACCCGGCCTTTCCCACCGACATGCAGGCCCAGTTCACGGCGCTCAATGCGATCGCGGACGGCACGGCCGTGATTACCGAGACGGTCTTCGAAAATCGCTTCATGCACGTGCAGGAACTGAAGCGCCTGGGCGCGGACATCCGCCTCAAGGGCAACACCGCCATCGTGCGCGGGGTTCCGCGGCTGACCGGCGCGCCGATCATGGCGACCGATCTGCGCGCCTCCGCCTCGCTGGTGCTGGCCGGCCTGGTGGCCGAGGGCACCACGACGGTGGACCGGGTCTACCACATCGACCGCGGCTACGAGGTCA
>Ga0105090_10000304_pt1 | contig 23177 bp, 14 predicted proteins | sample PPLLak3March2015_FD_79110 | JGI IMG/M metagenome (GOLD analysis project Ga0105090, IMG submission 79110) | Freshwater sediment microbial communities from Prairie Pothole Lake near Jamestown, North Dakota, USA - PPLs Lake P7 Core (1) Depth... | ecosystem: Environmental > Aquatic > Freshwater >...
ATCTGGAACGCGCGGTCCTCCGCCGTGGCGTAGCCGAGGCCGTAGAACGCGCCCGCGTCGGTGCCGGCGAAGACGTGCGGGATGCCCCACTGGTCGCGGATGATCTCGACCGGCACGCGAGGCGCGTCGGGCTGAACGCCGGGGCCCGATGCCGCGGTGGGCGCCCCGCCGAGCGTCAGGCTGATGGCGCTGACTGCGACGAGGGCGGCGATGGCGGCGATGGTGAACGCGCGTCGGCCCATAGCAACTCGACTACACTTCTGTAAGAGGATTCTGGCGATGTCGATAATTCGACCCGACCCCTTGAGGGTGATACCGGGCGTGGGGGCGAGCATCGCGGCGGACCTGCGGGCGCTCGGCATCGAGGACCCGACCGGCCTGCGCGGCAGGAACCCCGAGCGGCTCTACGCCCGCAGCAACGCGCTGAGGGGCGTCGTCCAGGACCGCTGCCTGCTCTATGTCTTTCGCTGCGCCGTCTACTTCGCGAACACCAGCCGCCATCAGCCCGAGCTGCTGAAGTGGTGGAACTGGTCGGACGCCGCGCTCGCCCGGCGCGGGAAGCCCCGCGCCGCTACTTCTTCGCGCCCTCGGTCTTCGCGCCGGCGAGATGCGCAACGCCGGCCAGCGTCGTCTGGGCGGCGTTGAGACCGAGCTTGAAGTCCTTGTCGCTGAACGTGGAGTACATGTCCAGGACCGTGTGCCAGGTCGGGTCCCACCCCGCGCCGACCTGCGACAACCGCTCGGCCTCGCGCAGGCTGACGGCGGCCACGATGTCCTGGAACGGCACCGAGTCGGTGTTCGACATGCGGTTGCCGACCGTCGCGGGATAGTCGGTCGCGTACCGGTCGTTCGCGTTCTTCAGCGCCCACGCGAGCGCCTGAGACTCGCTCATCATCTTCGACGCGCCGGCGAACTCCACGTTGACGTCGGCCTCCGGGCGCTGCTCGGGCGGCAGCGTGCCGTCGGCGCGCGGCATGCCGTGGTCGTACAGCATCATGTCGTGCTGGATCACGCCGAGCCACTTCGGCTCCGGGTACTTGCCCGATCCGGGCGGGTCTTCCTTCCCCTGCAGTTCACGCCGCTGCTCGATGTAGGCGCGCGCGCCCTGAAGCCCCGTCTCCTCGTTGTTCCAGATGATGAAGCGGATCGACCGTTCGGTCTTCACGTCCGGCATGCTGAAGATGCGCGCCAGTTCCATGACGAGGGCCGTGCCGGACGCATTGTCGTTGGCACCCTCCGCGTAGGCGATGCCGTCGACGTGAGCCGAAATGATGTACATCTCGTCGGGGCGAGTGGAACCGACCTTCGTGCAGAAGACCTGCTGGCGCATGCCGGGCGTGGACGGCTGGCTGTTCAGCTCGCGCAGCGCGACGTCGGCCTGCTTCATCGGGTCGTTGTTGACGCCGGTCGGCGCGCGGTAGCCCTTGATTCCGGTTCCGCCGCGAGCGCCCGCCTGCGCCGCGCCTTGCCGCGCCGTAGCCGGAGGCGAAGGCGGGCCGGCCTGGCCCCGCGCCCCTCCCGCGGCAGCGCCGGTGGCGGCGCGCGGCGCGGGTTCGTAGGTGTAGGTGATGCGCTCGGTCGGGGCGCAGCCGTAGCTCTTGAGCTGCGCTTCGATCCAGTCGGTCGCGGCGCGGTTGCGGTCGGTGCCCTGTCGCCGGTCGCCGAATTTCGTCAGGCCCTTGATGGTCGCCTTGTATTTCTCCAGGTCGAGCCGCCCTACCAGCGTGCGGACCGGATCGTCCGCCGGGGCCGCCTGGGCCGCGGCGCCTGGGGCCACAGGAGGCTGGGCCTGCGCCCACGCCGCGGAGACCGACCCGAGGGACAACGCGAGGCAGGACACGATCACGACGGTTCGCACGCGCATCACAATCCTCCAGAGAGCGACAGTCTATCGAATCGCGAAGTTGACCTCCATCGAAACCCGCGTCGGTGTCGGAGCGCCGTTCCTGCGCGCCGGCGTGAACTCCCACCGGCTCACCGCGTCGATGGCCGCCTGGTCGAGCAGCGGCACCGACCTCAGCACTCGCACGCACGTCGGGCGTCCGTCCAGGCCGATGACGGCGTCCATGGCGACGGTGCCGGTGACCTTGGCCTTCAACGCAAGGGCCGAGTAGAAGGGCCCCTGGTGCTTGATCTTGCGCGGCGGCTCGTACCCGCCCCCGCCGGCCCTTCGCTGCTCGCCAGCCGCGTCGGCGACGGCGGCGTTGCACTCCGACTCCCGCGCGATGCTCCCGAGCGCGCGCGCGAGCGGTGCTTCCGCCGCCGGGACGTCGTCGCGCGCGACGTAGAACCTGGCCAGGTCCAGGTCGCTAACCGGGAGCGGATCGCGGCGGAGCGTGAAGCCCAGCGCAACCGTCGCCGCGATGTCGGCCGGCGCGCCGTTGAACCTCGGCTTGGCGAACCGCCACTTCCGCACGGCTGACAGAGCCGAGGGGTCGAGTTGCGGAATGGAGACGGCGATGCGCGGATTGCGGACCTTGCCGGACTTGTCGATCTCGAGATCGACGACCACGTGGCCCGTAACGCCCTTGATCGCGGCCTCGAGCGGGTATTCGGGTTCGACGCGCTTGACCAGGCCCGGCATGGCCACATCCCTGCCGGCGCGTGGGAGCTGCCCCACGGCGGGGGTCGTTGCCTTCGCGCCCCCGGCCTCCCGCGCTGCGCGGACCTGGTCCAGCACGCCCGACAGCTCATCGCGCGCGGCGCTCACGCGGCTGCTCGTGTAATGCTGGCGGACCGTGTCGATCCGGACGGCCAGCGCCTGGGTGTCCTGCGCGGACGCCGCCTGCGGCGGCTGCGCCGCCGCGCTTCGTGCATGCGTACCCGCCGCTGAGGCGAGCGCGGCCAGCAGCGCGATCGTGCCGACGTTACGGAGCGAATTGGCCACTACTCGAGAACCCACTGTCCCTTCACCTTCTTGAGCGTGAACGCCGCCGAGGTCCCGGACGCCAGCGTGGCTTTGGTCTCGATCGGCTTCGGCGAGACCATCACCCGCACCGTGTAGGTGCCGGCGCCAAGCCTGACCCCGGCGCCGCCGCCGACCGCTCCGCGGCCCACTTCCTTGCCGGCCGCGTCGAGCACAACGTAGTCGACGGTGAGCGCCTTGGCCAGCGCCGACAGCAGCTCGTCGGCATTCCGGGCATCGAGGTACCGTCCGCCCGTCGACCGTGCGATGCTCTCGAGCTCCTGCCTCCCGCCCGCCTCGGTGATGTCGAACCCGACGATGTTGACATCGAGGTCGAGGCCGGCGGCCTTGATGGCCGGGGCGATCGACTTGATGTCGCCCTTGCAGCTCTCGATGCCGTCGGTCAGCAGGATGATGCTGCCGTTGGGGATCTTCTCGAAGTCCTTGATCGCTTCAAGGACGCTGCGGACGAGCGGCGTCCGGCCTTTCGTCTGTACCTTCTCGACCAGGCCGACGAGGGCGGCCTTGTTGAGGGGCGCGATTGGCGCCAGCAGCTGCGTGTCGCCGCACGCATTGTCGTAGTCGTCCACGCCGAAGCGGTGGCCGTAGACCCGCAAGCCGACGCGCATGGTGGCCGGAAGGCCGTTGATCGTCTGGATCAGCACGCGCCGCGCGGCCGCAATCTTCGTCTCCTTCCCGACGACCCCGGTCATGGAGTTCGAGGCGTCCATGATGATCTCGACCGCCTTGCCTGGCTCGTTGGCGGCCACCTTCTCGAAGCCAACGGCGATCGTTCCCGGGACGGATCGTTTCACCGGCGACAGGTACACGGGGACCTGGCCGCAGCAGAACTCGAGCATCATCGCGCCAAGCGCGACCCGGTAGACGTCGAGGTTCCTCTCCTGGCTCGCTCCGTCCCAGCTCCCGTCCTCGTTCTGATGGTCCACCAGGAACCGGCACATCCAGTCCTTCCAGATGCGCCAGTCCTCGCCTCCCGCCACGTACATCGCCCGCGTGCCGTAGTACCAGTAGTAGAACGGATAGCCGTTACCGGGCGCCTCGCCGTGCCAGGCTGGCGCGTGGTCCTGCATGAACCGGATCGCGGGCGGAACGGCCGGGTCCTGGGGGAAGCCGCTGAGCTGGAGGATGAACGCCCCCATGCCCGCCCGGCCGGCGGAATTACCTGCCGCGCCAGGGGATTCATACTCGAACGAGCCGTCCTGTTTGCCCTGAAGTGTGCGCACGTAAGCGGCGGCCGTCGGGAGCACATGGTCGGGGATGGCGAACCCTGCGTTGACCGCCGCCTTGAGCGCCAGCACCTGCCAGCCGGTGATGGAGATGTCGCTGTCCACGCTGTCGGGCTTGTATCTCCAGCCGCCGTAGTGCCGGTCGCCCGGCTTGACCGGTCCCTTCAGCGTCTCCGGCTTGCGCTCCGTGTTCTGCGTCCGGAGGATCAGGTTGATCGCGTCCTGGACGACTGGCTCGAGGCTCGTGTCGTTCATGTCGATGAGCGCCTCGGTCAGCGCCAGCGTGCCGATCGCATGTTCGTACATGTCGCCCGGTCCGATGAGGCCGCCCTGCATGGCGGCTTCCTTGGAGCCCGATGGGAACTTCGCGCTGGGCTTCTGCAACGACTTCAGGTGCTCGACGGCGCGCTTCATGTTCGACGTGTAGTCCTGCCCGGCGCACTTGCCGCCGATGAAGGCCATCAGCGAGAGGCCCGTATAGCCCAGGGGCCGGCTTCCCGTCCACGCACCGTTCTTGCCCTGCTTCTTCGCCAGCCAGCCCAGGGCCTTGGTCAGCGCTCGCTGAACCTCTTCGGGCGTGGCCGGCGGCTTGGGCGGCTTGCCGGCGTACAAGGTGTACTCGCTGCCCTTCTTGTCCCTGTGCAGCGGGACGACCCTCACGTAGTAGGTCCCAGGTGCGGCCTTCATTCGGACGATCTCGCTGCCCGATCCGGGATCGCCACGGACGGTCTCTCCGACCTTCTTCCCCTTGGCGTCCAGAACGAAGAGGTCCGAGACGCCGTCCGGTATGCCGGAAAGACGGACCAGCAGGAGTTCCCGGCCCGGCGCTGGAATCGTCAGGACGTAGAGGTCGTTGTCCAGGTGCTTGTTGATTCGCCCCGTCATCGGCACATCCAGCCGGAGTTCGCTCGCCAGCGTCACCTCGTCGTTCGGCTCGGCTTCCGTGTTCTCCTTCCAGGGACCGGTCGGGCGGCTGCTCAGCGTGTACTTGTCCGCGGGAGTGTCGCCACGGCCGGAGATCGTGATGTAGTAAACGCCCTCGGTGACCACGAAGTGGGAGACCGACTCGGTCTCTCCTTTGCCGGTCTCACGGGCAATCCAGATCGTTTTGCCGCCCTTGTCGGAGATCTCGAAGTCGCCCTGGAACGCCGCACTGGACGCGAGGAGAATCTCGATTTCGGTCTTGCCCGGCTTGTCGACGACGAGCTTGAACCAGTCGCTGTCGCCCACCTTCTGGAAGACCCCCTCGACGCTGTCCCCGAGTCTGATTTCCTGGGCCTGCGCGCGGGTGTCGTTGGGTTCGGTCTCCGTCCTGACCTGGGCCAGAGCCGTTGTTGCCGGCAGAAGGCAGACCAGGGCCGCGAGAGTCGTGATCGTCCGTGTCCTCATCGGAACCTCCGAGACAGCCATGTCGAGGCGCTGGGGGGCAGCCAGCGGGCGCAATGCGGGACCTATCATATGACCGCTCGCCGGGGTGGAAGTCGTTTCTTTTTCCGCCGGTAACCTCCGCCCGTCGATTTGTCATCTACAGGCATGAAGCACCTCTCCGCCCGCCTCGCGGGTCTCGTCGTCGCGGCCGCTCTGCAGGCCGCCTGCTACGAAACCCAGTACGTCGACACCGTCGTCCACGCGAACGGTTCCGTGGACCGGGCGATTGCCCAGAGCGTCGGGCTCACGCCTGAGGCGGCGCAACGTCCCGGCGTGTGGCGCGAGACTCGGATGGTGGGGGCCGGGCCTGACGGCCCCTGGGACGGGACGCTCGCCGCGTTGAAGGCTCCGCCATCGGAAAAGAAGCTCTTCGCGGCCGCCGGCCAGTTCCCGACCGTTGCAGCGATACCCGATCACTACGCGGAGACGGCCAAGGACGGCGTGACGGCAAGCAGGCTCGTTCGCACTTACACGACGCATGATCTCGGCCTCGTCACCGAGCATGTGTGGACCGAAACGCTCACCGACATCGCCGGCCTGGACGAAATGGCCAAGGCGCGAGAAGAGCGTGCGCAGATCAACATGAGGCTGCTGCGGGCCGCGCTCGACGAAGGCCTGGGTCGCGACTACGAGTACCAGGACTACGTCCGCTGGGTCGGCGCGACCGAGATCAACTTCTTTGCGGTGTTCACGGAGGCGGCCCTCGAGGCGCGCGCGCGCGGCGGCGAGTCGCCCACCGACGAGGAGTGGGAGAAGCTGGTCGAAGCCATTGCGGCGCGGCACGGGCTGGCGGGAGTGTTCAAGGACAATCTCGAAAACGAAGTTGAGGCGTTGCTCACACAGCGGACCGGGACACTGATCCGTCGGCGTGATGGCGCCACGCTGGAACCCGGCACCGTCAACCTGATCGTGGAAGCCGTCATGCAGATCGGCGAAGGAGGCGACGATGGGCTGATCTCGTTCAACAACCAAGCGGAGGGCGCGAAGTTCGCAGCCGGCATGAAGCGCGTCGTCGAATCCGAGTTTGGCGGCCAGGACGCGCTGGAGAAGAAGGGCGAGATCCTGTTCGAACGGATGATGGGCGTCACGTTCGGAAACTCGGACCGCCCCTACGAGTTCAGCCTGACGTTGCCTGGTACGATCGTGGAGACGAATGGGACACTCGAGAGCGACTCCCGCGTCCGTTGGTCGTTCAAGCTCGAGAAGGCGTTTGCGTTCGGCTACACGATGTGGTGCCGTTCGATCGAGCCGAACCTGCCCGCACAGCGGGCGGCTCTTGGTGCGGAGCGTGCGACGACGCGCGCCGCGATGCTCAGGTACGTCGATCTCGTGAAGAGCAACGAGGAGATCCTCAAGGTGGTGAATCGCTCGATTCTCGCCCAGAGCACGGATCCTCTGATCGCCTACCGGGCGGCGGTCGCCGAGGGTCAGGACCCGACGCTGAAAGCGGCTGCCGAGAAGCTGGCCGCGCTGCTCCGCCTGCTCGGGCTGCAACCGCACAGGACCGCGTCTGCTGCCACTGCGACGATCACGGAATCGCCGGGCCGCCGGCCAACGCCGATGCGGGGTTCGGGGGCATGATGCAGCTCGGCGCGGTGGCGCTTCTCGTTCTGAGCGTGCCCGGCCCAGTCGACACGCCAGCGTCCGGTGCCAGCGACGAATGAAGTGGAGCGGCTTCTGACCTGGCCGGAAGCCGGGCGGAGAGGGGCCTGATGACCTCGGCGACGGCGCCCGGCGACCGATTGGCGGTGGCGACAACCGCAGCGCAGCTCCTCTACGACCGTCACCGCTATCTCGACGCGTTTGCGGCGAGCGCGGAGTACTGGACGGCGATCACGGACCTGCGCCAGTTGACGACCGAGCAGTTGATTCTCGCCGGCCGGCTGGCCGGCAGGCTTGGCGGCCCGCGTCTGTCCCGTCGGCTGTTCCGCGCGGCTGTCGAGCGGGATCCGGGCAGTCCGGCTGTTCGGTACTTCACGCGCCACCTGAAGGTCCGCGGACGGACCCTGCTCGACGAACTCCGGGACTTCGAGGCGCGGCCGGACATCGGCGGCGACGACCCGGCGCTTCGCGCGGCCTGGTACGCGTCCTTCGCACTCACGTGGGCAGGGCTGCGGGATTTCCAGCGCGCCTACGAGTGCCTTGCCACCGCGCATTCCCTCGCCCAGGGCGACTCCTGGGTGCTGGCCTGCGAGTCTGGGGTTCTGGGCCTGGACGACCGCTGGGCGGATGCCCTGGCGGCGGCCGATCGTGCGCGGGCGGTCGACGATGGGTCCCCGCTCGCCGCCGTCAGCCAGGGAACATGCCTGCTCAATCTGGGTCGCGCGAGGGAATCCGTCCAGACGCTGCGTGCGGCGGCGGAGCGTGGCCAGTCGTTCGAGGTGGCGGCGTACGCGTCCTGGCACCACTGCGCGCTGGCCGAGACGCTGGAGGAGCGCGATCGGCAGCCCGTTCTCGAGCAGGCGAGCCGGCTGCTCGACCGGGCGTGCTCGCTGGCTCCCCTGGCGGACCGCGAAGTGAAGCAGGGCCTCGCCCGGGCGCGGCTCGACATCGCGAGCCTGCACGACGACTACACCGAGATCGAACGGTGGATGGAGGAAGTGCATTCGCCGTTCCATCGGCACGTGGTCGCGAACCTCCGCCAGAACCCGACAGGGCGTCGCCTCCATCTCAGATGCCGCCGCGCGGTTCAGAAATACGCGGCGTGCCTCCCGACCAGCGTCGCGATGGCGATGTCGGCCAACGGCCTCGAGATGTCGACCGACGAGATGGCGGCGGCGATCACGTTCGGCGGCACGGCGGCGTGGGCGGCCGTCGACTGGCTGCGCGCGCGCGGACATCATGTCCGGTCCTTCGCCGTCACGGCGGAACTGTCCAGAGCGTTGATCCAGGCCCGGATTGCCTTCGTTCTGAACTGGCAGGCGGACGACAGTGGGCATGCCGTGGCGATCGTCGGCCTCGACGAACGCGCGCAGACGCTCATCGTGCAGGACCCGGGGACGTTCCGCGGCACCGAGTACCTGCTCGGAATCCTGGGCGCCGCGCCGAGCCCGCTCGGGACCATGGGGATCGCGGTCGTGCCGCCGGAGCGCGCCGCGGATCTCGACGCGCTGCTGCCACCTGACGCCGAGGTGATGGAGGCGGCCCTGGCGCTTCAACGAGCCTTCGTGACCCATGGTCCGGCTGCCGCGCGCCCGATTGCGACCGACCTGGCGTTGCGCTTCCCGGATCACCCCGGCGCACGCCAACTGGAGGCGGTCCAGTTGCTCGCGGACGGTCACATCGGGTTGGCGCTCCCGCAGCTTCAGCAGCTCCTCGCCCGGTTCCCCGACGCACCGGATCTCCGCGTGCACGTGCTCTCGGCCTACCATGCCCTTCGCAACACGGCGCGCCTGCGCCTCGTGCTGAAGGACATCGTCGAGCAGGATCTGTTGCCGGGGCTCACCGCTGAGCAGGCCTGGATTCGTCCGCCCGACCGCTACGTGTTCGGGTACGCGGACCTCCTCCGTCTCTCGTCCGCCACCCGCGCCGAAGCGTCCTGCCTGCTGCACTCGCTGATCCGTCGTCAACCGGCATCGGCGGGCGCGTGGCACACGCTCGGCGACCTCCTGTCCCACACCTCGGACGGTGCCGGCGCCGCGCTGTGTCTGCGGCTGGCCTCGTGCCTGGATTTCAGCGACGAGCACTACGCGACCGCCTATACCGACGCGCTCCGGGGATTGGGCCGTCCGGGCGAAGGACTGTCCTGGCTGGAGTTCCGGATGCGATCGGCCGGCGCCTCGCCACAGGGCGTCGGCACCTGGATCTCCTGGGTGGCGGCGCTCGAAGACCACGGCGAGCCGGCACGCGCGCTCGCCGCATACCAGGAGGCGATCGAACGACATCCGCGGTCGGTGGCGTTGCTGGCCTTTGCCGTGCCGTTCTTCGGGCGCATGGGTCAGTGGGACGCGTCGGGCGACCACCTGCGCGCGCTCAAGGCGTTGGAGAATCCGGCCGCCTTCCGCGAAGCGGCGGCGCAGTTCCACTCGATGCGCGGGGAGCTGGCCGACGCGATCGAACATGCGGAGTCGTGGATACTCGACGCGCCGTTCGCGATGAACGCGCGGCGAACGCTGCTGGAGCTGGTCGCCACGCGCGACGGGCCCGATGCTTCGGCGGAACGGGCCAAGGCCTGGATGCGTGCCAACCCCGGACACGAGGAGTTCGAGGATGCGTACGGCGCGGCACTCGGCCTGGCGGGCGCTCCCCGATGGAAGAAGGACGTCATCTACCGGAGGCGGGCCAGGCGCAACCCGGAGGACGCCGTGGCGTGGCTCGAGATGGCGAGCACCGCCCTCCAGGTGTGTACGCCGGCGCCGCCGAACACCGCCGCGCGACACTCGTCCCGCGCATCGAAGCGCTCCTGGCCGGGTGCCAGCGCACCGCCGACGGCAGCACGCCGACGCTTCGGGCCCAGGCATGGTGGTCGGAGGTGCGCGGCGACTGGGCTGGCGCCGTCTCGAGATGGCTCGAGGTCCACGAGCGCGAGCCGGTCGGAAACGACTCTTGTCGCAGGGCCTGGGAATGCTCCGCCCGCTTTCCGGATGCAGAACGCCGCCGCGTCTGGAACGAGATCAGACCCCGGTTGCTCGGTGCCCCGGGGCATCTGTCAATCGCCCGCGACGTGATGGCGCTGCTCGTCGAGCGATTCGGGGTGTCGGAGGCGAACAAGGAACTGGAGCAGCTGGGGCTCGTCAGGCGGCTGCCCACGGTGCTGCGAGGTACCCATCAACAGGTCCTCGAGCCGGCCGGCCTCCTCCAGGTTGGTCGCGCTTGCTTTGTCCTCTCGAAGACGCTGCTGCTGACGCCGAGCGTCCCGAAGCCCCTTGTTGGCTCTGGTCTGCAAGTCCCGGATCTTCAACGCGAGGTCGAGCTGCGCAGCGTAGTCTTCCGCCGTCGCGGGCGCCGCACCGCCAGCAGGACGAATCAGCAGGACTTGGTCGCCGACCTCCGCACCCACGCTCACGCGCACGCGGTACGACCCGGGCGGCGCGAGTGGTCCGGGCTCCGGTTCGTCGAGCATCTCGGGGCCGTCGAACCGCGTGTCCCACACCACCACGCCGTGGGTCGTCTTGGAACCGCCGAGGAGGGTCCTGACGACGTCGCCCCTTTCGGACAGGACTTCGACTTTCGCGGTCGCAGGCACCGCAAGATCGTAACTGATGGTCGCCAGGCCTCCCCTGGGAACGGTCCCGCTGGCAAGAGTGATCGTGATCGGCTGCCTCGCCGGGGTCTGGCTGGCCGCCGGACACGGGCACGCAACGCCTGCCACGCAGGACGCGACGAGAAGATGCGAGACGAATCGTCTGGACATCAGGGCTCCGTTCCCCAAGCGTCACACCCATCACGCTCGACCGCGCCGCCGAGGGAAGAGGTTACCGCGGTTTGCCGAGGAGGGTCTCCGCCTATTCGATCCTCGGTGCGGGGCCGTCGGCTGCGAGCAGGCACACGTGCCGGAGCCGCCCACTGCTTCTGAACCGGAGGATGGCATGATTCGCCGTCGAACTCGCAATGGAAACGACTGCGGGCGATGACGACGCCGCGAACCGTCTTCAGCGCAATGACGAATCCGGGGTGAGAGGTTACGCGGGCCGGCCCTTGTCCGTACGGCATAGCTGCCGGCCTCGGCCGAAGCCGAGAGGCAACAGCCGACAGCTATCCTCTTCAGTCCTGTTGAATCTGCAACAACGCGCCGAGCTTGAGGAGCAGGTCCTCCATGACGTCGTCCGGCAGGCGAGCGAGCGACGTCGCGCGCCGGCTGCGCCAGTCGAGGCTCTTGACCTGGTCGGCGAGAATCACGCCGCTGACCGGCAGTCCCGCCGGCAGCGCCACTTCGAACGGATAGCCCTTCACCTGACTGGTGATCGGGCAGCACATCGCCAGCCCCGCCTTGTTGTTGTAGCGCGCGGGCGTCAGCACGACCGCCGGTCTTCGCCCCGCCTGTTCACGGCCCGCCTGCGGCGTGAACGCCAGCCGCACGACGTCGCCGCGTTCCGGCACGTAGCCGCTCGCGGCTACCACGACTCGCGCCCCTGCGGCTTGCCGGCATCAGCTTCTCGATGAACGTTCGCCGGAGTGATCCGGTCCAGCAAGTCCGCGAGTCTGGGTTTCGGCTTGCGTACCGGCGCGACGACGAGCTGGTTTCTGGCCATGGACAGTTCCACCTGCGAATCCTGTTCCAGGCCGAGACTCCTCGCGAACGCTGCCGGAATTCGTACCGCCAAGCTGTTGCCCCACCGCTGAATTCGGGTCTTCATGGTGTCTACAATGAAGATACGCCTCTTGCGCGCTGGAGACAACACCCTGTACAGGAGTTGCAGATTCTGCACCGTGAGATCGACCTGGGCCGTTGAATATGCGCAGTGGTTGCTGCCGGTCCTGCGGTCACGCGGTGCTCGAACCTGCGGTCATCACCCGCTGACGCGTTGCTGCTTCTGCCAGCCTCGGCGCGCGCGTTCGCGCAGGAATTGCGTCAACCGCCACTCGTCGCTCGCCCACGGCCGCGTGCCTCCGGTCAAGATCGGGTCTGAATTCAGCCGCTCCTGGGGTTCCGCTCGCGGCGGCATGGGTCCTGCAGGACGATGTAGAATGCGGACCGTGCCAAGGGTGCCGCCGTTCGACCGTCCGGCGACCTATGAGGATCTGGTCAAGCTGCCCGACCATCTGGTGGCGGAGATCGTGGGCGGGGAGCTGCATGCCTCGCCGCGGCCGGCGCCGCGTCATGCGGTCGCCTACGCCAGGGCAACGGGGCTGCTGGAATCGGCGTTCGACTCTGGACGAACCGGACCGGGTGGATGGTGGATCCTGGCCGAGCCGGAACTGCACCTCGGAGCGGACGTGCTGGTGGCTGATCTCGGCGGCTGGCGCCGTACGCGGATGCCGCACATTCCCGAGACGGCCTACTTCCCGCTCGCTCCCGACTGGATCTGCGAGATCCTCTCTCCATCGACTGCGTTGCTCGATCGCACACAGAAACTCGCGGTCTACGCGCGCGAAGGCGTCCGCCACGCGTGGTTGATCGACCCGATCGCCCGCGCGCTCGAGATTCTGCGCCTCGAGGCGGGCCATTGGACCCGCATCGCGACCTATGCAGGCGGGGCGGCGGTTCGCGCCGAACCGTTCGACGCCATCGAATTCAACGTCGGAGAACTCTGGCCCGATTGACCGGTTCTCCGGTCCGGCGCGGCCTCCCGCAGCTCGCGCTAGCGCGTCAGTGACAGCGGTCCGCGTTGGCCCCCTCACTTGCCCCTGGGAGCCGGGGTCAGTCCGCTCCCAGCCCCCGCCCGTAGTAGCCGGCCAGGCACTGGTCCATCACCCACGACGCCCGGGCGCCGCTACGCCCCGTGGACTCGCAACGCCCTCGGCCCAGCAGCTCGTCCACAATCGTTTGAACGAGCGGTTGGTGCACGTGCGGAGGATTCAGGAAGGGCATCACGTGGTCGCGCCCGCCTGCGCGCAGTAGCAGCGGGGCATCCGTGAACACCGGCATGTGGAGTTCGCCGTCGGTGCCGCTGACGACGATGCCGTCGGCGGAGCGGTCGGCGTTGAAGTTCCAAACGCCCGTGCCCGCCATGCCAGACTCGAACCTGAAGCAGGCCGTCGTCAGGTCCTCCGCGGCATAGGCCCCGCCGGTGTTGACGGCGATGCCGGCGGCCGCGGCGATCGGGCCGAGCAGGAAGTCGAGCAGGTCGAAGCCGTGCGAGGCGAGGTCCAGAAAGAGGCCGCCGCCGGCGATGGCAGGATCGACGCGCCAGACCCGTGCCGCTTCGCCCAGAAGCAGGCGGTCGTACTGGAAGATGTGCGCCGAGGTTGGCGTACCGATCGCGCCGGCTTGCAGGAGGCGGCGCGCCTCGAGGAACCGCGGCAGGGCCCGCCGGTAGTAGGCGACAAACAAAGGTAACCCGCGCGCCTCGAACGCCTCGAACATGCGGACACACTCCGCGTGGCGGAGCGCCATCGGCTTCTCGACCAGGCACGGCTTGCCGGCCTCGGCGGCCATCACGGCCAACTCGAGGTGTGACGAGGGCGGCGTGGCCACGTAGACCGCATCGACCCCGGGGTCGGCCACGAGCGCGGCGGCGTTGTCGTAGTGCCTCGGTACGCCGTGGCGCCTGGCATAGTCGGCCGCCTTCGCGGCGTCGCGCCGCATCACCGCGACGAGCGACGAGCCGACGGCCTTCTGCAGCGCGGGTCCGCTCTTGACCTCGGCCACGGCCCCGCACCCGATCATTCCCCAGCGAATGTGGTCCTTCATTGTCGGCGCCAGTATCCACGGAACGGTCGCTGGAGGGAAGCGCGGGCAACCGGCTCGATATCCATCCCGCAGCCGTCCGCCGCCCTGTGCGACAGCGACCGACGGGTGTCGGGGGATGCCCGCGCGAGCGAGCATGCGAGCAGCGCCGTCGGTCGAACGCACCAACCAGGAGCCGCAGGCTCAGACTTGCCCGGAGGCGCTCTGGACGATGCCGACTGGCTCACGCGAATTCGACCGGCCGAGGCGACTGGTTCGGCGCTGTCGAGCGCGAGCGAGCGCGGGCGCCCACGGCAACCGGCGGCGCGCCATCAGTCGGACGCGGACGAACGCGGGATGCCCACTCGCCGGTGGCAGGCCGGCGTCTCGACGGCCGGCTGCGAATCGCGGGGCTGAAGCCCCGCGCCACGCCTCTGGCCGTGAGCCGGCTATAATGTCTAGATTCACCGTCACCCGTGGAGCGCAACGATCACATGGCCAAGAAGCACACCGCACCCCAGCGTCGGTACCGCGCGGACCTCTCGGAAACGCCCGAGTGGCTCAAGAAGAAACAGTGCCCGAACCGCGACAAGTACATGTCGGGCAAGCGCGTCCTGCCGAAGAACCTCACCGGCAAGGAGAAGCTCGCCGACATCGTGGACGACGCGTTCCTGGCCTACAACTCGGGGCGGCTGCGCGAGGCGTGCCAGCTGTTCACCGAGAAGATGCTCGAGCCCGACGTCACTATCGGCATGAGCCTGTCGGGCGCGCTCACGCCCGCCGGCCTCGGCTGCTCGTCGATCGTGCCGCTCATCAAGGCCGGCTTCGTCGACTGGATCGTCTCGACCGGCGCGATTCTCTACCACGACATGCACTTCGCCTTGAACTACCCGATCCGCATGGGCAGCTTCAAGATGGACGACACCGAACTGCGCGACAACGACATCGTCCGCGTCTACGACGTCCTGATGGGCTACAGCGACTGCCTGATGGCGACCGACGAGACGCTGCGCAACATCCTGATCACGCCGGCCTTCCAGAAGGAGATGGGCACGGCGGAACTCCACTACCTGCTCGGCAAGTACGCGGCTGAGTGGGAGCGCAAGGCTGGCCTGAAGGATGTGTCGGTGCTGGCGGCGGCGTACCGCGCCGGCGTGCCGTGCTACACCTCGTCGCCGGGCGACTCGACGATCGGCATGAACGTGGCGGGCGTGGAACTGCGCGGCAACAAGCTGCGCCTGAACCCATCGATCGACGTCAACGAGACGACGGCGTTCGTGCTGGCGGCGAAGCGGTCGGGCGGGAAGAGCGCGGTGGTGCTGTGGGGCGGCGGCAGCCCGAAGAACTTCATGCTGCAGACCGAGCCGCAGATCCAGGAAGTGCTCCGCATCAAGGAATACGGCCAGGACTACTTCCTCCAGGTGACCGACGCGCGCCCCGACACGGGCGGGCTGAGCGGCGCGACGCCGAGCGAGGCGGTGAGCTGGGGCAAGGTCGACCCGGACCGGCTGCCCGACGCGGTGGTCTGCTACACGGACACCACGATCGCGATGCCGATCCTGACGCACTACGCGCTGGCGAGGCACAAGCCGCGCAAGCTGCGCCGGCTCTACGACGCGCGCCCGGCGATGGTGAAGGCGTTGACGAAGGAGTACTTCAAGCACAACGCCGTGAAGATGCTCGACGGGTCGGAACCGAAGTTCTAACCGGCTTGCGGCCCGCGGCTTGCGGCTTGCGGCCGGATCACGCGTGACCGGGCCGTCGGCCGTAAGCCGTAAGCCGTGAGCCGTGAGCCTTGAGCCCTGAGCCGTCTATGTCCAAACTGTCCCCGAAACTGCTCAAGTCGCTGGCTGACGAGCACGGCACGCCGCTGGTGGTCGTGGACCACAACGCGCTCCGCGAGAACTACGCCACGTTCAAGCGGCACCTGCCGCGCGTCCAGGCGTACTACGCGGTGAAGGCGAACCCGGCGCCCGAGATTGTGCACACGCTCTACAAGGCGGGCGCGAGCTTCGACGTGGCGTCGTTCCCGGAGTTCATGCTCGTCTACGAGCTCATCCGGCGGCGGCCCGCCAAGGAGCGCCAGGACTTCGTGTGGGACAAGATCGTCTACGCGAACCCCGTGAAGGCGAAGGAGACGCTGGAGGAGCTGAACAAGTACAAGCCGCTCGTCACGTTCGACAACAGAATCGAGATTGGCAAGATTGCGGAGCACGCGCCGAGCGCCGGCTTGCTGGTGCGGCTGCGCGTGCCGAACACCGGGTCGATGGTGGAGTTGTCGTCGAAGTTCGGCTGCGAGCCGGGCGAGGCGGTGTCGCTGATGGAGGAGGCCCGGGATTCCGGGCTCGTGGTCGAGGGCCTGAGCTTCCACGTCGGCAGCCAGTGCACGAACTTCGAGAATTACGTCCAGTCGCTGAACATGTCAGCGGCGGTGATGAAAGAAGCGGCGTCGCGCGGGTTCGACCTGAACGTGCTCGACATCGGCGGCGGGTTCCCGGTGCGCTACAACCGGCACGTGCCGCCGTTCAGCGTTCTGGCGAAGAAGATCAACGCCGAGGTCGACCGGCTGTTCCCGAAGTCGATGGAGATCATCGCAGAACCGGGACGGTTCATGGTGGCCACCGCCGTGACGTCAATCGCGACGGTGATCGGCAAGGCGGTTCGCGACGGCAGGACCTGCTACTACATCGACGACAGCGTGTACCACACCTTCTCGGGGATCATCTTCGACCACTGCCCGTACCACTTCAAGTCGTTCAGGAAGGGTGAAACCGAGGTGTGCGCGGTGTTCGGCCAGACGTGCGACGGGCTGGACACGATCTCGCAATCGGAGGCGCTGCCGGACCTGCAGCTCGACGACCTGGTCTACTCGGAGGACATCGGCGCCTACAGCAACGCCTCGGCGACGTGGTTCAACGGCTTCCCGCCGGCGAAGGTCGTGCACGTGAATCAGTAGCCCACTTCTTCCACACCGGCGCGTCGTAGAGCAGGCGCAGGAAGACGCCGCCCACGACCGACCGCGCCTGGAAGCCCGACTTCGTCGCGTCGTGGGTCCAGTACCAGTCGGTCATCGGCACGCGGTGCGGCGTGGCGTTCAGCATGTCGAACACCGGGTTCACCAGCGCCTCGAAGTCGGCGCGCGACCCCGTGAGCGTGGCGGTCCACGTGACCCAGTCGAGCTTCGTGTAGAGCCGCCGGTTGTCGAGCGGCACCCCGTACTTCTCCTGAATCCGGCGGTAGTAAGCCATCTCCTTCTGCGCCACCGCCGCCGGGAACAGGTTCAGGCCGAGGATGCGATCCCAGACGAGGTTGTACTTCTGGCTCCAGGTGCCCGGCCGGTCGAACGCGAGCCGGTAGTGATCGCCATCGTCCGCCTCCTTCACCCAGCGCGCGGCGAAACCTTGGGCGAGCTTCCGGTACTCCGCGGCCAGCGGCTTCTCACCGCGCATCTCGGAGAGCCTGGCGAACGCGCCGAGCGCGACGATTGCCTTCACCGACAGGTTGACGTTGTGCGCGAGATGGCCGGCGAAGTCGTCGGTGCAGAGCTGGTTCTCCGGGTCGAACCCCTTCTCCTTGAGGTACTGCGCCCACTTCGTCAGCACGGGCCAGTACTGGCCGGCCAGGTCCGCGTTCCCTTCCATTTGCGCGATCGCCGCGACGAGGATGATCATGTTGCCGGTCTCCTCGACCGGCATCTGGTTCTCCTCGGTCTTCTCACCGCCGCCGTACACCTGGCCCGTGGCGTGCGGATACGTGCCGAGGTCGTGCGGCGCGAATGGGAACTTCCATCGCGGCGAGCTGGCGTAGTCGAGGTTCGACACGACCAGCGCCCGCGCCAGCTTCGGGCCGAACAACAGGTACTGCGGCACCATCGGGTAGATCACGTCCACCGTGCCGATGCAGCCGTTGCTGAAGTTCTCCTTGGGGAAGAGCAGTGGCTGGCCGCTCGCGTCGGCGACGAGCTTGGTCGCCGCAAGCGTCTGCCGGTACGCGAGCGTCGCGATGGCGGCGTACTTCGAGCCGCCGGCCTGCGTCAGGTCGCGCTTCAGGTCGGCGTCGAACGTCGCCGACTTCGCGTCCAGCGTCTCCCGCTCACGCGCGGCCGTCGCCAGCACCGATTCGATCGTCGCGCCCTTGCGCCGCCAGTAAGCCCGCAGGTCCTGCCCGAAGTACCGGATCGCGAAGATGTCGTCATAGGCAAGCATCGCGAAGCGCGAGACGGGTGTCGCGCCGACCTCGCCGAAATCCCACGCCGCTGCCATCGCCAGGCGCGACTCGGTCACGGGGCGCGCGGCGATTGGAGCCGCGGGCGCTGCGATCGTGCCGTCCGTCATGAACGCCCGGCGCATGCGCCCGCCATTGCCGCCTGAGACGATCGCGCCGGCGCCGGACGGCGTCGCCAGGTATCCGTATCCCCAGTCGATCCGCACGTCGTCGCCCTTCCTGGCAAGGACCGGCTGGTCGGGCGTACCGACGCGCGCCACGAGCAGGCCCGCCGCCTGCGGGTAATCGAGGCCGGCGGACTGATCGGGCGTGTTCACTGCGATCTCGGCGCCGCAGTCGAAGTAGACCTGCACCTTGTGCGGCTTGCCGTCGGCTGACGCGACCGACCAGGTCAGATAGGTGACCGGCCTGGAAAGCAGGTCGAGATCCGAGGGGAGCGACGGCGTCAGGAAGCTCAACGTGACTCGAACGCGCGCGTTGCCGAATTCGTACGTCGTGCGCGTGGCCGTAATCGTAACCGTCCGCTGGGTGAGCGCGGCGGTGTCGGCCGGCGCGGGCCCCATGAGGCGGAACGATTCGCCGTCCACGCGGATGACGGAGGTCAGCGGGTGGGTGCGGCCGGTCCAGTGGACGGTGGCGGCGTCGGTAAGCCGATCGGCCGGTGACCAGATCGAGAAGTACGGATCGTAGGCCACGAGTGGAACCGCGGGCGCGCGGAGCGCGGGGGCGGCGATGGCCTGGGCTGGAGGCGCGACGACTCCGGGCTTCGCGGCGATCTGCGACGCTTGCTGCGCCGTGGCTGATGACGCCGCGGCCAGCGCGAGGAGGAACAGGACGATGGTCGATCTGGACCGAACACTCGACCGGTGACAGAAATTCATGATGGCCTCGCTTGGACAGTCGCAGGTCAGGTCGTCCGCGTCACCTTGGAGAGGCCGCGGGGCTGGTCGGGATCGAAGCCGCGCGCGCGGCTCAGGTGGAACGCGAGCAACTGGCCTGGAACGACCGCGACAATCGGCGAGAGCCACTCGGGAACCCCGGCTGGGAGGACGAGCGGGGCCAGCGCGAGCGCCAGCGAGGTCTTCATGTTCGACAGGACGACGGGCCTGGCGCCGCGCTCGGCCATCGCGCGAAGCAGGTCCTCGACCTCACGGCTGACCGCGCCCTCCACGTTGACGACGATGGCGGCGAATCCGGAGTCGATGAGCGCGATCGGGCCGTGCTGGAAGTCGGCCGCGGAGTACGGCTCGACGGCGAAGTACGCCAGCTCCTTCGCCTTCAACGAAATCTCGAAGGCCGTCGCGTAGTTGAAGCCGCGCCCGATCACCACACCGTGGCCGGCGTCCTTGAGCGCCGCTGCCGCTGCGGACATCGCGTCGGCGTTGACGTCGAGCGCGGCCGCCACGTGCGCTGGAACCGATGCGAGCTCGTCCTTCCGCCGCGAGTCGCCAGCCACCGCCGCCGACAGCATCGCCAGCGCCATGAGCTGCGCCGTGTAGGTCTTCGTGGCGGCAATGCTCTTCTCGGCGCCGGCCCGGAGGAGCAGCGTATGGTCGGCCACCTCGGTGAGCGGCGACCCTGCCGCATTGGTGATGGCCAGAGTCGGACAGCCCTGCCGCCGACCCTCTTCGACGACGGCGACGAGGTCCGGCGACTGGCCGGACTGCGAAATGCCGACGACCAGCGCGCCGTCCATGCGCGGCGGTGCGTTGTAGCGTGTGAACAGGGACGGCGTGGCGAGCGTGACCGTCACGCGATTGAACGCGCCGAAGACGTACTGGGCGTACCGGGCCGCGTTGTCCGAAGAGCCGCGCGCGGCGATCACCACGTGGCGGATCGACGTCGAGCCGAGCGCCCGCGCGATGGCGTCCACTTCACCGGCACCGTCGGCGAGCAGTTGCTTCAGCCGGTCGGGCTGCTCGGCGATTTCGTGTAGAAGCAGCGACTGGGACATGGCGCAGGGAGAGAAGCCAGAAGTCAGAATCCAGAAGGACAACCAGGGGTCGGTTGACAGCTGGCGGCGGGCAGCTGGCAGCGGATTGCGTGTGTCACGCGAGTCACACGTTCCGCTGCCAGTTACCAGCTGTCCGCTGTCTGAGCGCTACTTCTCGTCCACCTTCCTCCCGGCGTTCAGGCTGTCGAAGTTCATGATCGCGTTGAACACCAGCGAATAGCTGCCGATCGTCTCGCCGCGGTAGATCGGGTTGTTGGCGAACAGGACCACGTGGCCCTTGCCGACCGGCACGTCCACAACGACCGGACGCTGCGCGATGTCGGCGCCGCCGTCGAGCAGACCCGATACGAGCAGGGTGTTCTGCGCGTCGAACCGCAGCGCCACCCTGGGCCGGTACTGGGGCGGAATCAGGTTGCCCGGGTTCCGCTTCAGCTGCTCCTCGGTCGGCAGCGAATACTGCCACGGCTGCGTCTGGACGGGCGGCGGCACCGGCTTCAGGTTCGTGCCCTCGTACATCGGCCGGCCCTGGACCGTATCCGGGTCGTCCTGCGTGCCCCGACCCGTCGGCCTCCCGCCGCCCCCGGTCGCCCCGCGCTGGCCGGCAGTCGCGGCTGCCGGCGGGGCGGCTCCACCTCCGCGCCCGCCGCCGCCCTGGGTCGAACTCACGGTGAAGTACGCCCCGTTGCCGCTGTACATCGCCAGGTTGTCGGGCACGCCGTAGACGAGCGGGCTCGTCTCGTCCACGATCTTCGTCCTGAGGAGCGAGCCGACCACTCGCGTCGTGCTCCCGGCTGCGCCGGCGCTCACGCCGTGCGTGAAGTTGTTGCTGATCGCGAACTCGGCCGAGCTGTTCGAGCCAATGAACACGCCGCCCTGCGCGATGAACTCGCGCAGTTTGATGAGCCCCTCGAGGCCCATGCCGATACGCGTGTCGTCGGTCTGCGCCCAGGCGCCGACGTTCGGCAGTTCCTTCCTGTTCCACGGGACTGGATTCCGCCACATCGGCTGCCCTTCGACGGCCGCCTGGCCGCCGCCCGGACCGAAGATGATGACGTCGTACTTCGCCCGCAGGTTCGGCGTCTTCTTCACCGTCTCAGGATCGATGTAGTCGAACGGCACGCCATAGATGTCGAGCGCCATCCGCCACCAGCCCTCGGTCTGCGTGCTCGACCACTGGTGCAGCAGCGCGACGCGCGCGGCTCGCGCCGGGTGGGTCTTCACGGTCGGCGCCGCCGTCAGCGCCACGCCCCTGAGGCCGAGCGCGGTCAACTGCGCGTCGAGGTCGCCCTGCGCCACGCCCTTCACGAGGAACGTGCCGCGCGTGAACTTCGCGCCGCCGGCTTCAAACGGCTCCTCGGCCACCTGGATGTCGGCGTCCTTCAGCTTGTAGCGCAGCGTGATGAGCGAGTTGGCGCCGGCCTGGTTAATCGCGAACAGCGACCCCTGGCCGGTGACGCCCGCGACCGCCTTCACCTCGCCCTTGACGAGTTCCATCGGCGCGTCCAGCACCTTCACGTCGGTGATGCGGACCGACTGCACGCCGAACGCCTCGGGGAACGTCCACCCGGTGTCGTCGTACGGCCGCGCCTGCGCGTCGTTCGCCGCCCAGTACTGGTAGTCGAGCAGGGCGTCGGCAATGCGCGAATACGGCTGATCCATCCGCACGATGTAGCTACCGGCCGGGAATTCGCGCGTGACCGGCGCAGGCTTCTCGCCCGCCCCCTGGCTCGCCGTAGCCGAAGGCGAAGGCGGCTGGCTCGCCGAAGCCTGCGGCTGCGCCCCCTGTGCTCCCGAGGCCGCAGGCGAAGGCGGCTCCCCGCTCCGTTGTCCCCCCCGCCCGCCGCGCGCGCCCCCGCCAGCCGCCGGCCGCGCCGGCATCGTGACGGTGAACGCCGCGGTCGCCTTCGAGATCTCCACGCCCTGCTTCTGCAACACGCGCAGCAGCTCGGCCTGCGTGCCGAGGCGCGGGTCGCTCGCCGGCAGCACGTAGGCCGCCGGGCCCTCCACCTTCGGCTTCATCACCGACCGCTTGCTCTTGTCGTAGAAGTTGCGGAGGAAGTAGACGCGGTTGTTGGCGAAGTAGTTGAGCGAGACGATGATGCCCGTCTGCTCGTAGTTGTTGTTGTTCCGGAGCGACCAGCGCACGCGGCTGATCGGCGGGTTCTGCCGGAACCACGTCCGCGCCGTCTCGTTGGCCGAGAGCGTCCGCTCCTCCGTATCGGCGCTGCCGCCGTTGCCGTAGGTCTCGTAGAGGCGGCTGATGCCGTTGTGCAGCGCGGCGAAGAACATCAGGTATCCGGGCGACCAGGTGTCGAACGTGCCCCACCCATAGACGCCGGGCATGCCCATCCGCGTCATCTCGTTCACGTTGTTCCACCCGATCAGGTGCCACTCGTTGGTGAGGATCGGGTCGAGCCACGCGTTGTACGGGCCGTTGCCCACGGTGTTGTCGTAGAGGAACGAGCCCGATTCGTGGAGGTCGTGCAGCACCTGCGCCTTCCATCCGAGGAAGGTGTTGAGCACCGCGCGCGACATGGCAAGCGTCAGGCCCATCGCGTCGCGGTTGTTGTCGTGGCCCACGTACTTCCCCGTGTAGACCATGCTCGGCGGCGTGTCGTTCGGGTGCTTCTTCCGCCACTCGTAGACGTCCACCATGTAGTCACGGCCGTCCGGCTCGGCGACCGGCGTGATGAGCGTGATGATGTTCTCGCGGATGTTCCGGATGTAGGGGCTGTCGTCCACCGCCAGGCGGTAGGCCAGTTCCATCAACGCCGTCGGCGCGCCGGCCTCGTTGGCGTGGACGGCGCCGTTGACGTAGTAGACCGGCGCGACGCGCTGCGCGATCGCGTCGGCCACCGCGTCGTCCATCTTGATGGTGCGCGGGTCGGCCAGCTTCGCGAGGTCCGCCTTGTTCGCCTCGAGCTTCGCCATCAGGGCATCCGACGCGACGGCGACCGCGATCATCTCGCGGCCATCCTCGGTCGTCCCGATGATGTAGACCTTCACGCGCGGCGTGGATTTGGCGAGGAGGCGCATGTAGTCGTGCACCTCCTTCGAATACGGCAGCTTGCCCGGCGCGCCGGCGATGTCGCCGAGGATCGCCTTCGGCGTCGGCACGGTCTTCGACGCGGGCATGTAGTCGATGACGGG
>Ga0105090_10000305_pt1 | contig 23171 bp, 21 predicted proteins | sample PPLLak3March2015_FD_79110 | JGI IMG/M metagenome (GOLD analysis project Ga0105090, IMG submission 79110) | Freshwater sediment microbial communities from Prairie Pothole Lake near Jamestown, North Dakota, USA - PPLs Lake P7 Core (1) Depth... | ecosystem: Environmental > Aquatic > Freshwater >...
GCGCGATGAGTAACCGTGTTGGAAGTCAAGCCGAATGAAGCGCGGCGTTCCAGCGGGTGTGGTCGCGGGCCATGGCGTTGAGGATGGTCAGCAGCTTGCGCATGCATGCGACCAGGGCGATCTTCGGCAGCTTGCCGGAGGCGATCAGGCGTTGGTAGAAGGCCTTGAGGACGGGGTTGTGGACAGTGGCCGTCATGGTCGCCATGTACAGCACGCGCCGGATCTCGAAGCGTCCGCCTTGAATGCGACGGCGGCCGCGCGTGGAGCCGGAGTCGTTGGCGATCGGTGCCACGCCGACCAGTGCGGCGATGGCCCGCCGATCGAGGCGGCCGAGCTCCGGCAGTTCGGCAATCAGAGTGGCGCTGGCGATAGGCCCGATGCCGCGGGTGGACTGAAGCAGGGCGTCGAGGTCGGCGAAGTGGGTTCGGACGTGGACGACCATCTGGGCTTCGACGTCGTCGAGCTGCGCCCGGATCGCCTGGATCATGGCTTGCAGGCTGGGACGGACGAGGTCGATGGCCAGCTGCAAGCGCTGACGCTCGGACAGCATCATCGTGGTCAGTTGCCGTCGCCGCGTCACCAGTGCCGCCAGTTGCTGCTGCTGCTCGTCGACCAAGGGGCGGATGAAGCGGGCGAGGTCATCGCGCCGCAACAGCACCGCGGCCAAGTCGGCCAGCGTCCTGGCATCGATGCGGTCGGTCTTCGCCAACCGTCCCATCGACTTGGCGAACTGGCGCGCCTGATGCGGATTGACCACGGCGACCGCCAAGCCAGCCGCCTGCAGCGCGCAAGCCAGCGCCGCTTCGTAGCCGCCCGTGGCCTCCATCACGATCAGGTTGGCCTGCAGGGGGACAAGTGCCGCCACCAATGCCGAATGCCCGTCCGGATCGTTGGCGAACTGCTTGACGGGCAACACTGCGCCTTGCACCGCGACATCGACCTGGGCCTTCGCCACGTCGATGCCCACCACCACTGAGGTAGCAGACATGGTCTTCAGCTCCCTTGCTTGTGCATGCGCGCTCGACAGCGGCGCGCGTAACCGTTCGGGCTTCAGGAAGACCAGCGCGGTACCCGTGCGCAATCGACTCATCGACGGGCTCCAACGCCCCAGCGCGCACCATGCTGCACGGACCGGTCCGGCCGCCTCATCGGCCGCCAAACTCTACCGCGCCGGCCATGACTGAACATACAAGCGCGCCGGGCCGTCCCAAGCGCTCAGCCCCGCAGCGCGCAGCGAGGAGGGTCCAGTAAGCACCGCGGCCAGCGGCTGGCTCTGGCGGCTGTTGCTGCTCGCGGTTGCGGCCGTGCTGGCGCTGCAGCTCTGGTACCTGGGCTGGATCGTCACCTACCGCTGGATCGATCCGGGCGAGACGGCATTCATGGCGCGCGAGCGGGCGCGGCTCGAGGCGCTGCGACCGGGCGCGACGATCAGGCACAACTGGGTCGACTACGGCGCGATCTCGGCGCACCTGAAACGGGCCGTTGTCGCCTCCGAGGACGCGCGTTTCGTCGAGCACGAAGGCGTCGACTGGGAGGCGATGAAGAAGGCCTTCGAGTCCAACCGCAGGCGCGGCCGCCCGGCTCGCGGCGGCAGCACGATCTCGCAGCAACTGGCCAAGAACCTCTTCCTGTCGCCGCAGCGCAGCTATCTGCGCAAGGGGCAGGAGCTCGTCATCACGGCGATGATCGAGCTCGTCTGGGACAAACGGCGCATCCTGGAGGTCTATCTGAACGTGGCCGAGTGGGGCGAAGGCGTCTTCGGCGCCGAGGCCGCGGCGCGCCACTACTTCAGGACCTCGGCGGCGAGGCTCGGCCCCGAGCAGGCGGCGACCCTGGCGGTGATGCTGCCGCGGCCTCGCTACTACGACCGCAATCGCAACTCGGAGTACCTCGCCCAGCGCACCGCGACGATCCTGCGCTACCTCGGCGACGCCGTGGTCCCTTGACGAGCCCTGCGGCGCCGGCGGCATGGTCTTGAGAGCGTGGCTGCCGCCTAGAATCCGGCCGCGATGAACGAGGCAGTACGCGAACGAACAACGGCGACGTCGCGTCAGGCGCGCGATCCCGAGGAGGCGCAGCGCGCGTTGGCGCGCGTGCAGGCCGTGCTCGACAAGCAGCAGCGCGTCGAGTCGCTGGTGCATCGCGAGCACGCCCCGCCGGAGGAGAAGAAACCGTTGGTCGAGGCGCTGGTCCACCGCCAGCACCTGTCCGAACTGAAGTCGATCGTCGACGGCCTGCACCCGGCCGACATTGCCTACGTGCTCGAGGCGCTGCCGCCGGAGCAGCGGCTGCCGGTCTGGGACAGCGTCAAGTCCGAGGTCGACGGCGCGGTGCTGCTCGAAGTCTCCGAGCCGGTGCGCGAGTCGCTGATCGCGGCGATGGACCCGCCGGAACTGGAGGCGGCGGCACGTACCCTCGAGGCCGACGAACTCGCCGACCTGGCGCCGGCGCTGCCGGAAGACCTGGTCGAGCGGATCTCGCGCGACCTGACGGCGAAGGAGCGGGCCCAGCTCGACGCCGCGCTGTCCTACCCCGAGGAATCGGTCGGCGCGCGGATGGACTTCGAGCCCTTGTCGATCCGCGACGACGTCTCGCTGGAGGTCGTGCTGCGCTACCTGCGCCGCTTCGACGAACTGCCGGGGCACACCGACCAGATCTTCGTCGTCGACCGCGAAGGGCTGCTTAAGGGTTCGCTGCCGCTGGACCGGCTGCTGATCAACGAGCCGGAGACCGAGGTCGCCGGCGTGATGAAGACCGACATCCTGACGCTGTCGCCGATGGACGACGCCAGCGAGGCGGCACAGGCCTTCGAGCGCTACGACCTGGTTTCGGCGCCGGTGGTCGACGCCAACGGCCGGCTGGTCGGAAGGCTGACCGTCGACGAGGTGGTCGACGTGATCCGCGAGGAAAGCGAGCAGGAAGTGCTCGCCAAGGCCGGCCTGCGCGAGGAGGAGGACCTTTTTGCCAGCATCTGGCGCTCGGCGCAGAACCGCTGGCTGTGGCTCGGCGTCAACCTGTGCACCGCCTTCTTCGCCAGCCGGGTGATCGACGCCTTCGAGGGCACGATCACCAAGGTGGTGGCTCTCGCCGCCCTGATGCCGATCGTTGCCGGCATCGCCGGCAATTCGGGCAACCAGACGCTGACGCTGCTGGTGCGCTCGATCGCGCTCGGCCAGGCGATCGGCGAGAACCAGCGCCGGCTGGTGATGAAGGAGATCGCCATTGCGCTGCTCAATGGCGCCGTCTGGGGCGGCATCGCGGCGCTGTTCGCCTTCGTGCTGTATCGCGACTCGCCGCACGGCATCGCCCTCGGCATCGTCATGTTCCTGGCGATGATCCTGAACATGCTGGTAGCCGCCGCGGTCGGCCTCGCAGTGCCGATGGCACTGCGTGCCATGGGCCGCGATCCCGCCATCGGCGGCTCGGTGCTGCTGACCTTCTCCACCGACTCCGGCGGCTTCTTCATCTTCCTCGGCCTGGCAACACTGGTGTTTCGCTAGCTCGCCGGCTTGCGGTTGCTGCTTGACGGGGTCTTCTTGCGCTTCGACTTCTTCTTCGGCGGTTCGGCTGCTGGCGCGGCGAGCGGGGTCTGGGCGGCGGGCGGTGCGTCGGCACCGCTACAACTGCTTCGAAGCGCCTCGTCGATCCGCTTCAGCCGCGCAAAGAGGTCGCGGGTATACGGCGCCTGGGCATTGCGGTGGACCAGCGCATAGTCGCCGGCGACGCCTTCGCCGCACATTCGGACCTGCACGAACTGGCTTGGTGTCGGCCGGCCGCGGCCCGCAAGGCAGTCGAGCTCACCCTGCCAGAGCCGGCGCGCTTCGTCGAAATGACCCGCCCAGCGACGGCCCTCGTCGGTTTCTCCGGCGAGGCAGTGTGCGGCGGCGAGCCCGGCCCAGGCAAGTTCATTGGTTGCGGCCGGTCGCGGCAGATTGGCCGCGAAGCGGAAGCGGTCCAGGGCCCGGGCGCTGGCGGCCTGGAGCAGCGCCTGTTCGCCGTCGCATAGCGCCTGCGTGTAGCTGTCACGGTTCCGGGCATCGCCCGGGCAGAGGCCGAACGCGGCGGCGGGTGGCTGCACCTGCGCCGCGGCGGCGCCGGCAGCGAGCCACAGCGCCGGCAGGAGAAGGTGCGGCTGCATCGCGCCGTCACTTGACGCGGCGGTTGGTGAACTCCTCCTGGATGTTGTCTCGGTATTCGCTCTGCGGGCTGCTGGAAGCGAGGAAGCGGCGCGCGATCTCCTCGCCGACGGCGCTGTGCTGGATCACCGAGCCGTTGTCGAATTCGATCTCGAGGATGCGGCTCGCGCGGTCGTAGCCGGCGGACTTGATGCCGCCGCGGCGGATCGGCTTGCGTTCGATGGCCATGTCTTTCCTCAGAGTCCCAGTTCGTTCCAGATGGCGTCGACCCGCGCCTTCGTGGCTGCGTCCATCGCGATCGGCTGACCCCATGCGCGGCTCGTTTCGCCCGCCATCTTGTTGGTGGCGTCCAGCCCCATCTTGCTGCCGAGGCCGGATACCGGCGAGGCGAAGTCGAGGTAGTCGATCGGCGTGTTCTCCACCAGCACCGTGTCGCGCGCCGGGTCCATGCGCGTGGTGATTGCCCAGACGACCTCCTTCCAGTCGCGGGCGTCGACATCGTCGTCGACGACGACGATGAACTTGGTGTACATGAACTGCCGCAGCACGCTCCAGACGCCGAACATCACCCGCTTGGCGTGCCCCGGGTACTGCTTGCGCATCGACACCACCGCCATCCGGTAGCTGCAGCCCTCGGGCGGCAGATAGAAGTCGACGATCTCCGGGAAGCTGCGGCGCAGGATCGGCACGAACACTTCGTTCAGCGCCACGCCCAGCACCGCCGGCTCGTCGGGCGGCTTTCCTGTGTAGGTGGAGTGGTAGATCGGGTCGCGGCGCATCGTGATCCGCTCGACCGTAAACACCGGGAAGCGCTCGACTTCGTTGTAGTAGCCGGTGTGGTCGCCAAAGGGTCCTTCGAGTGCCGTTTCGTAGCCCGCATTGGCCGGGCTGACGGCGCCGGCGGCGTTGGCAACGTCAGGGCGGATGTGCCCTTCGAGCACGATCTCGCTCGTCGCCGGCACCTCGAGATTGAAACCGAGGCAGGGCACCGTTTCGGTCCTGGCCCCGCGCAGCAGGCCGGCGAACTGGTACTCCGACAGCGAATCCGGCACCGGCGTCACCGCGCCAAGGATCGTCGCCGGATCGGCGCCCAGCGCGACGGCGATCGGAAAGGGCTGGCCCGGCCGGGCCAGCCGGTGGTCGCGAAAGTCGAGCGCCCCGCCACGATGGGCAAGCCAGCGCATGACGAGCCGGTCGCGGCCGATCACCTGCTGCCGGTAGATGCCGAGGTTCTGCCGCTTCTTGTGCGGACCGCGGGTGACCACCAGCCCCCAGGTGATCAACGGGCCAGCGTCGCCCGGCCAGCAGGTCTGGACCGGCAGCCTGCCAAGGTCGACGTCGGCGCCCTCCCAGACGACCTGCTGGCAGACCGCCGAGCGGACCACCTTCGGCGCCATGTCCCACAGCGCCGCCTTCAGCATCGCCACCTTACCCAGCGCGTCCCTGAACCCCTTCGGCGGTTCCGGTTCCTTCAACGCCGCCAGCAGTTCGCCGACCTCGCGCAGGGCCGCGACGCTCTCCGCCCCCATGCCGTAGGCCACCCTCAGTGGCGTGCCGAACAGGTTGCCGAGTACCGGCATGCTGCCGCCGGCCGGCTGCTCGAACAGCAAGGCAGGGCCGGCGGCGCGCAGCGTCCGGTCGCAGATTTCGGTGATTTCGAGGGCCGGCGACACCGGCACGCGGATCCGTCGCAATTCGCCGCGGGTTTCGAGCTGGGTCAGGAAGTCGCGCAGATCGGTGTACTTCATGGTCGTTGCCGGCAATTTCTGCCGGTGGGCTCGTCAGGGCCAAGTATCGCGGCGGCTGGACCCGCGGGGACAGGGGGCTGGTTGGTTTCGGGAATTCTGCTACGATGCTGCGTCGCACAAATCGAGGCCGGACTCTGGTCCGATGCCGTGGCAGCCGGGCCTACAATGCGGCGCTCGCCGGACGGCCCGAGGTCAAAGCCTCCGGGAATGTCCGACTCCGACAAAGGCCGCGCATGGCGGCCGACAGTAGCGGAATGCACCACCGGCCAGTCAGGCCGGTCCTGAAGCACCGAGGCGGCAGGCCGGAAAGGCGGCCGCCGGAGGGTCACGGGGCAGCGCAACCTGCCCCGCCTGACGTACCCACCTATGAGCGAGGTCTGCGTGCGCAATCGCGGACCGCTCGACATAAGGAGGCACGCATGTCTCTGCAGTTCGAACAGGTACTGACGCCCATGGCGTCGGCTCTTTGCACCGCCAGTCGGGACGTGATCAGCGGTGCATCCATGCTCTGGCGCGGCACGACTGGCCTGGCCGGCATCGCGACTCTGCTCGCGGGCTTGGCATTGGTTGCCAGCGAAGAGGTCCGCGAACAGACGCTTGCCGTGGCCCTCACCGTCGCCGGCATCGGCGACCGCCCGGCCGAGGAACCGGCCCGCGTCGAGCCGCCGTCGCCGGCAGCTCGCTTCGGCAACTGGATGACACTCGGTCCGGCTGCGGACCCGCGCCAGGAGCAGGTCACCCGGTTCCTGTCGCGCCGCTACAAGGTGGCCGAAAGTGCGGTCCGGCAGATCGTCGGGGAGGCGTTCCTGACCGGCCGGTCGTTGGGCCTCGATCCGTTGCTGATCCTGGCGGTGACCGCGGTCGAGTCGAGCCTGAATCCGTTCGCCCAGAGTTCGATGGGGGCCCAGGGGCTGATGCAGGTGATGACGCGTATGCACAGCGACAAGTTTGCCGACCATGGCGGCGACCACGCGGCGCTCGACCCCATCGCCAACCTGAAGGTTGGCTCGACCATCCTGCGCGACCTGATCCGCCAGGGCGGCTCGATCGAGCGCGGCCTGCAACTCTATGTCGGCGCCGGCAACCTTGCGGACGACGGTGGTTACGCCGCCAAGGTTCTCGCCGAGCTGGCTCGGCTCAAGTCCGCGGCCGCCGATGGCCGCGACGCGCTGGCCGGCCTGCGCTCCAACCGCAACGGTGACGAGCGCCCGGAAGCGTTGATGCAGCCCGTGGGCGGCAGCGCGCGGCCGGCGACCCCGGCGGCCGATCGTCGCGCCACCTGACCGGCTGGCATCAACGCAGGTGCGCGCGGAGGCGGTCGACTGCTTCCTGCAGTCGCGCCATCGTGTTCGCATAGGACAGCCGCAGGTAGTGTGAGGTGTCGGCCGTGCCGAAGTCGCGGCCCGGCACGACGCAGACGCCGGTGTCGCGCAGCAGGTCGAAGGCGAAGCTCCAACTGCTTTCGGCGAAGCGCCGGATGTCGGCATAGATGTAGAAGGCGCCGTCCGGAACCACCGGCACCCCGAAGCCCAGTTCACGCAGCGCCGGCACCAGGAAGTCGCGACGGCGGCAGAACTCGACGCGGCGCTCCTCGTAGATCGCCAGCGCCTCGGGCGTGAAGCAGCCGAGGGCGGCGTGCTGCGCCACTGCCGACGGGCAGATGTAGAGGTTCTGCGCGAGCTTCTCCAGCGCTGGCAGCAGCCACTCCGGAGCGACCAGCCAGCCGAGCCGCCAGCCGGTCATGCTGAAGTACTTCGAGAAGCTCGAAAGCACGACGATGTCGGCGCCCAGGGCCAGCGCCGTTCGCGGCGGGTGGTCGTAGGTGAGGCCGAGGTAGATCTCGTCGACGATCAGGAAGCCGCGCCGCCGCCGCACGACCTCGGCGATCGACGCCAGCACCGCAGGTTCGATCGAGGTGCCGGTCGGATTGGAGGGCGAGGCGAGCAGCACGCCGCCGGTCGTTTCGTTCCACGCCGCGTCGATCATCGCCGCTGTCGGCTGGAAGCGCGTCTGCGGGCCGCAGGGCAGAAGCTGGGCGCCGGCCTCGAGCACAGCGGCGAAATGGCGGTTGCAGGGGTAGCTCGGATCGGGCAACAGCAACTTGCGATCACGTTCGAGCAGCGCCGCCAGCGACAGCAGCAACGCGCCGGAGGCGCCAGCGGTAACGACGATCCGTTCGCGCGCCACCGCCTGGCCGAGCCGCTGTCCATAGTCGTCGGCGATCGCCTGGCGCAGGCTGTCCAGGCCCAGCGCGGCCGTGTAGCGGCTCGCTCCCGCCTCGAGCGCCACCTGCGCCGCCCGCAGCACCGGCGGCGGCGCGGTGAAATCCGGCTCGCCGATGGAGAGATGAATGATCGAGCGGCCGGCGGCGGCCAGGCGCTCCGCCTCCTTGACGATCTCCATCACATAGAACGGCTCGATGCCCTGCGCGCGGCGCGCGACCCCTGCATTCACGTCCTGCTCCGTCCGATCCAGCGTTGGCCGGTCCTGCTGCACCCGGCGCCCAGCCACGATAATGGGCAACCCCGAAAGCGAGGCAGGGTCCGATGCCGACCAGCAACGATAACGCCGACCTGCGCCGCGCCGCGCTCGAGTACCACGAGCTGCCGCGGCCGGGAAAGATCTCGGTCACGCCGACCAAACAGCTGACCAACCAGCGCGACCTGGCGCTCGCGCTGGTGCACCAGCAGGATCCCGCGCTGGAAGTGGACGGCGAGATGCGCGCCGACTGTGCACTGGACTCGGCGCTGCGACGCTCGATCCTGCCGAACTCGACCCTGCGCGGCCGGTGCATATCCTGACCGCTTCGGCCACTTCGCGCCGGATCGTCAACATGACCGCGCTGACGGTGCTCGACGCCAATCTGGCACGCTGACAATGCTTCGTTGCCGCAACGGCTGGCTGGCGGTCCTGCTGCTGCTTGTGCTGGCGCTCGGCACCGCCTGCGCCCGCGAAGAGCCAAAACCGGCCGGCCGCGCGCCGACGACGGTCGCCGAAGTGCCGCTGGCGGCGCTGCCGCCGGAGGCGCGGCAGACGCTGGGTCTGATCCGCCAGGGCGGACCGTTTGCCTATCGGAAAGACGGCACGGTCTTCGGCAATCGCGAACGGCTGCTGCCGTCGAAGCCCCGTGGCTACTACTCCGAGTACACGGTGCCGACGCCCGGCAGCCGTGACCGCGGCGCGCGCCGCATCGTCGCCGGCAAGGGCGAAACTGGCAGTCCGGCGACCAGCGGCGAGTACTACTACACCGACGACCACTATCGAAGTTTCCGGCGGATCAGACCATGATGACTCCGAGTCGCAAGGCCCGGCCGGTTGAGCTTTTGCCGGCGCAGACCGTGCGCCGTCTGGCCAGCTACAACATCGACGAACTGCGCCGTTGGTCAGAGCGCGCGGGCCAGCAGTTCGTGCTCGCGGAGTGTTCGGACTGCGTCGACAAGGAAGCGGTGCTGGCGGCCATCGGCCGCGCCTTTGCCTTTCCCGAGTGGTACGGAGTCAACCTCGATGCGCTGTACGACTGCCTGACCGACCTGCCCGAGCGCGGCGCGCCGGGCTGGATCGTGGTGCTGGCGCGACTGCCCGTAGGACCCGGCTTCGGTTCCGAGGATCGCGCCGCGCTGCTCGACGTGTTCCGCGACGCCGCCGACGAGTTCGCGCAGCGCCGCGTCGGCCTGCGCGTGTTCCATTCCTGACCGCGCAGCGCAGGCGCAGTTCAGCGCGGCATCAGCTTCGACAGCATGCCGAGCGCGTCGTCGACGTTGCTGGCAGGCAGTTCGCCGGTCGGCGTCATCTGATCGACCGCCTGCGGCAGCAGCTCCGCCAACTGGCTGCCGAACTGCTGTTCGTCGAGCCCGGCGCTCGCCGCCATTTTCTGCAGGTCGCCGGCGCCGAAGACCTGCATCAGCTGGTCGACCGAGATCGGCATGTTTTCGCCGCGGCCGACCCAGCTTGCCGCCTGTTCGCCGAGGCCGGCCTGCTGGAACTGCTGGATCAGGCCGGCAAGGCCGCCGTTCTGACCCGACAGCAGCGAGCCGAGGATCTGCATCAGCGGGTCGGCCTGCTGGCCAGACTGGCCCTGGCCACCCATCATTCCCTGCAAGGCACCAGTGAGCAGTTTGTCGAGCATTTGCATCTCCCAGGTCAGGCTCCCGCAGAAGCGAAATCGCCGCCGAGCGTCTGCATTGCCGCCAGCGCCGCGAGGCCGGCGGTCTCCGTGCGCAGGATACGCGGGCCGACCCGTACCGGCGCGAAGCCGGCGCCAAGGGCGAGCGCCACTTCATCGTCGGTCAGCCCCCCTTCGGGCCCGATCAGCAAGGCGGTCGCACCAGCGGCGGCCTGCAGCGGCTCGCCGACGCCGGGCAGCAGGGCCAGCCGGTGTGCGTCGACGGGCGTTGCCGCAAGCTGCGCTTCGTAAGAACTGCAGTAGTCGATCTGCGGCAGGCGGTTGCGACCGCACTGGCAGCAGGCGGCGCGGACGATGCCGCGCCAGTGGCTGAGCCGCTTCGCGGCGCGGTCGGCATCGAGCCTGACGACACTGCGCCGGGTCGGCGCGATCACGATCCGCGCGACGCCCAGTTCGACCGCCTTCTCGACGATCCAGTCGAGCTTTTCCGCGGTGACCAGGGCCTGCAGCAGCGTCAGCGCCAGCGGCGACTCGCGCTCGACGGGGTCGAAGGACTCGATCGCCGCCGTCGCCGCGCCGCCCGGAGACGCCAGCCTCGCCACGTACTCGCCGCCGCGGCCGTTGAACAGCACGATCGATTCGCCGCCGCCCAGCCTCAGCACGCGGCGCGCGTGGTGCGCGGCATCGGCCGGCAACGGTAGCGACGTTCCGGCCGTCAGGGTCGCGTCAACGTAGAAGCGGGGCGGCAAAGGGAGCGGCGAAGACAGACCCCGCGCGGGGCCGGGCCGTCTTCGCAGGCATGTTGGCGTTGTGCGCGCGCCGCCTCAGGCGGCAAGTCGCGCGGGTTGCTGCTGTGGATCGGTCAGCGCCTTGACGAAGGTCGGCAGTGCAAAGAGCGCGCCGTGCAGTTCGGCGTTGTAGTACCTGAGGCCGCCAATGCGCCGTTCGCGCAGGCGCGCGGCGATCGCCTCGGCCGACTGCAGCCGCGGATTGGCGCTGTCGCTGGCGACGACCAGGCACCACAGCGAGCCGTACAGCGGGATGAACAGCGCCAGCGGATGCACCTGCTTGAAGACCTTGCGCAGATTGGCGGCGTTCCTGCGTACCGTCTCCGGCGCGTACACCGGCGTGCCCAGATGCAGCGTCAGCATGCCGCCGGGATTCAGCCGCTCGCGGCACAAAGCGAAGAACTCTTCCGAGTACAGGTGGAAGGCCGGTGTGTCCGGATCGGTCAGGTCGAGCACGATCAGGTCGAACTTCTCGCTGGCGTTCTTCACGTACTCGAAGCCATCGCCGAGCCGGATCTCCAGCCGCGGATCGTCGAGCGCGCCGCGGTGGATCTCCCCCAGGTGACGGCGCGCAATCTCGATCACCGCTGGGTCGAGTTCAGCCATCACGATGCGTTTCACGCTCGGATGCTTGAAGATCTCCTCCGAGGAGCCGCCGTCGCCGCCGCCGATCACCAGCACCGACTGCGGATTCGGATGCGTCAGCAGCGCCGGGTGCGTCATGCACTCGTGATAGAAGAACTCCTCCTTCTCGGAGGTCATCAGCCGGCCGTCGAGGCGGAACAGCTTGCCGAACTGCGGCGTGTCGTAGACCTCGACGCGCTGGTAGGGCGAATCGATCGTCTGCAGCCGCCGGCTGGCGGTGAAGCCGTAGCCCGCATTGGCGTTCAGCCAGTCGAAGATCAGTTCGTTCGTGCCGGCCGCGTCGCCCGGCGCCGGGCTTACCGGAGTGGTCGCTTCCGCGCTCGCGGCGAGGTCGCCGCGATTGATGCGGTTCACCACCTGGCTCGTCGGCCGGAAGGCCAGCGCCAGGGCGTCGAAGAGCTGCTGCGCCTTGCCGGAGTTGTCGTCGGTGAAGTTGCAGACGTAGACGTCGAGCGTGACGCCGCGGCGCTCGGGCCAGGTGTGCACGGCCAGGTGCGACTCGGCGAGCAGCACCGCTCCGGTGATGCCACCGGGATGGCCGTTCCAGTCGGGAAATATGTGGTACTTCTCGTCGACGATCGTCAGCCCCGCGGCGATCGTCGCCTCGCGGCACAGAGTCGAGAGTTTTTCCAGGTCCGTCAGCAGCTCGGAAGTGCAGCTGCAATCGAACAAGTCACCGGTGAGGTGAAGTCCTTGCATCGTCATCCCCCAGCAGGTCCGCCCTAATCGACCTGAATCGCGGCTCATCACCGCAACCCACGATCCGGGACCCGGCGCTGGTGCGCGGCGCGCGGGTCTGTGACAGCTTTCGCTGCGTCGATTGGACCTGGCGGGGGAAGATGCCCGAAACTGCAGGCAACCCGTTGCTTCCGGTGCTCCGGATCGAATTTGGAGGGCGGATGTTAATTGAATTCCCCTGCCGATGAAAGCGCCCGGAGCCCAGTGAAAACCGAGAGTTGACTCGATTATTTCCCGACGGGTTCTGTTCCGTCTCAGTGCAGCGTATGTGTCCGGGGCGGCGCGACCCGGCGCTGATAAGCTCTCGGCGCGCTCTAGTGCCCCTCTCTCTTTAGTCAGGCCGTTCCCGGACCTCCCTCCATACACGCCCCGGTATGCCCGATTCCCAGGCTCAGGTCGCACCCACCCGCGAGCAGATGTGCAATGCGCTGCGCGCGCTGGCGATGGACGCGGTGCAGAAGGCCAACTCCGGCCACCCCGGCATGCCGATGGGCATGGCCGAGATCGCTTACGCCTTGTGGCATCGACAGCTGCGGCACGATCCCGCAGATCCGACGTGGCCGGACCGGGACCGCTTCGTGCTGTCCAACGGCCACGGCTCGATGCTGCTGTATGCGCTGCTGCACCTCTCCGGCTACGACCTGCCGATCGGCGAACTCGCTGCCTTCCGGCAGATGCACAGCCGCACGCCGGGGCATCCGGAACACGGCCTGACGCCAGGCGTCGAGACGACCACCGGTCCGCTCGGGCAGGGGCTGGCCAATGCGGTCGGCATGGCGCTTGCGGAACGACTGCTGGCGACCGAGTTCAACCGGCCCGGCCTGCCGATCGTCGATCACCGGACCTATGTCTTCGTTGGCGACGGCTGCCTGATGGAAGGCATCTCGCACGAGGCGGCGTCGCTGGCCGGAACCTGGCGGTTGTCGAAGCTCGTCGTCATCTACGATGACAACGGCATCTCGATCGACGGCGAGGTGAGGCACTGGTTCACCGACGACACCGCGGCGCGTTTCCGCGGCTATCGCTGGAACGTGGTCGGGCCGATCGATGGCCACGACGCCGACGCCGTCGAAGCTGCGCTCGTCGACGCGCGCAACGCCGATCGGCCGACGCTGATCATCGCGCGGACGGTGATCGGCAAGGGCTCGCCGAACCGCGCCGGCAGCGAGAAGGCGCATGGCGAGGCGCTGGGCGTTGCCGAGGTTGAGGCAACACGCGTCGCCATCGGCTGGCCGCACCCGCCCTTCGAAGTGCCGCAGGACATCGCCGCCGCCTGGAGTGACCGCGCCGAAGGCGCCAGGCGGCACGGCGCGTGGCGCGAACTGTTCGCCCGCTACCAGCAGGAACATCCGGCGCTGGCGGCCGAGTTCGACCGCCGCGGTCGCGGCGATCTGCCGGCGGACTTCGCCGCCGTGGTGGCAGCCGCCATCGCTGCCGCGGAGGACAAGCGCGAGGCCGTGGCCACGCGCAAGGCCTCGCAACTGGCGCTCGAAACGCTGGCGGAAGCTGCGCCCGAAATGATCGGCGGCTCGGCCGACCTGACCGGCAGCAATCTGACCCGGTGGAGCAAGGCGGCGCCGTTGCGCGTCGGCGAAGCGGGGTTCACGGCCGGACGGCACGTCAACTACGGCGTGCGCGAATTCGGCATGTGCGCCATTGCCAACGGCATGGCGCTGCACGGCGGCCTGGTTCCGTTCGTCGGCACTTTCCTGGTGTTCTCCGACTATGCGCGAAACGCGCTGCGCATGGCGGCGCTGATGAAGCAGCGCGTCGTGTTCGTGTTCACGCACGACTCGATCGGTCTGGGCGAGGACGGGCCGACGCACCAGGCGGTCGAGCATGCGGCGAGCCTGCGGCTGATTCCGAACATGGATGTCTGGCGACCTTGCGACACCGTCGAGACGCTGGTGGCCTGGTCGTCGGCGCTGCAGCGCCGCGACGGGCCGACTTCGTTGCTGCTGTCGCGCCAGGCGGTGCCCTTCCTGCGCGCGGCCGGCGATGCCGAGGCCGTGCGCCGCGGCGCCTACGTGTTCAGCGAGGCCGAAGGCGGCCTGCGCAGGGCGCGTGCGGTGCTGATCGCCACCGGGACGGAGGTGCCGCTGGCAGTGCAGGCGCAGCAGCGGCTCGCCGAAGCCGGCGTTCCGGTTAGGGTGGTGTCGATGCCGTCGTCGACGGTGTTCGATCGGCAGGACCGCGCCTACAAGTCGTCGCTGCTGCCCGAGCGGCTGCCCCGGGTCGCGATCGAGGCCGGCGTGACCGACTTCTGGTGGAAGTACGTTCGTGGTCGCGGCGCCGTACTCGGCGTCGACCGCTTCGGCGAATCGGCGCCGGCGGCGGAGGTCTACAGACATTTTGGCCTGACGGTCGACAATCTCGTCGCGACCGTGCAGGCCGTCCTATCGGAGGCAAAACAGTCATGACGATCAACGTTGCCATCAACGGTTACGGCCGCATCGGCCGCAACATCCTCCGCGCCCACTACGAGGGCGGCAAGAAGCACGACCTCCGGATCGTCGCCGTCAACGATCTTGGCGACGCCAAGATTAACGCCCACCTGACGCGCTACGACACCGCGCACGGCAAGTTCCCGGGCACGGTGGCGATCGACGGCGATTCGCTGGTCGTCAACGGCGACCGCATCAAGGTGCTTTCCAGCCGCGATCCGTCGCAGCTGCCGTGGAAGGACCTGGGCGTCGATGTCGTGCTGGAGTGCACCGGCTTCTTCACCAGCAAGGAAAAGGCCTCGGCGCACCTGAAGGGCGGTGCCAAGAAGGTGATCATCTCGGCGCCCGGCGGCAAGGACGTCGACGGCACCATCGTCTTCGGCGTCAATCACGGCACGCTCAAGGGAGCCGATACGGTGATCTCGAACGCCTCGTGCACGACCAACTGCCTGGCGCCGATGGTCAAGCCGCTGCACGAAAAGATCGGCCTCGTCAGCGGCCTGATGACGACGATCCACGCCTACACCAACGACCAGGTGCTGACCGACGTCTACCACGAGGACCTGCGCCGCGCCCGCGCCGCCGCCCAGAACATGATCCCGACCAAGACCGGCGCGGCGGCCGCGGTGGGGCTGGTCCTGCCCGAGCTGAACGGCAGGCTCGACGGCTACGCGATCCGCGTGCCGACGATCAACGTCTCGATCGTCGATCTGAGCTTCATCGCCGCGCGCGACACGACGGTCGACGAGGTCAACGGCGTGATGAAGGCCGCGGCCGAAGGCGAACTGAAAGGCATCCTGGGCTACAACACCGAGCCGCTCGTCTCCGGCGACTTCAACCACGACCCGAGGTCGAGCATATTCGACTCGACGCTAACCAAGGTCGCCGGCCGCCTCGTCAAGGTATCGAGCTGGTACGACAATGAATGGGCTTTCAGCAACCGCATGCTCGACACGACCATGGCCCTGATGGCCGCGAGGTAGGCGGCCGTCGGCCGCTCTGTCCGTACCGGCCGCCGCCGCGCCGGCTGCCGGGTTCCGCAGCGTTTGGCGGCCATCGCCGCTGCGGTAGTCTTCGCGCCGCGCAGCCGCGGTCCGAAACCGGGCGTCCGCCGGCACCGCTTCAGCGTTCCCTCGCCAGGTCATCGCCGCGATCGTCTCGCGCGTTGCCAGGCAGATCCCACTTGGAGATAGCCCCGATGAACAAGGCGCGCCTTCTGCTCGCGGCGCTGGCATTCGCCGCAGCCGGTACGGCGCTGGCGGCAGAGCCGCCGCGGGCGCGACCGCGAGGCGATGAGGACGTGACGCGGATCATCGTCGCCTTCCGCGACCGCAACGCCGCCAGTTCGAAGGCAGGGGCCGACCTTCAGGCGCGTATCGGCGAACTGTCGGCGCGCCAGGCGCAGAAGCTCGAACTGGCGCGCAGCGTCTCCGAGCGCACGCATGCGCTGTGGCTGGAACGACCGCTGCGCGGCCGCGACCTGCAGCGCGTGCTGCAACGGCTGGCTGCCGATCCGGCGATCGAGTATGCGGTGCCGGACAAGCGCCGCTACCGCGCGGCAATTCCCAACGACCCGCTGTTCAACCAGGCGCCGGAGACCGGGCAATGGTGGCTTACGTCGCCGAACAGCAGCTTCGTGTCCGCTATCGATGGACCGCGCGCCTGGGACCTGACCACCGGTGATCCGAGCGTTGCCGTGGCCGTGCTCGATACCGGCGCGCTGTTCAGCCATCCGGACCTGGGTCGGGAGGCCGACGGCGGCAAATTCCTGCCCGGATACGACTTCGTCGGCGGCATCGGCGGTGCCGACGGCGTCAAGGTGGCCAACGACGGCGACGGCCGCGACGCCGATCCCTCCGACCCCGGCGACTGGATCAGCACCTCCGATCGCAGTGATCCGCTGTTCTCCGACTGCGAAGTCTCGGACAGTTCCTGGCACGGCACGCACATCGCGGCGATCATCGGCGCGCGCAGCAACAACGGCACCGGCGTCGCCGGCATCGGCTGGAACACGCCGGTGCTGCCGGTGCGCGTGCTCGGCAAGTGCTTCGGCTACGACTCCGACATCCTCGCCGGCATGCGCTGGGCCGGCGGGCTTTCGGTACCTGGCGTGCCGGCGAGCGCCCGATCGGCGCGGGTGCTTAACGTCAGCCTCGGCGCGCTTGACGAGTGCACAACGCTGTATCGCAACGTCGTCGACGAACTGCGCGCGCGCAACGTGCTGGTGGTCGCCGCCGCCGGCAACGACGGCGCACGCGCCGTTTCCTCTCCGGGCAACTGTCCGGGCGTGGTCTCGGTGACGGCGCTGCGGCATGTCGGCACCAAGGTGGGTTTCGCCAACTATGGCCCCGGGATCACGATCGCGGCACCAGGCGGCAACTGCGTCAACGTCGGCGTTGGCCAACCCTGCCTTTACCCGATCATTTCCGCGGACAACGACGGCGCCCGGCAACCCGGCGCGATGATCTACGGCGGCAAGCTGGGGACCAGTTTCTCGACGCCGATGGTCGCCGGCGTTGCCGCACTGATGCTGAGCCGCGATCCACTGCTGACGAACGACGAGGTGATCGAGCGTCTGCGGCTGACCTCGCGGGTGTTCCCGGCCCCCGATCCGACGCTGTTCTCCTGTGCCGATACTGCCTTTGTGCCCGATGAGGACGGCGACCTGCCCAACGACGGCCAGTGCAACTGTACGGCGACGTCCTGCGGCGACGGCATGCTCGATGCCGGCCGCGCCGTGCGGGCCGCTACCAACGCCGTGGCAGTGGTCTACGGGCCGAGCAGCGGCATCGCCGGCCAGGCGCTCGGTTTCGACGGCTCGGCGAGCCTGCCGGCGCCGCGGCAGCAGATCTCCTCCTATCGCTGGTCGGTGCTGAACGGGCCAGGCGGCGGCCTGTTCTCGGCGTCCTCGTCGCCGACCTCGTCGTTCACCGGCAGTGCCGGCCAGTACACGCTGCGCCTGGCGGTCACCGACAGCGCCGGCAGCACGGACAACTACGACTTCGTGCTCGCGCTGGCCTCGACAGGCGGCGACACGGGCGGCGGCGGCGGTGGCGGCGGCGCTCTCTCGCCGCTGGCGCTGCTGTTCCTGGCCGCCGCTTTCCTCGGCCTGCGGCGGCTCAACGGCCGCGATCGCGCAGGGCGATAAGCAGTCCGAAGGCCGTTCCCCACAACGCGCCGAAAAGGTGCGCCTGCGGCACGACGGGCGCTCCCAGCCAGGCGGCGAAGACCGTTTCGCCGCCGCGCGGAATCTCCAGCGCGACCTTGATCCAGCCGAGCGCCAGCAGCAGCTGCGGCCAGCGCGGCGAGCCGCGGCCGCGCGCAGCCTCGGCCAGCATTGCGGTTGCACCGGCAAAGTAGAGGGCGTGCAGCGCGCCCGAGGCGCCGCGATACCAGCCCATGGCAGGCAGAAGCAGCGCCAGGCCCAGCGAGACGATCACCGCCGCGCCGGCTAGGCAAGCGAGCTGCGCGCCGACAGTGAGCTCGCGTTCGAACAGCCGGCCGAGCACGATCCAGGCCGCGGCGTTGACCAGTGCGTGCGGCCAGTTGATGTGGACCAGGTGCGCGCCGACGAAGCGCCAGGGCTCGGTGGCCAGCAGCGCTCGCCGGTACTCGAGCGCTGCGCCGGCCTCGGGCAGCGCCTGGAGCAGCACGATCAATGCGGCGCCGCCCAGTGCCGGCGCCAGGGTCATGAATGAAATCGTCGAGGCGGAGCGCATGGGCCGATCATGCCGCGAGAGCGCGTCCCGCGTCGGCGGCTGCTGGATGCCTTCGTATAATCCTGCGCTGCGGCATATCGGGCAGCCGCGATTTCAAGGCAAACGCCTCCAGCCCACCGACTTCGCATCCTCCCCGGCAATGAAAGTCAAGCTGCTTTCCGATCTGGCCGCTTCCGGTGTCCTTGCCGGCAAGCGCGTGTTCATCCGCTCGGATCTGAACGTGCCGCAGGACGATGCCGGCAACATCACCGAAGACACGCGCATCCGCGCCTCGGTGCCGGCGATCGAGCTGGCGCTCGCCGCCGGTGCCGCGGTCATGGTCACCTCGCACTTGGGCCGGCCCAAGGAAGGCGAGTTCAAGCCCGAGGACTCGCTGGCGCCGGTGGCGAGAAGGCTCGGCGAACTGCTTGGCCGCGATGTGCCGCTGCGCTCGAACTGGGTCGACGGCGTCGAGGTGGCGCCGGGCGAAGTCGTCATGCTCGAGAACTGCCGCGTCAACAAGGGCGAGAAGAAGAACAGCGACGAGCTGGCGCAGAAGATGGCAAAGCTCTGCGACGTCTACGCCAACGATGCTTTCGGCACCGCGCACCGGGCCGAGGCGACGACGCACGGCATTGCGAAGTACGCACCGGTGGCCTGTGCCGGGCCGCTGCTGGCGGCGGAGATCGAGGCACTGGGCAGGGCCGTCGAAAAGCCGCAGCGGCCGCTGCTGGCGATCGTCGCCGGGTCCAAGGTCTCGACCAAGCTGACGATCCTGAACCACCTCGCCGAGAAGGTCGACCTGCTGATCGTCGGTGGCGGCATTGCCAACACCTTCCTGCTGGCCGAGGGCATGAAGATCGGCAAGTCGCTGGCCGAGCCCGACCTCTTGTCCGAGTGCCGCAAGGTGATGCAGACGCTCGCCGCCAAGGGCGGCACGCTGCCGCTGCCGATCGATGTCGTGGTGGCCCGGGAGTTCAGCGCCGATGCGCAAGCGACGGTGCGCCGCGCCGACGACGTGCGCGACGACGAGATGATCCTCGACATCGGACCGCAGAGCGCACTCGCCCTGGCGCGGGTGATCAACGCCGCCGGCACCATCGTCTGGAACGGACCGGTTGGCGTGTTCGAGTTCGAGGCTTTCAGCAACGGCACGCACCAGATGGCGCTGGCGATCGCCGAGGCGACGGCGCGCGGCGCGTTTTCGCTGGCCGGCGGCGGTGACACGCTGGCGGCGATCGCCAAGTACGGCATCGGTGACCGGGTCAGCTACATCTCGACCGGCGGCGGCGCCTTCCTCGAGTTCCTCGAAGGCAGGACGCTGCCGGCGATCGAGGTGCTCGAACAGCGCGCCGCGGGCTGATCGCGCCGGAGCCGCGGCACGCCGACTCGCGCCGGGTCCGCCGCGCCGGCGCCGAAGCGGTTCGAGGTTCGATAGACGACCAACCGGGGGAACCCGATGCTTCGCAGCACCAAGATCGTCGCCACCCTCGGACCGGCCTCGACCGAGCCGGAGGTCGTGCGCCGGATGCTGGCGGCCGGCGTCGACGTCGTGCGCTTCAACTTCTCGCACGGCAAGGCGGAGGAGCACGTCGACCGCGCCCGGCTGGTGCGGGAGCTGGCTGCCGAAGTCGGCCGCGAGGTGGCGATCATGGCCGACATGCAGGGGCCGAAGGTGCGTGTCGGCCGCTTCGAGAACGGCCGCGTCGAACTGCAGCGCGGCGCCCGCTTCGTGCTCGACGCCGGCTGCGAACTCGGCAACGCCGAACGCGCCGGCCTCGACTACAAGGACCTGCCCAAGGACGTCCACGCCGGCGACGTGCTGCTGCTGAACGACGGCATGATCGTGCTCGATGTGCAGCGCGTGGCCGGCGCCGAGATCGAGACGACGGTGCGCGTCGGCGGCGTGCTGTCCAACGGCAAGGGCATCAACAAGCAGGGCGGCGGCATCTCGGCGCCGGCGCTGACCGCCAAGGACGTGCGCGACATCGAGACCGCCATGTCCTTCGCCGCCGACTACATCGCCGTGTCCTTCGTCAAGACCGGCACCGACATCGAGATGGCGCGGCGGCTGGCGCTGATCGCGGGCGAACGCTTCGGCATCACGCCGATGATCATCGCCAAGATCGAACGCACCGAGGCGATCGGCGCGCTGCAGGAGATCATCGACGCTTCCGACGGCGTGATGGTCGCCCGCGGCGACCTTGCGGTCGAGGTCGGCAACGCCGCCGTGCCGGCGCTGCAGAAGCGGATCATCCGCATGGCGCGCAAGTCGAACAAGCTCGCGATCACGGCGACGCAGATGATGGAGTCGATGATCGTCAACGCCTCGCCGACGCGGGCCGAGGTCAGCGACGTCGCCAACGCCGTGCTCGACGGCACCGACGCGGTGATGCTGTCGGCCGAGACCGCGAGCGGCAGGTACCCGGTGGAAGTGGTCGAGACGATGGCGGCGATCGTGCTCGAGGCAGACCGCTCCGAGACGCCGGGGCTCGACCAGCAGTTCCTCAACGAGACCTTCCTCCGCGTCGACCAGTCGATCGCCTATGGCGCGCTGTTCACCGCCGCCCACCTGCACTGCGCCGCCATCGTCGCCCTGACCGATTCCGGCTCGACGGCCCTGTGGATGAGCCGGCACGACATCGACATTCCGATCTACGCGCTGACGCCCAGCGTGGCGACGCAGCGCCGGCTGGCGCTGTACCGAAACGTGCGGCCACTGAACTTCCAGACCCGCGCCGACCGCGACCAGGCGCTCGCCGAGGCCGAGAACCTGCTGCTGCAGAACGGCCGGGTCCGCGCCGGCGACACGATCGTGCTGACCTGCGGCGAGCCGATGGGCCAGCCCGGCGGCACCAACACGCTGAAGATCGTCAAGGTCGGCGGCCGCCTCTGAGGCGCCGGCGACAAGATTTCCCGAAAACCCATCAGGAGGAACCCATGGCACTGGTATCGATGCGACAGCTTCTCGACCACGCGGCGGAAAGCGGCTACGGCATCCCTGCGTTCAACGTCAACAACCTCGAGCAGGTGCAGGCGATCATGGAGGCCGCCGCCGAGGTCGATGCGCCGGTGATCATGCAGGCCTCGGCCGGGGCGCGGAAGTACTCCGGCGAGAAGTTCCTCGCCCACCTGATCCAGGCGGCAATCGAGAGCTATCCGAAGATCCCCATCGCCATGCACCAGGACCACGGGGCCTCGCCGGCGGTCTGCGAAAGCGCGATCAAGCTCGGCTTCTCCAGCGTGATGATGGACGGCTCGCTGAAGGAAGACGGCAAGACGGTCGCTGACTACGACTACAACGTCGCGGTGACCAGGAAGGTCGTCGACATGGCGCACCAGCTCGGCGTGAGCGTCGAGGGCGAACTCGGCTGCCTCGGTTCGCTGGAGACGATGCGCGGCGACAAGGAAGACGGCCATGGCGCCGAGATCACGATGACTAAGGAGATGCTGCTGACCGATCCCGACCAGGCGGCTGACTTCGTCAAGAAGACCCAGCTCGACGCGCTGGCGATCGCCATCGGCACCAGCCACGGCGCCTACAAGTTCACGCGCAAGCCGACCGGCGACATCCTGGCGATCGAGCGGATCAAGGAGATCAACCGCCGCATCCCGAACACGCACCTGGTGATGCACGGCTCGTCGAGCGTGCCACAGGACCTGCTGGAGGAGATCCGCATGTACGGCGGCCAGATGAAGGAGACCTACGGTGTGCCGGTCGAGGAGATCCAGGAGGCGATCAAGCACGGCGTGCGCAAGGTCAACATCGACACCGACATCCGGCTGGCGATGACCGCGGCGGTGCGCAAGTTCCTGTTCGAGAACCCGAGCCACTTCGATCCGCGCGACTTCCTGAAGCCGGCGCGCGCGGCGGCGAAGAAGATCTGCAAGGAGCGCTACCTGCAGTTCGGCTGCGAGGGCCAGGGCGGAAAGGTGCAGCCGCTGTCGCTCGCCGCGGTGGCGCAGAAGTACAACACCGGAGAGCTGAGCCAGCACGTGCACTGAGCGCAGGGCCATGGACGACCTGTCGCAATGGGTCGGCCGCACGCAGCGGCAGACCGAAACCCTCGATCCGAGGCTGGTGCGCTGGCTGGCGGCGATCCTCGAACGCGACGACCTGCTCGAGGCCGGCGAAGCCGCGACGCTGCCGCCCACCTGGCACTGGATCTACTTCAACGCGGTCGAGCCGATGTCGGCGCTTGGCCGCGACGGCCATCCGAAGAAGGGCGGTTTCCTGCCGGCGACGCGGCAGCCGCGGCGCATGTGGGCCGGCAGCCGACTGCACTGGCACGGCAACCTTGCGGCGGGTCAGGCGGTCGAGCGCGTCTCGACGATCCTTAAGTGCGAGGCCAAGCGCGGCAAGAGCGGCGAGATGGTGCTGGTTACCGTCGGCCACCAGTATCTCGCCGGCGGAGCGCTGCTGCTCGACGAGCAGCACGACATCGTCTATCGGGACGAAGCCGGTGACGACGAGCGCAAGGCGCTGGCTGCCATGGCGGCGCAGGTGCGCGCCGGCGAGGTGACGATCGAGCGCCGCGGCGACTTCTTCCGCGAGATGAACGTCGGGCCGGTGCAGATGTTCCGCTACTCGGCGGCGACCTTCAATGGCCATCGCATCCATTACGACCGCGACTATGCGCGCGACATCGAGGGCTATCCGGGCCTGGTGGTGCACGGGCCGCTGATCGCGACGCTGCTGCTGGAGTTCCTGCAGGCGACCGTGGCGCCGGGGCGGCGAGTCGAGCGCTACGAGTTCCGGGCGATGCGGCCGACCTTCGACATCGCGCCGTTTGCGCTGCACGCGGCGAGTCCCGGCGACGACGGCACGGTCGAGCTCTGGTCGACCAACAA
>Ga0105090_10000306_pt1 | contig 23104 bp, 26 predicted proteins | sample PPLLak3March2015_FD_79110 | JGI IMG/M metagenome (GOLD analysis project Ga0105090, IMG submission 79110) | Freshwater sediment microbial communities from Prairie Pothole Lake near Jamestown, North Dakota, USA - PPLs Lake P7 Core (1) Depth... | ecosystem: Environmental > Aquatic > Freshwater >...
CTATTATTTTTCTATTTTAGATTATTTTTCTATTTCAATTTATTTTCAATTCTATTATTTTTCTATTTTAGATTATTTTTCTATTTCAATTATTTATTAAACCTGAATTAATTCTATTATTTCTATTTTAATTTTATAAATAAATTAAAGTATTCTATTTTTCTATTTTAATTATTTAGCAAAACTGTTTTATTTTTCGTTTAAATATATTAAAAGAACATATTGTATTAATATAAATGGAAATTACATCCTCTTCTATCACAATTACCGACGAAAAGATTGTAAATTATTATGCAGAAAATACACATCTAGATATAGTTTTAATGAACCAAATTTTTATAGATATATTAAAAAATCTTTCATCAAATTTATCAGATACTATAAATACAACTATTCATTCAAAAATTCTCTCTGTTGTGTCAAATATAGAGAGAAATGTTAGTTCGTTTAAATCAGACTTTAATGAAAAATTACACGAAACTAAAAAGGAATATATTGAAGATGTAAAGACAATATTAACTAATAATGTTTTAACGAATAATGAAAAAATTAATGCGATAATTGAAAAAAATGCTGATAATATTTTAACAAAAACAACTCTTATTATTAATGATGTTATTCCAAAAAGTCAAGAAAAAAGTTACGCTTTAATTGAAACATGTATTAAATCTACATGTTCCGCAATAGAACAAGACACAAAAAGAATACTTGAAACAAAAGACAAACAAGAAAATCAATCAAAGGATATTATAACTAACATTGAAACTAATTTCTCAAAAATGATTTCAAACATTCAACAACCTATATTCAGTTTTATTCAATCAAGCGAAGAGAGAACAACAACAGGCATTCAACAAATAAAAGAAAATGTATCAATGCAACATAAGTTTCAAGAAAAATTAACAGCAGAAATGAATGAATTTTTAAGCAAATACAAAAATAATTCATCCACAAAAGGTGCTGTTTCAGAAACAGAATTATATTATATGTTGCAACATGTAATGCCTTTTGATGAAATCTTAAATGTTAGTTCTGAAACAGCAAGTTGTGATTTTAGAGTAAATAGAAAAAATTCAGATAAGCCAACTATTTTATTTGAAAATAAAGACTATAATAGAAATGTTACTACTGAAGAAATAAAAAAGTTCGAGAGAGACCTTCAAAGACAAAGAATGCATGGCATTTTTCTCTCTCAAAAAACACCAATCACCTTTAAAGAGAATTTCCAAATTGATATCATTGATGGGTTAATACATGTATATATTCCTAATGCCAAATATGATGTAGAAAAACTAAAAATAGCAATTGACATCATTGACAATTTATCATCCAAATTAGAATTAATACAAAATAAAAATACAGATGAAGTGTTTTCATTTAGCCAAGAAGATATTAATGACCTTGCAGATGAATACCGTGCTTTTGGAATACAAAAATTATCAATCCAAGAAACAATAAAAATAATGAATAAACAATTATTAGATAAGTTAGAAGAATTACAATTACCCAAAATCAAAAAAATCTTAATAAAATTGGGAAATATTGAAAAAGATAATGATTTTAAATGTGTTCATTGTAATATTTGGAGTGGTAAAAATAAAGCAAGTTTGTCTGCACATCTTAAGGCTTGTAAGAGCAACCCAAAAAAGAAAGAGGAAGAAAAAGAAGGTATTATGATAACGAATTCTGAATTAAATTTAGAACAATCTATAGAAAAAGTTTCTTTAACTAAAGACCAAATGTTGGCATCTAAAAAAGCAAAATATCAAAATAAGGAAAGTAAATAACGCAATGTAAGTATTATTAAACAATTTAAACAACTTATTATCTATTTCAACAATGGAAATACATAATATTAATATTAATGACCTATTTGTTTCAAACATGAATGTTAGAAAACAGTTGACTAGTGAAGAAGATGAAACTGGCATTATTGATTTGGCGGAAGATATTTCAACAAATGGATTAATTAATCCAATTACAGTTCGTTTAACTGAAAATAATAAGTATGAAATAATTGCAGGACAAAGAAGATTTTTGGCAATGCAACATTTAAAAAAAGATATAATTACTTGTCATATTATTAAAGTAACTGACCAAAAAGCAGAAGAAATTAGTTTGGTTGAAAATGTTCAAAGAAATCAAATGACAACTTGCGATAAAGTTATAGCATATTCAAAATTGTATTCTGTTTATAATAATGACATTGATAAAGTAATTTCAGCAATACATATTTCAAAACCAACCATTCAAAAATATTTAAAAATAAAAAATTTACCTGAGAATGTGTTACAAATGTTAGATAAATCAGGAATAGATAAAATAACACTTGATGTGGCAGTTGAATTAACTAAATTACCAAGTCATACCAATTATGAAAAGGTGTTACAATGTCTTAATACTTTAACAACAAATCAGAAAATTAACGCCATTAAAAAATATGTATCAGGTGGATATACTGATGAGGACGATTTTCAAGATATAAAAGAAGACATATCATTATTTGAGAATAACATTAAACTTGCGCCATCGTATCCGTATGTTTTTGAAAACTCAACCGGAAAAAATATTCGTATCCCTGATGAGTTATATGATGATATTATAGATTTAATTAAAGTTAGTGGTTCAGTAATTTATTGTTAATGTTATGAAATATAACAATTATATCAATAATAATATTTTATTTATTATTGATAATTCAAATACTTATCTTATTAACATCTACATTTCCATTTATTACAACACACACAATAAAGATTGTTGGATAATTTTACTAATTTATATTTTGGTACTTCACACCTGCATATATTTTCTTTCATAATTCCACATTTACAACTGAGTTTTTCAATGCGTTCTTTTTCTTTTATTTGAAATTCAATTCGTTCTCTCTTTTTTATTTCAAGTTCAAGTCTAAATCTTTCTTTTTCTTTTTCAATTAATAGTTCATCTTCTTTACCCATTTTATAAATCTCTTGTTTTTGTTTTTTATTTTCTTCTATAATTTTCTCTCTCTCTTTTCTTTTAATTTCGTATTGCATAAATTCTTCTTTCTCTCTTATTTCCATTTCAAATCGTTCTTTTTCTTTTTTTTCATCTTCAAATCGTTCTTTTTCTTTTCGTTCAAATTCAAGTTGTTCTCGTTTTTTTCGTTCAATTTCAAAACGAATATATTCTTTTTGAATTAATAGCTGGTCTTCTTTTCCCATTTCAGAAATTTCTTGAAGTTGTTTGTTTGTTTCTTGGATAAGTTTTTCTCGAAGTTTTCGTTTTATTTCCTCTTTTGCTCTTTCTTGTTTTGCTATTTTCTCTCTCTTTATTTTTTTTAAATCTTGAGGAGAAGCAATTTTATTTTTTAAAATACAACTATTGCCTAACCATACCATCATTTTAGTTTCAATGTTATAAATTTGATACATGTCTCCTGATGTCAACGGTTTACCACACGCACAATGAAATGATACATTTGTAGCATGATTGTATTTTTCGTAGTCTATTGGTTCAAGTTTATTTTTTATTAAAACCATAACATTCCTCCAATTATCATAATCATTTACATTACTTATTAACAATAAGAATAGCGCGTAAAAATCAGGATTATTCGTATTTAGTCTTAATTTTTTATTACCGGTAAGCATGTTTTCATATTGGTTCTTGACAAAATATATTCTTAACTCTTCTTGCAATTCTAAAACATCATCTATTGTTTTTGATGACATTAATGATAATCCAGTTAAATCCATTCCTTCCTTGGTTTTCATGATAAACTCCTTTAATTTATCATCAAATACTATATTTGTAATATTAATAACCTGTTTTTCTTTTGTTTCAATTGTTGTCATTATAGTTATAATAATTAATGTGGATTATTATGAATCAATTTTTATTTAATTAAAATAAAAATTGATTTGATGAGTTAGTCATCTATAGTTTAACATTTATAATGGAACACGCATCAGATAAATTTGATTGGGAAAACAACCATGTTATATTTTATAAATTTGTATGTAATGACGTGAATGTAACTAGTTGTTATGTTGGACATACAACTAATTTTAAACAAAGAAAATCACAACACCAATCATGTTGTAATAATTCTACTAGTAATGACCATAATCTTAAAATATATAAAATAATAAGAGAGAATGGTGGTTGGAGTAATTGGGATATTGTGCAAATAGATAAACAAATATGTAAAAATCATGCGCATGCTAAAATAATAGAACAAGAATGGATTGAAAAACTGAAACCTGACATGAATACATATAAGGCAACTCTTAGTAATAATTATCAAGATATTGAAATTCCAGAAAACACGACAATTCCAGAAAACACAACAAGTTCAGAAAACACAACAAGTTCAGAAAACACAACAAGTTCAGAAAACACAACAAGTTCAGAAAACACAACAAGTTCAGAAAACATAGTAAATTATCATAAACTCGTTAATTTGAAGAAAACAGTAGAAAAACTCCAAGATCGTGAAGGTGAAGGTGACACAATTAAAAGATTACTTAATTTAATTGATAAAGAACTTGTTATTCATCTGGCAATTTCAAAACAAAAGGACAAAGAACGGCGCGCTAAGTATCAAAAAGAATACATGTCACAACCTATAAAATGTGAAGTTTGCAATAAAGAATTCACAAAAAAATATTTTTATAAGCATACAAAAATGTGCGTTCCTACTACAAATGAAATAAATTAACTATTCAACAATATTAATTTTTATCTTGCTCTTCCTCTTCTGAATTATAACCACTATTTCGTTTTAAAACATGATTCTTTAATAAATTAATTTGTTTTTTCATTTTAGTATTTGTAATATCTTGTTCAAGTTTTAAATTATCGATAAACATTAATATTTTCAATGTTTCAAGACTATTATCAACAATTTGTTTTTTAATGCAAACCGCATGAGCTGTATGCTTCTTCAAGTTTTGGTTAGATTTAAATTCCTTGAAGCAACTGTCGCAAGCAAAATAGTTCATTCTTTATCAAACCTATATTGGTCTTATTCAAATCAATTTTTATTTAATTCTAGTTTTAATCCAAAACGGCATAAGTTGGTTATGCGGAATTTTTAAAGAGAAACTTTTTATCTCTCTTTTTTGACCGATCCGAAAATCCAAAAATGTAAGAAATATGTAAAAGTTTCTTATAAAATCAATATAACCCAATAATTAATCTTTGAAACTATTATCATAACTCATCACAAAATCCACTTATCCAAAACGGCATAAGTTGGTTATGCGGAATTTTTAAAGAGAAACTTTTTATCTCTCTTTTTTGACCGATCCGAAAATCCAAAAATGTAAGAAATCATATTTCACTCTTATAAAAAAGAGAGAAACAAACAAGTTAAACATTCGAATATTTTTCTATACTATCTTTTAGATATTTTTTCTGATATTCGGTAGAAAAATAGGTATCCGCGAATTGATAGGCATTTTCCGCTATTTTTTTCGCGTCTTCGTCATGTGTTTTCACCCATTCTATTTGTTCTATTAAATTACTCAAATCATAATTTACAGGAATGTAATGGGTATATGGTATTATTAAATCTGAAAACCAACAAATTGCTTTTGACAGTAAGAACGGAACACATCCTGATGCAAATCCGTACATGTGATTTGACGCAATGCAATTGCCATCCACAATGAAAAAAATCTTGTATTTAAAAAATTCGGTGTAGTGAATACTTTGGTCAAAATACTCGTCAGGGATATTTTTCCCTTCTCTCCATTCTGGACAAAGTCTTACATTTGTGTTGGCGGAGTAATTGTATATTTTTTCAACAAACCGAACACGTGTTGAGAGCAATCCTCCAACTCCTGAACATACACCACGCCAACATAATTCGGAACTGCGACTTTCCCATGCAGGCAGAGTTTCTTTTGGAAGAATATGTGTTACACCATAATAAAATAAATTGTCATCTAACGGAATATACACATAATTACAATCTTGCTCCACGTCTATTTGACATAGTGTACCAAGCATAAAAACCTTGTTTTTGCTTTTTGCGTAATCCATATGTGGTTGTATTTGAGTGTCCCAATCTATGCTATGTGGTTTATTTTTACTAGTTTTATCTCTGTTTATATTTCCATCACATGAAGGAATTAAAAAAACAGTATTTTGTGGCAGACAAGATTGTATATATTGCATTATGCATTCATTTGGGATTACCTTGGACATAAATCCGGACCACAAAACATAGTTGAAAGTGTGAATTATTTTGCCATCTTCGAATAAAAGGTAATTGTCAGACATTGATATTTATTTATTTACGTATTTCTTTATTTTAAAATTTACGCGTCTTCAAATTCATACACTGCCTTCATCATTTCAATCAATTCTTTAATTGAACCTTTTAATTCCGTGATTTCGCTCTTCATGTGAACAATTTCATTTTTCAATTCCGCGATTTCGCTTTCTTCTGCCTTTGACTTTGGTTGCGAGTGCGGAAATGTTCTCTCTTTTGCTCCTCCGCGATTTGATTGATCTTGGTCTTGTGCTTGCTCTTGCCGTTGTTGTTGACGAGCTTGTTGTCGTTTTTGTATTGTTTCCGCAATACGTTCTTCAGACAATCGTGTTTTTCTCGTAATGTCTTCCATGGGAACCTCTTTGGAATGCATTTTATAAGCAATGTCTTCTAATCTAAAACTAATAGCTCCGACTGTTCTTTTGTGATTTTGTGCGATTTGATTCATATCTAGATTTCTCTCCAATTCGTCCAATAATGTGGATTCTTCTTCATCATTCCATTTTTTGCCCATATTGGAAGGAGAGACCTTGTCAAGATTTTGGAATTGAAACATTGATGTTATTTGAGAGTTGGTTAGTAGTTGAAATGATTTTGTTTGGATAAAATCATTTCAATTTTTAATAAATTTGCATAACAACCTGAAATTGTTAGTAGTTGAAATGATTGATTAATTCATTTCAACTTTAATAAATAGTAGCTTATTGTCTGTGATAATTATACACAAATATAGAATTTGTAAAGTAATGTTCTAATAATGGAGAGAGAGATAACCTGACTTGAGTTGATTATAATAAGAACCGCTAATTTTTAGAATAAATAATATTTATATAAAATATTACATGTTTGACTATAAATTTAACTTATATAAAGAACCAAAACTAGAACCAAAACTAGAACCAAAACTAGAACCAAAACTAGAACCAAAACTACAACCAAAACTATTAAAATCGAAACAATATAATTCAATAATCAATAATTCAATATTTAATAAAAATATATCATTTCAATTTAATAAAAATATAAACAGTGCTTTTATGACTTTTAATTCATCGTCGGCAACTATTATTAAATACCATGATAATTCATTTATAATAAATGTAAGAATAGTAAATTATAAGCTAAATGAGTTAGGAAAAAGCAATATTGATAATAATAATTGCGTTACAATTAATAAATGTTATATAATTGATGACATGTATAATGAAAGTAGCATAAAGTATATGTATCCTACTAACTATAATGTTAAATATGTTGGCATAGAAGACATACGTCTATTTAATTTTAAAGATAAAATATATTTTATTGGTTCATTATACAATGAGATGAATGATAAAGTAGAAATTGTTTCAAATGAATATAATTTAGAACAACAACATTATAATCCGATTATAATAAAACCGTCGTTTAAAACAGAATATAACTGGGAAAAAAATTGGGTGTTTTTTAATAATAATAACGAATTAAATGTGATATACAAATGGTATCCTATTTATATATGCAATATTGATTATGCAAAAAAACAATTAAATTTAATACGAGAAATAACAACTGTTCCTATTTTTTTTAAGAATGTAAGGGGGTCGACAAATGGTGTAGAATACAATAATAAAATATGGTTTATTGTTCATAAACAATATATTTTGAAAAACTATAAAAATGACCGCATTATAAGCTATCTGCATATTTTTGTAGTTTTTGATAAAAATATGAATTTATTTGGGTTTTCAAACCAATTTAAATTTGAAAACACCATAGTAGAATATTGCATTGGTATGGAAGTATATAATGATAATTTTATAATAATATATAGCACAAGTGATTCTTCTACAAAGTTATCACTTTTTCCAGTTGATTATATTAATAGTTTGATTGTTAACATGTAAATTATATAAATAACCTTATCATACAAACATTTTAAATATTTGGTTTTTTATAAATTTTATATGTTCCAGAATCATATAATTCTTTATAACCATAAGAAATTAATAAATTTTGTGCTTTTTGAGTTGTTTTCCAGTTTGTATCGTCAAAAACCCATATTCCATTCTTTTTTACTTTATTTTTGTATAATTCTACTTCACTGCAACTTATTTCTTCCGAATGATTAGAATCTTGATGTAAAAAATCAATGCTTTCATCCGTAAATTGTGAAACAGCCTCGGCAGATTTCATGCGTAATAATTTAACGTTTTTACAGTTATACATTTTTAATAAGTTCTCTGTATAAACAAAAAAAATATTATAATCAATTTTACTCCACCAATCATCATTTGCTTTGTCATTTATTCCTTCTAAAGAAGGGTCTTTTGACCATGAGTCTATTCCTATAACACTTCCTTTACATTTTAAACAAATTGGTAATAAACTTTTTCCTGCAAAAACTCCTAATTCAACACACAATGTAAAATCATCATTAATATAATCAGTCATTTTAATTGCTTTTTCTTTAGTACACCAACCTTCAATTTTATCATAACTACCATTATTTAATATTTCTGTCAACATATATAATATATCTTATTTTATTTCTTTATTTGTAATTTTATTTTTTTTATAGCTTATAATATATGTTGTCATTGATATATATCACTTTTAGAGAATATTGTATGTTTGAGTGGTTTATTCAATCTATCAACAATAATAATTTAGAATTAAATAAAAAAAATTCAAATTATTATTGTTGATGGATTTTTGCAAAATTGTTCAGATATTAATAAAAGACGACAATATTTTTCTGAATTAATTAATTCAAAATTTGAATTTATCCATGTGACTCCAAAACCAACAGCATTACAAGGAAAATATAAAATTACAAAAGATGATTATTTTTGTGCGGCAAACACACGCAATACTGGTGCGTGTTATGCTAAATATAATTATATTGCTTTTGTGGATGATCTTGGTTGTCCATCACAAACATGGTTAGAAAGTGTTATTTTTGCTCAAAAACACAATAATATACAGGTTGGAGCTTATACCAAATCAAGACACATAATTGTAAAAAATGGTGTTATTATTGATAAAAAAACACATGTAAGTGGTATTGATAATAGATTATCTTATTATAAAAATAATATATCTAAAGCAGAAAATTCTCATTTTTATGGCTCTTCATTTTGCATGCCATTAGATGTATATTTTAAATTAAATGGAATGAATGAATTATGCGATGGATGTGGAGGTGAAGATACTGATTTTGGCATAAGATTAAATAGAAGTAAGTATTCTTTTTTTATAATAAATTGATGTTTATTGATGAAAGTGAAGATATATTTGGTTCAGATAAAACAATACAATGTCTAAGAGTTGATCCAATAAATAAAATTAAGAATACAGATTTATCACATGCTTTATTAGATATTTCTATAAATGGATCACTTAATGTAAATCGTGCTTTTTTACTTAGTGATTATCATAATAAAATAGTTAACTTAAAAATAAATGACGAAGAAGTTTTTGTAAAACCTATAGACGAAGAACATTTTTTTACAAATAAATTAATATCAAGTGGACTTACATAATAGTGTATAGTGACATTAAGAAATATAATACAAATAATTAAATGTCTACAATATGCATATGTTTCAATATCTTAACTAATTGGAACGAAATATTAAACTACCCAAAAAAGAACAAATAAGCAGATACCAATTCCGGCATCACGTTATTAGTTGGCATCACGTTATAATTGAATTTAAGTTTAAAATTCATGGTATTATTGTATTATATTTTAAAATTGAAATTAAATTGTTCTATACTGCTTTTTGTTTTAAAACAATGCTTGTCACTGTTCCACTCTTTATATCTATTGTTAAATGCCCTTTTTCCATTAAACATATTATGTGCATCATAATGATTATTTCCAGGACATTCTTTCAGAATTTGAATTTTCATTTGTGTCTCTTTATCTTGATTTAAATAAAAAACACCGTCATTTAAATGATAATTATCTAAATGTAACACATCCGTAAATGCTTTCATAATTGACCAGTTCCAATATTCATAGGGTTCTCTTTTATTATACTTAGTAACATACCATTCTATACATTTTTTCAAAATACTGTTATTTTTATGTGATATTATAAAATTAGGGTTAAAATTATAACCTTCCATATAAGCACTACAAGTAACAAAATCAACATCAGGTTCAATAAATTGATTTATCGGAAGTAATGGCTCATTGTCTATGTCAGAATACACTCCACCATATTTATGTAATATACAAATTCTCCAAAAATCGGCTTTGATTGGTCCATCTTTTAAAAAACGAAAAATGTTTCTATGTAATGGTGAATATTCGTGCAATAAAAATGTTTCACACATTGTATTATCACATAAACGAATTTCATATTCTGGATTTATTTTTTTCCAATTATTTGAATATTTTTTCATTTTATGTAAAGTTTTATTACAAAAATAAATTACTTTTGGTATTGACATAATATATGTCAACAAAAACATTCCACATATTAATCGCCACAATCGGAAGAAAAACCCTTCAAAATATGCTGAATAGTTTATTACCTCAATTGAGCACAGGTGATTGTGTAACGGTGGTTTATGATGGGATTGACACGAATCATATGCCCACATTCAACTTCTCTCAAGCAATGTGCAAAGTGAACCAATTGTGTGAACATGTCAGCTTAGGTTATTGGGGACACGGTATTAGAAATAAATACGCGAATTTATTAGAACCACGAGATTTTGTTTTACATGCCGATGATGACAATATTTATTTGCCTGGTGCATTTAAATACATGAGAGAAAATTGTACGGATTTTACAAAACTATATATATTGGAAACATCAAACTCTTTCAATGAAAAATCATTTTCAAACAATAAAATACTTCAAGTAGGTAATGTCGATACAGCAAATGGAGTAATACCATATGAGTATAATAAACAATCATATTGGGGGTTAAAAATCGGTGGTGATGGCGAGTTTTATGTTGGACTTCAATCAAAACATCCAACTAATATTATTTTTTTACACAAACTTATTTATTTGTTTAGACCACATGAAACGCACATAATGAAAAAGAAACAGCGTAACTCCAAATCACCTATAATAAAGATGAGTCCAAATTTACAAAGAAGACATCGACCACAAATATTATTACGCATATATTAATATAAAATGGAACCATCAATATACTGAGTTCGCTCCTCACAACCTCTCTTACCGTGTTTGTTTAAAAAGATGTAATGATTAAAATAAATACACTTATGATTTAGAGTAACCATTTGTTTTCCATCAGTTATCATATGCACTGAAAATGTATTCACATTTTTCGGTATAACAAAATTCTTTTCGCGTCCTTCTAATAAAATATTATCACATGTTGTTATTTTCAAAAAATCAGTTCCATCTGTAGACAAGTTGTCTGGATTATAAAAGTTTTTATTCAATAATCTAAAACTGCCAATATTATCAATATTCATTTTATTTTCTAGTATGACATTTTGTAAAAAACTATGTATATCACTGAAACCACTTTCTCTCTGTATGTTAACATATTCATCGACATCAAACAATCCAATGAATTTACTCGTTTTAAATGCATAAATAGAATGATTTTGTTGAGTTGTTTGACCACTAATTCCACTCACTGGCAATCTATATGGATAATTCCATTTAATCAATACCACTTGGTTATTTGTGATATATTTTTTCAATACTTCCGGCAAAGTATTTTCATTACTATTATCATAAATAATAAATCGAGTAACTCCTATTTTCAAATGAAAATCAATCCATGGTTTAATATAGTTGTCTTCATTTTTCACAATTGTTGAAAATATGATTTCATCTTTAAATTGTGGATATTTTTTGACATGAACCATGACAAGTTGGTCTTTAAAAAGGAGCCTCGCTGTTTCTGCAAATGTAACATTTATAGTGTAAATAAATGTATGATTATGAGGACACGTGTGCAAATAAAAAGGCACACATTTGTTGTCAGGGCAAACATAATAAATAGTTTCCTCTTTTGTTTCAGATGGCATAATTATTATTAATTGATTTACATCATTGTAAAAAACATCATATATAAAATTAAAAAGAAGAGACATTATTTTGTATATTATTTTGTATATTATTTTGTATTATAAACTAAAAATGTTAAAGCGACAAATTAAATCTTTGATTTTTTACTCCCAACAATGAATTACCGGTTTTATTTCTATCATAACTAACATATTCGCCAATATTTATCCAATTACATAACCCATATTTTTTAACCAGCAAACTGAAAATAGACTGGTCGTGTCGATGCTCTCTAAATGACGGAATGTTTTTTTTTATTGAGGGGCTGTCATCTATAAAATGATAATTGTTTGAAATCGCCAATTCATACCAATCCTTTACTAATTTCCGAGTTTCATCACAAACCAACATAATAATTGCACCGGCTTCTTTTTGTGGAGTAGTTAATATTTGCGGCGAGTTTATTGCCTTTAATCTAAATAATAAATCCATTTTATTCCAGTTTGCTTCGACATGGGTATATGAAGTAATTATTTTGTGTTGTTTGACCAAATGGAATAATTCTATTATTTTATTTTTTTTGTGAACATCCAATTCACATCCACAATCCAAATACAATAATATATCGCCATTTGTCATGTCATTTATATTTTTATTAATTAAATATGGTTTCCATAACCAATATCCACAACCTCTTTTATTATGTAATATGAATTCAGCGTTTTTCTCGTAAAATTCAGCGTCTTTTTGTAAATCTATGAAAGTATATAATTGCAGTTTGTTAAACAACTGTAATGATAAGGCTTGATTACATAAGCGTTTTCCAGCTTCTATATAATTTGAATGACTTCCAAATGTAATGAAACGAAGCTGCGACATTACATACGTTTTTTATAATAATTTGAACTGTTTTACGATTTGTTTTATTTGTATTATTTTATATGGGATATTATTCAAGATAGAACACCATTTGCTAAATCCAGTTCCATGACCATAGGTTGAAATAGAGAATATTTGTTTTGAATGAGACATTAAATAGAAATCCATCATTGTATTTTTAACATTTGCATCTGTCATTTTTCCTATGCCCAAATGTGTAATTGGTTTGATTTGAACAACGCAATTGACGTATTTTCTGAATAATAATTTCAATTGATTGTTGTCACTGAGAATTAAATATTTAGTTGTATTGTCTTGTAAAATTGGGGTCAACAAAGAAAACATTAGGTCAATCCAATTTTTCGATTGCTCTCCACCACCAGATTTTAATAAAAATTCGTCTCCACTGCGAATATGAATGACTGAGAATTGTTTTGAAGACAAATGTAATGTAGACATTTCTTGTTCAATGTCTGTTTTCATCGCCGTGTTTGGTTGAAGCCTCTGTTTGATAAATTCTATTTCTCCTTGGTTGATGTTAAATAGCGGAAAAGAATTTGTGCAAAGACAATAGTTTTTACTAGTTGTATTTTTTAAAGCATCAAATAGCATGTGTGGTAAATTTTCATGTTTATATATTTCATCGTATTGAATACATGGATTTTTTACATGTCCTTCGATAAAGTTTGATATTGGATGATTTGACACATCCACCTCAAATTGAATGCCAATTTTATTACAAATTTGAAGTAGATAAAAGCAGCCTCTTATGAAATCTCCAAATCCGTAAATGTTGCCGTTTTTATATTTTAGTTGATATACATGTGTTACTTTTTGCACTTGTTGTATTTTTTCTTTCAGAATGGAGTGCGTGTTTGAGCGATGCATCGGTCTCGGTCTCGGTCTCGACAATTCATGTGTTTGTTTAGAAAGGGTAAATGTCATTTGGATTGATGCCATTGATGCCATTATTTATACTATTTGATTATATTTTCTTAGATTTTATAAAATATTCGGTGATTTTTCTCAAATAATCGACATCAAATTTTCGGCGTAGTTTGTTGCAATTATTTGGATAACATAAATGATTTCTGTTCAATATCAAATTATGCGGTTTAAATGAAAAGAGCGAGGTTCCTATATTTATCCTTTTTACATTTTTAACTTGAGAAACATAATGGCCAATTGATACATCGTCAATAATATTGTAATGAATTTTCTCTCTATTTGTAATAATATTTTCTACAAGTGCATAACTCATCATAATACATGTTCCAGAACAATATCCTCTTCCCCAATATCGTTTATCAACTATTCCACAAACAGGATCCAACCATTGCAATCGTAGGAGAGGACCAATATAAAACTTTTCTTTTTTGGTTTCATCTGCGAAATTTTTCAAATAAGAAAAGGTGTTTTCAAAATGGATAAAAGTAGATATATTTGTTCTAAATATAAAATCATACTCCAATTTCAATTTATTATGAATAACATCTAATGCTTTTATAGTCTTGTCCAATATTCCAGGAACAAATGTCTCTCTTCCATTAATGTATAACATGTAATTTTTATCATCTACAAAATACTCTTTATTTCCCAAATCTTTAAACATGACAAAATAATATTTGGGGATGGGGATGGGGATGGGGTTGTGGGTCTCTGTTTTATCGGTGTTGAATTTGTGTTTCAAAAAATTCAAATAATTCACATGCGACCTATACATTTGTATATAATGTGGCGTTTCATTGTAGATTGCTAAAAATAAGACTTTGACTTTAGGATTTTCTTCTTCCATTTTATATTATTATGCAAGTTAATTATTCGACGAGAAAAATCACATCCTCCTTGTGTTTATCAACACACTTGTCATTAGATGAAACACGCAATGCACCTACTATTACATGGTCTTCTGATATTTATAAGGAAGGAGAGAAATATACACTTATTATGTATGACCCAAATTCGGTCACTACAAGTGGGACATATATTCATTGGGTACTAATAAATATTTCAGGTAATAGTGCCAGTACCAACACCAAAAATAATATAATTTTACCATATTTTCGTCCAAAACCTCCAGATTACAAGGAGCATTGTTATACATTTGAATTGTATTCACAGGGTAAAAAAATGTTGCCTTTGCCTTTGAAAAATATCAATCGTGACATGTCGGTTTCTAGATTAAAGACAACAATCGGATTGGGTTCGCAAGTGGCATTGACAACAGTGAGATTTCAAGGCAACCCAAATGCACGCAAGCTAACTTCACAAAAAGGCGGCACTAGGCGAAGATGTGGACGTGGACGTGGACGTGGACGTGGACGAAGCACTAGGACAATTAAAAAAATAAAATTGTAAATAATGAATATGGAAGAAAAAGTCGAGAAAAATAATAACTTTTATGTTTATTTATTAGAAGCGTCTAATGGGTCTACCTATGTCGGTGCAACAGTTGATCTAGATCATCGTTTACGACAACATAATTGCGAAATAAAAGGCGGAGCTGTAGCGACAAGCGTAAAAGTAAAACGCGGTGAAACATGGAGACGTGTTTGTCATGTCGCAGGATTTCCATCATGGCAAGCAGCATTACAATTTGAATGGCGTTGGAAACAATTGTCTCGCAAAATAATTGGTTCAGTAAAAAATCCTTTAGAAAGAAGACGCGTTGCGTTGGAAAATTTACTGGCGTTAGACCGTCCTACTAGCAAAGCAGTGGCATATAGTGAATGGATGTCGCCACCACAAGTGAATTATTCATAGTGTTGTTAGTGTTTTTCTTTTTGTTCGCCGGTTTAAATTAATATAAACATAAATATATGAATAATATTACTAGAATGATTGCCATTGTTTCTTCCCTTTTTGGAGAGAAATTATCACAACATTATGATGGATTAATTGCCTTCAAATCATTCCAAGAAAAATTCAATAAATCATATGACAGTGTTATTGAATTTGAAACACGTTTTTCCATTTTTAGAGAAAATTTGAAAACTATTCTCTCGAAAAATAAATCACAAACATATACATTGAATATTAATGAATTTAGCGATTTAACTCCTGAAGAATTCAAAAATAAATATATTGGCAATGGATTACGCGGAGGAACAAATATGTTTGGTAAAGGTGGATTGAAATGTGAGACTTTTAATTATTCTTATGGATTTATTCCTTATGGTTCTAGCGGTACCGGTCGTGGGTTGTATTTCAAAGATTTGCCTGACACCGTTGATTGGGTAAAATCTGGTGCTGTGACTCCTGTGAAAAATCAAGGTCAATGCGGCAGTTGTTGGGCTTTTTCAACGACTGGTGCGTTGGAAGGTGCGTGGGCAAAAAAGACTGGTAAATTGGTAAGTTTATCAGAACAACAATTAGTCGATTGTGCAGGTCTACGTTATGGCAATCACGGATGTAATGGTGGATTAATGGATAATGCTTTTACCTATGTTGCCGAACACGGTCTTTCTTCTGAAGAAGCCTATCCTTATGTTTCTGGTGCAAAACCTCTTGAAAAACATGCTTGTTCACCAAATGGCACTGTTCTTGCACCTGAAACAGTGGTTGGATGTTATGATGTTGAACCGAATAACCAAATGGCTTTAAAACAAGCAGTTGCGTTGTATGGTCCTGTTTCTGTTGCTATTGAAGCAGATACGAAAATATTTCAATTTTACACTGGGGGTGTTATCACAGATGCGTTGTGTGGACAAGATTTAGACCACGGCGTATTAGTTGTCGGATATGGCGAAGAAAATGGATTGAAATATTGGTTAGTCAAAAATTCATGGGGTTCTTCTTGGGGTCTCGATGGATATATTAAATTAGGACGCAGCGATTTGGCAGATGATGCAGGAATATGTGGTATTTCAAAACAACCGTCATTTCCTCTTGTGTAGGGTTTGGATGTTATGTGTGTTATTTACGAAGAAAAAAGATTGTTATTAAATTATTCAAGGGTTTAAAATTCGATTACTTATAAAATCAAATCAAATATCTAACTAGACGTCCAAATGGCGATTCCGATGTCATCAATACTACTCTTATCAAATGCTGTTTCTTCAAACAAGTTCGGAAATTTTGGACTGCCATAGTAATATTTCCATTGTTGTCTCCATCGCTTTTCCGCTTTATCAGCAAGTTCTTCGGTGCTCAATCGCAGTAAATCTTGCTTGTCTTTTTCTCGTCCTGCTTCTTCTTCCGCGGAGGTTCCTGTACTTTCCACCAGACACATATCAAAGAAACCATCTGTTCCGACAATGACGCGAATTTTATCCATGTGAGAATTGTATTCTACTGTCTTGAATTCCGGTGCGAAGCCAGTGATGTTGTAATGTCCAATGCTTTGTGTCATTGCCAAGGTTACACTCTCGGTCGTGTTATTCTTTTGTAAAAAGGTCACATATGACAATTGTTTTTGTTTCATACTAGTTTCACTCGTAATTGCAGGAAACATTTCGTATCGGACATTAATCATGTTTACAGTTGTAGATGATGCCAAACGTTGGCGTTCTGCTTCATTTGAATAGAGATGAGGCACGTTTGTGTATTCCATTTCTTCGTTTTTATAAATAAAAACTCGCGAATCACCAATGCTTATACATTCTATTTTATCCTCGAAAATCTTGACCATGCACAGTGTGCTTCCAGAGTTAATTGTATAATGACACGTTGACAGCTTTGATTGCAGGTAATAATAAGAGTTAGGATGATCCATAATGTCCTTCCAGTCCAACGCTTTTAAAATGTTAACAAAAGTATTGTTGCCATGTCCATCACAACAAACAATCCAAAAATATTCCTCACCTTTTTTACCTGTTACAACGACATCCTGATTTTTTGATAAGCCTTTCACACACGATTCAATTGTTCCTTGCAATGGTTTTTGCAGTGGTGGCAGCATAGGTGGTATCACCGCCATCAAAGGAAGAATTGGAATGTCGGTAATGAGCTTGCATTCATCAGTATCGTATTCGTCTTTTATTATTGCGTTTATAATTTCTTTTGAAAAATCAGACATTTGCGAATGAGTTGAGTTGAGTTATAGATGCATGTTCTAACTTTTGAAAAAGCATTTCAATTTTTCTTTTTAATGTTCTCGATTTTGTTGTGGTTTTTGTCGTTGTCTCCAAAATATAAATAATACAAGTTGTAATTATTTATATTTATTTTTTACAGATGAGCGTATACACCTAGTCGATTGTAAATTTGATTACACGGATGTTGTGCCGTGCACACTGTTGCCAACCGATTTTTCGCTCGCAACACTGACCGAGAGGTTGCTCCAATTCCATTATTTCCGGCATTGTATTTGTTATATAAATATGTTTTTTGATTGCAACTTATGAGAGAAGCCGGTGTTCTTGAACCTCCAGCTCCATAACTTTTCTTGTATAAGAAACCAGACGGTCCATACCACAATTGTCCATATGTCATTTTATATATTGTCAATATTATTATTTATTTGCATGGTCTAGTTTCGATAATATATCTCGCATTTTATTAATTTCATCTGTTTGAGTTTGAAGAATGCTTTTACTCAAAGCCGCAACATCATAATTCTCCGTTTTTTCCACAATTCTCTCACTTGTCAACAATGCCATGGAATGATGTTCGATCATTTCTTCTAAATATTGTTTGTCATTTATTCCAATTTGATACCGATATAAATAGACACATATTGCTGACATAATTAATAAGCCAACATAATATTTAACACTCATCACATTATAACGCATGTCATACATGATTACTTCTACTAGTCCCATTAATAACCCCATAAAGAGAGAAATATAAGCATTACCCAATGTAAATGTTATATCTGTTATACTATTTACCATAAAAGGAGGCATAATAAAATATTGAATTATAAAAATGATAATTATCATCATTGCTAGTCTTTTCATTATATATACTTGTTAGGTTTATTTTTTTTTGATTTTTTTGGTTGCCCTTTTATTTTTCTTGTTCTTGATTTGGATTGTGGATTTCTCTCTTTGATGAAACGCGTAATTTCAGATTTATTCGCAAGAATTTCATCTACTATGTGTTGAAAAAATGAGCGGAATTGTTTTTGCATTTTTTTTAATTCGTCAATACATATCCAACGAATTTCGGCTTTTTCAAATATTTTAGTTGATTTAATGATTTCAGGAGACAAGTGTTTTTGCAAAAATCGTTGATTATTATTGTAATAATATGGCAACATTGGATCATATGTCAATGGAAAAATATGGGTTCTATATGTTCCGTATTTTTCCGATTTATCTGTATAATCAATGGTATATGTGCCTCCTTTGGTATATGTGCCTCCTTTTGTCTTCAACATGGCAGCAATGTCATTAGATGAACCCAAAAATCCTGTTAATTCTTCTGAACCTTCGCGACATGCTGTTTGAAAAAATGTTTCTTTATTATCTGTTCCACCACCGAAATCTGACCATCCAGATGCTGAATCTTCGTATTTATTTTCTTTCCCAAATAAAAAATAGATTTTTCCATCACTGCATATTGTAATCGGCAAAATTCCGGCACCCATTTATATAATTAAAATATTATTAATTTATATGTTTGAGTTCTTACGCGGAAACAGCAAATCTAACCGATTGAACAAATTGAACAAATTGAACAAATTGAATAAATTGAATAGGACAAAATCATATACTCCAACTATAAATAATCAATTAGTATCATTCAAATCCTTTTCGAATGCGTCTAGAAAAAATACAAAACTAGGATCACGACAACTAGGATCACCCAAACGAGAGAAAATCATACAATGTACATTGGAACCAATTTTGAAAATAATGATTAATGGGAAATGTCACCCTTATAATTCCGCAATCGTAAAAAAATACTTGTTGAAACGATTGTCTACAAATAAACATGTAAATCCTGATTTAATTATTACGCCAAAACAAGCATCCGCAAATTGCTGGTTTAATACAATGTTTGTTTCTCTCTTTATCAGCGACAAGGGACGCAAATTCTTTCACTTTTTAAGACAATTAATGATTGAAGGCAAACAAGCAAATGGACAAGTTATACCCACAAAATTATGGAATGGATTTGCTCTCTTGAATTTTGCGATTGAAGCGTCTTTGAGTGGAACCGAATATGCGTATAAATTAAATACAAATATTATTATTTCACAGATTTATAAGAGCATTCCATACAATTATAAAAATAAGTTGACATATTTGACCAACGTGGGCAATGCCGGAAATCCATTGAGATATTATGTGAGTTTAATGTATTATTTGGAAAATCGAGCATTACAATTGTTGTTTTGTGAGACATTTGATACCTCTGTGATAAGAGAGAAAATGTCGAACCTAACACATATTCCACATATTATTGTAGTTGAATTGTTTAAAGGAATGCAAGAGACACGACCATTGAATTTCTCTGTTTACGACACAAATCAAGAAGAAATTAATTACTCATTAGACAGCAGCGTTGTTCGTGATATTTCAAATCAACATTTTTGTGCAATGATTACATGTGAAGGACAGGAAATGGGATACGACGGCATTAGCCATTCGCGAATGGTTCCTATGGAATGGAAACCGTGGTTAAATACCGATACAATTTGGAAATTTAAAGGGAATACTATGAAATGGTCATTTTTACAGAGTTATCAAATGTTGGTGTATTATCGTGTTTGATAATTCGCGGCATCTCTTTCTTCCAACATGAGAACTCTGGCTTTTAATTCTTGTATCTCTTTTTTCAAGTCCTGCGTTTCTTTTGTCAAGAGAGCGATGAATCCTGTGTAATTGATTGATTGATTTGTTGGTCCGTCTTTCTCTCCTGATACTAAAAAAGGGAAATGTTCTTGGACTTCGTGTGCGATAAATCCCATGTCTTTTTTTTTTATTACTGTGTTTTGATACATGACTGGATTTAAATTGTCTACAGTTATTTGTGATGAAATTTTTTGAACATCTTGTTTGATGCGATAATCAGATACTACGTTAAATGATGCGGCGTCAATCCTCCCATTTGCAACTAAACTTGCACCAGTGGTTGGACCAGTAAGTCCAGGACAATAAACCGTTTCTGACGATGTTCCCAGAACGATTTGGTTTGCTTGACTTGTTGCCGCATTATATCCTATTGCGGTTGATTGAGTGCCTCCAATACTGCAACTATAACCAAGACAAGAAGCACCATCATAATTAGTTGAAGATGGATAACAATTTCCTCCTATTATTGTATTATAATTAAGTGTAGTATTTACAGATTGACATGAACCAGCACCTAAGAAAGTATTATAAACTCCTGTCGATGCTAATGCTAATTGATATGCGTTTCTACCAACAATCGTATTATTACTACCTAATCCTTCTGTCCCATTTCCTCTTCCAATATAAATGTTATTGTAACTAATATCATTTGCTCCAATTCCTACTGATATTCCATTTACCATAATATTCTTAGTGGTATATAATGAAACATTTGTTCCAAGACAATAAACCGTTTCTGACGATGTTCCCAGAACGATTTGGTTTGCTTGACTTGCTTCAGCATTATAACCGATTGCTGTTGAATTACCAGCACCACATTTTGCGTTATAACCAATAGAAGTTGAGTAATTCACAATAGCACTAATAGATGCTCCTGACCCAAGCATAGTATTACCAGTTGTTCCTCCACCACCACTACTTAAAACACCGTCATATAAAGCATTATACCCAATAGCAACATTATCATTCCCAGTAGTTATATATGGTCCTGCTACTGCACCTAGACAAGTATTATTACTTCCACTCGTTACACCACCAATATTATTACCTATTTGAATATTTCTTACTCCAGTAGAAGGTAGTGAAGCATTATTACTAATTACGAGATTTTGTTCTGTAGTTGAACCATTTGCTTTTATTACCGTTCCACTTGAACCATTTAATTTAACATCACCACTACAAACCAAACTTACTGTCCCAGGGCAATAAACCGTTTCCGATGACCTCCCTAAAACTATTTGGTTTGCTCCCCCTGTCACAGCACCTGTTCCAATAGCGGTTGAATTCGCACCTCCAATTTGACAATCATATCCAAGACAAGAAGCACCATTATACGCTGCTGCTGTATTTGTATAAGAACCTTGACCTACAATCGTAGCAGTAGTTATTGTTGCGGTAATATCTTTACCTGCGTTTGAACCAATAAAAGTATTACCCTGAGAAGAGGTATTTATAGCAGAAGTAAAAGCATTATGTCCTACAACCGTATTTGTTAGTCCATTACCATTACTACCGCTTGTTTGACCTATAAAAATATTACCATTACCCTCACCAGCAGAACCAGTTCCAAATACCATTCCATTCACCAAGATATTAGTTGCTGCTTTTAATGAAATACTTGACGCTGTTCCAGGACATTCCACCGTCTCACTCGTTCGCCCCAGAATGATTTGGTTCGATGCTGTTGCTGATGCTCCATATCCGATTGCCGTTGAATCATTTGCCGTAGCTGAAGTAGTAGCACCTAACAAAGTTATTCTCTCAACTGTCCCAAAACCAGAATTAGCACAACCATATCCTAAAACTGTCACATCGTTATAACTTGTATTAGTATTTGCCATAGTTAAAGCACCAATAACAGTATTACGAACCGACGAACCATCGCTAGAATTAGCGTATGAACCACTACCATAAATAGTATTATTTGCTCCATTTCCAGTTCCATCGGTTAAACCGCAAAACAACGCATTTGTAGCAGCAGCACCTACACCAAAAACAGTCCCATTTATAGAAATATTTCTTGCTGTTTTTAATGAAATACTTGACGCTGTCCCAGGGCATTCTACCGTTTCCGTTACTCGTCCCAGCATAATTTGGTTCGCAGCAGAACAAACCGCACCTGGAACGGCAATAGAAGCACCGCCTCCTATCGCTGTTGAATTTGAAAATCCATTAATAGAAGAAAATGCTCCTAATGCTGTTGAATTATTAACAGTAACAAG
>Ga0105090_10000307_pt1 | contig 23054 bp, 23 predicted proteins | sample PPLLak3March2015_FD_79110 | JGI IMG/M metagenome (GOLD analysis project Ga0105090, IMG submission 79110) | Freshwater sediment microbial communities from Prairie Pothole Lake near Jamestown, North Dakota, USA - PPLs Lake P7 Core (1) Depth... | ecosystem: Environmental > Aquatic > Freshwater >...
CCGGCGAGGGCGGGGACTTGGAGACCCAGGGCAAGACCGAGGGCGAGCGGGAGTTGTTTGCGGATTGGCATGTTGGTGTTGCTTGGTTTTGTAGCGGGAACGCCAGACTGGTAAATGACGGAATTGTCACCGACGAACTGGATTTGCGTGACGGAATTGTCACAGAGCGTGTGGAGGCCGGCATGGCGGCATCCGCAAGCCGCCCTAAATCAGCAGTTTTGTGGCGGATCGGTCTGCGTCAATGATCATGTGACAAACCCGACACACCGTAATCTCGATGTCTTGAATCGAAAATTGCGCTCGATTTGATTTTTCGCTTTTTGCTACCGCCCGGCATAGGGTGGCTGTTGTTTTCAAGCTCACGCCCAAGCTTCAAATCACCTTGCCAAGCACGGGTGCCGGCAGCTATCAAACGCCGCTCGCGCGCGGCGCCCGTAGCTCAGTTGGATAGAGCATCCGCCTTCTAAGCGGAATGTCGCTGGTTCGAATCCAGCCGGGCGCGCCATGCGCATCCAGAAAACAGCCCGGAGGGAGAGAAACCGGCATCCGCTCCGTATCCGTCGTCCGATGACCCAACGCGCGATCCCAAACCAACCTGCGAAACGGCAGATCCTGCTGACCGTTGGCGGTGTTTTCCTGATCGCCGCGCTGGGCTTGTTGCCGTTTCTCGTCGGCCCGCCGCCTGTGGAAGGGCTGCCGGAGATCGTGAAATTCATCGGTCGTTTTCATCCGGTGGTGCTGCACCTGCCGATCGGGATTCTGGTGTGGGTGCTGGTGCAGGAGGGGCTGAACCTGCTGCCGGGCAAACGGGAGCGCGCATCCTCGCGCACCGCGGCGGGTTTCGCCGCAGCAAGCGCGGTGACCGCCTCGTTGCTCGGCTTGCTGCTGTATTACAGCATGCCGGAATACGACAAGGACCTCGCGGAGCGCCATCTCTACGGCGGCATCCTCTTCTCCTGCCTGGCGGTGGCGGCCTATCTGGTGAAAATCCGGGTGGATGCCAGCGGTGGCCGCGGTGCCGTGGTTTACCGGATTTTCCTGTTAGCCAGCGCTGGCACCATGGGTGCCGCGAGCCATGACGGCGCCTCGCTCACCCATGGCAGAGGCTATCTCACCGAGCACGCGCCGCAGCCCCTGCGCAATTGGCTCGGCCTGCCGGAGCGACATTTTTCCGGTTCCGGAGATGAGGCCAGCCTGGTGGTTTACACCGACCTCATCGTGCCGATTCTCGAACAGAAATGCTACTCATGCCACAATGCCGAAAAGCAAAAGGGCAGATACCGGATGGATGAATACGAATTGTTGCTCGCAGGCGGCAAGGAAGGCGACGGCATCATCCCCGGCGATGCCGCCGGCAGCAACGTGATCGTGCGCATCGAACTGCCGGAGGACGACGACGAGCACATGCCGCCGGAGGGCAAAAAGGATCTCGCCGCGCACGAGTTGACGCTGCTCAAGTGGTGGATCGACCAAGGAGCATCCAAGGATGCCAAAGCGGCCGATCTAACAGAAACCGCCGAGGTGAAACAAGCGCTCGAGAGGCTCCGGCAAGTTGACGCCGGCCACGGTACGAGCCCGTCCCGTCCCTGACCGCTTGGTCCGGCGGAGGCTACAAGGCCGCGCTGGCGGGAGCCTGGATGAGCAGGCAGTCTTCAAGGAACGGCTGGATTTCGTGCAGCAGTGCGGATCCCTCTTGTTGGAATTGATCGCGGAAATGGTCCTCGATGCGGCGCAGTGCGAATTCCAGATCCGCCAGCACGATTTCGCCGGGGCGGCCGCGGACGATGGCCACCAGCACCACATGCCGCCCGCGCCGCGCGATGGCACGGTGGCCGGCGGAAATTTCAAACGCGGGATGAAACTGCCCCGATGGATCCCGCACCTGCATGGCGAGGCGCTGGGCGGTGGGAGCCACCCGCCGGGCGGAGGCGTGCCGCGCCGGATCGCAACTGGCGAAGGACACCAGCGCGAGCGTGGCGGCATCCAGCAGGAAAACCTCCTCCACCTGGAAGCGGCGGGTTTGTTCGAAGAAGATATCCTCGTAAGTGCGGCTGGTGAACAAGGCGCGCACGTGCCAGAAGAAACGGTCCACCACCCCGGGTGGCTGGAACGGGCGGCTGGCTGGCGCATATTCGGCGAGTGCTCGGCGGATGGTGGCGCGCAGCATCGGCTCCAGATAGGTGTCGATGCCGTTTTCCTTGGCGTAAACCGCCCTGCGCACCGCTTGCTCGACGATAGGACCGAAGGCCTCGCGCAAGTCGTCATCGGTGAAATCCGGTTGCGGCCCGGATTGTTCCACCGCCGGGGCAGGAGCTGCCGGAAACTCGGTATCAAGAGAGGGCGGGGTTTTGAACAAGGGCATCGGCCCGCGAAACCCAGCTTCGGAAACAGGGCCGCGGGACGCAGCCGTCCCGGCCAGCGGCAGCGCGGACATGGGCCGCGGCCAGGATGAGGGGAAACTGGTGAACGCCGGCTCTGGCACGGAATGCGGATTTGGAAACGGCAGCATGTTTCGCAAACCGGAGGATCCCGGGCCCTCGGTGAGCCCCGGTTGCGGCACTGGAAAGGGACTGAACGTGGCGGCGGTCATTGGGGTGCGGAATAATCTGGGCCGGGAGCGGACGGGGAGGCGCTTTCCGCCAGCGCGCGGGCGGCGGCGGCGATGCGGGCAAACCTTTCTTCAATCCATTCGCGGTCGCTGGCGCGGCTTTGCAAACGGGTGATCTGGGCCTCCGTGCTTTCCCAAAGCGCGGCCACCTCGCCGCGCAATTCGTCGGCCAGGCGGTGGTCGCGCTCGTTGAGGTGGCTTTGCAGCGCGCCCTGCCAACTGGTGAGCCAGGTGCCGAGCCGCCCTTCAAGCTCGCGCACGGCCGACTGCTCACGGGCCTCGGCGGATTTCATGGCGGCCACTTGCTGGATTTGCGCGGCGAGGCGCTGGATCTCGGCGTGCTGCTGGTTGGTGCGCGTCTCCACCTCATGGCGGGTGGTGTCGGCCAGGCGTTGAAGCGAGTGCTGGAGCGCTTCCAGACGCGCCTCACTGGTGCAGAGGCGTTCTTCCCACGGGACCGGCGCTTGGTAGCCACGCGGTTCTGCGGACTCGAGGCTGGCAATACGCTGCTCGAGACGCTCGAACTGCCGGCCTACGATGATTTCCCGGATGCGCTCGACCGTTTGCGATGGATTGATGGGTGATGGACTGGGGGACATGGCGGTTCTCCGTGGGGGGAGTTCTTGATGGGGGAGATCAGGAACACGGCTGAATGAACGGCTTGAGGAAATCTGGCCAAAGTCCCGCGCGATGTAAACAAGAACGGCGGCATTTCGTTTCCAGAGACCTTCCGGGTATCCTTATCAAAATTTGAGCCACTCACGGTGAACAACTTGTGAAAAATCGGATTCCATGAAAGACAGGGGGGCGGAAATGAGGTAAGGAAGTCCTGATGTCTGAGGACGACGAGGAAAAAGCGGACGGACGCGACGAGGTGCTGGCGCAGGCTTACGCGAAGACCCGCAAGAGCCTGATCGCGCGTCTGGACAACTGGGAGGACCAGCGGACCTGGGACGAGTTCTATCAGACCTACTGGCGCTTGATTTACTCGGTGGCCGTCAAGGCCGGGCTGCGCAACGATGAGGCCTTCGACTGTGTCCAAGAGACCATCCTCTCGATCGCCAAGCAGAGCAAAAAGAACCTCTACGATCCCAAGCAGGGATCCTTCAAGACCTGGCTGATGAACATGACGCGCTGGCGCATCAACGATCAGTTCCGCAAGCGCAAGAAGGACACCGCGATGGCCGGCGGCGAGTGGGACGACGACCGGAAAACCTCCGCCATCGACCGCGTGGAGGACCCCGCCGGGGAAGTGCTGCCGCGGCTGTGGGAGGCCGAGTGGAAGAAAAACCTGGCCGACGCCGCACTGGCCCGGGTGAAGAGCCAGGTCTCGCCCAAGCAATACCAGATTTTCGACTGCTATGTGATCAAGCAATGGGACGCCCGCAAGGTGCAGGAAAAACTCAACGTCAGCATGGCGCAGATCTATCTGGCGAAGCACCGGGTGGGAAGCGTGCTGAAGCGCGAGCTGGCCAAACTCGAGGACGAAAGCGATGCCGGTTAGAGTCCGCCCCCACCCCACGATTCCGGATCACGAGGTTCTGCGCAAGATCGGCGGCGGAGCCTACGGCGAGGTGTGGCTGGCGCGCGGCGTGACCGGTGCCTTGCGGGCGGTGAAAGTGGTGTGGCGCGAGGATTTCGAGGACGAGCGCGGTTTCGAGCGCGAGTTTGAGGGCATCCTGAAATTCGAGCCGATTTCCCGCGACCACCCGGCGCTGGTCAACATCCTGCATGTCGGCCACAGCGCGGATGGCGTTTCGTTTTATTATTATGTGATGGAGCTCGGTGATGACGTCGCCAGCGGCCAGGACATCAACCCGATCGAATACCAGCCACGGACCTTGCGCGGCGACCACCCGCAGGCGGCGGCAGTGAAATGGGACACCGCAGAATGCATCGATGTGGGGCTGCGGCTGGCCGAGGCGCTGGGACACCTGCATGACCGCGGGCTGGCGCATCGCGATGTGAAGCCGTCCAACATCATCTTCGTCCATGGCCGGGCCAAGCTCGCGGACATCGGGCTGGTGGCCGCCCGCGGCCAGCGGACCTTTGTGGGCACCGAGGGCTTCGTGCCGCCGGAAGGACCGGGCTCGGCGCAGGCGGACATCTACAGCCTCGGCAAGGTGCTCTACGAAATGGCCACGGGAAAAGACCGGATGAACTTTCCCGAGCTGCCGGATGACATGCCGACCGGCAGCGACCGCAAGCGCTGGCTGGAGCTCAACCGCGTGATCTGCGATGTCTGCGAGCCTCGGATTTCCAAACGTAAAATCACCACCGCCGCGGAGCTCGCGGAGGCGTTGCGGCGCATTCGGGGCGGCAAGGCGGGCCACCGCAGCATGGCCGCCGTGTGGCTCGCCACGCTGCTGCTCACCACGTTCTCCGGCTGGGCCGGATGGGAACTTTCCAAAGACTCCGGCTGGCTGACCAACTGGCTGAAAACACGCAGCTCCCCTGCCCCGGCGGTGGGTCTGCTGCGCATCTTCAGCACGCCCGAGGGCGCTGACGTGCTCGACGCCAACGGCGTGATGATCGGCACCACGCCCACGCCGACGATGACCGCCCAAGTGGGCGAGGAGGTCGTTTTCACCCTGCGCAAAACCGGCTACCGCCCGCAGGAAATCCACGGCAAGGTGGCGCTCAGCGCCGTGAATGAACCGATGGTGCTTTCCGGCCAGTTGCAGGTCTTCGCCCCGCCACAGACCGGGGAAACCTGGACCGACCAGCTCGGCGCCCGCTACCAACCGGTGGACAACCACCACATCCGGTCCGGATTCGTCACCCGCGAGGAATGGGCGCGCTTTGAAGAAACGGAGTCCGGCAAGGCAGCGGAAGCGGTGGAAATCCTCGCCTTCTCGCAGGACGGACAACCGGTGGAGGTGGTGCTCGCCACGGCCGGAGCGGCGCATGCCTTCTGCCGCTGGTTGCGCGCGGGCGGCATCAAGGATGGTTATCTAACAAATGATCACGAGTTGCGCCCGCTGCGGGAGACGGGTTTCGAAAATCCCGGGCTCAGCGAGCGCGCCCGGCGCGATGACCTGCTGCCGTTCCGCGTGATGGTGCGCAAGTTCGTCCACAGCCGCCTCCAGCTCACCAGCCAGCCACCGGGAGCCGAAGTCTATCTGAACGGCCAACTGGCGGGCAACACGGCCATGCCGCTCGAAATCCCCGATCTCAAACCGGGCGAAATGAACCTGCTGCTCGTGCTCGAGGGCTACAAACCGCTCTCGAAAGTCGTCACCCTGCCCGAAGGCCGCACCCTTCAGCAGAAGCTCACACTTGAGCCAAATGAAGGCGTCGTTTTCGGCAAGCCATGGGAAAACGGCATCAAGATGCGTTTCGCGCCCGTCGGCCGGGATTTGATGGCCTCCATCTGGGAAACCCGGGTCAGCGACTACGCGCTTTTCCTCACCGAAACCAACCACCCCAGGCCGCCGACACCAGCTTTCACCCAGGAACCGGACCACCCGGCCATCCACGTCTCGCGGGACGACGCCCGCGCCTTCTGCGAGTGGCTCACCCGCCGCGAGCGCAAGGACGAGCGCATCACCCGCTTCCACGAATACCGGTTGCCCACCGACCTCGAATGGAGCCTGATGGCCGGCCTGATCGAGGACGAAGACATCAGCCCCGGCTGGCGGGATGCCCGCAAGCAGGCAGTCTATCCGTGGGGCATGAGCTGGCCCAACGGCGAAAAGGTCGGCAATTTCGCCGACATGACCGCGGCCCGCGCCCCGGGAGTTTCCGCAGACCGGACGATCGCCGGCTATGACGACGGATTTCCCTTCACCGCTCCCGTCGGCTCGTTTCCGCCCAACGAACTGGGCCTCTACGACCTGAGCGGCAACGTCCAGGAATGGGTGGACGACGAATACTCGAGACTCGGCACCAACGTGCTCGGCGTGCTGCGCGGCGGCGGCTGGAACACCTATCAGACGGAAAATCTCTTCACCGGTTCCCGCAACGCCGTGCCGCCCGGCTACCGGGACGCCTTTTACAGCTTCCGCGTGGTGCTTGCAAAAATCCCGCCCAAGCCCGAGTGAACGCCGCACGAAACATCCCGCCATGGTCGAAATCAAACTCACCTACGAAGGCGGCCTGCATTGCAGCGCCGTCCACACCCCCTCCGGAAACACCCTCGTCACCGATGCCCCGGTGGACAACAACGGCCGCGGCGAGGCTTTTTCCCCCACCGATCTGGTCGCCACCGCCCTCGGCTCCTGCATGGCCACCGTCATCGGCATCGTCGCCCGGCGCAAAAACCTCGCCGTCGAAGGCATGGCCATCACCGTGCGCAAGTTCATGTCGGAGGACACACCGCGCCGCATCAGCCGCCTCGAACTGGACCTCGACATCCCCCTCCCCGCCGACCACCCGGACCGCGAATTGCTCGAAAGCACCGCGCGCGGCTGCCCCGTTCACCATAGCCTCCACCCGGAGATCGAGGTGGTTATGAACTGGAACTGGCGGTGATTTGCCCCTTGAACAAACTCCGCCAGAGGGGTTTCCCTTGCCCCGCCATGAACGAACGCAAGACTCTCGACGAACGCGCACAAATGACCGACCTGGAGCGCCTCCGGCACTCCTGCGCCCACGTCATGGCCACCGCCATCCTGCGCATCTGGCCGGACGCCCAGTTCGCCTACGGCCCGCCGGTGGAAACCGGCTTTTACTACGACTTCGAAATGAAGCACCGGATCACCCCGGACGACTTCGAGAAAATCGAAGCGGAGATGAAAAAAATCGCCAAGGAAAACCAGAAGTTCGAATACAAGGCGATCTCCCGCGAGGAGGCCAAAGCCATGGCCGAGTCCGGCCGCCTCGGCGGCCTCAGTGAGCGCCCCGGCAATCCCTCACGCTTCAAGCTCGACCTCATCGACAAGATTCCGGAGGGCGAACAAATCTCCTGTTTCCAGAACGGCGAGTTCATCGATCTCTGCGCCGGCCCGCACGTCGGCTACACATCGAAGTGCAAGAACGTGAAACTCATGTCGGTTTCCTCGTCATTCTACATGGGCGATGAATCGAAAGGCCAGCTCCAGCGGCTTTACGGCACCGCCTTTGAAAGCAAGGAGTTGTTAGAGGAACACCTCAACCGCCTTGAAGAGGCGAAGAAGCGCGACCACCGCCGCCTCGGCCGCGAACTCGGGTTGTTCCAGATCGATGAAATGGTCGGCCAGGGGCTGATCCTGTGGAAGCCGAAGGGCGGCCTCGTCCGCCGCGCGCTGCAGGACTTCATCACCGAGGAACTCGACAAGCAGGGATACAGCCAGGTTTTCACGCCACACATCGGCAAGCTCGATCTCTACCGCACTTCCGGCCATTTCCCCTACTATCAGGAGAGCCAGTATCCCGCCATCGCCGAGCGCGATGTGTTGGAAAAACTCGCCGATGAAGACGCCACCTGCGCCACCCTCATCAACGGCCTGTCAGATGGAACCTACGAAGGTTATCTGCTCAAGCCGATGAACTGCCCGCATCACATCAAGATCTTCGCGAGCGATCATCACTCCTACCGCGACCTGCCTGTCAGACTGGCGGAGTTCGGCACGGTTTACCGCTGGGAACAATCCGGCGAACTCGGCGGCATGACCCGCGTCCGCGGCTTCACCCAGGACGACGCCCACTTGTTTTGCACGCCGGACCAAGTCGCCGCCGAAGTCACCGGCTGCCTTGATCTCGTGAAAAAAGTGCTCAGCACCCTCGGCATGCACGACTACCGCGTCCGCCTCTCGCTGCGCGATCCCGAGAGCGACAAATACGTCGGTTCTCCCGAAAACTGGGACAAGGCGGAAGCCGCGCTGCGCGAAGCCGTGCAAACGCTCGGCGTCGATTACACCGAGGAAATCGGCGAGGCCGCCTTCTACGGCCCGAAGATCGACTTCGTGGTCAAAGACGTCATCGGCCGCGATTGGCAGCTCGGCACCGTGCAGGTGGATTACAACCTGCCTGTTAGATTCGGCCTCAGCTATGTGGGCGCGGACAACGCAGCGCACATCCCGGTGATGATCCACCGCGCGCCCTTCGGCTCGATGGAGCGTTTCACCGGCCTGCTCATCGAGCACTTCGAAGGCAAGTTCCCAACCTGGCTCGCGCCGGAACAAGTGCGCATCCTGCCGATTTCCGAGAAAACCCTCGAACACGCCGAAGCCGCCGCCGCCAAGCTCGCCGACGCCGGCGTGCGCCTCAGCGTGGACCGCAGCAGCGACAAGATCGGCGCCAAAATCCGCAACGCCCGCCTCGACCGCGTGCCCTACATGCTCGTCATCGGCCAACGCGAGGCGGAGGAAGGCACCGTCTCCGTCCGCCACCGTGACAAGGACGACCTTGGCGCAAAGCCGCTGGAGGCGTTCATCGCGGAGATCACCCGGGAGATCCGCGAGCGGAGCTTGTGATTTGATGCATCCGGGCATTTCGGCATTAACTCCCGCGCGTGGATTACTCGTCTCTGATCGCCAAACGCCGCGAACGCTTTTCCGAACTGGAGGAAGCGGTCGGCGATCCGGATTTGTTCTCGGATCCCAAGCGCGCCACCGACATCCTGCGCGAGCACCGCAAGCTCAAGCAAACCCTAGATCTGTGGGAGAAACTCGCAGATGCGAAACGCCAGCTCGCCGACAACCAGGAGCTCGCCAAGTCCGATGACCCCGATTTTTCCGCCATGGCCGCCGAGGAAATCCCGGCCTTGGAGAAATCCATCGCCGCTCTCGCCGAGGACCTGCAATACGCCCTGCTGCCCGCCGATCCGAACGAGGACCGCGACGCGCTCATCGAAATCCGCGCCGGTGCCGGCGGCGACGAGGCCTCGCTCTTTGCCGCCGAGCTGATGCGCGCCTATCAACGCTATGCCGACCTGCGAGGATGGAAATGCGAGCATCTGGAAAGCAGCCCGTCGGAAGTCGGCGGCTTCAAGGAAGTGATCCTCAAAATCACCGGCGACGAGGTGTTCCGTTTCCTCAAATACGAATCCGGCGTCCACCGCGTCCAGCGCGTGCCCGCCACCGAGACGCAGGGCCGCGTCCACACTTCCACCATCACCGTGGCCGTGCTGCCGGAAGCCGAGGAGGTGGATGTGGAACTCAAGCCCGACGACCTCCGCATCGAGGTCTGCCGCGCGGGCGGCGCCGGCGGCCAGCACGTCAACCGCACCGAATCCGCCGTGCAGATTTTCCACCTTCCCACCGGCCTCTACGTCCGCTGCGAGGAAGGCCGCTCGCAGATCAAAAACAAGGAACTCGCCCTGCAGATTCTCCGTTCCAAGCTCTACGAGCAAAAACTCCGCGACCAGCAGGACGCCTACTCGTCCCACCGCCGCTCGCTGATCGGTTCCGGCGATCGCTCGGAGAAAATCCGCACCTACAATTTCCCCCAGTCGCGAGTTACCGACCACCGGATCGGCCTGACCTCGCACAACCTCGCCGGAGTCATGGCCGGCGACTTTTCCGAATTCACCGCCGGTTTGCAAAAGGCCGAAATGACCGAGCGGCTCGCCGAAGCTGGCATGTGAGGTTTTTGTAAAAATTCAAAGCCATTCTCCTGAATTTTAAAATTTCTTTACAATCAGGATAAAATTTGAGACTTCATCGGGCGCTGTCCCCATGAAAACACACCATAGCACCCGATTGTTCGGGCTGCTCGCCGCCGCCGCATTGGCGTCGTGCGCGAGTCCGCCCGATTCCACCCGCATGCCGGTTTCGGCCACCATCCGCCCGGATACGGCGGCCCCGGTGTCCGGCCGCGGCGATCGCTCCAGTTCCGGCCGCTTGTTTGACGCCGTGAATGCCTACCGCCTCAGCCAGGGCGCGCAGGCAGTCCAGCGCCATGCCGGCCTCGACCGCCTGGCTCAGGCGCACTGCGAATACCTGCGTCAGAACCGCGGCACCTTCTCGCTTTACGGCAAGAACGTCAGCCACTTCGGCTTCGACGGCCGCGCCATGATGGCCCGCGAGCATTACCAGATGTCGAGCGTGAGCGAAAACGTGGCCGCCGCCAACCACCCCGGCAGCGACTCATCCGCCGTGATCGTACAACTCTGGAAAAACTCCCGGGACCACCACAAAAACATGACCGACGACTGGACTTACAGTGGCATGGGCATAGTGGTGGACTCGGATGGCATGATCTTCGCCACCCAGCTTTTCGCGACGAAAAATAATTCCCAGATGACATTGCGCGACCGGATGAATAGCTTCTGACGCGTGCCCGACCTGTCATTTGAATCCGCCCTTCACGCCCGCGGCTTGCAACGCATCGCGGGCGTGGATGAGGCGGGGCGCGGTCCGCTGGCAGGTCCGGTGGCAGCCGCCGCCGTCATCCTGCCGCGCGGCTACACCTGCCCGGGCCTCGACGATTCGAAAAAAATCAGTGCCGCGCGCCGCGAGGATCTTTACCTGCGCCTCACCAGTGACGCGGACATCGCCTGGGCCGTGGCCACCGCCGATTGCGCGGAAATCGACCGCTTCAACATCCTGCGCGCCACTCATCTGGCGATGCGCCGGGCGGTGGAAGCCATCCGGCCGCCGCCCGACCATTGCCTCATCGACGGCCTGCCGGTGCGTGGTTTCCCGCTGCCACACGACGCCATCGTCAAGGGCGACGGACTCTCGCTCTCCATCGCCGCGGCCAGCATCATCGCCAAGGTCACGCGCGACCGCCTGATGAAAGAGATCGATCGCGAGTTTCCGGAATTCGGCTTTGCCCGGCATCAGGGATATGGCACCAAGGAGCATCTTGAAGCGCTTCGGATTCACGGGCCTTGCCGCCATCATCGTCGCTCGTTTCAGCCGGTGGCTCAACTCGCCCTGCCGCTTGACGGCACCTGACGGTATGACCCGCGACCGGGCGTGGCTCGGCGACTACGGCGAAAAGGTGGCCGCCGATTTCCTCCGTGCCCACGGCTGCCGCATCCTTGCCCGGAACTTCAAGGCCCGGCGCGGCGGCGAGGTGGACATCGTGGCGCGCGATGGAAAACTGCTGCTCTTCGTGGAGGTGAAAACCCGCCGCGAGGGTGCGAAGGTCCGCCCGCTCGACGCGGTGGACACATCCAAGCAAAAACTCATCGAGCGCGGCGCGAACGCCTGGCTCAAGCGCCTCGGCACCCGCGATCTGCCATGGCGCTTCGACGTGATCGAGGTGTGGGTGGAAGACGGCGAAAAGCCGCGCATCAACCACGTGCGGGACGCGTTCTAACAGGGAGCCGGATGAAACTTGCGCGTTTGCCACGCCGGGCCCATGGTCCGCCACGCGTTCATGGAAAGCACCGCAGACTCAATGGCATGGCTGGCACGGCGCGATGGCGGCGTGGTCATCGGCCATGGGCCGTTTGAAGCATCGGCCAGTCCACCTGCCGGGGGCGTGGCTTTCCATGTGCGGGATTTCGCGCTCAAGGATCCGCTGCCGTGGAAGATTCCGAGCCGGGTGGAACGCGCCAGTCGCGCGGAGTTCGCAGGGCGTTTCGCAGAAACCAACCCCCTGCAATGCCAGTGGCAGCCGCCCGATGCGGAACCGTTCTCGGCGGTGTTTCAGGAGGTGATGAGCTCGATTCACAGCGGATTTTTCGAGAAAACCGTGCCGGTGGTCACCGAGACGGGCAGCACCACAGGCAACCCCGGCCCGGGGATTCTCGCGGCGATGATGGACCAGCCCGCGCCGCTATGGTCCTACGGCTGGATGCAGCCTGAGGGAGGATTCGCCGGAGCCACGCCGGAGTTGTTGTTTTCTCTGGAGGGAAACCGGCTGGAAACCATGGCGCTGGCGGGCACGGCGCGCAGCGAGGACCGCGATGTCTTCGCCGTGGATGAAAAGGAAATCCGCGAGCACGAATACGTGGCCCAATCGCTGGTGGCGAAACTCGTCGATCTCGGCCACCTCGAGCGCCGTCCGCGCGAGATTCTCGATCTCGGCTCCATCGTGCATTTTCTCACCCTGATCCAAGTGGACCTGCACACTCCGATGACCACCGGCGAGCTGCTCCGACGCCTCCACCCCACTCCCGCGCTCGGGCCGCTGCCCCGCACCGATGCCACCATGGAGCGCTTGTTGGAATGGCGGCGGCGCCTCGGCTGCCCGCCCGAGTTTGGCGCGCCCTTCGGGTTCTGGGACGAGGGCCGCTTCGATGCGGTGGTGGCCATCCGCGGCGTATGGTGGGAAGGAAACCGGCTGCGCATCCCGGCCGGCTGCGGCGTCATCGAGGCCAGCCGGCTCGTCAACGAATGGCGCGAGCTGCGGCTCAAGCGCGAGGCGGTGAAAGGCTTCCTCGGGCGCGCTGTTTTTCCCACCATCCATCTTTGACAATCCGGCCGCGGCCGCACAGGTTCGCGCCGCAAACCTTCCTACTCCCATGGCCTACGATCTCATTGTCATTGGTGGCGGCCCAGCCGGCTACGTCGCCGCCATCCGCGCCGCCCAACTCGGAAAAAAAGTCGCCTGTGTCGAAGCGGACCGCGCCGGCGGCACCTGCCTCAACTGGGGCTGCATCCCCACCAAGGCGCTGCTCAAGAACGCCGAGCTCTATCAGACGCTCACTCACAAGGCCGCCGAGTTCGGCCTCAAGATCGACGGCCTGTCTTACGATTGGTCCGCGGTGATCGGCCGCTCGCGCAAGGTTTCGGACCGCCTCGCCGGCGGCATCGAGTTTCTCTTCAAGAAGAACAAGGTGGATTACGTGCGCGGCTTCGGTTCGATCGAGGGCACCGGCAAGGTCGGCGTGAAGGCGGCCGACGGCACCTCCACCGTGCTTGAAACCAAGGACATCCTCATCGCCACCGGTTGCAAATCACGCGGCCTGCCCCCCCTGCCCTTTAATGGCAAGTCGGTGATCGGCTCCAAGGAGGCCATGACGCTGCCGCAGCAGCCCAAGGAAATGATCATCATCGGCGCGGGCGCGATCGGCGTGGAGTTTGCATACATCTACAACGCCTTCGGCACCAAGGTGACGCTGGTGGAAATGCTGCCGCGCATCCTGCCCGTCGAGGACGATGAGGTGGGCGATACGCTTGAAAAATCGCTCATCAAGCAAGGCATCCGCTGCCTCACCAACACCAAGATCACCGCGATGGCGGACCACGGCACACACGTGGAAATGAAACTCGAAGGCCCCAAGGAAAACGGTGTCATCCGCGCCGATGTCTGCCTGGTGGCCATCGGCATCCAGCCGGTGCTTCCCGGCGGCGTGCAACCCGCCCTGTCGGACCGAGGGTTCATCAACGTCGGCGACCGCTACGAGACCTCCATTCCCGGCGTCTATGCCGCGGGCGACATCACCGGCCCGCCGTGGCTGGCGCACACCGCCTCGTTCGAGGCCGTGCAGGCGGTGGAAGGCCTTTACGTTCCCGGCCACAAGCCACGCAAAGTGACCAATTTCCCCGGCTGCACCTACTGCCATCCGCAGGTCGCCTCCGTCGGCAAGACCGAGCGCGCGCTCAAGGAGGAAGGCATCGAATACACCGTCGGAAAAATCCCCTTCGTCGCCATCGGCAAGGCGATTGCGTCCGGCGAGTCCGAAGGCTTCGCCAAGCTGCTCTATGGCAAGAAACACGGCGAGTTGTTAGGCGCGCACATCATCGGTGAAAACGCCACCGAGCTCATCGCCGAGATGGGCCTAGCGCTCGATCAGGAACTCACCGCGGAGGAAATCCACGCCACCATCCACGCGCATCCCACGATGTCGGAGGTGATTCACGAGGCCACGCTTGCAGCGGAGGGCCACGCGATCCATTTCTAACCGCGCCGCGCTGCGCGCATGGTTCTCCAGCCGCCTGACGCAAACCCACCACGGCGATCGAGCTAGGGAAAGCGGTGAAAATAGTTTGTAAACCATGACATTTAGGGCTTGTACAGCATATCAGGTGCTTGCATCATGCCCGGATGCCCCGCGATTCTAACAAATCCGACTGGTCGATCACCTCGAACTCAACGACCTCCATGCCGATCCGGGCGAGACACGCAATCTCGCCGCCGCCCGCCCCGGCATCACCCGGCGCATGAACGAGGCCATCAGCGCCCACCTCGCGGAGACCAAAACGCTCGCGCCCATCAGGAATCCCGCCTACAATCCCGCTCTCAAGGCGCTCGGTTTCTCACTCAAATCCGGCGGCGTGTTCTTCGGCAACGCCGGCCCGGGGGAAGGTGCGCTGTTCGGCACGCCCGTGGCCACGGTGCCGAATTCGCTGCCGCAAACCATCCGGCTGCCACTCGGTCACAAGGTCACCGGCGGCGTGTTGACGATTCTGCTGGATCTCGAACAACCCGGTTTCATCAAACTCGGCTCCGCCAAGCTCGTGGAATAGCGGTTATTTTTCCGGCCCCGCGGGCACGATGAGGGTGGGCACCGTGGCCTTGCGCACCATGCCCTCCGCCACGCTTCCCAACAGCAGCGAGGCGATCGCCCCGTGGCCGTGGGAACCGAGCACGACGAAGTCCGCGCCGATCTCCTTGATATAATCTAACAGCGAATGCAGCGGACTACCCTCGGCGATCTGGCATTCCGCATCGGCAATAGCGGGTTTCACCTGCGCGAGAAGTTCCTCGAGCTTGACGGCCGCCCGGCGCTTCGCCTCTTCCTGATAGGCGTGCAGAGCCGGAAACTCGTCGGGTGTGAAGCCGTAGGCGGTGTAGCTGGGCTCCGGTTCCACGACGTGGAGCAAACGCAATTTCGCCCCGTAGGCTTTTGCCAGGCCGCTGGCCATATCCAGCACGCCGGGGGTGGCGTTTGAGAAATCGAGTGCGACAACAATGGTTTTCATGGCACGTCTAACGAAGCACGGTGACATGACGAATGCAAACACTCATTGCCCGGCATTTCCCGACTGCCGGATTCGCCGCTTGGCAAGCGCGCGCCGGCATCGTGATAATCCCAGCCATGCCGCGCATCGCCATCACCTTGGGAGACCCCGCCGGGATCGGCCCGGAAGTGGTGGAGCGCGCGCTCGCCTCCGGCCGCCTGCCGCAGGGTTTCTCCTTCGATGTGATCGGCGACCGCAGCGCCGGGACTCCGGGAAAACCGGATGCCCGCTCTGCCGCCGCCGCGCTCGCCGCACTGGATGAGGCCGTCGCCGCATTGAAGGACGGCCGCGCGGATGCCGTGGTCACCGGCCCGGTCAGCAAGGACGGCCTGCAGTCGCTCGGGTTTCCCTTCCCGGGGCAGACCGAGTATTTCGCCGATGCCTTCGGCGTGCGGGACTTCGGCATGCTGCTGGCCGGCGAGCATCTAACCGTAGGATTGGCCACCATTCACGAGGCGCTCGCCGCAGTGCCGGGTCTGCTCACCGTGGAGCGCATCACCCGCATCGGCTTGCTCACGGCCGCCTTCCTCAGCCGCCGCGGCATCGCCAGCCCGCGCATCGCCGTGGCGGGGCTCAATCCGCACGCCGGGGAAAACGGAGCCTTCGGCGATGAGGAAACCCGGATCATCGCCCCGGCGATCGAACTACTCAATGCGTCCGGCAGCGCGGTCTTCAACGGCCCGGCAGTGCCGGATGCCATTTTCCGCGAGGCCGCCCATGGCCACTTCCATGCGGTGATTGCGATGTATCACGATCAGGGCCTCATTCCGCTCAAGCTGCTGGATTTCGACAACGCGGTCAACGTGACGCTCGGCCTGCCGAAGCCGCGCACCAGCCCGGACCACGGCACCGCCTTTGCCATCGCGGGCAAAAACCTCGCGGACCCATCGTCGATGATCGCCGCCATCCGGCTGGCCTGCGAACTCGCGTGAGCCTCAGTCCTGCCGCGCATCCGTGGCCTGCTTGCCCAAGCCACGGTAAAACAGCAGGAAAATCGCGAGGCAGCCGACGATCATCGCGGCCAGGATACCCCAGAACAAATCCCAGCCGCTGCCGTCCGCCGCCACGCAGGTCTTGCGCAACCAGCCGCAAATCAAGGCCCCGATCAAGGGACCAAGACCGCCGGAAACCATCGAGAGCAAGCCCTGCGCCCGGCCCTTGAGCGCCGGCGGCACCCGCCGGTTCAGGAACACTTGCGCCGTGACGAAATAAAACGTGAAGCACAGCCCGTGCAGCGCGATGCCGGCGATGTGCCAGTCGATGATTCCCGTCACTCCGGCATTGGCGCACATGGCATAACGCACTGCGGAGAGGCCCAGCGCCAGCGACAGCACGGTTTTCACCCGGAAGCGCGTCATCACCCGCCCCAGCAGCAGCAGGCTCACCACCTCCAGCACCTGCGCCACCGTCATCGTGCCCGTCGGCCGCTCGTCTCCCAGCACTTTGAGAAACTCCGGGCTATACATGTAGAACGCCGCCAGCGGAATCGAGAACAAGGCCGTGACCAGAAAGAATACGCAGTGATCGCGCTGCCGCAGCAGCGAAAACGCACCCAGCCCCCCGCCTCGCCCGCCCAGCGGCGGCGTGTGCGGCAACAGGAAGCCCACCCCGCCCGCCACCATGTAAACGGCGGCCGCCGCATAGCCCGCCACCGGGCTGGCATCCGCCTTGAGCACAAAACTCGTGATCAGCCCGCCGCAGATCCAGCCGATCGTGGCCCCCACCCGTATCAGCGGAAACTGCCGCTCGCCATGCGAAAGATGCGTCAGCGAAACCGTGGCCAGCAAGCCGCCTGACGGCCCCACCATCAGCGCCCAGCAAGCCAGCAGCGCGCAGAACCAAAGCGGGTGCCCGCCCGCGTGCAGGATTCCGAATGCCGCCGCCAGCGCCAGCGAGGCCAAAATCGACGACCACGCAAACAGCCGGTCCGCCGCCACCCGCTGATCCGCCAGCGCCCCGCCGACCATCGGCGAGATCAACGCGCACAGCGGCGAGACCATGAAGATCACCGGCACCCAGCCGCTCAACCCCCTCGCGCCCAGAATGTTGGTGAGCGCCGGCACCCAGAAACCCAACATCATGCCTTGCAGGAAAAACACCGCCCACAGCACGGTGAAAATGGCCCACGGTCCCTTGCTCCTGTGGTGATCGCCGCGCACGGTGCGCCGCTCTATTTCGCTTTCCACCGCTTGGGAAGAGGAAATCCGGAACTTCCCACCGCCGTGGTTTTGCCGCGTGAAAAACGCCCGCAGCAGACAGTTAGGAGCGGTTAGGTTGACGGCCCCGCCGGAGTCGGCTACCTCTGCCGCGTCATGATTCGCCGGTCTCTCCAGACGCTCTCCATCCTCCTCCTCTGTGCGGGCTTCAGCCATGCGCAAATCGCCGCCTCGCTCAGCATTCCCAAGAAGCAGCACCTGGCGGGAGAGCCTGTCATGGCGGTGGTCACCATCACCAACCATTCCGGCCGCGATCTGGTCTTCCAGAGCGACGGCCGCCTGCAGTGGCTGGATTTCATCGTCAAGAAAAGCAGCGGCAGCACCGTCAATCCGAAGAACCGCGTGCTCTTCGGCCCCATGAAAATCCAAGCCGGCCAGACGCTGGCCCGCGAGGTGGATCTCACCGAGCATTTCCAACTCAGCCAGCCGGGGAATTTCAGCGTCTCCGCCGTCATCCAACAACCGGGCGGGAACAGCACCGGCTCCTCCACCAACCGCGCGTTCTTCAACCAGACCCCCGGCCGCATTTACTGGTCCCAGAAAGTCGGCGTCTCCGGTGCCTCCGGCCACACCCGCGAGTTCCGCGTCATCAATTTCACCGGCGACTCGAAATCCCAGATCTACGCCCAGATCGTCGATGGCATGAGCGGCCAATTCGTCCGCACTTTCCTGCTCGGGGACGTGCTCATGCTGCGCAAACCCCTCGCCACCGTGGACCGTCAGCAACGCATGCACGTCATGTTCCTCGCCACCCCGTCGATGTGGGTCCACTGCGTGATCGATACCGACGGCCGCCTCGTGGACCGCCAGATCCACCAACGCGGCGCACAGGGAGATCCCCAGTTGCTCACCTTCGCCGATGGAACCGTCCGCGTCGCCAACAGCATCCCCTACGATCCCAAGGCCGCCGCCGAGCAACGCGCCAAAATCCGCAAGGCCTCCGACCGCCCACCCATCACTTATTGAACGATCATTGACCGATCCAAGTCCCCAACGACCGAGAAAATCCCGGCTTTCACGAAAATAATCTTTACAATTTTTAAAAAATATCAACGTTCCTTAACAGTTTTTATTTCCTAACTTTCTCATGAAAACGATTCTTCGACATTTGGTGGTGGCGGCCCTGTGCGCGATGGCATCGAGCGTGGCGGCGGCGGATTTCCGCACGGTGGTCATCGATGCCGGGCATGGCGGCCACGACAACGGCGGCCAGTGGGGCAAGGTGTATGAAAAGCACCTGGCACTGGACACCTCCACCAGGCTGGAAAACATCCTCAAGCGCATGGGCTACCAGACGGTGATGACCCGCCGCAGCGATTACTTCGTCTCGCTGCCGCAGCGGGTGGCCATCGGCAACCGCTACAAGAACGCGATTTTCGTGAGCCTGCACTTCAACTACACGTGGAAGGAGCACGTCTGCGGCTTGGAAACCTTCTACTACAGCCGTGAAGGCCAGCGCCTGGCACAATACGTCCAGCGCAGTCTGGTGCGCCAGACCCGCACGGTGGACCGCAACGCCAAGTACGCCCGCTACTATGTGATCCGGAATTCCACGCTGCCGGCGATCCTCGTCGAGGGCGGATTCGTCAGCAACGAGCGCGAGCGCGAGCGGATGAAATCCGGCGATTTCCGCGAGGCGATCGCCCGTGGCGTGGCCGATGGCATCCAACGCTACCGGCGCAGCCTCTGAGCGGCAGCCTGCTTGGGATTTTCGGACTGCAATCGCCCGGCAGGCGGGTTAGTTTCCCGCCATGGCCGCCGTCACCCGCTCCGCAATGCGCACCTCGGAAGCAGCCGCCCTGAGGGCTGGATGGACCGAGGAACAACTGCTTGATCTGGCAGGCACGCGTCTCGGCCACGCAATTGCGCGGTTTTTCCCACAGCAAGGCACCGCCGTCGGCTATCTGGGCAAGGGCCACAACGCGGGAGACACCCTCGTCGCCCTGCGCGTCCTGAAGGACGAATACGGTTGGCAAACCGCCGCCCGGAGCGCCTTTCCCATCGACGGATGCGCGCCACTCACCCGCGAAAAATGGCGGCAATCCGGCATCGGAACGCCGCTGGAAGGGCCACCGCCATGGCGCGATCTCAAGCAGCCGCTATTGTTGCTCGACGGGCTGCTCGGCATCGGGGCCGAAGGCGCGCTGCGCGGCCCGTTGATTCCGCTGGCGGTGGAAATGGAATGGCTTCGGCAACACGCCGGAGCCCGCGTTGCCGCGGTGGACCTGCCCTCTGGCGTGGACCCGGATACCGGTCACCCCACGCTCGGCGCGGTCACGGCGGATGCCACCTTCATGATCGGCAATCCGAAAGTGGGCCTGCTGGCTAGCCACGCAGTCAACTCGGTGGGTTCACTGGTCCTGGTGCCGCTGGAAATCCTCACAATTTCCGAACCCGGAGAAATCGAGCTGATCTGCCCGCAGGATATGGATTTCGGCAAATCCCCGCGGCCATACGATTTCCACAAGGGCCTCGCCGGGCGCGTGGCCATAGTCGCCGGGTCCGCCCGCTATCCGGGAGCCGCCGTGCTCGCCGCCACCGGAGCCCTGCGCGGCGGCGCGGGGCTCATCACCCTCCATGTGCCACAGGACGCCGCCGCCGTGATCGCCGCCAAGTGCCCGCCGGAAATCATCGTCCGCAGCTATTCCTCGCCGGCGGAACTGCGCGCGCTGGACTGCGACGCACTGGCCATCGGCTGCGGTCTTGGCGAGCCCGATTCCGCACACGCGGCCGAATTACTGGATTGGCTCGCACAGACCACCATGCCCGCCGTGCTCGATGCGGATGCCCTCAACCTGATCGCCAGGACCGGCCAAACCGGCATGTTCAAAAGCCAGCACGTGCTCACCCCGCACCCCGGGGAATTTGCCCGGATCGCCCCGGATCTCGCTGGCTTACCGCGGGAAACCGCCGCCCGGGCCTTTGCCGCCCGCACAACCGCCACCTTGCTGCTCAAGGGTGGCCGCAGTCTGATCGCCCGCCACGGCCAGCCGCTCTGGTGCAATGCCACCGGCTCACCCGGCATGGCCACCGGCGGCCAGGGCGACCTGCTGGCCGGCGTCATCGCCGCCCGTCTCGCCATCGGTGATCCGCCGCAGCAAGCCGCCGCACTCGGCGCGTGGCTCTGCGGCCGCGCCTCAGAAATCGCCCTCGGAAATCCTGCACTCTCCGAGGAGTCCCTCACCCCGTCCGACACCGCCCGCCTGCTCGGCGCGGCATTCCACGACTGGAAATCCGCCCGCCGCTGATGGCCAAAAAAAACCAACGGCTCCCGGGTGGAAACCGTTGGTTTTCGGGAAAATTATCCAGAATTCAGTTCACCGCCACGGCGGAAGAACCAGTCTCACCCGTCCGAATCCGGATCGCCTGCTCCACCGGGGAAATGAACACCTTGCCATCGCCGATCTTGCCGGTGTTGGCACTCTTGACGATGACCGCCGCAACGTTTTCCGCCAGATCGCTATCCACGACAATCTCGATTTTGACCTTCGGCAGGAAGTCGACGGTGTATTCGGACCCCCGGTAAATCTCCGTGTGCCCCTTCTGACGGCCGAAGCCCTTGACTTCGGTCACCGTCATTCCTTGCACACCCACCTCGGCGAGGGCCTCCTTGACTTCTTCCAGCTTGAACGGTTTGATGATCGCTTCGATTTTTTTCATAATTCGGTGGATTGGTGAACGGTTGAAAGCACTGGTCGTGCCAATTTTCTCAAAACATCTGGTTTTTCTCAAGCGGAGCCTAAGCGCGGCCGGGACGGCTGACGAGTGGAAAAACTCAGCCCTTCTGCTTGAGCAGGTCGCGGATCTCGGCCAGCAGTTTCTCCTCGGCGCTCGGTTCCGGCGGCGGGGCGGGCGCGGCGGGTTTTTCGGCGAGCGCCTTGGCCTTGTTGATCGCCTTGACCACCAGGAACATCACGAAGGCGACGATGACGAAATTGAGCGCCACGGTCACAAAATCGCCATAGGCCCAGACCGCTCCCTGTTTCTTCGCCTCAACCAGGTTGGTGGCCGTCACCGACTTCGACAGCGGGATAAACCTGTTGGTGAAATCCATGCCTCCCGCGAGCATCCCGACCAACGGCATGATCAAGCCCTCGATGAACGACGCGGATAGCTTGGTGAATGCAGCTCCCATGACGAAAGCCACGGACATATCGATCAGATTGCCTTTCAGCGCGAATTCCTTGAACTCTTTGAACATGGTTTTGGGGATTGGTTAGATTGCGATTTAAGGAGCCATCCGCCGCGCCGACAAGCGAATTTCCCAGCTTCTTTTCGCTGAGCCGGTCCAACTTGGAACTTGGCAGGCACGGGGTTTCCGGAAAACCTCGCCGCCATGATTCGGAGGAATTCCATCCGCCGCCTGCTCGACGAGATCGGCCCGGTGGATCAGGTCGGCATTGAGGAACGTGTGGCGAAATACACCACCCGCAGCATCAAGAAATCCTCGAAACTCTTCGGCCTGCGACTCGCCACCAGCATGGTCGATCTCACGACTTTGGAGGGCAAGGACACGCCGGGAAAAATCGCCTCGCTCTGCCTGAAAGCCCTTCGCCCTCATGACTCCCCCGACGTCCCGCAAGTCGCCGCGGTCTGCGTCTATCCTTCGATGGTGAAACACGCGGCCAAACACGTCAAAGGCACGCCGGTGCGCATCGCCTCGGTGGCCACCGCGTTTCCCTCCGGCCAGGCCCCGCTCAAGACCCGCCTCGCCGAGGTCCGCCAAGCCGTCGCCGATGGCGCGGACGAGATCGACATGGTCATCAACCGCGGCGCGTTTCTCGCAGGTGAGCTGAACCTCGTGCAGGACGAAATTTCCGCCGTGCGCGATGCCTGCGGCGCGGCAACCCTCAAGGTGATCCTCGAAACCAGCGAGCTGGAAACCTACGACCACATCCGGGCCGCCTCATTTCTCGCGATGCGCGTGCTGCGCCCCGGCGATTTCATCAAGACCTCCACCGGCAAGACCTCCGCCAACGCCACCCTCGGCAACAACCAGGTGATGCTCGACGCCATCCGCGACCACTTCCTCGCCACCGGCATCGAAATCGCCATGAAACCCGCCGGCGGCATCCGCACCGCGAAACAGTCACTCCAGTTCCTCATCGCCGTCAAGGAAACCCTCGGCGACGCCTGGCTCAACAACCGCCGCTACCGCTTCGGCGCCTCCGCCCTCCTCAACGACCTGCTGCGCCAACTCGAAACCCAGCGCACAGGAGCCTATCAGGCACCTTGGGCTTTCTCGGAGGACTCGGGCGGCTACTGATACTTTGACCAGTTGATGGAATCACCCGATTCCCACCCGCAGATCCCGCGCACTCCATAACAAACCTGCTGCCGGTTTGCCGCTCCCTCGCAGCCGTCTTGCGCCATCCTTGCGCTTCGATGTGAACCGGTCCCGCGCCAACTCAAAAGCCTCGTTCACGAACGTCTTGCTGCCAATCACCG
>Ga0105090_10000310_pt1 | contig 23025 bp, 19 predicted proteins | sample PPLLak3March2015_FD_79110 | JGI IMG/M metagenome (GOLD analysis project Ga0105090, IMG submission 79110) | Freshwater sediment microbial communities from Prairie Pothole Lake near Jamestown, North Dakota, USA - PPLs Lake P7 Core (1) Depth... | ecosystem: Environmental > Aquatic > Freshwater >...
AGCGATGATGACTTTATCGAGCACCTGAAAGACCTGGCCAGCGAGGCGCCCGTTATTCGCCTCGTCAACCAGATCATCCACCGGGCGCTTGACATGAACGCATCAGATATTCATATCGAGCCGTTTGAGGACGGCCTGCACTTGCGTTACCGGGTGGACGGCGTGTTGCAGCACTATTCTGATCCGCCAGCGGGTAACCTGGCGGCTGCGATTGCCTCGCGCATCAAGCTGCTGTCGCAGATGAATATCGCTGAGCGCCGTTTACCCCAGGATGGTCGCATTATGACCAGGGTCAAGGGACATGAGCTGGATTTACGCGTTTCCACCATACCCACCGTACACGGTGAAAGTATAGTAATGCGGGTATTGGACCGCGAGAGCATCAAGCTGAGCCTCTCTATTATGGGTTTCAGTGAGGATACCCTGGCGCGCTATCAGGAATTACTGTCCCGCCCACACGGCGTGCTCTTGGTGACCGGACCCACTGGTTCGGGTAAGACAACGACGCTCTATGCATCCCTGGCGTCCCTGGATTCAGAAGCATTGAAGATCATTACGGTGGAAGACCCGGTGGAATACCAGCTGCAGGGGGTCAACCAGATTCAGGTGCAGTCCCAGATCAAACTCGACTTTTCGCGCGCGCTGCGCGCCATACTCCGGCAGGACCCGGATATCATCATGATTGGTGAGATGCGCGATACCGAGACGGCAAAGATTGGTGTGCAATCCGCCCTTACCGGACATCTGGTGCTCTCTACTTTGCACACCAATACAGCGGCCAGCGCAATCACTCGCCTCGAGGATATGGGAGTGGAGCGCTACCTCATCACGTCATCGGTGAACGGAGTCCTGGCGCAGCGTCTGGTGCGGACGTTGTGCAAAAGCTGCAAGGAGCCCGTAGAGCTCGATAATGCTTACATCAATCAAACCGGTCTGCGTCAGTACGTCAAGACAGACACTTTTGTAGCCTACCAGGCCAGGGGCTGTGCCGCGTGTATGAATACCGGATACTCCGGACGCACCGGTATTCATGAGCTGTTTGTACTGGATGATGAAATGCACCGGGTAATCATGAACGGTGCCGATGCGACTGTATTGCACGCGGCTGCCAGGCAGCAGGGCATGACGACTCTTTACGAGGATGGTCTGCGCAAGGTGGTGCAAGGGCTTACATCAATGGAGGAAGTGCTGCGCGTGACGCGGGACCAGAGTGAGGCAGATGTCCCGGTGATCGAGACACATGTGCAAGTTCCTGCAACGGAATTCATGTCGGTATAGCGCGCATCGATGGCACATTTCAGTTACAAAGCGATAGGTCGCGACGGGAAATCCCGCGCCGGAACAGTTGAGGCGGATGGCCTGGAGCTGGCGTCGAGGCAATTGCGATCTCAGGGCCTTACGCTGCTGAAGCTGGAGGCGGGCGGCTCCGCCATGGCAGTTACTGGCAACAAAGCCAGCGGCAAGCCGCCGGGTCGCCAGAACATTCTTTCGATGACCAGCGAACTGGCCGTGCTACTGCGTGCCGGTCTGCCTCTGGACCGGGCGCTCAAGGTGCTGATCGATATGGCCGTGCTGCCCCAGATGAGCGAATTGCTGAATGATTTGCTTGCAGCGGTCAAGGGCGGTAAAGCCCTGAGTCAGGCGATGCAACCCTATGAGGAAGTGTTCGGTACCTTCTATATCAATATGGTGCGTTCTGGAGAGGTCGGTGGGCATTTGTCCGAGGTGTTGAATCGCCTGGTCGAGTATCTGGAAAATGCCAAGGCGAATCGCGACACTGTGGTGTCCGCGCTGATCTATCCTGCCATTCTTGCGGTAGTGTCGATGTTGTCGATTGTACTTATGCTGGGTTTTGTCGTTCCCCAGTTCGAGACGCTGTTCGAGGATATGGGCGAGTCCTTGCCCTTGCTGACGCAGATGGTCATCGGCGGGGCGAATTTCATCAAGAGCTACGGCTTGGTTGTGCTGGTTGTTCTTATCGCGCTGGCAGTGTACCTGCGCAAGTGGTCGAGTACGGAGCTGGGCAAAACCAGCCTGCATCGGCGCATGTTAAAACTGCCACTGGCGGGGGGAATTATATTTGAGTTTGAAGTGTCCAAGTTTGCGCGGACAGTCGGCACTCTGATTGGCAACGGTGTGTCACTGTTGAAAGCGATTTCCATTGCCATCAATACCGTGGACAACAAGGTGATCAAGGAGGCGCTGGAGGTTTTGCCGCCGGCCGTAAAAGCGGGCAAGCGTATGTCCGTTGCATTGGAGGAGACCAAAATGTTTACTCCGATGGTGATCCAGATGATCCGCGTAGGCGAGGAGTCCGGCAGCCTGGATCAGATGATGCTGGAATTGGCCACAGTGTTTGATGGTCATGTGCAGTCCGGTGTCAAGCGTGGCCTGGCGTTGCTGGAGCCTGTTTTGATATTGGGTATGGGCTTTATTATCGGCGTCATCATTATCGCCATACTGATGGGCATTCTTTCCGTTAACGACTTGGCGGTGTGAGAAAGCAACGAGCGTGAATACCACTGGTGGCAGGTTTATCATTTATTTATTTTGGGAAGGGACAACAATGAGCAGGGCTACTGAAAAGCAGTGCAGGGCATCGCGTCAAAGCGGATTTACCCTGATGGAGTTATTGGTGGTGCTGGCCATTCTGGGTCTGCTCATGGGCCTGGTTGGCCCCAGGGTGCTCAACCAGTTGGGCGGCGCCAAAACGGATACAGCCGCCCTGCAGATCAAGGATCTCGAACAGTCCCTGGAGATGTATAAGCTGGATGTGGGGCGGTTTCCCACCACAGACCAGGGTCTGGATGCTTTGGTGCGGGCGCCAGCGGGTGTTGTTGGTTGGAATGGCCCCTATCTGAAGTCAGATGTCCCGGTTGATCCTTGGAAGTATGAATACCACTACAAGTATCCGGGCGAACACGCCGAGCTGGATATTTACTCCTACGGACAGGATGGCTCTCCTGGCGGGGAAGGGGAGGATGCCGATGTTGGCAACTGGAAGTGAGAATATACAGCTGGTAGTTAAGCCCTAGCGCGGGGCGCAGCCATGTATTCAGGGTATTTGTCTGGGGGTAGATCCAGGGCTTCGACACCAGAAGCCGGCTGTGGCTTCACGTTAGTGGAACTAATGGTAGCTATTACCATTGTGGGTATGGTGCTGGCAGTATCGGTTCCGGCCTCGATTCGTTTCTATGAATCCATGCAGTATCGGCAGGCGACTCGCGATGTAGTCTCCACACTGGCGTCGGCGCGCTTGAAAGCCGTTAGTAGCGGCAGGGCGCAGGATGTCGCACTCAATCCTGAAACCAAGGTACTACGCCTGAACAAGGATGAGCAGCAACTGCCACAGAAATTCCGCATTTTGATTCACTCCGCTCGTGAGTTTAATCGGGCCAAAGAAGGTGTAATACGATTCTATCCGGAGGGCGGTTCCAGCGGGGGTGATATTGACATGGCTCCGCCCGATGGATCAGGCGTGAGAATCTCCGTGGACTGGCTGGTAGGTCGTGTCACCCAGAAAAAGTATGTATTTGACTAGCGCTTTACGTCCGAAGTCATCGGCCGGTTTTTCCCTGCTGGAGATGGTTGTCGCTGTTGCTATCCTGGCGCTGGCACTGGGTGCGCTGTACCAATCGGCCAGCGGAGCCACGCGCAATGTACGCATCGACGAAAAGTACGCCTTCGGCGTGGAACTGGCGCGTTCGCTGCTGGTGGATAACGGGATGGTGCCTGTATCAGGTGTAAATGTTGCCGGAGAAACCAAGGGTGGATTCAATTGGTATGCAAGGACACAAGCACTTGATTTTGGAGAAGGCCTTCCGGCCGGCGCCACTCTGCATGAGATAGAGGTGGGCGTCAGTTGGGTAGATGGTGGGAAGCGGCGTGAGGTGGTGTTGAACTCGGTGGTGGAAGGATATCCGCCTTGAAGCATTATTCAGGCAGCGTGACGCGTGTATCTACTCGTCCTCAACGAGTCGGCGAAACGGGCTTTACTCTTGTTGAGGTGATGGTCGCTATCGCGATTTTGTCCCTGATCATGCTTACCACGGTGACCGCTTTACGTACTCTCGGAAATACCCAGGCCACGATTGAGAGACTGACGAATCGTGTCGATGAGGTGCGCAGTGTCAGCACATTCCTGCGCGATCTCCTCGAATCCGCAGTGGTCGGTAGTGCCCCGCAGGAGTTTGCTTTGGGTGCCAGTAGTGGCAGCGAGCATGGTCACTTTGTATTCGGCGAAGATTTTATCGAATTGAAGACGACGATTCTGTTCGGTGAGCGTTACGGTGGTAGCTATCTTGTTCGAGTGGCGAAAGAGGGCGCGCAATTAGTCCTTCGTTGGCAGGAACCTCCTGCCGACAGAATTGTGCAGCAATGGGCGGATAAGCCCTCAAGGGTGATGGTAGAAAATCTGGAAGAGTTCACGGTGGCTACCCGGAAGGAATATGCGATGGAGTGGTCTGGACTCCAAAGTAAGGACGATCTGTCCGCACCCGCGTTGGTAAGATTGAGAGTGAAATCTGCTGGCCGATACTGGCCGGACCTCATATTGCAGATGCAGCGTTAGTAATGCTGGAACGAAATGCAATTGGACATCCCGGCTCTGAATTTCCTGGCGCCGTGACTCGTGCATTGGCCCCATTGCCAAGGCAGCGTGGTGTTGCACTGGCCATTGTCGTCTGGTTTATCGCGGGCATGTCCGTGCTGGTAGCCGGTACTGTGTTGCATGCCCGTGTCGACACGAAGATGGCGCAATTGCACGTGGCTAAAGCTAAAGCTGTAGCTGCCGGGGATGGCGCGATCCAGTTGATGTTGGCCGAGCATTCGCTGCCAGGGGCGCCTGCGTCAGGAACCTCTGGCACTTTTACGAGTAAATACCGGCTAGGAAGCACCGAGGCCCTGGTTACGCTATATCCCGTCTCAGGTTTTATAAATTTGAATACTGCGCCACAGGAAGTGTTGGCGGCTCTGTTTCTGATAGTCGGGCAAGTGCCTGAAGACGAAGCAAATTTTCTGGCGGACAATGTGGTAAAGTGGCGCGGGGGTCAGTTGGGCCCCGACGCGGCGAAAGTGCAGGCCAAAGAGTTCCAGGCGATAGAGGATTTGCTCCGGGTAAATGGTGTGAGTCGGACGCTGCTTGATGCAGTGCGGGATTTCATAGTTGCCGGGAAGTGGGGTGCAAGCACCACCGATTGGGCGGTGGCACCCCAGGAACTCCTGCAGGTTCTGGAACAGGCGATGCCGGAAGAGCTGGATAGCAACCGAGCTCAGCGGGGAGCTGGTGATGGGGTTCAGGCAGAGGCTCGGCCACTATCGGGGATATATCGGGCCGATGCCCTGGTGGCTTATGGCGATCAGACGTGGTTGCGCAGGCGCTGGGTGTCCAGCGTCGCCGCACCAGGATCCGCATTGCCATGGCGTGTAATGCGCACGGAGCCGCCGCGTGTCTATGAACGATAAGATGGGGTTCATTAATGCTTGAATCAGGCCAGAACTGGGAGTTGTTCGGCTACGACATGCGCAACCTGGGCAGACACTGGGTTGGCGCCTGGCGTGACCTGCTCTGGGGCTATGATTCCCCGGTTCGCCAGCGTTTGGACGACGCGGTTATCCTGCGTGGTGAGAGCGGCGTGGCCTGCTATCAGGGCGGAAAGCCAAGTGACGCCACCGTAACCGGGCACTCGGCTGTCCTGTTGCCGGAGGAACTTGTATTGTCAAAGACTCTGGCGCTGCCGGCCGCGGTAGAGGGTGATCTCGCGGCAGCGTTGGCGCTGGAAGTTAATGCCAATAGCCCCTTCTCAGCCGAGGATACTGTTTATGGCTGGCAGATTGTCGACAGGGATGAGGCAAGAATTCAGGTATTGCTGGTAATCCTTTCAAAGAGCTCCACTGTCGCTTATCTGGGCCGCCAGTTCGCAGTTCATGATTCGAGCCAACAGGAAGTCTGGGTGAATGTCGGTAGTGAGATGGTCGTGGTGCAGGGGTTCGGTGAAGAGCTGCGCGCAAGGAGTTATAGGAAACGGCTGGTGCGTATTGCCGCGATGCTCCTGGCCGCTGCATTCTTGATACTGTGTGTTGCCGCCGCTGCGGCTGGCCTGAAGGCGTTGGAGTTGCAGCGTGTGCGGGGCATGGCAGCGACTACCGAGCGGGAAGCCGCGGATGCGTCACGTATGCGTTCGTCTCTTGTATCGGCCAATGAGATGATCACAGCAGTCAATCGGATCGCTATGACTTATCCTAACCCACATAATGAAATCGCTCGCTTGACGCACTTGCTTGGTGATGGGGAGTCCATCAACCAATTTTCCATGAATGGTCTGGAATTGGAGTTACGCGGTCAGGCTGCCGATGCCGCATCCGTCATGCAGCGCTTAACCGACCAGACCGACTATGCTGAAGTGACGGCGCCGAGTGCTTTTACTCGGGTGCCGGGCGCGAAGGTTGAGCAGTTTTCACTTCATATACTGCTGCGCGAAAGGGAGTCACCATGAGCTGGCTTCGATCACATAGACGTAGCGCGTGGATTTGTGCGCTTACACTGCTTGTGCCCTTGCTGTTTTATTTCAATACGCTGCTTGCACTGTGGGGAATGTTTCGTGAATACAAGTCTGAGATCGATAATCTGATACCGCGTATTGCCCGACTAGAGGGATTGATTACCTATGAGAGTCAGTTGCGCGACTCTTCCACTCTGGCTGGTGAGGAACTTGCCAAGCTGGCCTATCCGGCTTCTGGTGACAGGGCCACGGCTTCGGCCGCATTGCAGACGAATGTGCGCCAGATTTTATCGGACGCCGGACTTACGATAAGTAATAGCCAGGTACTTCCAGCACGAGAAAAGGATAATTTTGACTATATCGGTATAAGGCTCACTGTGAATGGCGATTTGGCGGGCCTGGACGCAGCACTTTTCGGTATTGCCCGGTTTAGGCCCTTGCTTCTGGTGGAGTCACTGGAAATGAGGTCGATCAAGTCTGGGCGTAAGGATGACAACAGCCAGATAATTACTGCGACATTGCAATTGCTCTCACTGCGGGCGGTATTGTGACCTGGCGGGCAGCTCTTACGCGCAGATACCGGGAGGCAGCAAATCCGCTGCATACGGAGCGCAGAATTGAATTGCTCGTGCTTTCGCTGTTTCTACTATTGATCCTGCAACTGGCATACGGTGCTTTTCGACTTGCTGTTTTATCAACTCCCGAGGCGGTTTTGCCAGCAGCAGATTCACTGCAAGTGCTGACTTCGCTCAGCCTGGATACCGTAACGTCTGAGCAGAGTAGCGAAATTCGCGACAGACCCTTGCTTTGGCCGGATCGACGGCCCATTGCGGGCATCGCCCTCGAAACCGCTCCTTCCGAGGTGAATGCGGAGGAACTAAAGGAATTGCAGGACATCGAACTGCGTGGCGTGTTCGGGTCTGGCGATGCTGCTGGTATAATTGTGCTGGTTAAGAATAATCCACGGCGCATCCGTCTCGCAGAAGAAGTGGATGGATGGAAGCTGGAGTCAGTAGGCGTAAACGAAGCGGTGTTTGCTGCGGGGTCACGGCGAGCGAAGCTGGTCCTGCAGAATCAGCCCATCAAACCAGTTGGTCGGTCAACAATAAAAAGCGAGCGTGGGCGGTGATTAAATTTTCAGAAACCAGGCCAGTGGGATCCTATATGTCGCGAAATTTGAAAGTCGTGCTGGTGCTTTGCCTGCTAGCCAGTTGCGCCTCGATGGAGAGCGCGACAGTGCCTAACCCGCCGCCCGCTGGCGTTGTAACGCCGGTAGTGGACGCCTCTGCCGACTTGTCCACTTCCGCGACGGGGTTAGCTGAATCAGTCGTCAATGAGAGTCCACGCAGGGAGCCCACTATCTACAGGGGCACGGACCAGACATTCAAAATGCCGCCAGCGGAAGGCCCCGTCAGGTTTATCGGCGAGGACGTTAGTCTGAACTTCGAGCAGGCGCCTCTCAGTGATGTCATGCAGGCAATCATGGGGGATATCCTTAACCTTGATTTCGTGGTCGATCAACCTGTTCAAGGGCAGGTCACTCTGCGCACACGCTCGCCCATCCCCCGCGATCAGTTGCTCCAGGTGCTGGAATCGCTGCTCAAAGCCAACAATGCATTGATGGTCAGGGGGTCTGATGGCCGTTATCTGATTACAGGTTCACAGAACGGCAGCAGGCTTGCCCCCGGGGTGTCCAACCCCAATAGCGGTGCGGCTGGCTTTAGTACTATTGTCGTTCCGTTACGCTTTGTCAGTGCGTCGGGCATGGCCGAAATACTCAAACCTGTGGCGCAGGAAAGTTCAATCGTGCGCGTCGATAATGCACGCAACTTGTTAATGCTGGCGGGTACGCGCGAGCAGCTGGATGGATGGCTCGATCTGATCTCCACGTTTGATGTGGATCTGCTCAAAGGGATGTCGGTTGGCCTGTTTCCTCTGGAGAACAGCGGGGTCGAGGAAGTTGCCACGGGCTTGTCAGCGATGCTTGAGGGAGGCAGTGGCGATGAGGCTGGTCCGTTGTCGAAGATCGTTCGCGTGGTGCCGGTCAAGCGGCTCAACAGCATCATGATCGTTACGCCGCGCAGCGAATACCTGGATATACTTGGGACCTGGATTGAGCGCCTGGACTCCACTCCGGATTCCCGGTTCGAGAAGCGCCTTTACGTGTACCCCGTGCAGAATACGTCTGCCGTGCGACTGGCGAAATTGCTCAATAGCATTTATGCGGACAGTACGACCACCCAATCGGCAACAATCAGCACACAGGGCTCTGACGATGGAGGTGGTATCGCACCCGGTATGGCAATGGAGTCTATCGGTACGGCAATCAATGGATCCGGGGGTGGTGGCCTTGGCGGTGGTGGTGTTGGTGCTGGTGGCCTTGGCGGTTCGCGCATTAATAAACGGGCCGGCTCGAGCGACGAGGGTGGTGAGATCGCCGCCGTTACCATGGCAGCGTCAAGTAGCGAAACCCCTTCTCCGCTGGAGGATGTGCGGGTAGTGGCGGATGACGACAACAACGCATTGTTGATTTATTCCACGGGCGTGCAGTATGACTTGATCAAGACCGCTCTGGAGCAGCTCGATATCGTGGCAACCCAGGTCATTATCGAGGCCAGCATCCTGGAGGTGTCCCTTACGGATAAGTTGAGCTACGGACTGGAATGGACATTCAGTAACGACATCGGCAATCAACGTGAGGGTACCGGCCTGCTGACCAATGTCGGCGCCAACCCCGCCGCTGTCGTCCCTGGTTTTTCCTATGCGATAACCAATACCATTGGAGATATCAAGGCCGTGCTGAATGCTCTGGCCGAAGAGTCGCTGATCAACGTGATCTCCACGCCCTCGGTGATGGTGCTGGATAATCACACCGCTAGCATCCATGTGGGTGACCAGGTGCCGATCATTGATCAGCAGAGTGTCAGCAGTGACAGTTTGCCAACCGAAGATACGGCGATCGTCCAATCCATCAGTTATAAGGATACCGGCGTACAGCTCTCGGTAACGCCCTCTGTCAACGCCGGCGGACTGGTGACCATGGATGTCGAGCAGTCCGTAACGGACGTTGGGGAAATTGACGCTGCGACCGGTCAGAGGGCCTTCCTGGAGCGCAATATCGTGAGCAAGGTGGCGGTGCGCTCCAACGAGTCGGTCGTGCTGGGCGGGTTGATTCGTGACAATGCCGTCCAAGGTGATTCAGGCATCCCGATCCTGCACCAATTGCCCCTGATAGGCCCATTGTTTGGCGCCACCGATAAGGAGAATCGCCGTACCGAACTGCTGGTGATCATCACGCCCAGGGCCTTGTACAGCGAAAATGAACTGCGCCAGGTCAGTGAGGAGATGCGCTCCGAGATTCGCAATATGGAGTTGATTGAGACTGCTCCCTGAGATGCCTCTGACAGGCACATTTTTGGGGTCTCTCCCGTAGGAATATTAGTGGTATTATTCACGCCACTTGCAGCCCCGAAATGCGCGATGTCTGGCGCTGGCGCCACTGACCTGATTGCTACGTTACCTGGCGCACGGCAGAAGACGTTTCCAAAGAGACATCGGTATGCGCCGCGGCCACGTCGAAAGCGTTGCGCGGCATGCCCGTGATAGCGGATGTCGGGTGCTGAGTGGACGTGTTTGTAGTGGCGCATGGCACCGTATTTTTTACCCTAAGGATGAATGAAAACAATATGTTATATGAATTCAAAAGCCATTCCCGGCGGTGTGTGCTGGCGCTGCTGGTCGTCACACTGGCGCTATTGGCCGGTTGCGCCAGCGCGCCGCAATGGAACGAGGAGCAGCGCGCTCTGTTGGAGCAAAGGGTGCGTGAGCGATGGCAGGCGCTGGAGTCGCGTGACTTTGAAAAAGCCTGGGAGTACACCAGTCCTCATTATCGAGCAATATTCTCTAAGCAGTTGTATGTCAGAAACTTTTCCTACGCGGTGGACTGGGAGTTGACAGGAGTTGAAATAGTTAACTATGATGCGGATGCAGCTGTGGCAAGTGTGGTGGTGAGGGTCATGTCCAAGCCTACCAAACAAACCTCGGTAGCATCTGTAGTGGTTGGCGCGACCCATTCTATCCTCAGTGAGAGATGGATTTTTACTGAAGGACAGTGGTGGTTTTCTGCCAAGTTTTAGATGTTATTGTTGGTTGACAGCTGGCTGCGGTTAGCAATAATAGCGCTAGCAATCTAACTTATGGTTGTAAAAAGTGACAACATTAGGAGTCTCCGTTATGAAAGTACCATTTAAAACCTTAAGCCTTGCTGTCGCGGTAGCTACTGCTGCAGCTGGTTCTTCTGCCATACACGCCCAAAGTGCCCAGCTCGCTGGCAACACCGGACTCGGCGATTTGGCTATTGTTCCTTATTACACTGTGCGGGAAGGTTATGCCACAGGTGTATCCGTTATCAACTCCAGCGACAGGACCCAGGTGGTAAAAGTCCGTCTGCGTCGCGGTTCGGATTCTATGGATGCATTGGACTTCAACGTGGTCCTGTCTCCACAAGACCACTTCGGCGGCTACGTTGGTACCAGTGATGCCGATTCTGATGGAATCAAGTTCTACACGGCTGATTCCAGCTGTACTGTCCCTTCAACATCGGCCGGCCCAAGTGGAGTACCCGGTTTTGAAATGCCCGACATCTACCGGGAAGGCGCGGATGAAGGTTATATCGAAGTCATCGCAATGGGCAGCCCGCTCAATGAAAATATGGCAATCGCCGTTGCTGCCAAGCACGATAATGCTACCGGCAAACCAAAGGACTGCGCTCGGGTCCAGGATAACTTCCGCAGAGGAAACGGTGCTTCGGATTATGGTGATAGCTCGTCACTTCTCACTGGGGCTGTTGCAGCCAACGGCAAGCGTGGTGTAGTCGACTCCACTCGAACCGTCCAGTGGACTACCGCAGCAGGTACGGCATCAGTTGTGAACTCTTACGTGGACTCCGACAACGTGCTGAAAGTGTCCTACTTCATCAAGTCTGATGTTACCGGCACTGAGATCGGTGGTAACGCCGTTCACATCGCAAATTTCCTGGCTGGCCCCACGATAACCAACCAGGTAGGTGGTGGTGGTATCAACGAAGGCGACCTGCAGGGGTTTGATTATCCCGACCTGAACGGTGGCGCGCCCACTACAATTCTACTGGGAGAAGCGGCAGCGGCTACGGCAGGCCAACGTGATGCCTACGTCGGTTTGCGTAACGCACTGGGCGCCAGCTCGGTACTTAATGACTGGTCCAAAGCCCAGACCGAACTCTTCGGTGTGAACACTGACTGGGTAATTACCGTACCCGGACAGTACATCATGACGGACCTGGCGGCCTACATCGATTCTCTCGAAGAGGACGGTGTGCCTTGTAATACAGGTAATGTTCCGAACGGTGAGCCGGATCGTGATGATGATCCAGACAGCGACACTTATGGCGAGGACTGTGACTTCCGTGATATTCCGTTGACCGTCACTGCAACGGTCTACGATCGTGAAGAGAAAGGCGTTGTTCTTGATGAGGACGATCTGGTTGTTTCTCCCCAGCCTCCTGGAGAAGTGACTGTCGTTAATTTTGACCGGGAAGTAAATATCGTGCAGTGGGGCGAGGAGCCTGTGTTGAAGTCAGCGAGTCAGGTTCTCATACCAGGGCCGGAGGGCGCGATAGCTGGTTGGGCATCAGTGTCGGTTGAAGCGAACACTACGCCACGACCTAACAGTGACTATGGTGTAGGCCAGGCCATTTGTGACTTCACCAGCTTCGGTAGCACGCCTCTTGACGTGGAGTGTTACTCAGCGAGTGGTCCAGTGCCTCTGGTGGGTTTTGCGGCTTGGGAGCGTACGTTCAGCGCCAATGAGCTGAGTAACTATGGCCGTGCAGTAGACCATAGCAAAGCCAACAAGTAAGCTGAAGCGACAAGGCTAGACCAGAAACCGACTCCGTAAGGAGTCGGTTTTTTTTATTTATACCAATTGGGATTTTACAATGTCAGTACTGAAGACAATGTTAATGAGCGGCGTGCTCATGTTATGTGTGCAGCAGTCCGCGACAGCTCAGGTTGTTGTGCAGGATGGCGACGTCAGTCTCAGCTATGATGAATTTGCCTACATCGTGAGCCAAATGACGCCCGAAATGAAACAGGCGGCAGCAACCGACAGGGGCGACCGCCTGGAGATGGTGAACATGGTCCTCAGCATCAAGAAGCTTGCGGCTGAAGCTGACAAGATTCCCCCGGGATCGGAGGACTACTGGCGTTTATCCACGCGACTTATGAATGAAAAGCGCAAATTTACACTCGAAGCGTATGAGAAAAATCTCCAGATACCCGATATGTCCGCCCTGGCGGCGGAGCGCTACCAAACCCACAAGGAGGACTATGCGCTGGTTCCAGAGCGGCGGACCTCGTCCCACATCCTGTTTGCCTGTCCTCCCGGGAAGTGTTCTCGCGAAGATGCAAAAGTGAAAGCACAAAAGGTATTGGACGAGCTGCGTGCCGGTGCGGACTTCGGTGAGATGGTGCAGGCGCATTCTGGCGATCCCGGTACCAAAACGAAAGAAGGTAAGTTTGATAGATGGATGGCAAAAGGCGAAACCGGCGTGGCTGGCCCCTATTCAGAAGGTCTGTTTACAATAGAGGGGGTCGGCGACTATTCAGAGCTCGTGAATACGCAATTTGGTGTGCATATCATTCGCCTTGACGGTATACAGGAACAACACTTTTTGCCTTACGAGGAGGTAAAGGAGAAGATTGTGGCCGAGCTACGGACCGAATACCGGCGGACATCGATCAAGGATTACACCAGCAAATACAACATGACAGAAAATGTCGTTATCGATGATGCGGCGGTGGAAAAGATATTCACTCCCCCAACAGGCCAAGAATGAGTGAGCCGAGCAAACTCCGCTCAAATTCCATGAGTGTCATCACAGTAGCACCGTAGGCTGCACTGTTAATATACGGGTACTGACAATGGGTAGTTCGCTTCACGCGGGAGCCTGCAGCGATGACACTTTACGCTCTGTGCACACTGTCGCAGTACTGCTATGTACTTATAATGGTGACAAGTTCCTTGAGGAGCAGTTGGAGTCCATTGCCTCTCAGCAGGGAGTAAAGGTCCATATCCACGTATCCGATGACGGCTCCACTGATCAGACGCAGCACCTGCTGAACCGCTTTCGCGAGCAGCTAGGGGAGGGGCAATTATCAATACGGCAGGGCCCTGGGCACGGTTACGTGGCGAATTTTCTCTCCCTGATCTGCTCGCCGGTCAATGCGGACTATTTTGCGTTTGCCGACCAGGATGACGTCTGGGATTCCGATAAGCTGACTCGGGCCATCGCTGCGCTCTCATCTGTGCCAGACGGCCTGCCCGCCGTTTACTGTTCGCGTACGCGGTTGGTGAATGAGACTGGGAATTTCATCGGGCTGTCGCCTCTTTTCAGAAGGCCACCAGTCTTTGCCAATTCATTGATCCATAATGTCGGTGGAGGGAATACCATGGTACTTAACCGTAGCGCGAAAGACTTGCTGTGTGCTGCAGGGCCGGTAGACGTGGCAAGCCATGACTGGTGGACCTACATTCTCGTCGCCGGGTCGGGAGGAGTAATTCTTTATGATCCGCATCCCTCGATGCGCTACCGGCAGCACGAGGGCAATCTGATTGGTTCAAGCATGTCATGGGGCGATCGTTTAAACCGCTTCTACCTTGCCTTGCGAGGCCGCAACCGGGCATGGAATACCAAAAACATGTTCGCCCTGCAGCGGAATCGTGCATTTCTGACCAGGAATAATCAGGAAATTCTTGATGAGTTTTGTAAAGCCCGGGATGCTCGACTTTTCCCCAGACTGTTGGGTATGTGGCGCAGCGGCGTCCATACGCAGTCAGTCGTCGGGAATCTGGCACTGATTGTGGCGACATTTCTGAAGAAACTTTAGTCACGCCGAGTATAATAGCCGCGCTGAAGCGTCAGAGCCGTTGGTTCGATGCATCAAGTGGTTGATCCTGTTGTAAACCCAGGCGTTCCTCCATCTATGCCCAACCGTAAAAAGCTGATCATTATCCAGGGTCCTCATCGGTCAGGCACTTCGCTATGCACGGCCGCACTCGAGTGCCTCGGTGCAGAAATCCGACTGCCAATGCATTACGCCAATGAGGAAAATCGCAAGGGTTTCTTTGAACATCCCGATATTGTGGAGTTCAACGACAGCTTATTAAAGCACCTGGGTGGGACCTGGGATAACCCTCTATTTAACGGACCGCAAGCGATTGCAAAGGCAGACCTGGCTGAATGGCAGACCCAGGCTTCCAGGCTGTTTGACTCAATTTATGGCGAGGCGGGAATAGCCGCTATCAAGGATCCCCGCCTGTGTCAGCTGCTGGATTTTTGGATGCAGGTGTTCTTCGCATGCGGGTACCGTAAGCAGGATATTTTTGTAGTCCATGTGCTGCGCGATCCGGTCGAAGTGGCGTTGTCACAACAACAGCGATCCAGGGACAACCCCGTATATTATGAAATAGGCGGACAACTGGTCGAAGGGGCGGCGCTGTGGCTATCACTCACCGCCCAGGCGCTGTTACAGACGCGGGACTTACAGAACTACTTCATTACTTATCCAGAATTACTTTCCAATCCGCGCCGGGTACTACTAAAGCTCTCTGAATTTTTGGCTCTGACGCCGGATCAGGCAAAAATAGACAATTTCTGTGAGCATTTTGTTGACGCCAAACTGCACCGCAGTGTGTCTGCTCCCACCCTAACTGAATTTTTAACGAGTGAGTTCCCTCAGGTGCTGGAGTTCAATGATGAACTACAGATACTGGGGCGTAACGACTCTTCCTTTTCAGTAGCGATAGACAAGGCGCTGCAAGTGTATGGAAATCCCGGCACACAGCTGGCAATTGCAATCGTCATGGCACCTGCCATTTCAAGACTCAGCGACAGAAGTCGTAGCGACAGACTTGAGGTAGAGCACAGGGCAGACATCATTGCTGACTTGAATGAGCAACTTAACGAATACTCATCGGTCGTTTCTCCCTTGCGTACCCAGATTTCTCGACTTGAACAAGGCAATAAAGATCTGGAAACGCAGCTGGCGGCGCAAAGTAGTGAACTGGAGAGGTTGCAATCCGTAATTCACGAACTTGAACACAATGTAATCCGGCAACTTGAATACACCATCGGCGAAATGGAAGCCTCCACTTCGTGGAGACTCACAGAGCCATTGCGCAAGGTGGGTACGTTTAGAAAAAATGCATTCAAGCGTGTTCTGGAGTTGACCGCTCTATTCAGGTTGCAATCAATATATCGATATCAACGCTTGAGTGTTCAACATCCACGCTTGGCGTGGACCTGCAGAATAGCATTGCGTCCGCTTTTCCGCCTGCTCAACAAATTGATGTTGAGTAATGATGAGCGATACGCCAAAAGTAGAGGTTCCGGGCTGCTCAGGCCGATGCTATACCAGCAGTCGGAGTCATCGGATGCATATCGACCTTTTATCAGCATCATTGTGCCCAATTACAATCATGCAGCTTTTCTGCTGTTGCGATTGGATTCAATTTATGCACAAACATACAAGCACTTCGAGGTCATTTTGCTTGATGACGCGTCACATGATGAAAGCAGAGAAATTCTCGCTCGTTATCATCAGGAGCACCTTAAAAATACGACGCTCATTGTAAGTGCGGAAAATTCCGGGGGTGTTTTTCATCAGTGGGAAAAAGGACTCAAACTTGCGCGTGGGGATATTATCTGGATTGCCGAAAGTGACGATTGGTGCAGCGAGAACTTTCTTGAGACGCTGATCCCCTTCTTTGAAAACGAGGCAGTACAGCTGGCATATAGTCGAACCGTATTCATGGATGCGTCCGGTACTCATGCACAGTGGTCGATTAATGAGTATTTGCATGATATTGATCCGCAGCGTTGGAATTCTCCAATACTGGAGACCGCTAACAAAATTGTGGCTGATGCCTTTGCGATAAAGAACATTATTCCTAATGTCAGCTCGGCCATATTTCGCAATCCTGGTCCGCTCGAGTTATTGCAGGATCAGAAGTGGAAAGAAATGCAAATTTGTGGTGACTGGATATTCTATCTACATCTGATTCGAGGAGGTGTATTGGCCTACTCGCCTGAGGCGTGTAACTACTATCGCATTCACGGCGAAAATACCTCGGTAAAGACATATTCCGAAGACGTCTATTACCTTGAGCATGAGTTGGTGGCAAAGGTAGTTCAGAAGTATTACCGCGTGGATTTGGACGTCTTCAGGCGGCAAAGGAATAATTTAATTGCGCATTGGCGTGAGAGTCGGCCCTCCTATTCAGATACAGATTTCGAAGCCTGTTACAGCCTGTCTCGAATAGAGGCCGCGTCGTCTGAGTGCGAACCCAATCTCCTAATGGCGTCTTATGGGTTCTGTACAGGCGGTGGAGAGTCATTTCCCATAGCACTTGCAAATCTTATGAAGAGTCTGGGTTACAACGTAACCTATCTTGACTGCGCTCAGGAGCCGAGAAATGAAGGTGTTCGCAGGAACTTGCGAATTGATATCCCGATCGTTTCTGACTTCAGTCAACTAGAGAGAATCGTCGCGGATTTTGGAATAGATTTGATTCACTCGCATCATGCCTGGGTTGATAGTACTATCCTTGATGTGCTTCCAGAAAATATGCGCTGTAAGACCATTGTAACGCTGCATGGTATGTATGAAACAATCAACAATGTAGATTTAAAGTTTATATTACCTCGTCTGGTGCAGCGTAGTGCGCGACTGGTGTATGTGGCAGACAAGAATCTCTCAGTGCTGGACACGCATAAACTGATCAATAAAGCCAGATTGGTTCGCATCGAAAATGCATTGCCTATGATCGAATTTCAGCCTGTATTGCGAAGTGAACTCGGTATTTCCGAGGAGGCCTTTGTGCTGACGCTTACCAGTCGAGCAATGGAGGAGAAGGGTTGGCAGGAAGCTATAGACATAGTAACCGCGGCTCGGAAGATTTCTGGAAAGGATATACATTTGCTCCTGATTGGGGATGGAACAGAATATGACAGACTGCGTCAGTTGGAGCTTCCGGTCTATATCCATTTAGAGGGGTTTCAGCGCAATGTTCGCGGTTACTTTGCTGTCGCTGATGTGGGTTTCCTTCCCTCAAAATTTCGGGGGGAAAGCTTTCCCTTGGTGATTATCGAGTGCCTGCAGGTTGACAGACCATTTTTGGCAAGTGATCTCGGTGATATCGCCCATATGTTGAGCAGTCGGGATGGCCCGGCCGGAATTCTGGTGCAGTTGGATGGGGTTGGTATTAATGTAGAGCTGTGGGCTGAGAAAATAGATGCTCTGGCATCTGATAAACGTTTCTATGACATATTACGATCAAGAGTGTCTGACGCGGTACAAAAGTTTGATTCCACAGTAATGGCACAAAGATACGATGAAATGTATCGATCTGCCCTGCGCGGGTCAGATTGCGTAACCGAGAGTTTTCGATCTGCGATTTGCTAGCGACCAACAGCATACAGCGTTGCGGAATAGTGGCACCAATCAGATCGTTTATATATTTAGCATTAATTATTTTGACAGGTTTAAAGAATATCGGTGCAAAAAGTACGTTCAATCAGGAAAAACAGGATACTTGATTTTTTAGCGGCCTTAGCGGCATACGAGCTTTGGTTATACTTGGCGTGGCAAGACATTCGGTTGCGCTATCGACGCTCAAAAATTGGTCCATTGTGGATTACGTTAAGCATGGCCATTTTTTGTGTGGCACTCGGTATCGTGTATAGCAAAATCCTGCAAGTGGGTGTTGCAGATTACCTGCCGTTCCTGGCGGTAGGTTTCGTGATATGGGGATTTCTCTCCGGAATGCTTAGTGAGTTTCCAAATCTCTATATAGAGAACGCGGCCTATTTAAAAGATACCCATATCAACCCAATTACCATTTTGTTCCGGGCTACAGCTCGCAATGTGTTTATATTTGCGCACAATGCCCTCATTATCATTGGGATATACATTTATTTCGATATCCAACCGGGGATAGTTGCTTTTGTCGCCATACCGGGCTTGGTTCTTGTGCTATTGAATTTCGTAGCAATTGGTGTATCGCTTAGTATACTCGGTGCCAGATTCAGGGACGTTGCACCTGTTATTCAGAGTCTCATTCAAATAGTATTTTTTATAAGCCCCATTATGTGGATGCCACATTTACTTGCACCAGATAGTTGGGTAATAACAGCAAATCCGGTCGGCTATTACCTGGACTTGATTCGATCCCCATTGCTAGGGACTGCTCCAAATTTTATCTCTTGGTACGTATCGATCGCAACACTGGCAATTTTTTCTGCCATTGCAGTTTGGGTGTATCAAACTAAAAGCGCTCGCATTCCTTTCTGGGTATGACATGAGTTTTGTCAAGGTAGAAAATGTGTATCTCGACTACCCTTTGGTGGGTGTCAGCAATCACTCTTTAAAAAATCGAATTTTGGGTGCCGCAACAGGCGGGCTGATCTCGTCAGGCGGAAGTATCCCTATTGTTAACGCACTTCGGGATATATGCTTTTCTTTAAAGGAGGGCGATAGGCTGGGTTTGGTTGGCCATAATGGCGCTGGCAAATCGACACTACTTAAGACGTTAGCTGGCGTTTATGAGCCTACTTCAGGCTCGGTGATCACACAGGGCAAAATTGTATCAACGTTGAATCTGTCACTGGGTATGGAGAGCGAGGCAACAGGTTTCGAGAACATCATCATTCGTGGGCTGATGCTTGGTATGAAGCGTTCCGAAATTGACAAAAAAATGGATGAGATCGCAGAATTCACTGAGTTGGGTGAATATTTGAATATGCCGGTAAGAATATATTCTTCCGGTATGGCTACGCGCCTCGCTTTTGCTACAGTAACGGTGATGGACTCAGACATTTTGTTAATGGATGAGGTTATCGTTACTGGAGATGTTGCGTTTATCGATAAGGCTGAACGACGCTTAAATGAGTTTGTAAACCGCAGTAAAATTGTTGTCCTTGCGTCACACAGCGAGTCGGTAATTCGACAATTTTGTAATACAGCCCTTTTGCTAGAGCGCGGCGAATTAATTGCTTGCGGGTCAACGGATGAGATATTTGATCTTTACCAAAAGCGATCCGCTTAACGCTACGACCTATGCTGTAAAGAAAGAACCCACAGCGATCGGCGACGAGCGCAATGGGAATTTCCAGATCAGGCCATTGATGGGAAAGTTGCTCGGTGTTGTCCATAGCGAAGCTTTCGATATTGCGGAGTATTTCGAGTGATAAACGCTACTACAGCAATCAACCCTCATGCAGTTCAGCCTATCACCCCCCTGGCACTGACTAAAAGTCTCTGGCTAAATCGACAGCTCATCGCACAGATGACAAAGCGAGAAGTATTGGGTCGTTATAAAGGCTCCGTCATGGGGTTGGCGTGGTCCTTTTGTAACCCCGTTTTCATGCTGGTTGTGTACACCTTCGTATTCTCTGTGGTGTTTAAGGGCCGCTGGGGAATTGATGGTGAGGAAACCAAAACCCAGTTCGCACTGATACTCTTCGTAGGTATGGTCGTGCATGGTTTGTTTGCTGAATTGCTGAACCGTGCGCCAGGATTGATTTTGTCGAACGTGAATTATGTAAAGAAGGTCGTCTTTCCGTTGGAGATTTTGCCCGTCATTAGTCTGGGTGCTGCGTTGTTTCATTGCATGGTCAGTCTTGGGGTGCTGTTGCTCGCTTTTTTCGTTTTCAACGGGCACTTGTATTGGACGGCGATACTAGTTCCCATTGTACTGCTTCCACTGGTCGTTCTGTCTCTGGGCTTTGCCTGGATACTTGCATCGCTGGGAGTTTACCTGCGTGATGTAGGTCAGGTCACCGGCATCATCACCACTGTAATGATGTTTCTTGCGCCTGTTTTCTATCCAGTCTCGGCACTGCCTGAATCAATCCGACCCTGGTTGATGGCTAATCCGCTAACCTTCATCATCGAACAAGCGCGAGAAGTGGTGATCTGGGGGCGCATGCCAGATTGGCTAGGTCTCGGTACCTTTGCAGCGGTTGCCTTTGCTGTAGCATGGTTAGGTTATGCCTGGTTCCAGAAGACCAGAAAAGGCTTTGCTGATGTCCTCTGATGACCTCGCCATCATCGTAAATAATCTCAGTAAGCGCTATGAAATTTACGACAGCCCGGGCGATCGGCTCAAACAGTTTATAGCACCTCACTGGAGCCCGCTTTTGAGGCGGTCGCCAAGACAATATTTCAGAGAATTTTGGGCGCTTCAAGACGTATCATTTGAAGTCAGCAAGGGCGAGTCGGTAGGCATAATTGGCCGTAATGGCAGTGGGAAGTCCACCCTCCTGCAGATCATCTGTGGCACGCTGACCCCAACTAGAGGCTGTATTCAAACCAGAGGTCGCATTGCCGCTTTGTTGGAGCTTGGCTCGGGCTTTAATCCGGAGTTTTCAGGACGCGAAAATGTCTATCTGAACGGCGCCGTTCTGGGGCTCAACCGTGATGCAATCGATCAGCGTTTTGACGATATTGCGGCGTTTGCGGATATTGGATTATTTATAGACCAGCCTGTTAGGACCTATTCCAGCGGCATGTTGGTTCGGTTGGCCTTTGCGGTAGCCATCAATGTTGATCCGGAAATCCTGATTGTAGATGAAGCGCTCTCTGTGGGAGATGAACTTTTCCAGCGCAAATGTTTTGCTCGAATCGAAGCCATTCGCGCTAATGGGTCTACAATTTTGTTTGTCTCGCATTCTGGCGCACAAATTGTTGAGCTGTGTGATCGTGCCATCCTTCTTGATGCAGGTCAAAAAATGGCAAGCGGGATTCCCAAAATAATTGTCAGCAGCTACCAAAAGATTCTATATGCACCGGAAGAAAAGCGTCAGCTGATTCGGAACCAAATATCCCAAACCGAGGAATCAGAGAAAGCGCAAGGCGCAATTGAGCCGACGGAGTCTTCATTCGTTGAGGATGCCAGAGAAAAACTGGAAGGATTTGATCCGAGCCTTAAGCCGAGCAGCACTATAGAATTCGAGTCACACGGGGCATATATCGGATCCCCAATGGTACTGACATTGGCAGGTAAGCAGGTCAATAATCTTGTTCGCGGAAACACCTACCGCTTTACTTACAATGTGCAGTTTCTGAGCAGCGCGACTAATGTGCGCTTTTCAATGTTAATTAAGACCACTTCCGGCATTGAGTTAGGTGGCGCAGAGTCCGCGCGAGCGCCCCGGAGCAGCCTGCCCTATGTTGCTGCAAATACCTGCTATCGAATCGAATTTCGTTTTCTTTGTGCACTCAATGCAGGCGTGTATTTTATGAACGCAGGCGTGTTGGGCGATGTAACCGGTAGCGTGACTTACCTTCATCGAATAATAGATCTCGCCTCGTTCCGGGTGCGGACAGATGAAGAAAATATAGCGACGGGTATAGTAGACTTTGCCTGTTCGCCAGAGATTGAACTTCATCCATTGCCGGAATAGAGATATCGTGGGTGTGAAAAACAGTAAGTTAGTCGTAGTATTGGGTATGCATCGCAGCGGTACCAGCGCTATAACGCGTGGATTGGAGGTGCTCGGGGTAAAGCTTGGTAACAACCTGGTACCGGCTGCGATCGATAATCCAAAGGGCTTCTGGGAAGACAAAGAGTTTCTCGGTATCAATGAGGAACTGCTTGCATATCTGGGCGCGGGTAGTGACCGGCTGGGTCTCATTGATTGGAAATTGCCCGAAACTGCAGCAGTTGCATCCCTTAAAGTTAGAGCAGAAAAAATAGTCGGTGAGAAATGTAGTCAAAATGCAGTCTGGGCCTTTAAAGATCCAAGAACAGCAAGATTGCTGCCGTTCTGGCAACCTGTTTTTGAAAGTGTTGACTGTGAACTATGCTATGTCATTGTCACCCGTAACCCGCTAAGCATCGTTAAATCGCTGTATGAGCGGAACGGTTTCGAGTCGGAGAAAACATTCTATCTTTGGCTTGAACATATTATACCCGCAATTTCCAGATCGGCGGGCGCGACTAGAGTGGTCATTGATTACGACAAGCTACTTGAAAATCCCGAGGCACAGTTATTGCGGTTGTCGCGAGCGCTTGGATTGTCTGCACCTGAGCCTTTAGCGCTAGCTGATTATCAAACGGATTTTCTGGAGAATACATTACGACATACCCTATTTACGATGGATGATCTGAAATATTATCCCTCAGTACCATCGCAGGTTATCACTGCCTACGAATGGCTAGTCAGTCTGTCCAATGAAGAGGCGCCGTTTTCACTATATTGTGCGAAGGTTGAAGGAGCTTTTGAATCACTCGCTCAAGAATTGAATGACTTTTCCAACGAATATTGGAAGTCTTCACTCGCTGATCAGATTTCGGCTATAAAAATACGGGAGCAGATAATTGGTGAGCGGGATGAGACCATTCAGGCACAGACAAGGCTAATTGATGAGCGGGATGAGACCATTCAGGCACAGACCAGGCTAATTGATGATGGCGTTGCTGGGAT
>Ga0105090_10000311_pt1 | contig 23006 bp, 17 predicted proteins | sample PPLLak3March2015_FD_79110 | JGI IMG/M metagenome (GOLD analysis project Ga0105090, IMG submission 79110) | Freshwater sediment microbial communities from Prairie Pothole Lake near Jamestown, North Dakota, USA - PPLs Lake P7 Core (1) Depth... | ecosystem: Environmental > Aquatic > Freshwater >...
CTTCGTGATCACGCAGAGGCCGCCGTGCTGCAGGCGCTGATCAGCAAAGAGCCGAGCAAGGTTGAGCAAACGGCGCCACCAGGGCTGCTCGATTCGCGTGAGAGCGGCGAGATTGATGCCATACAGACCAATGATTGACAGCGTCGGATCGGGCAGGAATTCAAAGCGTGAGTATCCGATGCTGCGGCACAGGTCCCGGATGTGATGTGGCGGCATGTCCTTCTCTGTCACGCCATAGAGTTCCATCGCCCTCAGTGAATCCGGGCTCTTTGAATGGCCCGCGCCGGGCTCGTGAGTCACGAGTATGCCGCCCGGGCGCAACGCCCGGTAGACACTTTCCAGCGCCGCACGCTCGTCGACGGCGTGATGCAGAGAGTCGTAGAACACAGCGCAGTCGAACGGCTCAGAAAAATTCAGCGATTCGTAATCGGACAGGATGAATTCGAGGTTTTCGGCTTCGTACCGCGCCCGGTTGCGCTCCGCGTACTGGATCATGTCCGGCGCAATGTCCTGCCCCATGACCCGGTATCCGCGCCGCGCGAAGAAGGCACTGGTCCATCCGGTGCCGCAACCGAGATCGAGCAGGCGCGCCGGCGGCGTTGGCAGCAACGCCATGATGAGACCGATGTCGACCAGGTTCTTGGAGCAGGTGAAATGCGAAAACGGCTTGTCGAAGGCGGCCTTCGCGCCTTCGTCGCCGATGTTCTTCATGTAGTCGATTTCGCCTTGCTTCACAACGGCCTCCACTGCACCTCGCTCGCCCAAAGCAGACAGTGGTGTGTCCGCTGGGAGAGCATCAACGACGCGTCCTCGCAATGCGATACCGGGTTGTCCACAATCTTAAGGCAAGCGGTAACTCGCCCTTAAAAGCCGACCCATCTCGGGTTCGCGAATCGCAGCCAGCTACAATTAGTGTGCGTGCACTACCTTGCGGTATATCTCCAGAGTCTCACGTGCGCAGCGCTCCCATGAAAATCCCGACGCCTGCGCGAGACTTGCTTCGGCGCGCTGCTGCCAAAACGATGAGTCCTCGTCGAGGCGCATCAATAACTGTCGCAGGCCCGTCTCGTCATCGGCGGCGATCTGCACCCCCGCCGAGCCGACCACTTCAGGAAGTGTGGAGCGATCCGAGACAATCACGGGTGTGCCGCTAGCCATTGCCTCGAGCGGGGGCAGACCAAAGCCCTCATAGAGCGAGGGATAGACCAGCGTCAGCGCTGCTGAATACAGCACCGCGAGATCCTCGTCTGACGTAAACCCCAGCGGGCGAATCTCGCCGCTCGCCACCATCGGCTGCATCAGGGACTCGACTTTCGAGGTCAGCCAACCCTTCATGCCGACCATCACGAGTGGGCGGCGTCGGCGAAAGTGCACCGGAAGCCTCGAATACGCGCGGATCACCAGTTCCAGGTTCTTGCGCGGCTCAAGGGTTCCGACGCAGAGCACGAAGCCGCGGTAATCCAACCCTCGGTCCTGAAGCACCAGTCGACACTCTTCCGCAGACCGGGGATGAAAGATTTCTCTTGACCCTAGCGGCACGGACGTTATCCGCTCCGGTGCAATCCCGAATTGCTCGATGATTTCCTGCCGCACGTAGGATGCATCAGTGACAATGTGGTCCGCGCGTTCAAGCGCTTTGGGGAATAGTTCATTCATCACCGCCACGCGCTCGTCGGGGTGTGTCTCGGGAAACCGAATCCACGACAAGTCGTGCGCAGTAATGATCGTCGGTCCATCGAACTTGAAGGGAAGGAAGTTCGGCTCGTGGTAAAGCTGCGGACGAAATCGGCGCGTGCCCATGCTGAACCGCCACCCCTGCATTGCTCGACTTACGCGATAGGGCTGGGGAACGAACCTCTTGATGAAGTCCTTGATTGCGCCTATCTCCTTGACCGGTTTCGTGCGTATTTCACGGCTCCAAATGGCAGCGTAGAAGAACTCGATCTCCAGCGCGCCGGTGGATAACAAGCAATGCGCAAGACTATTAGAGTACTGCCCAACGCCTGTAAGCGGAGAGAGCAAGGCAGACCCGTTGAAGGCCAGACGAATTGGTTTGGGTGTTTCGGGCATGGATTTCAAGGCGCGAACGTCTTTTGGGGTTCTATTGCCCACTCGATCTGAAAAAGAGAAGTTGCTCCAGCAGAACTCCACGAACAGACTGATTTGAATTGAGGTTCATGCGGGTTCGGTTCACTTATCACGGACTATGTTCCATGCGGACCGCCCCCAAGCCGGTTCAGGCCTGCCAGTCAGGTGGGCCGAAAGTAACACTCAAGGACAATTCTGCCTCTATTCAGTTACCGGTCGCGTGGACTCCGTTACCGTTTGCGTCGCTGACCCTGCGCGACAAATCGCCATCTCACGGTTCTCAGACGCCAACTTTCTGGCGCTTGTCCAGGGTGACCGTGGCAAGCGTCAAATGTCCAGACCAGTGTCTTGCCAATCCGCTATCCGCAGTTTTCCGCGCGACAACGTCGCAACTCGGCAGTCCATTGCATCAGCTCAGCAGTCTCATGCCAACTTGAAGCCGCCAGATTGTCAGACATGCGCGCACCTAATTCTACGTTTGCACTGCTTTCGAGAAGTTTGAAGGGGTGAATCTCAGCGAAAATGGCTGCACTCAATGTGCGAGTTACACGCTTGCGAGATTCTTTGCGCCAATGGGGTCAGGTTCATTGAGAGAGATTTTTTCTGAACGGCAGCCAAGGCACGATGTTGTTAGTCGCAAGCAGAATTCCAGCATGCACAGCCTGCATTTGCCGGGGGGCGAACTCAATGCAACTAGCCGAGTCCGACTTTCCCGCCAGGCGAAACAGCCAATTAAGAATTGAAGAGACGCTTGGGCTTGACGGGCCATTGCCGCCATGGTGGCTTGCGTCTTCGCCGGCGGCTCGAGAGCGATTAATGTCTGTGCGGCGGCGACGGCGAAGCCTTGTTAGAGTTAGTGCAATCGGTCTAAATCTCCGCGCGCGCGGGAGTGCGAGCGTCGACCCAAGTTCAGCGTCAAACTAGCGGTCAAAAGTTGGACCTGTACTCGATTGCTTCCGGGCTGCTTCGCCTCCTCGCTTGTGCGCCAACCTGTGCGATGCCGTAGTCCGGACCCTCTCATTTGCGCCAGCGCTTGCGAAGACTCATCATTTCAAGAATCACAGAGCAGAAGAATCCAAACGTAATATGCATAGAGGAAGTTCAATGAGTGCACAGCACGCGGAAGAGATTAAGGCCGGGAGTCGCTTTGCCTTTGGGGAAAATTGGTCGCGCTTCCTGCGCGAAGTGGACGAAGCTCGGATTCGTGAAGCAGAGCAGTCACTCTGTGGCATGCTCAACGCGAAGTCTTTGCAAGGTAAACGCTTTCTAGACATTGGATCTGGCAGCGGATTGTTCAGCCTTGCCGCAAGATTGCGAGGTGCAGCGGTCCACTCATTCGACTACGACCCGCAATCCGTGGCTTGTACGAGTGAGCTGAAGCGAAGATACTTTCCTGGCGACGCCGGTTGGACAATTGAGCGGGCGTCGGTGCTAGACAGGACCTACCTGGAATCGTTGGGTCAATGGGACATCGTCTACTCTTGGGGTGTACTGCATCATTCAGGAAACATGGTGGGTGCACTTGAGAACGTCTCGGAACTTGTAACAGCGAACGGGAAATTGTTTATTGCCATCTATAACGACCAAGGGCGGATGAGCAAGTACTGGTTAAAGGTCAAGCAGATCTACAACCAGCTTCCGCGTGTTTGTCGATGGCTAGTGCTGTGGCCTGCAGCCATCGGACTTTGGGGCCCGGCAACCATGCGCGACTTTGTGACGGGACGACCATTTCATACATGGCGAAACTACGCAAGAGGGAGCACAAGAGGCATGGCGCCGCTGCCGGATCTTGTCGACTGGGTGGGGGGGCTTCCATTTGAGGTGGCGACGCCTGAGCAAATTTTCAACTTCTTTCGGGATCGTGGCTTCGTGCTTGTGCAACTCAAAACTTGTGCTGGCGGACATGGTTGCAACGAGTTCGTTTTTCAGAAGGCATCGCTGCATACCGACATGGCCGAGGCCTCCGTTGCGCCGAACGTAATTGGCTGATCCTGCCTTATCGCTTCATCCATTCGCTCAAAGGCGCCTTGTGCAGCCTGCTTGACTTCACGTCCCGGTTAGATTGGCAAATTTCGCCGACGGGCAAAGAGGATTGTTTGAGCGCAGTTAGTTCAAATCAGGGATAACCTCGTTGAAGGTGCTTCTTGCAAGACTCAGCAACGCGGTAGCGTGGAACGCAGCCTCAACAATCGCACTCCAGGGCGGAACCTTCCTGTCGGCTCTGGCGGTAGCGAACCTGATCGGTCCGGATAGGTTTGGGCAGTTCGGACTCGTCCTCGGAACAGCCCAGACGTTAGCGGCTGTTCTTCAACTCTCGACAGGCATAGCGGCGACAAAGTACGTGTCAGAGTTTCGGGACAAGGACAAGCGACTCGCCGCCTTGGCCTTGAGGTTTTGTGGAAGGGTAAGTTTGGTTGCGGGTACTGCCGGCATGTTGGCGCTACTGGCCGCAGCTAGCGCAGTTGCCACAGTAGTACTTCGAGCGCCCAGCCTTGTTCTCGATATTTTGATCGCCTCGCCTGTAGTCTTGTTCGCAGTGCTCTCTGGATTTCAACTTGGAGCACTCGCCGGGTTGGAAGGCTTCAAAAGCGCGGCTCGAATCCTTCTGATGCTTGCGCCGATTCAAATTGCGACCACTTCGCTTGCGGCCTACTACTTTGGAGTATCTGGCGCGCTTGCCGCAACCGCCATGAATTTGGGCCTGAGAAGCCTAGTGTGCAGTAGATTGATTCAGATTGAAGCCGAGCGTCAGTGGATCTTCCATGACAAGAGCAACCGCCAGCTCTCGCGCGAGATCTTCTTCACGTTCCTCTTGCCGGGATCACTGTCAGGTTTGACGGCGATGCCGGCCCTGTGGATCGGAACTGTGGAGCTTTCAAAGTCGTCCGTTGGAGGGTTTGAGCAAGTTGCGTACTTCAACGCGGCGTTTGCGATCCGCGCGATGTTGATGATTTTTCCTTGGGTACTTAGCTCGGTTGGACTCGCGCTACTTAGCAACTCTCTCGGAAATGAAAAACGTGCCCACTTCAGGGCCCTGCTGTTCTCCAACCTAGTAATAACATTCGCGTCCGTAATCTTGGGCGTTTCGCTCGTCACGTTCTTGGGGCACTGGATTCTTCGACTTTACGGCCCGAACTTTGTCGTTGGCTTCCCCGTCTTACAAGTTCTGATGGTCTCTTTTGCGGCCGAGGCACTCACGTTGCCAGTACTGCAGGCGCTCATCAGTCACGCACGCATGTGGTCGATCTTCTTGCTTGTGTTGCTGCCTCGAGATGCAATTCTTGTTGGCTGCGCGCTGTACTGGGTAAAGGAGCACGGTGCTGTAGGGCTTGGTGCAGCGCACTCAGTAGCATACGGCTGTGCAATGTTGATCACAGTTTTGCTCTATCGCCTACTTCGTCGACCTCCTGAGCGCGAGGCTGGGCAAGACTCAATGCTCTAGGGACGATCGAAATGTGCGGGATCGCTGGCGTTGTTAGCCCAAGTGCGGGCTCTGATTTGCGCGAAGTCGTCAAAAGAATGGCCGCTGAACTATCGCACCGTGGCCCGGACGATCAAGGTGATTGGGTCGACATGTCATGCGGAGTTGCGCTCGCCCATCGGAGGCTCTCAATTATTGATGTGACGACTCAGGGCCACCAGCCCATGCACTCGGCCAGCGGTCGATTTGTTGTTGTCTACAACGGTGAAATCTACAACTTTGAAGAGATAAGAAGAGAACTTGAAGCAATTGATTCTGCGCCAGCCTGGCGAGGCCATTCAGATACCGAAGTTCTGCTGGCCGCTATCGAGGCATGGGGGCTCGACGAGGCGCTCGCGCGCTTCGTTGGAATGTTTGCAATCGCTTTGTGGGACCGCAAAACGAAGTCGCTATTTCTTGCTCGGGACCGCGTTGGGGAGAAGCCGCTTTACTTTGGGAACACATCCTTGGGATTTGTGTTCGCCTCTGAGTTGAAAGCTATACGCGCAGTTTGTGAAGACTCGCTCGAGTTAGATCAGCGAGCGGTCGCCAACTTCATGCAATTTGGATACATTCCGGCGCCGCGTAGCATCTTTCGACGTATCGCGAAGCTTCGACCCGGGCATGTTGTGCGGTTGGATTCTTGCCTGACTCCAGGCGTGCCGCGTCCCTATTGGAAGCTTGACTCGGGGGGGGCAAAGTATCAAGCGGAGCAAATTGCGGTCGCCGAAGACGACCAGTTGGTGGACCTTCTGCACAGTACGCTACAGACTTCTGTGTCTCAGCAAATGGTCTCGGATGTTTCGCTTGGAGCCTTTCTCTCGGGTGGCGTTGACTCTAGCACTATCGTTGCCCTCATGCAGGCGAGAAGTGCCCGGCGCGTGAAGACATACACGATAGGCTTCAACGAGAAGGAGTTCGATGAAGCGCCATACGCAAGGGCAGTCGCTCAGCATCTGGGTACTGAGCACACTGAACTCTACGTTTCCGCCAACGATGCGGCCGCTGTTATCCCTGACCTGCCACACATTTATGACGAGCCCTTTTCGGATTCGTCTCAGATACCCACGGTACTGGTTTCGCGCCTTACTCGTCAGCACGTGACGGTCTCACTCTCGGGTGACGGTGGGGATGAGCTGTTTAGCGGTTATCCGCGCTATGCGATCGCTGATCGTCTTTGGCGATTGATCGATCGGATACCAAGAAACCTGCGGACCGCGGTGGCCTCCATGCTGCGGCTCGTATCTGCCCAAGCTTGGGACCGGTTATTGACCGTTCTTCCGGCCGAGAAACGCAAAGCAATAAACGGTCGGCGTGTTCATCGCCTGGCAAGGACTCTGGCTGCAGATAGCCTTGGGGAGATGTATGTGCGGCTAGTGTCGCAGTGGCAGCCCGAAGATGAATTGGTTCTTGGCCAGTTAGCCCTGTCTAAGGAATCCCACGCTTGGCCGGTTGAAGGTTCGGCGATGGCGCAGATGCGGAGATGGGACTTCGATCAGTATCTTCCCGATGATCTGCTAGTAAAGGTCGACCGGGCATCCATGAGTGCGAGCCTGGAGTCGCGCGCGCCTATGCTCAACCACAAGGTCGTCGAGTTGGCATATGCGTTGCCCGATCGGATGCTTGTTCGTGGTGGTCAAGGTAAGTGGATTCTAAGGAAAGTCCTCGACCGGTATGTTCCGAGGGAACTCATCGATAGGCCAAAGGCCGGCTTTTCTGTTCCGCTAGCTCAATGGCTGCGCGGGCCGCTACGTGATTGGGCAGGAGATCTGCTGTCTGAGTCAACACTGAAACAGGACGGATTGCTATCCGCGGAAACGGTCTCGGCCTGCTGGCTGCAGCACCAGTCCGGGACATTCGATCGCAGTGCGTATCTTTGGAACATCCTAATGTTCCAGTCATGGCTGCACTCGAAGAGCAGTACTAAGCGGCCATGATGATCTTGCTCTTTCCATTCTTGTTAGTGGCAATCACGCTATGGTTCTTCCTGGTCCAGACGCGAAGACGCCAAGGTAAAGCCCAATATCTCGATCTTGGATTGGCATTCCTCGTGATTGTCACAGTTTATGGGACATTGCCGGGGGTAGGCCTTGCCTTGGCTCACTTCGACATAGGGGAAATAAGAGACGTCCGCGTCGCTGAGGCGCTTGATTTCGATCTCGTGCAAGACATTCAGATCATGTTTCTTTGCTTTGCAGTCGGCCTATCCACAGTCTACTTGTGGAAGAGGAAGTACCCAATTGCAGAGAAGCAAACCGAGACGGCGACGGCGCGACAAGTCTTAGCTCTCATCTGTATCGCAGTCCTCTTGAATGTCGGCTTGCCGCTCGCAAAGTATTCGATTGGCGCACAAGCGTCGGCGGACTACATCGGGACCTACCTCGAGCTGAGAGAGTTTCCGTTATTCATCCAACAGATTTTCAATCTTGCGTCTCAAGTCGCTTTTTCTTCCCTGGTCGCTTCGGTTGTTTTCTGTGTGGCTTGGAAACCGTCCAAGCACTTGCACGTGGCAACGGTACTGATTATCTACGTTGGCTTTGCGACTCTGGCGGGCGGAAGTAGAACATTCGCCTTTCTCTCCCTGTTCGCATATCTCATTGCCGCTTCGGTGTTCGTTCCCAGATTCTCAATGAGTCGGCTGGTTCCTCTGGGAGCGCTTGCTCTGTTCCTGTTCCTGCTTGCCGGCAATATTCGGGGCGAAGTTGAGTCCGGAGTACTGGGCATGCTTCAGGACAGTGAGTTCATGTCGATCTTCATCAACGCACTTGACCTTCATGCGCGGGTGCTCGACGGTGAGGTGAAGAATCTTGGGCTCTCGTTCTACCTGACGGACCTGTTGCGCCTTGTCCCTTCACAACTGATTGGCGCAAAGATTGAGCCGGCAGTCTGGTATGTAGAGACTTTTTATCCCAACTATCACGCTGCGGGAGGGGGGCTCGCGTTCGGAGTTCTCGCCGAATCGGTCGTGGGCTTTGGCGCGGTCGAGGCATTCGCGCGAGGTTCTCTGCTTGGATTGATCTTTGCACTGTGCGCAAACGCATTGAAGCCTGAGTCTAGGAATCCCGTCCGTGTATTTGTTTACGTATGGCTGACTGTGGTTTCGTATCAAGCATTTCGTGATACGACATTTTCAATACTGGTTCGAGCACTATTTCAGTTAGTTCCAGTCTTGTTGGTGCTACTTGTGGTCTCTCCAAAGCCAGGTTCGCTGTTCGTTTCGCGAGCACGACGCTTCACGTAGGGACATGCGCGTCCTGCATCTAATTCCGTCATTTGGAAGCGGCGGTGCCGAGCGACAGCTTTCAATATTAGCGAACGGACTCGCGGCCGATGGCATGGACGTGCACGTTGGCTACTGTCGAGGCGGACCCAATCTACGGCAATTGAAGGGGGGGCAGGTCACGACGCATCGGCTCAAGTCGATCGGAAACCACGACATCGCGCTCGCTTGGCGCATTCTTAGTCTTGTTAGACGCATACGTCCGGACGTACTGCAAACTTGGTTGCTTCAGATGGACGTACTTGGTGGGATCGCGGCGCTTCTTAGCCGCGTGCCGTTTGTAATTAGCGAACGTTCAGCCAAAGGCAATTACGGACCGGGCTGGAAGTCACGGACACGCGTACTGGTCGGAAGCCGCGCCGCGTGCATCGTAGCCAACTCGTACGGTGGCATCGACTACTGGCGTCGGTACTTGCCGCCGGCTCGAATTCACTTGGTGCGGAATTGCGTTCTGACGTCGGGGGCGGTATTGGAAGTGCCCGGCGACAAGATGGCGTCGATCGTTTCTGGACGACCGCTGGTGCTATTTGCTGGGAGATTCAGTTTCGAAAAAAACATTCCTAGGCTGGTCGATGCGCTTATTCTGCTAGCCCGCCAGCGACCCGACACAACAATCATGATGTTTGGGGAGGGCCCAGAAAGGCAGTCGGCCGAGCGACGCATTGCTGAGTCGGGGCTGGCAAGCCAAATCGAAATCAAGGATGTTTCGTCGCAGCTTGCGACGTGGCTGACTCAAGCAACTGTCTGTGTCTCAGTCAGCAATTTTGAGGGGCACCCCAATGTAGTGATGGAGGCTGCTGCGGCCGGGTGCCCGCTGGTTTTGTCGGATATCGCCGCGCATCGAGAGTTGTTCGATGAGAGTTCTGCTTTCTGGGCGCCGGCTGGTTCAGTGCCGGACATCGCTGGTGCAATACTCGCGGCATTACAGAACCCCCTCGAAGCGCGAGCGCGAGCGCTTCGTGCCCGTGACATTGCACGGCAATTCGATTTGGCAACGATGGTGGGCGCATACAGGTCTATCTATGAAGCCGTAGCCACGCAAGACTCTGATCGCCGCTGATTACTTCTGGCATGAGTACTTCCCTCCTTGCGCGACGCTCTGTGATGGGCTGCCGTAGACACATTCAACACACATTCATCAACCCACGATCACACGATACACGTAGGAAATGGCGAGTCTCCTAGCCCAGGGTACGGGCTTCGAACGCAGTCATCTCCGAGTCGGACAAGGCTTCGTTGCTATGCTCAGACACCTTCAGCTTGGAGGCAAAAGACTCTGCCACGACAGACCGCTGGGGGAGAGATGCGCCAATGAAGATCGTGATAAATGCCCTGTCGGCACGCCTCGGCGGCGGGCAGACATACGTCAAGAACTTGCTGTCACACCTACCAGAACGCGACGATCTTGAAATTCAAGTCTTCGCTCCACGGTCCCTAGCTCTTCCGACTGACTCTCGCATCGTGCGCCGGACAGCCCGATGGCCTACGGAAAATCCGATGTTGCGCACACTGTGGGAGGTCATCGCGCTGCCAAGAGTTCTCGCGCGCGAAAGCGCTCAGGTGCTTTTTTGTCCCGGGGGTGTTGTTTCCACGCGGGCGCCAAGTGGATGCAAGACCGTAACTATGTTCAGAAACATGATTCCGTTTGATCGAAGAGTTGTCGAGCGATTGCCCTTCGGTTGGCAGAGAATCCGAAACTTCATTTTGCGGCGTGTCATGCTCAGAAGCATGAGCAAGGCCGACCTAACCATATTTATCTCTGACCACGCTCGGAGTGTGATCGAGAGAATCGAAAAAATTTCTGGCGCGATCACAATTCCGCACGGTATTGGCGATAACTTCCGCACGCACGGCAAGGTCATTGTTCGGCCGACATGGTTGCCGAGCGGAGACTACATCCTGTATGTCTCTCGATTCGACGTTTACAAGCATCAGTTGGAGGTCGCCGAAGCCTATTGCATGCTTCCAGCCGAATTGCAGGAGCGGTATTCGCTGCTTTTCGTGGGCGAGGTCAGTCCTGAGCAGGAGGAGGTGATCCAACGGGCTGCCGCGCGATACAGTGCGACTGGTCAACTCCATATTGCTGGCCCGGTACGCTACGACGGACTGCCCGCGGTATACCGCAATGCGGCAGCCATTCTGTTCGCATCGTCGTGCGAAAACTGTCCAAACATCTTGCTCGAAGCGTTGGGCTCCGGTCGCCCGGTTCTATCGTCCGACGTGATGCCGATGCCCGAGTTCGGTGCGGCAGCAGTAGAGTACTTTTCTCCTACGAGCCCGGTTTCCATCCGCGATGCAATGATGCGCGTGCTTTGTGATGACGAACGTCGCCACGAGCTCGGTGAGTTAGCCGCGCGCCGCAGCCAGGCATTCGACTGGGAAAAGTCAGCAGGTGAAACCTGGCGGCAGCTCGGAAAGCTCGTTGCATCGTGAAAATTTTGGTCGTAACTCAATACTTCTGGCCGGAAGTGTTTCGCATCAATGAAGTCGCGCAGTCGCTGCGCGACGTGGGCAACGACGTGACCGTACTGACTGGCCAGCCGAACTATCCGGGCGGTGAAATTCATCCTGGATACTCGATGTTGTCCGTCCGTGTGCAAGAGCATCAGGGGCTACAGATTCATCGCGTACCGCTCTTGCCACGGGGAAGAGGCTCGGGGCTGCGGCTTGCACTGAACTATCTGTCATTTGTCGTCTTTGCTTCCGCGCTGGGCCCCTGGTTGCTGCGGGGAAAGAAGTTCGACGTCGTTTTCGTTCATGGGATGTCACCTATTCTGCAGGCGATTCCCGGAATTTGTTTGGCCTGGGTGAAGCGCGCAAAATTGGTGACTTGGGTGCAGGATCTGTGGCCGGAGAGCCTCAGCGTCACCGGCTTCGTTCGAAACAAGGCCGTGCTCAATGCGGTCGGCTACGTGGTGCGGTGGATTTACCGCCACAATGACCTGCTGCTTGTGCAGTCACGCGCCTTCGTCGCGCCGGTCAGTGCGTTGGCAGGCGCCACACCAGTCGAGTATCACCCGAATCCCGGTGAGATGGCGTTCGGCGAAACGGCGGCGGCCGAGCATCCTGCATTGCGGCTCGTGCCAGGCTTCAACGTGGTCTTCGCGGGCAACCTGGGTATCGTCCAGTCGCTGGGTACGATCCTGGAGGCGGCGGAACAGTTGTCCGATCTGCCCGATGTGCGTTTTGTACTGGTGGGCAGTGGCAGCCGTGACGAATGGCTTGCGGACGAAGTTGCTCGCCGAGGCCTCGCTAACGTGCAACTGGCCGGCAGATTTCCGCCGGATGCGATGCCCGGGATTTTGGCGCAGGCGTCTGCTCTGCTTGTGACCCTCGTTCGGGATCCCGTCATGGCCCAGACCATCCCGAGCAAGGTGCAGGCGTATCTCGCAGCGGGCAAGCCGATATTGGCGGTGCTGGATGGAGAAGGCGCGAATGTGGTTCGGGAGGCGTCAGCCGGCATCGCGTGTTCTGCAGAAGATGCAGCTGGGCTTGCGATTGCTGTACGAGAGTTGCGTCGGATGAGCGACTCGCAGAGGGAGCGACTTGGTGTGGCGGGACGGTCCTACTATCAGAAGCATTTCGAACCTCGCGCGTTGGCGAACGTCTTGGCCGCACGCCTCGAGCGTTTGGTTGCCGATCGAACCGGTCCTGGTGGACCGGCGCATGGACACGCAGAGGGAGCGCGCTAGGTGGGAAACGAAACGCCGGGGCACCAGATACTGGTGCTGGGCTGCACTGGCATGCTTGGAAACGCCGTCATGCGTTTCCTCTCCAGCAGCGACGGAATGAGAGTATGGGGAACGGCGCGATCTCTGCCGGATAGCGGAGTTGCATTGTCGTGCGCCGAACATATCATCGGCGGCATCGATGTCGAGAATGTCGATTCATTGATTCGGGTAATGGCGCAGGTGCAGCCTACCGTAGTCATCAACTGCATCGGTCTGGTGAAGCAACTGGCCGAAGCCGACGACCCGCTTCAGGCAATTCCTCTCAATGCAATCTTGCCGCATCGCTTGGCACGGCTGACGCAGGCCGTCGGTGCGCGCCTGATCCATATCAGCACGGACTGTGTGTTCAATGGGCAGAAGGGACTGTATCGGGAGTCCGACGCGGCCGACGCCCAGGACCTGTATGGAAGGAGCAAGCATCTGGGCGAGGTTGACTATCCCAATTCCGTCACGCTGCGAACTTCCATAATCGGACACGAACTTGGGGGGGCACATGGACTGGTTGGCTGGTTTCTCGGGCAGTCTGGTCGTGTCCGCGGATATACCAGAGCCGTCTTTTCGGGATTGCCGACCGTTGAACTGGCGCGCGTGATTCGCGACTACGTATTGCCGCGGCCAGGAATGCGCGGCGTCTACCATGTTTCATCCGACCCGATCTCCAAACATGATCTGCTGCAATTGATAGCAATGGAGTACCGACGCGAGAATGAAATCGTCCGGGACGATCGTGTCGTGATCGACAGATCGCTGGACTCGAGCCGCTTTCGTCAGCTGACGGGTTACTCGCCGCCTGCTTGGCGGGAACTTGTCCGCGTGATGCGCGTGTTCGGATAGGGCAACTCTCTCTCATATGAGCTGACCATGTTCAAAGACAAGGTGCTGGTAATCACTGGGGGAACGGGTTCCTTCGGCAATGCCGTGCTAGACCACTTTCTTGCGTCAGACCTCTCGGAGATTCGCATCTTCAGTCGCGACGAAAAGAAGCAAGAGGACATGAGGATCCAGCACAGAAGCGAGAAGCTCAAGTTCTACATTGGGGACGTACGGGACTACGACAGCGTTAATGACGCACTGCAGGGCGCGGACTATGTCTTTCATGCTGCCGCGCTCAAGCAGGTTCCCTCGTGTGAGTTCTATCCCATGGAGGCGGTGCGCACGAACGTTCAAGGGGCCGAGAATGTGATGCGTGCCGCAATTGAGAATCACGTCAAGCGCTGCGTTGTCCTTAGTACCGACAAGGCCGTCTATCCGATCAACGCCATGGGTCTTTCAAAGGCGTTGATGGAAAAGGTGATGATTGCCAAGGCGCGGTTGTGCGATCCAACTAGGACCGTTCTGAGCGCCACTCGCTACGGCAATGTAATGGCTTCGCGTGGTTCCGTCATTCCGCTCTTCCTTTCCCAGTTGCGGGATGGAAAGCCGCTTACGGTAACGGATCCAGCGATGACCCGCTTCTTGATGTCTCTTGAAGAGTCAGTCGCTCTGGTCCTGTATGCCTTTGAGCATGCGCGACCCGGGGACATCTTTGTACAGAAGGCTCCCGCCTCAACGGTTGGCGATCTTGCCTTGGCCCTAAAAGAGCTGTTTGGGCTGAACAACCCAATAAAGATCATAGGAACCCGGCATGGCGAGAAGCTGTATGAGTCGTTGGTGTCCCGCGAGGAGATGGCGCGAGCTGAAGACTTGGGTGGCTACTACCGGATCCCAGCTGACTCGCGCGACCTGAACTACGACAAGTACTTCGTGGAGGGCGAACCAGAGATCGCGGGGATCGATGACTACACATCGCATAACACGCAGCGCCTCGACGTAGAGCAGATAAAGCAGGTCATATCGAAGCTGTCCGTTGTTCGCGAGGCCCTGAATGCTTAGGGTGATGACGATCGTCGGAACGCGGCCAGAGATCATCCGTCTCTCGCGCGTGATCGATCGCTTGGATCATTACTGCGAACACATCTTGGTACATACGGGTCAGAACTACGACTTCGAACTGAACGAGATCTTCTTCGAAGAACTCCAGATCCGTCGCCCCGACCATTTCATGGAAGCTGCTGGTGACGTTGCGGCGGAGACGATTGGCAATGTCATCATCAAGGCCGATCGACTGATTCGGGAGCGGCAGCCCGATGCTCTGCTTGTGCTGGGCGACACCAACAGCGCGCTTTCGGCCATAGCTGCCAAGCGGTGCAAGGTGCCAATCTTTCATATGGAAGCAGGCAATCGGTGCTTTGACTTCCGAGTTCCCGAGGAGATCAACCGCCGAATTGTTGACCATATCGCCGATATCAATCTCACTTACAGCCAGATCGCCCGCGAGTATCTGCTGCGCGAGGGTCTTGCTCCGGAGCAGGTGATCTGCACCGGAAGCCCGATGAGAGAGGTACTCGAACACTATCGAGCTAAGTGTGACGCGTCGCAGGTCCTAGAACGGCTCAACCTTCGCAGTGGTGACTACTTCTTGGTGAGTGCGCATCGGGAAGAAAACGTTGATGATCCAGCCAGCTTGTCCCGTCTGATCGGCTTAGTCAATTCGCTTGCTGGGCGTTACAAGATTCCGATCATTGTTTCAACGCATCCGAGGACCAGGAACCGAATGCAAGGGCTGGACACACTGATCGCTGATCTCGTTGAATTTCATCGACCATTCGGGTTTCTGGACTACGTTCAGCTCCAGCGCAACGCGCGGGCGGTCTTGTCCGACAGCGGAACGATCACGGAGGAGTCTTCGATTCTCAACTTCCCGGCGCTCAACCTGCGAGAAGTCAACGAACGCCCGGAAGGCTTTGAGGAGGGCGCTGTCATGATGGTTGGACTCGATTGGGCAACGGTCGAGAACGCGCTTTCAGTCCTCGAGGCACAGCCGCGTGGTGCGGACCGACTGCTATCCATGGTGAGCGATTACGCGCCGACGAACGTCTCGGACAAGGTGCTTAGAATCCTTCTGAGTTACACGGACTTTGTGAACCGCAAGATCTGGAAGAAGGGATGACTGCGGAGGATCTGATCTCGATTCCGCGGTTGGCCGCTCCCCGCGCCCGAATTGCCTTGAGCGGAGCTTCCGGATTCATCGGTAGCGCATTGGGTACGGAACTCGTGAAGCGCGGCTTCGGAGTTGTTCGCATAGACCGGACTGATCTGGAGGACATCCGCAAGGGGGCTGATAGAGGCGGACTCCTGAAGGGCTGTGAGGCTGCCGTCCACTTAGCTGCGCGCGCGCACGTCTTGCGCGAGACAGAGGACGACCCGTTGTCAGTATTCCGGGCGGCCAATCGCGATACCACGCTCGCTTTCGCTCGCGCTTGTGCGCGTGCCGAGGTCCGACGCTTCGTCTTTGTAAGCTCGATCGGCGTCAACGGGGATACGTCCACGCATCCTTTCTGTCCGGACGATTCCCCAGCCCCGACGGGGCCTTACTCAATATCGAAATTGGAAGCGGAACGCGGACTGTGGGAGGTTGCCCGGACTACCGGGCTCGGGGCTGTCGCGATCCGCCCCCCCCTTGTCTACGGTCCTGAGAACCGAGGCAACTTCCTTCGATTGCTCAAGCTGGCCGCTCTCCCGCTTCCTCTGCCTCTTGGGTCTGTATCCGGAACGCGATCCTACGTAAGCATCTGGAATCTCTGTGACTTGCTTATTCGGTGCATCGAACATCCGAGTGCACCCGGCAACGTCTTTCTGGCGGGCGACGGAGAAGACGTCAAGTTGCCGGAGCTGATCGGCATTCTGCGTGCGGCCACGGGGCGTAGGCCAATGCTACTTCCCCTGCCTGAGGCCGTACTTCGGGCCTGCGCCAGTCTGGCGGGGATGGGAAGCGAGATCGACAAACTCGTGGCGACGCTTCAAGTCGACATCTCCGAAACGCGCAGGATCCTTGACTGGGCACCTCCAGTTAGCCTGATGGAGGGCCTGACTCGCACCGCAAAATGGTATGCAGCGAGTCGCAGTTAGCCCGACGCTGGCGGCTGCGCGTCTGCAGTTCTCATGCACGAGCTAGCTAAACGACTCCTAGATATTGCGTTGGCGTCGATCCTGCTCGCGGCCCTTGCAGTGCCAATGCTCGTCATTGGACTTGCCGTTGCCTTAACGTCACGGGGGCCGATGCTGTACTGGTCGGATCGCGTAGGCAGGGAGAACAGAGTGTTCCGGATGCCGAAGTTCCGGTCGATGTACAGCGGCACTCCTCCGGTTGCGACTCATCTTCTCGAAAATCCTGACGCGCACATAACGCCGATTGGCCGTATTCTGCGAAGGACGAGCCTGGACGAACTGCCTCAGCTATGGAGCGTCCTCGTCGGCGACATGAGCCTTGTCGGCCCCCGCCCCGCGCTCTTCAATCAGGACGATCTCATCCGTGCCAGGACAGTGGCGAGCGTTCACCGCTTGCGACCAGGGATTACTGGCTGGGCTCAGATCAATGGGCGCGATGAGGTGCCGATTCCCGTAAAGGTGGCGCTCGACGCCGAGTATCTGAGCAGACGCTCAATTGCGTTCGATCTAACAATTCTCTGGCGGACGGTGTGGAAGGTTCTGAAGAGGGACGGCGTCATACATTAATCTGCGCGTGCACCAGCCCAACAGACGACAGACGCCCCAGGAGCGGGGTCGGGGCTATCATTTGTGTGCCCGATGGAAAGAGGGTCGGTCTGACAATGTGGAACAGGTTCGGTACTAAACAGCTTGCCGTCTTCATCAAGAGATGAACGTCGGGCCAATCAAAAGAAGGCCAATCAAGACAAGGCCAATCGAGACGACTCTGGTCGCACGCCTGCTCGGCCTGCCTAGGCGCACGAAGCAGGCAATCGTAATGGCCACTGACGTGATGGCCGCGTGGCTTGCAATGTGGCTGGCCTTCACGCTGCGGTTGGAGGTCTGGCACGTCCCGACGCTCCAGCAACTTTGGGTATATGCGGCGTCGCCGCTGATCTTCCTTCCATTATTCATCCATTTCGGACTGTATCGCGCAATCTTCCGGTACACCGGGTTGGCGACAATGCAGACCCTCTTGAAGGCGGCTGCGGTTTACGGCGTACTGCTGATAGGCGTCGTACTGTTGACCTTCCCTGCGAGTGTGCCGCGATCGGTCGGGGTCCTGCAGCCGATCGTGTTTCTTCTCTTCGTCAGTAACTCGCGCGCTTGGGCGCGCTTCTGGCTTAATCGCCGCACGCAGCATGACTCGCGTCATCGTCTGCTGATCTACGGAGCTGGCTCGGCGGGCGCTCAAACGGCAGCCGCGGTTGGCAACGCTGGCGAATTCGATCTTCTCGGTTTCGTCGATGATGATGCTACGAAGATTGGCCGTCACATCAACGGCGTGCCCGTCTTCGCGCCGAATAACATCGCGGAGTTGATCGAACGCTTTGCCGTTTCGGATATCTTGCTCGCGCTGCCGTCCGCCTCGCGTGCGCGGCGCCACCAGATTATCGAGGGACTGCGTTCCTTGCCTGTGCACATACGCACGCTACCGGGCATGGCAGACCTGGCGTCCGGCAAAGTGTCGATTTCTGATTTCCGAGAACTAGACCTCGAGGATTTGCTCGGGCGAGAGCCGGTTCCCCCAAACTCGGCGTTGCTGGCGCGCGACCTCGCCGGGAAGGTGGTGCTGGTAACCGGTGCAGGTGGCAGCATCGGCTCGGAGCTTTGTCGCCAGATTCTGCAGGAGTACCCGGCCAAGTTGCTTCTTGTCGATCACAACGAGTTCGGTCTCTACACGATTCATCAGGAGCTTGCGGCGATACTTGAGGAGCAATCGTCTCCTGGTCATTTGGTGTCGGAGTTGGTGCCATTGCTTGGTAACGTGCGCGACTACCGCCGCATGTCAGACATCTGTCGCGCGTGGCAGCCCGATACGGCTTATCACGCTGCGGCTTACAAGCACGTTCCAATGGTCGAACACAACCCCTGCGAAGGCGTTGCAAACAACGTGCTCGGAACATTGAGCGTCGCCAGGGCGGCGATGGAAAGCGGCGTGGCAAGTTTTGTTCTTGTCTCCACGGACAAGGCGGTCCGTCCTACTAATGTCATGGGCGCGAGCAAGCGCGTTGCGGAGCTAATCTTGCAGGCGCTATCCGCCGAGACCATGGTGCGGTTTGACGACGAGGCGCCGGTGGCCGGCTTAGTGCGCAATCGAACGCGATTTGCCATGGTGCGTTTCGGAAACGTGCTTGGCTCCAGCGGCAGTGTTGTGCCTCTTTTTCGCAAGCAGATCGAGGCTGGTGGCCCGGTTACGTTGACGCATCCAGACGTCACGCGCTACTTCATGACGATTCCCGAGGCGGCTCAACTGGTTCTGCAGGCGGGTGCGATGGGGCAAGGCGGCGAGGTCTTCATCTTGGAAATGGGCCGGCCAGTACGGATATTCGAGCTTGCGCGCCGTATGGTGGAATTGTCAGGGCATTCGGTCAAAGACGAGGCCAACCCAGAGGGCGAGATCGAGATTAGGATCACAGGTCTTCGGCCTGGCGAAAAGCTCTACGAAGAACTTCTGATCGGCGACGACCCGTCGCCGACTGCGCACCCTCGCATCATGAAGGCGCGCGAAGGCTTTCCCCAATGGAATGGACTTCGCCCGTGTCTCTCACAGCTAGAACGGGCAACGCAGGCCAACGACGTCGCAGCGGTATTCGACTTGCTGCACCAGCTCGTCAGTGGATACCGGCCGGCTGGTGAAATCGTCGACTGGATTACCGTGGTCGGACGTGCCTGAGTTCGAGCTATCGGCAATAATGCCGGCTTCCGGGCTGCGCTCGGAGTAGCCAAAAGATTCTGTGTTTCATGAGGTGGGGGGTCAGATCAACGCTTTGCTCCGTAAGTACCTCGGCGTCGGACTCGGCGTCGCGCTGCTGGTGCCTCTGGCGCTGGCAGTCGCCGGCATCGCAGTGGGGCTGCTGTTTCCTAAGTTCGAAGCGACCGCTCTGCTGCAGTTTCCGGAACCCCAGAAAAGCCTTGAGCGACCAGGTGAGCCTCGGTCGCCCGAGCAGCGGCCCCTGGATCCGAAGGCCAATGTCATCGAACTGGCGGCCTACAAGCGCGTTGCTGCCTCCTATGACTCGGCGTCGCAGCTGGGCGCCTATCTGGAAGCTTCCGGGCTGAGTGGCCGTCCGGGAGCAGAACGCTTGCTCAAGCAGGCCGAGAACCCGGGCTTCTGGGACAACGTTGCGGCGCCGGTGCTTCCCTTCAGCCGGCGCGATCAAAAGGAGTTCGGCGATATCAAGGACGCGTCGGCCACGAACATGCTAGGGCTTGAACTCACAGCCGATGCGCGCACGGAGTCTGTGGCGCGGGATGCCGTTGACGTGCTGGCCAGCTACTACATCAATGCCGTGGTGCGCGAACGAATCCGAGCGTGGACACTCGCGGGCAAGGTGGACGCGCAGTCACTGGAAAAGGGAGTCCGCGCGGACATCTTGCGGGCGGAGCTCGATATCGAACTGTACGCTCGGCGTGCTGAGGACATGAAGGCAATACTGGCGCGCTATCCCGATGCGGCGCGAATGGACTCCCGGCAGGTCGTCAGCGTAAATCAGGCCGAAGGCGGTGAGCGATACCTGTCACCGCTGGCGCAGCTTGTCGGTGCCGAGAGCGCCATTTCCCAGCGGCGCGAGCTGATCCGTAGGTGGCAGCGGGAACTCAAGCAGAAAGCCATACTGACGCAGTTTTACACTGGCGCAGACGACCTGCTGTACCGTGAAGTTGATGTTGCCAAGCTCCTGGCCCAGCTCAAGGCGCTGGCGGCAGAGACGTTCGCTCATCCTGAATCTTCACAGGAATGGAGCCAGGAAGCTGCGTTGCGAGTCAACGGAGCACTCGACAACTTCGAGGTGATGCGGGGTCAATTCGGTGTCCGCAACGGAATTCGAACCGGCAGCGTAGCAAGCCGCAGCCCGTTACGGCTTGCAGGTTTGGGCATTCTGGCGGGGCTGGCACTTCTCGGGGCTGCGGCGTTCTTGCGCACCGCGCTGGATGCGGTAAGAAGCGAGGACGGGCGCACTCCGGAGAGATCCGAACGAACTTGAGTTCGGTTTCCTGCACCGTGGAAGCAACGGCGTCTTGGCTGTTGGCTAATCGGGCAGCTCCGAGTAATGGTCGCTGAGGCAATCGCGAAACCCCCGGTCCCTCGGCGCCGTTCGGGCTGGTCCACAGCTAGGACCACATACTTCCGGCTGGCGGTGGCGCTGACCTTGACGGTTGCAATCGCGTCGTTTGTCCGTGACCGTGGCCAACTCCTGTCGAATATCTCCTTTTGGTTGTTTCTGGCCCCGTTTGCCGTGACGCTGTGGAGAGCGGAGGCTGGGTTTCTGGCGGCCATACTACTGCTGACCGTCTCTCCGAGTCTGCACGAACAGTCGAACGCACTTGCCGGAGCCAACCTGCATGCCTGGGCATACCCAGCAGTGGACTGCTGTCTTGGCTTCCTTGCGGCATGGACTCTCAAAGGCGGGTTGCATGGTGTCGACAACTGCCTCAATCGCTTCCCTAGCGGTCCTCTGCTGCTATTTCACGCTTGGGTAGTGCTGTCGGCGGTAATCGCCGTCGCCAGAAACATTTGGCAGAGCGCCTCGGAACTGTCGCTGCGCGGCTTGACCTTCAACGTATGGCTAACCCGCGGCATCAGTTGGCATGACGACTATTACCCGTTACAGGATCCATTCTTTTACAGCGTCGCTCTGGCGATGTTCTTCGGAGCGTGGGCGCTCTTGTGTCACGGAGGTGAGCGGTTTCTGAAGACACTGATGGGCGTTGTTCTGGCTGGCGCAACTGCGAATGTCGCGTTCGCGCTGTGGCAGAGGGCGACCGGTCTGGGGTGGATAAATGGTCAGTGGTCCATCAATGCGAACGCGTTCTGGCCCGATCTGCATTCCTTTGCCGCCTTTATGGCTACGGCCCTGAGCCTTGGTTGTGGACTGCTGTTGACTCGTGGTGCGAACCTGGCGGTTTGGCTCTCTGTCCTCGCATCCGCAGTTGGACTCTACTTGAGCGGCTCGCGTTCGACTTTGTTCCTGGTGTTCGCCTTAGTAATCGTCTGGGCAATTGTTGTTTCGCTCAAGTTGCATGGTTGGCGGCGCGCTATTCCAATGCTTGCTGCGGTTGCAGTTGCGTTAGCGGTCCATTGGACCCTCGATCACGGCTACCGCGGCATTAGCTACGCAGTGGTGAGCCAGCAATTTCACGCACTGGATTTCAAGTCACTCAACGAGGCACTTTCCAATCGCCCGGAGATTTGGGCGGCAGCACTCCACATGTATTCGGGATTCCCGTTCTTCGGACTAGGCCAGGGTGCCTTTTACCGACTGAGCGCGATACCCGAGTTTTCTGGCAGCGAATTCTTGAGCAGCATGCGCGGCGAAGGTGTGCACAACGAGTTACTGAGGATATTGGTTGAACTTGGCCCTGTAGGTGTTGGCCTATTGGTGTTCATTGCCATACCGGCGATCAGGCTGGGTCGGAAAAACCTCCAGCTGGTCTCCTTCTATGCGTTAGTTGGCATGTTGGTCGGGAACCTCTATACGAACGCAATCTTGGTGCGCGAACTCCTTATGCTCTGTGCACTCTTCGTCGGTAGTTACTTCTGGGAAGCGGAGACGGCGGGGTTGGAGCGGTGGCGACCCCCAGTGCCTGCGACTATTAGGTACGCGGGTATCGCCCTGGTTGCGCTCACATTGGCTGCGCTCATTGAAGTTGCGCTGAGCTTCGGTCGCTTCCCATTCACCTTCGGACAACGCTGCCTCGAGGTTCACCCGTTGGCCACGGACGGGTGGACCCAAGGAGTACTACGGGTTCCAGTTCCGCCAGCGGCATCGAGCGCAGAACTGGCTGTTCTCGCAAGTCGTCCAGATCTGGATCGACGCCCGCTGGACCTAGATGTATCTGTACTTAGCGGAGGTGGAGCGTCGCTGGCAACGGTGCGATACACCTTTACGCAGCGCAAATCGGACCCGCAAGAGATTCATCTCGCGTTGCCAGAGACGCCCGACGGTAAACGCTTCCTTGAGCTAAGGCCGTCGAATTGCTACTTGCCGCTCAATCTTGGCATCACCTACGATCCGCGGAGGCTGGGCATACGCGTGACAGAGTTTCGCTTTCGTACGGCCGCTGGCGTGGAGGCGCACTGAATGGTGAGTAGTAGCCGTCAACAGTGTCCGAAGGTGACACGGCATCGGTCTGCTGTACCTTGCTCGTAAAGTCAGTTCAACAGAGCGGTCAATTCCTTGCATCTGTTCGGAGTGAGTCTCCCAGGAACGACAGGCTCGGAGCGTGGCCGCAGCGCAAAGCGGTCAGGTGGAATCGGGCCGGCTGGTAAAGCCCTGCGGGGTCATGGAGTCGAAACGGCGCCAATTCGTCTTCGCGCACGAAGAAGGCGTTCGTCCCGGCGAGGTTGCAGGCGATCAGTCGATATTTGGGCGTCAGCCGCTCAACCCACGCGGCGAGTGATGCGCCGTGGTAGTCATCA
>Ga0105090_10000312_pt1 | contig 22982 bp, 19 predicted proteins | sample PPLLak3March2015_FD_79110 | JGI IMG/M metagenome (GOLD analysis project Ga0105090, IMG submission 79110) | Freshwater sediment microbial communities from Prairie Pothole Lake near Jamestown, North Dakota, USA - PPLs Lake P7 Core (1) Depth... | ecosystem: Environmental > Aquatic > Freshwater >...
ACGGCCAGCTGTTTCGGGTCGCCCAGGCGCACGGTGGGCAGGCCCTTGGCCTCGATGCGCAGCACGGCCACGTCGGTCACCGGGTCGCTGCCCAGCACCTTGGCCGAGTACTCGCTGCGGTCGCTGAGCTTGACCATCACTTCCTTGGCATCGCGCACCACGTGCGCGTTGGTCAGGATCAGACCATCGGCGCTGATGATGAAGCCCGAGCCCTGGCCGCGGAACGGCTGCTGCGGCACGCCGCCCTGTCCACCCCGCGGGCCGCCCTGGCCGTAGCCCGGGATGCCCTTGAAGAACTGGAAGAAGGGGTCATCCTCCATGCCAGGCGGCAGGCCGCGGCCGCCGCCCTGGGCAGGGCCTTCGGCCTTCTGCGTGCCGGCCACGGTGATGCCGACCACGGCCGGGCCGAACTGCTGGACGATTGCGCGGTAGTTGGGCACCTGGCCGTTGCCGGCGACCATTGGCACCGGGGCCGGCGCGGCGGTGGCAGTGAGCGCGGCCACCTGCACGTCGCCGGCAGCTTGCGTGGTAGCCGGCTGCGCCGGTTGCAGGCCGGCCCTGGCCTTGTCCAGCAGGTCCGGCCGCAGGGTGAAGGCCCCGGCCGTGCCGACGGCGAGCACGCCGGCAGCAATCAGGGCGGCGTTCAGGGAACTGGTCTTCATCGGATTCCTTCTCTTCGGCGCATCACGGAACATTCCGTATGCCGGAGAAGATAGGGATCCGCCGTTAGCGCTCGGTTAGCAGTCGGTTAGGCGAGCATGAAGGCGCGCGGCGCGGGACGCACCCATCAGCCTGGTTCGGCGCGATTGACCATGTGATCGGCCATGCCGACGAAGGCCTGTTCGATGGCGGCACGCAGCGGGATTTCGGCCACCCGCTCCTGCAAGGCCTGGCGCATGCACAGCATCCACTGGTCGCGCTCGGCGCGGCCGATCGCAAACGGCATGTGGCGCATGCGCAGGCGCGGATGGCCCCGCTCGCGGATGTACAGCGGCGGCCCGCCGAACCAGCCGCTGAGGAACTTGAACAGGCTGTCGGCGCTGCGCTGCAGATCGCGCGGGTGCAGCCGGCGCACCGCCTGCGCCTGCGGCAGCTCGTCCATCAGCGCGTAGAAGCGGTCGACCAGGGCACGCACCGCGGGCTCGCCGCCAAGCCGCGCATAGACGCTGTCGGGATCGATGAGGTCGCCGCTCATGTCTTGAAGCGCGCCTCGTCCGGCCGCGTCAGTGCGACGATGCCGCCACGATCAATGGCGGATGCCAGGCGCTGCCCGAGCGCATCGCCGGCCTGCAACGCCGCCAGCGCCTGGCGCGGTGCCAGCGCCTCGGCGTCCAGCCGCAACTGCGGCCGGTCGAGCAGCGGCTCCGGCTGGCTGGAGCAGAAGGCAAGCAGTCGCGCCAGCGCGCCGTCGAGCCCGTCGCCCCAGAAGTCCACCAGCGGCGGCTTCAATGTCTTGCCTGCGGCATTGGTGGGCAGCGCGGCGGCGAAGACCACGTACTCCGGCACCTCGTAGGGCGCGAGCAGCGCGGCGCAGTGCTCGCGCACCTGCTGCGGCGTGAGCGTGTGGCCGGGCTTGAGCACCAGCACCGCCTTCAGCCGCTCGCTGAACAGGTGGTCGGGCACGCCCACCACCGCCGCGCGCAGCACCGCCGGGTGCAGGAACAGTTTGTTCTCGACCTCGATGCAATAGACGTTCTGGCCACCACGCACCACCATGTCCTTCTTGCGGTCGAGCAGCCAGAGGTAGCCTTCCTCGTCGATCTTGGCCCAGTCGCCGCTGAGCACGAAGCCGTCTCTGCGAAAGACCTCGGCCGTCTTGCCCGGCTCGTCCCAGTAGCCGGCATTGGTCTGCTGGCCGCGGTAGGCCACCTCGCCGATGACATTGGGCGTCGTCACCTCATGGCCGTCGTCGTCGAAGATCGCGATGTCGCAGATCGGCGTGGCCAGGCCGCAGCTGGTGATCTTGCGGATCGCATCCTCGGTGGGCAGCGCGAAACCCAACGCGGTGCTCTCCGACACGCTGCCGCCATTGACCATCGCCACCGGATCGAAGCAGGCCTTCAGCTGGTTGATGAAGGTCTCGGATGCGGCATGGCCGCCGAACAGGATCTTCTTCAGCGTCCGGCAGTCGTACTTCGCGAAATCGGGGTGATTCATCATCATCCACAGCATGATCGGCGCCGCCACGGCCCAGGTGACGCGCTCGCGTTCGACCAGCCGGATCGCGTCCAGCGGCGCGAAGGCGCTCATCACCACGCACTTGCCTCCGGTCAGCAGGGCCGGCATGAAGTCGGTGTACACGGCGGTGTTGTGGTACAGCGGCGGCATGCACAGATTGATGTCGTCGACCCCCAGCCCCTTGGCCGCATGCACGATGTTCTGCGCGCAGCCGATGGCGTTGATGTGCATCGCCATCGTGCCCTTGGGCACGCCGGTGGTGCCCGAGGTGAACGAGATTGCGCACACGTCCCACTCGTCGATGGACTCGCGCACCGGTGCTTCGGCACCATCGCGGTTGAGCACGGCGAAGGGCAGTGTCCCGGTCGCGGCCTGGTCATCGGTCATGAACACTGCCTGCACGCTGGGCAGGCGCGCGCGCACCGCCTCCAGCTTGCCGGCCCACACCTCGGGCGAGACCACCAGCAGCCGGGCCTGGACCTTGTCGATCTGCGCGGCCAGGCCGTCGGCCGGGAGGCCCAGGTTCACCGGTACGGCAATGGCGCCCAGCGACACCGTCGCCAGGTAGGCGATCACGTACTCCGGGCAGCCCAGCGTCAGCAGCCCCACGCGGTCGCCGTTGCGCAGGCCATGCTCGCGACGCAGCCGTGCGGCCACGCGCTGCACCTGCTCACCCACCTCGCGCCAGCTCAGACGTTGGCCGCCTGGGTGGAACACATAGGCTTCGCGCTCCGGATAGCGCGCCACGTTGGCCGCCAGCAATTGCGCGATGTGGGCCGGCCTGTCGCGCCAGGCCCATATCTCGGTGCCCTCCCACGAGATGCCGCGGCCCGTCGGCGCGGTGATGCGCTCGACCTTGGCACCGAGCTCGGGATAGCGCTCGCGCCAGGACTTCGCGGTACCGCGGGTCGGACCCCGGATCTGCCATGCGGGCATGCAATGCTCCTTGTGCTGAACGGCCTGCGGCCACCGCGGCTCGCGGGGCCCAGCCGGCTGGGACGTCCATTGTTGGCTGGGCGCGTCCTGCCGGCCACGGGGGAAGCACGGTGGCCATGGCCGGGCCGGCAAAGCGTGCGACGATGCGCCATGAACCAGGCCTTCGACCTGATCGTATTCGGTGCCACCGGTTTCACCGGCCGGCTGGTGGCCGAATACCTGCTCGAGACCTATGGTGTGGGCGGGGCGGTGACCTGGGCCATGGCCGGACGCAACCCGGACAAGCTGGCAGCCTCGCGCCGCGAGATCGGTGCGCCGCAGACGCTGCCGCTGCTGCAGGCCGATGCCTCGGACGCCGCGGCACTGGCAGCGCTGGTGCCGCAGGCCAAGGTGATCCTCAGCACCGTCGGACCCTACCAGCTGCATGGCGAGCCGTTGGTGCGCGCCTGCGCGGACGCCGGCACGGACTACGTGGATCTGTGCGGCGAGCCGCTGTGGATGGCACAGATGATTGCCCGCCACGAGGCCGCGGCCCGTGCCAGCGGTGCGCGCATCGTCTTCTCCTGCGGCTTCGATTCGATCCCCTTCGACCTGGGTGTGGTCTTCCTGCAAACCGAGGCGCAACGGCGTTTCGGCCAGCCGCTGCAGCACGTGCGCGGCCGCGTGCGGGTGATGAAGGGCGGCTTTTCCGGCGGCACCATGGCCAGCGCGCTGGCCACGGTCGAGGCGATCGATCGGGACCGCAGCCTGGCACGCACCCTGGCCGATCCGTTTGCGTTGACGCCGGGCTTCCGCGGCCCGGCGCAGCCCGAAGGCGACGCGGCCGCCTACGACGAGGCGGCCGAAGCCTGGACCGGGCCCTTCGTCATGGCCGCCATCAACACCAAGAACGTGCACCGCAGCAATGCGCTGCGTGGCCACCCCTGGGGCCGGGATTTCGTCTACGACGAACGCATGCTCACCGGAAGCGGAGCCAGCGGCGAACGCCGCGCCAGGGCCCTGGCGCGCACCACCCGCTTGCAGAACGCCGTGCTCGGCTTCGGACCGGCGCGCGAACTGCTGCGCCGCTTCGCGCTGCCCAAGCCGGGCCAGGGACCGAACCAGCGCGAGCGCGACAACGGCTGCTACGAAGTGCTGTTCATCGGCGACACCGCGCAGGGCCGGCGCCTGCGCGCCGTGGTGCGCGGCGACCGCGACCCGGGCTACGGCTCGACCTGCAAGCTCATCAGCGAGAGCGCGCTGTGCCTGGCGCAGGACACCGATCACGCCATGGCCGGCGGCGGCATCTGGACCCCGGGCGCCGCGATGGGCCTGGCGCTGGTGCGGCGGCTGCAGGACAAGGCCGGGCTGAGCTTCACGATCGAAGGCTGAGCCGGCGGACCGAGCCGCTACGCGCGCGCCGCCGCCAGCGCCGCGTTGAAGGTCGGGCTCGGCCGCATGACGGCCTGAACCTTGTCGCCATCGGCCATGTAATAGCCGCCGATGTCCGCCGGCTTGCCCTGCACCGCCAGCAGCTCGGCCATGATGGCCTTTTCGCCGTCGGCCAGCGCCTGGGCCAACGGCGCGAAGTGCGCCGCCAGCGCCGCGTCCTCGGTCTGCTCGGCCAGCGCCCGGGCCCAGTACATTGCCAGATAGAACTGGCTGCCGCGGTTGTCGATCTGGCCGGTCTTGGGGCTGGGGTTCTTGTTGTTGTCCAGAAGCTTGCCGGTGGCCGCGTCGAGCGTGCGCGCCAGGGTCTTGGCGGCATGGTTGCCGGTCTTCAGTCCCAGGTCCTCCAGGCTCACCGCCAGCGCCAGGAACTCGCCCAGCGAATCCCAACGCAGGTGGTTCTCCTCGACCAGCTGCTGCACGTGCTTGGGCGCCGAGCCGCCTGCGCCGGTTTCGTACATGCCGCCGCCAGCCATCAGCGGCACGATCGAGAGCATCTTGGCGCTGGTGCCCAGCTCCATGATCGGGAACAGGTCGGTCAGGTAGTCGCGCAGGATGTTGCCGGTGACGCTGATGGTGTCCAGGCCGCGGATCACGCGCTCGAGCGTGTAGCGCATCGCCCGCACCTGGCTCATGATCTGGATGTCCAGGCCGGTGGTGTCGTGGTCCTGAAGGTAGCGCTTGACCTTCTTGATCAGCTCGTTCTCGTGCGGGCGGTACGGGTCGAGCCAGAACACCGCCGGCATGCCCGAGTTGCGCGCTCGCGTGACGGCCAGCTTGACCCAGTCGCGAATCGGTGCGTCCTTCACCTGGCACATGCGCCAGATGTCGCCGGCCTCGACCGCCTGGCTCAGCAGCACCTCGCCGCTGGCGACGTCGACGATGTTGGCCACGCCAGCCTCGGTGATCTCGAAGGTCTTGTCGTGCGAACCATATTCCTCGGCCTGCTGTGCCATCAGGCCGACGTTGGGCACGGTGCCCATGGTCCTGGGGTCGAAGTTGCCGTGCCACTTGCAGAAGTTGATCATCTCCTGGTAGATGCGGGCAAAGGTGCTCTCAGGCATCACCGCCTTGACGTCCTTGAGCCGGCCGTCGGCGCCCCACATCTTGCCGCCATTGCGGATCATCGCCGGCATCGAGGCGTCGACGATGACGTCGTTGGGCGAGTGGAAGTTGGTGATGCCCCGGGCCGAATCCACCATCGCCAGTTCGGGGCGGTACTCGTGGCAGGCGTGCAGGTCGCGCTTGATCTCGTCCTGCTTGCTCTGCGGCAGTGTGGCGATTTTGTCGTACAGGTTGGCCATGCCGTTGTTGACGTTCACGCCCAGCTCGTCGAACAGCGCCCCGTGCTTGGCGAACGCATCCTTGTAGAAGATCTTCACGCAGTGGCCGAAGACGATCGGGTGCGAGACCTTCATCATCGTCGCCTTGACGTGCAGCGAGAACATCACGCCGGTCTTGTGCGCGTCCTCGATCTCCTTTTCGTAGAAGTCGCACAGCGACTTCTTGCTCATGAACATGCTGTCGATGACCTCGCCGTCCAGCAGCTTGGTCAGGGCCTTGAGCACGAGGGTCTTGCCCGAGGCGGTGACCAGCTCCATGCGCACCTCGCGGGCGCGGTCCAGCGTCATCGACTTCTCGCCGTGATAGAAGTCGCCGTGGTGCATGTGCGAGACGTGGCTGCGCGAGGCCTGGCTCCACTCGGCCATGCTGTGCGGGTTCTTGCGCGCGTACTCCTTCACGGCCTTGGGTGCGCGTCGGTCGGAATTGCCTTCGCGCAGCACCGGGTTCACCGCACTGCCCAGGCAGCGGTTGTAGCGCGCACGGATGGCCCTCTGCTCGTCGGTCTGCGGGTTCTCCGGAAAGTCGGGCAGCTTGTAGCCCTTGCCTTGCAGCTCGCGGATCGCGCCGACCAGCTGGTTCTGCGAGGCGCTGATGTTGGGCAGCTTGATGATGTTGGCATCGGGTTGTAGCGTCTTCTTGCCCAGTTCGGCCAGCGAGTTGGGCACGCGCTGCGCGTCGCTGAGCACATCGGGGAACTCGCCCAGGATGCGTGCCGCCACCGAAATGTCGCTGGTGTCGACGCGGATGCCGGCCGGTGCGGTGAAGGTGCGCACGATCGGCAGGAAGGCGTAGGTCGCCAGCAGCGGCGCTTCGTCAGTGAGGGTGTAGATGATCGTCGGCGGCTGTTGGCTCATGGTTTGTCTCCTGGTTGTGGGCAGTGGCGCGGGGTCACTGCAATCGCGGCACATCGTGTCGCGCGCGGGGCGATGCGGACCCCAGCTTGCCCGGTCATCCTTGCGGGTCTCTGACCGACTCCGGGTACAAGGCTCGAAAGCGAAGTATGACGCGCAGGCCGCCCAGCGCCGAGTCGCCCAGCTGCACCGTCGCGCCATGGCGCTGCGCCACGCTGCGCACGATGGCCAGGCCCAGGCCGGTACCGGGCTCGTCGGCCAATCCACGACGGTAGAAGCGGTCGAACACGCGCTCACGCTCGGCCGGCGGGATGCCGGGACCGGCATCGTCCACCTGCAACGTGGACGCGCCGTCCGTCTGGGACACGCGCACCTCGACGCGCGCACCACGCGGCGAATAGCGCACCGAGTTGTCGACCAGGTTGCGAACCAGCGCGGCCAGCGCGGCACGGTCACCGTCGACCTGCACCGCCGTGTCGGCAAAGAGTTCGACCTGCGTGCCGCGCTCCAGAGCCAGCGGCACGGTGTCGGCCACGGCCTCACGCACCAGCTCGCTCAGATCCAGGCGCTGCAGTGCGGCGCCCGCGGCGCCTGGCTCGGTGCGCGCCAGCGTCAGCAGTTGCTCGACCAGGCGCGCCGCGCGCTCGATGCCGGCGGCCAGCGAGGCGGCGGCGGCGGCACGTTGGGCTTCGCCGCCGGCGCGCTCGAACAACTGCAGCTGCAGCTTCAGCGCCGTCAACGGCGAGCGCAACTCGTGCGCCGCATCGGCGACGAAGGCCCGCTGCGTGTCCAGCGACTCGCCCAGACGCTGCAGCAGCGCGTTCAGCGAAGCGACCAGCGGCGCCACCTCGTCGGGCAGGCCGGCGGCGGGAAGTGGCTGCAGCGACTGCTCGTCGCGGCGGCGCACGTCCTCGGCCACGCGTTGCAGCGGCCGCAGCGCCAGCGCCGTCAGCCACCAGGCCGCCGCGGCCATGAAGGGCGCCACCAGCAGCAACGGCAGCACCGCCGCATAGGCCGCATCCGCCGCCAGCTTGCGGCGGATGGCCAGTGGTTGCGATACCTGGATCACGCGCGAGGGCATGGCCACGCTGAAGCTGCGCCAGACCTGGCCGGCGACGGTGACGTCGGCAAAGCCCAGCTGCGCACGTTGCGGCAACGCGGCGTGCGCGCGCGACGCATACAGGCCGCGGCCATCGGCCGTCCACACCTGCACCACGAAGTCGAGCTGCTGGTCGACCAGCGCGCTGGCCTGCGCTGGGGCGACCTCGCCCTGGTCGCGCAGCGACAGCGCCATCTGCCGCAATTGGTAATCGAACAGCGCCTCGGTCTCGGCGCGCACGCTGCGGTAGGTGACGCTGCCGACCACCAGCGCGGTCACCGCCAGCATGCCCAGCACGGCCAGCAGCACGCGCGCACGGATCGAACTCAAGACGCCGCGCCCGTGCCGATGTCCAGGAAGTAGCCCACGCCGCGCATGCTGCGGATGAAGCCGGCGCCCAGCTTCTTACGCAGCTGGTGCACGTAGACCGACACCGCGTTGCTCTCGATCTCCTCGCCCCAGCCATACAGGCGATCTTCGATCTGCGCCCGCGACAGCACTGCGCCGGGGCGTTGCATCAGCAGCTCGAGCACGGCGTACTCGCGCGCCGACAGCAGCACCGGCTGACCGTCCCGCTGCACTTGTCGCGTGGCCGGGTCCAGTGTCACGCCGGCGTGCGCCAGCAGCGGCATGGCCCGGCCGGCCTGGCGGCGCAGCACGGCGCGAATGCGCGCTCCCAGTTCGTCCAGATCGAAGGGCTTGACCAGGTAGTCATCGGCGCCGGCATCTAGGCCGGCAACGCGGTCGCCCGGGCCATCGCGGGCGGTCAGCACGATCACCGGGGTGGCGTCGCCGCGAGCGCGCAGCGCGCGCAGCACGTCCAGGCCGTTGCCCTGCGGCAGGCCCAGGTCGAGCAGCACCAGGTCGAAGCGCTCGCTGACCAGCGTGCCCTGCGCCGCAGCGGCATCGCGAACCCAGTCCACCGCGTGGCCCTCCATGCGCAGCGCGGTGCGCAGCGTGTCGCCGATCATGCGGTCGTCTTCCACCAGCAGGAAGCGCATCGTCAGGGGTCCGTGGGGTTGGTTGGGTCGGGGCGCCAAAGCATAGCCTGCATGGTTGAACACCCCGATGGCGCTGGCCCCGTCGGGCGGCACAATGCCGGCTGACGCCTCAGGAGACAAGCCTTGCAGATCCCACGCCGCACCTTTCTCGGCGCCGCCGCCGCCCTCGCCGCCCCGACGCTGCTGCATGCCCAAGCGCTGGAGAAGCCCAAGCTGAGCATCGCGGTGGGTGGCAAGAACCTGCTGTACTACCTGCCACTGACCATTGCCGAGCAGCTGGGCTACTTCAAGCATGAAGGCCTGGACGTGACCATCGTCGACTTCGCCGGCGGCGCGCGCGCGTTGCAGGCGGTGGTGGGCGGCAGCGCCGACGTGGTGTCGGGCGCCTTCGAGCACACGGTGAACATGCAGTTCAAGGGCCAGCCGATGCGCGCCTTCGTGCTGCAGGGCCGTGCGCCGCAGATCGTGCTCGGCGTGAACCCGAAGACGCTGCCCAACTTCAGGACGGTGGCCGACCTGAAGGGCAAGAAGGTCGGCGTCACCGCGCCGGGCAGCTCGACCAATGTGATGGTCAATTTCATCCTCGCCAAGGCGGGCCTCAAGCCCAGCGACGTGTCGATCGTCGGCGTGGGTGCCGGCCAGGGCGCGGTGGCGGCGATGCGCGCCGGGCAGATCGACGCCATCAGCAACCTGGACCCGGTGATCACGCTGCTGGCGCGCTCGGGCGACCTGAAGATCGTTGCCGACACGCGCATCGTGGCCGAATCGGACAAGGTCTTCGGCGGGCCGATGCCGGCCGGCTGCCTGTATGCACCACAGCCCTTCATCGACAAGAACCCGGCCACCGCGCAGGCGCTGACCAACGCCATGGTGCGCGCCAACAAGTGGATCCAGGCCGCAGGCCCCAGCGAGGTGATCAAGACCGTGCCCGAGAGCTACCTGCTCGGCGACCGCGCGGTCTACATCGATGCCTTCCTGGCCGCCAAGGGCGCGCTCTCGCCCGACGGCATGATCCCCGAGGCCGGGCCCGAGACCGCCTTCCGCGCGCTGGCCAGCATCGACGCGGAGATCGCCAAGGCGAAGCTGGATCTGAAGGCGGTGTACACCAACGACTTCGTCAAGAAGGCCAACGCCAAGTATCCGAAGGGCTGAGACCGTCATGACCGGCGCCCAAGTCATCGTGCTGGCCATGCCGGTGTTCCTGCTGGCCATTGCGCTGGAGTACGCCATCGGCCGCGCCCGCGGCCGCGACACCTACCGCCTCAACGACACGCTGGGCAGCCTGGGCCTGGGCGTGATGAGCCAGGTATTCGACGCCTTCGGCACGCTGTTCAAGGTGGCGATGTACACGTGGGTGTTCCAGCACGTGGCGCTGTTCGAGCTGTCGCCGTCTTCGATGTGGGTGTGGATCGGCGCGCTGCTCGGCTACGACTTCTGCTACTACTGGCTGCACCGCGCCGGCCACCGCGTCGGCGTTCTGTGGGCCGCGCACGTGGTGCACCACCAGAGCGAGGACTACAACCTGGGCACCGCGCTGCGCCAGACCAGCAGTGGCTTTCTGCTCGGCTGGATCTTCTACCTGCCGATGGCCGTGGCGGGCGTGCCGCCGCTGGTCTTCGGCGTGGTGGCGCTGATCGACCTGCTGTATCAGTTCTGGGTGCACACCCAGCAGGTGGGCAAGCTGGGCTCGTTCGACCGCTGGTTTTGCAGCCCCAGCAACCACCGCGCCCACCATGCCGTCAACGAGCGCTACCTGGACAAGAACTACGGCGGCATCCTGATCCTGTGGGACCGCTTGTTCGGCACCTTCGTCGAAGAAGACGATCGCGATCCGGTAGTCTACGGCACGCGCGCGCCGCTGCGCAGCTTCAATCCGCTGTGGGCCAACCTACAGGTCTACCGCGACCTGTGGCTGGACAGCTGGCGTGCACAGTCGTGGGCCGACAAGCTGCGTGTCTGGTTCAAGCCACCGGGCTGGCGGCCGGCGGACGTGGCCGCACGCTGGCCGAAGCCGGCCTTCGACATTGCCGCGGTCCAGCGCTTCGACCCGCCGCTGCCGCGCGGCAATGCCGTACTGGCCTGCGTGCTGTTCGTCGCCGTGCTGGCCGGGCTCGGCCTCTTCCTCTGGCACGTGCACCGGCTCTCCCTGGGCCAGCAGCTGGCCGGCAGCGCGGCGCTGGTGGCGGCGCTGTGGGCCATCGGCGCGCTGACGCAGCCGCGTGGCGCGACCGGACGCCGGGCCGACAGGGTGGCCCTCGGCCGATGAAGCCTCCGGCGCTGGAGCTGCAGGCGATCGCCTGCACTTTCGTCAGTCGCGACGACCCCGGTCAGCGCTACACCGCGGTGCGTGACGTGACGCTCACCGTCGCCGACGGCGAGTTCGTGTCGGTGGTCGGGCCCACCGGCTGCGGCAAGAGCACGCTGCTGAACGTCGGCGCCGGGCTGCTGGCACCGAGCAGCGGCACGGTCCAGGTGTTCGGCCAGCCGCTGGACGGCATCAACACGCGCGCCGGCTACATGTTCCAGAGCGAGAGCCTGATGCCCTGGCGCACCGCGCTGCGCAATGTGATGGCGGGGCTGGAATTCCGCGGCTTGCCTGAAGCCGAGGCCCACCGCCAAGCCGAGGACTGGCTCAAGCGTGTGGGCCTGGGCGGCTTTGGCGACCGTTATCCGCACCAATTGAGCGGCGGCATGCGCAAGCGCACCTCGCTGGCGCAGACGCTGGCGCTGGATCCGGACATCATCCTGATGGACGAGCCCTTCTCGGCGCTGGACATCCAGACGCGGCAATTGATGGAGAACGAAGTCCTCGATCTCTGGGCCGCCAAGCGAAAGGCAGTGCTGTTCATCACCCATGACCTGGACGAAGCCATCGCCATGAGCGACCGGGTGGTGGTGCTGTCGGCCGGCCCGGCCTCGCACCCGATCGGCGAATTCGCAGTCGATCTGCCGCGCCCGCGCGACGTCGCCGAGGTGCGCACCCAAGCGCGCTTCATCGAGCTGCACCAGGCCATCTGGGACGTGCTGCGCGAAGAGGTGCTGAAGGGCTACCGGCAGCAGCTCGCGGCCTAAGGCCGCGCGAAGAACGGCGCGGTCTCGAACACCTCGCTCGCACCTCGCGGGCCCTTCGACGCCAGGCTGCGCTTGAGCACGAAGTCAAGAACCGAGCCCACCAACGCCGCAGCGTCAGATCATCGCGCCAGCAGGTTCTTGTGGACCACGCCGCCCTTCATAATGAGCACGAAGCTTTTGTCGGGGGTGGCGACCAGACCAAGGTCGGCCAGCGGGTTGTCGTCGACCAGCAGCGGGTCGGCCAGCGCGCCTTCCTCGACCACGCCGAGCTTGCCCAGGTAGGGGTTGCGCGGGCCAGACAACTGCAGCTGCTGCGCGTTGGTGCCGGTGGCCAGGGCCAGCACCTCGTCCGGCGTGAACCAGTTGCCCATCTGCACCAGCATCGCGCCCTGGCACGTGGCATTGGCGGCGGAGAACAGGATGTCGGTGCCCCATGCCAGCTTCAGCCTGTGCTTCTTGGCCAGCGCCACCGTCGCTTCAGTGCCGGCGAAGATCTGGCGCAACCGCGCCATGCTCGATGGCGGCATCTGCAGCGAAAAGCCGTCGTCGACGAAGGGCTGGAAGCTCAGCCACACGCCCTTTTCGGCGATGAGGTGGGCACTCTCGTCGTCCATCAAGTGGCGGCGGTCGATGACCTTGACGCCGGCACCGATGGCGCGCTGGATGGCCGGCGTGTAGGCATGCACGCCGACACAGGTGCCCCAATTGCCGGCGGCCTGCACCGCGGCGCGCAGCTCCTCGTCGGTGAAGGTGGAGGCATCCAGCGCGCTGTGCGGCGAGGCCACGCCACCGCCGGCGGTGAGCTTGATCTACGATGCGCCCAGCAGCAATTGCTCGCGGGTGCGCAGCCGCACCTCGTCGGATGAATCGGCCAACTGGCTGGCGTTGAGCGCGCCGGCGATCGGTGGCAGCGCGCCGAGCTGCCGCGGCAGCTCGTACGGCATGCGGAAGTCGCCATGCCCACCGGTGAAGGTGATCATCGCGCCCGACGGGTAGATGCGCGGGCCGGGGATGCGGCCTTCGTCGATGGCGCGTTTGAGCGCAAAGGACGGCCCGCCCGGGTCGCGCACGGTGGTGAAGCCGCGCAGCAGCGTGGCCCGCGCTTCGGCCGCGGCCAGCAGCGTCAGGTCGCCGTGCAGCAGCTCGGCCATCGACGGGGCGGCGAACATCGTGTGCCAGTGGTTGTCGATCAGCCCCGGCATCAGCGTACGGCCCTGGCCGTCGATGACGTTGGCCCCCGGCGGCGGCGCAATCGGTACCGTGGACATACGCTCGATGAGGTCGCCGCGCACCAGCACCTGGCTGGGTGCCGACAGGCTGCCGCCCTTGCCGTCGAAGATGCGCACGTTCTGCAGCAGCGTCACCGGAGCCGGCGCCTGCGCCGACGCGGCCGTGCAAAGCGCCAGCAACGCACCGGCCAGCCAGGCACGGCGCCCATGTGAACTTGTCATGAGCGGCTCCAATTGCAGATCACGGCTTCGGCTTGGCCGCTCGGGCAATGCCTTCCTCGACACGCTGCATCACGTAATCGAAGAACGGGTTGGAGGACATGCGCGCCAACGAATCGATGCTGACGATCAGCGTGCCGCGCTCTCCGCGCGTGGCCATCGCGCCGAGGTTCGCGCCGTAGTCCTCGCTGGTGTCGGGCTCCAGCCCGTAGAGCGGGTCGCTCAGCGGGAAGGGGATCGCCAGATGTGACAGCGAGAACACCCCGGGCGGGAAGGCCAGGCCGAGCTCGGTCACCGTCTCGGTGGTGCTGCCGGCCTCGACGCTGCGCGCCACCACCTCGTCGCTGCGCTGGCTGGCGTTGGTGACCACGGTGGTGCCGAAGTTGCGCGGCGCATCGGGCAGCAGCCTGGCCACCATGGTGTCGGTGCCGGTGCGCAGCAGCGGCCCGAACTTGGCATGGCGGTTCAGGTCGAACAGCACCAGCCAGCTGCCGTTGGCGGGCAGGTTGGCATACAGGGCGGTGACGATGGCGCGCGTGCTGACGGTGAAGTCCACCACCGATTGAAAGGTCAGCACCGGGGGCAGGCCCCCCAGGTTGTCCTCGCGCGCATGGCGGTCGATCTGGGCCTGCAGCCGCCGGGCCACCAGCGAGGACTGGCGCGCGCCGTTGACCGGAAAGCTGTTGTACTTGAAGGGGTTGAACTCCGGCACGATGCCCAGCCAGGCGGCCTTGTCGAAGGCCGGGATGAAGGCCGGCCAGCCGAAGACGCCGGCAAAGCGCGCCATGCTGGTGATGCCGATCATCGGCGCGAACAGCACGATGCGATCCGGCCGGGCCAGCGCCTTGTCGTCAAGCACGTCGAGCGCGTACTTCATGGCCAGTGCGCCGCCGTTGGAAAAGCCCACCAGATGCAGCGGCGCCGGTGCCGGCGCCAGGCGCCGCGCCTCGCGCACCGCCAGGTGCGTGGCTGCCATCCACTGCTCCCATTCGACCTTGCTCAGGCCGGCAGGCACGGTGCCGTGGCCGGGCAGGCGGATGGCCAGCGCCACATACCCCGCCTGCACATAGTGCCGCGCCACGTGGCGCAGGCTGTAGGGCGAATCGGTCAGGCCGTGCAGCAGCACCACCGCGCCGACCGGCGTGCCCGCCGGCGCCATGACGTAGGAGCGGTTCCAGTCCTGCGCGAAGCGGCCGGGGTAGATCGGGCTGCCGCTGAAGTAGCGGTTGGAGCCGACCTGCGCTTCGGGCTCGAGCTTGTCCGTGACCTCGCTGCGCACCTCGTCGAAGAGCTTTTTCTCGGCGGCAAGGTAGCCGGCCCAGTCGAGCTTGGCGATCTGCTCAGCGCCGGCCTCGGCAGGCACGAAGGTGTGCCAGCGCTCCAGGTGTGGGGCGCGCAGTGCATCGTAGACGCGCCAGGCGAGCAGAAGCACCAAGGCCATCAGCGCCAGAGCCATCGCCCGCTGCAGGATCTTGTAGACAGTCGCGCGCATCACATCGTTTCCATGTCGGAACGATGATAAGCGCCGCCATCGGCAACAATGCGCGCGGCCCCGAGAGCCCGGAGACAAGCCATGCCTGCAGTCCTGGTGCGCGCCGCACGGCGCGATGAATTCGATGTCTGGCTGCCGCTGTGGCGGGGCTATCAAGACTTCTACAAGGTGGACATTGCCGACGCTGTCAGCCGTCTGACGTGGCAGCGCTTCTTCGACCCGGCCGAGCCGATGCATTGCGACTTCGTCGAAGCGCAGGGTGTGGTGCGCGGCCTGGTGCACAGCATCGACCATCGCAGTTGCTGGATGCAAGAACACTCCTGCTACCTGCAGGATCTGTTCGTCGCACCCGAATACCGCGGCCAGGGGCTGGGCCGACGGCTGATCGAGCATGTCTATGCGCAGGCCAAGGTGCGCGGCTGCGCGCGCGTGCACTGGCTGACCCACGAGACCAATTCGGAGGCGATGAAACTCTACGACCGCATTGCCGACAAGCCCGGCTTCGTCCAATACCGCAAGGCGATCTGAGCCGATGTGGCGCGCACTGAAGCCGCAGCCCGGCAACCTTCGCCTGTGGCAGGTGGGCCTGCTGCTGGCGCTGCTGGCCTTCTGGCACGTCATGACGGCGCCCGGGCTGCTGCCGAACTTCATGTTCGAGAACGACCGCCAGGCGGCCTTCTTCTTCGGCCAGCCGGCGGTGGTGGCGCAGCGCATCTGGAGCTGGTTCGTCAGCGAAGGCGACATCTACCGCCACCTGGCGGTGACGCTGACCGAGACGATGCTGGCCTTCGCCATCGGCTCGGTGCTGGGGCTGGGTGCGGGGCTTTGGCTGGCGCTGCAGCCGATGGCCTCGGCGCTGCTCGAGCCTTACATCAAGGCCATGAACTCGATGCCGCGGATCATCCTGGCGCCGATATTCGCGGTCTGGTTCGGCCTGGGCATCGGCAGCAAGGTGGCCTTGGGCGTGACGCTGGTGTTCTTCATCGTCTTCTTCAACGTCTACCAGGGCGTCAAGGAGGTCTCGCCGGTGGTGCTGGCCAATGCGCGCATGCTGGGTGCCGATCAGCGCCAGCTGCTGCGCCATGTGTACCTGCCCAGCGCGATGGCCTGGGTCTTCAGCTCGCTGCACAACAGCGTGGGCCTGGCCTTCGTCGGCGCGGTGGTCGGCGAATACCTGGGCTCGAGCCAGGGTGTGGGCTATCTGATCCTGCAGGCCGAAGGCAGCTTCGACATCAACACCGTGATGGCCGGCATCGTGGTGCTGACCGCCTTTGCGCTGCTGCTCGATGCCGCGGTCACGCGCATCGAGAAGCGGCTGATGAAGTGGCAGCCGAAGAGCGGCGAGACCGAGAAACTCTGAACCTTCAGAGCTTTCGGTCCTTGCGCAACCGCACGCATTGTTCGTGCTTGGTCCAGGCCTTCGTTGCGCACTGCGTTTCCATGCACCGCAGCAGCGCATAGCGTTCCTTGCCAGCGCACGCCTGGCGTGGGCTGAGATCACCGGCTCTTGCCTTCGCCACGCTGGGCGGCTGGATTTGTTCCTTGGCCGCAACCGGCTTGCGCGGCTCCTTGGTCGAGGCTGTCCTGCTCTGCGGCGGTTTTGGTGCTGCCGCACGAGGCACCTGCGTCGCCGACGGCACATCCGGCCTGGTGACGGGTGAGGCGTCCGCCGGGGCCACGGGCTGCCCAGGGCTCGCCGGAACAGGCCCAAGAACCGGTCGGACCTGCGCAATCGATGGCGCCGTGGGTTGCACAGGTGCGGACGTCATGGTTTCACCTGGGCCGGGGCGTGACTCCCCGTTGAACATAAAGACCGTCCCTACGGCAATCGCCGCCACCGCCAGCAACCCCACTGCCCAGGCAAGACGACTTCGCGACCGGACGTTCGCCTTTGCACCGGCAGTCGTTGCCGGTCCTGCCGGAAACGAGGGAACCGCGTCCGGTACGCGGCTTGCTTCGGGCGGTTGCGTGGTAATGTCGACATCGGGTTGATTGCCATGGGCCGCCCCTGCAGCGCCATCCAACACCAGTGGCAATGACAATTGCGCAGCACCAGGCGACGCCGGTTGAACAAGTGGCGTGGTGCCCTGCACGTCGGGCACGGTGTCCTGCCCCGCATGTTCCGGCGAGAACTGCGTTGGGCGATCGGCCCATGCGTCCGACTTGGGAACGGGGCTGCTGAGCATGGGTGCGAGCCCGGCCGTGGCCGACTCCATGGCCGCCGGAGATGTCGGACTTGCGTTGGCAAGCAGCCTTCTCAGTTGTGCCACGCTTCGTGGCCGGTCCTTTGCCGTGTCGGCCAAACAGGCGTCGAGCGCCTTCAGCCACAGCGGGACATCGGAGCCCGCCAGCTCATCAGAACGTGCCCGAGGCCGCTGCGCCGATTCGAGCCACGCGCCCCGCGACCTCTGCGCAAACGCCCCAGGGAGCTGGCCGGTGACGCAAAAACGCATGGTTGCCGCCAGGCCATAGAGATCAGTCCAGGGTCCAAGCGGCCTCTCAGGTGCCGGTTCACACTGCTCCTGGGGTGCGAAACACGGCTCGAGCGCCGCGATCATGCTGCGCGTGCGATCGCTCAGGATGCCGGCATACACGGCATCGGAGTCCAGCAACAGCGGCCGATCGTTGGCCTGCATCAGGATGTTTCCGGGCGAGACGGCACCATGCACCTTGCCCTTGTCGTGCAACTTCGCCAACGCACCCAGCAGGCCTTCAAGCCAGGAGCGCAGCATCCGATCCGTTGGCGCCGCCTGCATGTTCTGTCGATGTTCGAGCAGCGTCGGCCCAGGGCAATAGGGCATTACCTTGTATACGGTGCCATGGGATTCCAGGACGCGCAGCACCGGCATCAGGCAGTCGTGCTCCCGTTTGGCAAGGGCCTGCGCCTCCTCGAGAAAGACCCGCCGCCCACGCTCGAAGGTCTGTTCTTGAGCCGCATCGCGCGCCACGACCTGGCCATCGTCACCGCGCATCGCCAGGCCCGTCGGCAAGAACTCCTTGATGGCCACGGCTTGCTTGGTCGTTCGATCCTGCGCGCGGTACACCATGGCCACCGCACTTCGCGCGATGATGCAGTCGATTTCGTAGTTGTCGAGCCGAGTTCCGGCATGAAGTGCATCCGCCGGGATCAAGGCGGCGTTTGCGGGCGAGGCGGTTTGTAGCGTCATCGGATCGATATGCTCCACCTCGTAGGGTCGATCGACACACGGTGCGTCCACACGTCCCGCGCATGGAACCCACAAGGCAATTCCCGACGCGGATTGTCACAAGGTGCGCGCAGAATCGAAAGCCTTGAACGCGGAATAGTTTGCTGGAGACCACATGTCAAAGGACTTCGCATCGCTGGAGGACTCCAACGGCAGCGCCAATACCGACATTCACGGCGCGTCCGACCCGTCGCGGCGGCTGTGGGTGCAAGGCGGCCTGGGTGCGTTGGCCGCCACGCTTCTGTCACCGCTGTTGAGTGGCTGCGCCGCCGCCACGATGGGCGGTGGCCCGCTGCTCGGCTTCAAGTCGGTGCCGGTGACCGACCTGGACACGATTGTCGTGCCCGAAGGCTACGAGGCCGTGGCCTTCGTGCCCTGGGGCGAGCCGGTCGGCGTGAGCGGCCACATGCCGGCATGGCAGCCCGATGCCGGCAACAGCGCCGCCGACCAGGCGGTGCAGATGGGCATGCATCACGACGGCATCAACTACTTCCCCATCGATGGCAGCAGCACACATGGCCTGCTGGTCATGAACCACGAATACACAGACGACGGCCTGCTGCACACCGACGGCATGAAGACCTGGAGCGCCGAGAAGGTACGAAAGGCGCAGGCGGCGCACGGCGTGTCGGTGGTGGAGGTCAAACTCAACGATGGCCGCTGGCAAGTGGTCCGCCCGTCGAAGTACGCGAGGCGCTTCACCGCCTATTCTCCGTTCGCGCTGTCCGGCCCGGCGGCCGGCCACGCGCTGACGAGGACCGAGGCCGACCCGGCCGGGAGCATGGTGCTGGGCACGCTGAACAACTGCGCCAGCGGCATGACGCCCTGGGGCACCTACCTCAGCGGCGAGGAGAACTTCGCCTTCTACTTCGATGGCCCCGATGCGCCCAATGCCGACCAGAAGCGCTGGGGCCTGCGCAAGACCGGCTTCTACCGCTGGCCGGAGCACGATCCGCGCTTCGATGCCAAGCGTCACCCCAACGAGTTCCACCGCTTCGGCTGGGTGGTGGAGATCGACCCCTTCGACCCGGCGAGCACGCCGGTCAAGCGCACCGCGCTGGGCCGCGCCGCGCACGAAGGCGCGTGGATCGCGACCACGAAGGACGGCCGTGCAGTGGTGTACTCGGGCGAGGACGCGCGCTTCGAGTACATCTACAAGTTCGTCAGCCGCGACAAGATCGCCCCCGGCGGCGCGAAGGCCAATGCCACGTTGCTGGACCACGGCACGCTCTACGTGGCACGCTTCGATGCCGACGGCAGTGGCCGCTGGCTGCCGCTGGTGCAGGGCCAGGGGCCGCTGAGTGCGGCCAACGGATTTGCCGACCAGGGCGAGGTGGTGGTCAAGAGCCGCCAGGCCAGCGACCGTCTGGGCGCCACCAAGATGGACCGGCCCGAATGGCTGGCTATCGACCAGAAGGCGATGACGGTGTATTGCACGCTCACCAACAACAGCAGCCGCGGCGCCAAGGACATGCCGGGTGTGGACGCCGCCAACCCGCGCGCCAACAACGTGATGGGCCAGATCATCCAGTGGACCGAAGACGGCGACTTCGACTCGACCACGCTGCGCTGGAAGCACCTGATGCTGGCCGGCGACCCGGCCAATCAGCGCCCCGAAGCCCAGGGCAACATCCAGGGCGACCTCTTCGCCTGCCCCGACGGCTTGACGCTCGATGCGCGTGGCGTGCTGTGGGTGCAGACCGACATGCATGCCTCGCAGATGTACAAGGGCGAGCTCAAGGGCATGGGCAACAACCAGATGCTGGCCCTGGACCGCAACACCGGCGAGGTGCGGCGCTTCTTCACCGGACCGGTGAATGCCGAGGTCACTGGCGTCGCGCTGACGCCGGACGGGCGCACGATGTTCATCAACATCCAGCACCCGGGCGAGTCGGCCAGCGACCGCAGCGACCCGGCCAACCCGGCGAAGTACTCGAACTGGCCCGACTACCAGCCTGGCGGCCGGCCGCGCTCGGCCACCGTCGTGATCCGCAAGAAGGACGGCGGGGTCATCGGCACCTGAGGCCGAAGGGCCTCAGGTCAGCCGGTACAGGTCCAGCCGCACCCAGCTCGCCTCGCGCTGGCCGCAGGCGATGGCCATCATCTTGTTCAGGTGCGCCCATTGCGGCGCACCGGTGGTGAAGCGCACGAGGGTGCGGAAGAAGTACTCGTCGCGCTCCACCGCCTCGCCGCGCGCCAGCCGCGCCATTACCGAAGGCGGGCCATGGCGCATGCCGTTGCTCTGCACCTCGATCAAGGCGCCGTCGTCGGCGCGGATGACGTAGTGCGCGGCAATGTCGAGCACGCCATCGGCGCGGTTCACCTGCCAGTCGACACCGCCTTCAACCAGCGTGCCGTTCAGTTCCGGCCCGCGCACCGTGCCGCCGCCCAGCGGGATGTAGCGACGTTCACCGTAGGGCCCCGGGCCGAGCGTGACCAGCGTCTTGACCTCGCAGTCGATGTGCGTCATCGGCAGCAGGGCAGGCGGGGGTGGCAGGGCGATCATCGGCGGCCTCCTTCGGCCGACGATTGTGCCGCCCGATCGTCGATATCCATGCTATTGATACTGTCTTTTCGATAGCTTCTGCATAAGCAGCGCAAGGTCCGGAGCATCGCGCGTCTTTTCAACCTCGATGGAGCACAAGCGCATGTTGACCCGACGCCATTTCCTCGGCGCCAGCCTGGCCACCCCCTTCGCCTACGCCGCCGGTTCCTTCGTGCCCGCCTGGGCGCAGAACGCGCCCAACCTGGGCACGCCGACGCTGCCTGCCACCGGCTTTCGCCGCATCAAGGCGGGCGACGTGGAGGTGATCTCGCTGCTCGACGGCGTGGCGCGCCGGCCGCTGGGCGAGGAGTTCGTCAAGAACGCGCCGCTGGCCGAGGTGCGCACGCTGCTCGCCTCGCAGAACCTGCCCACCGAGTACATCGACATCCCGTTCACGCCCTTCCTGGTGGTGGCCGGCAACCGCCGCATCCTGATGGACACCGGCCTGGGCGAGTTCGGCGGGCCGACCACCGGCAAGCTGCTGGAGCAGCTGCGCGCGGCCGGCTTCCAGCCCGGCGACATCGACACCGTGCTGATCACCCACTACCACGGCGACCACATCGGCGGCCTGCGTAACAAGGCCGGCGAGTACGTATTCGCCAAGGCCAAGGTGATGGTGCCGGCGCCCGAGCATGCCTTCTGGATGGACGACGCGAAGATGGCCGCCGCGCCCGAAGCCATGAAGGGCGCCTTCAACAACGTGCGCCGCGTCTTCGCGCAGATGCCGGCGGAGATGCTGGTGCGCTTCGAGCCGGGTGCCGAGCTGGCGCCGGGCATCCGCTCGGTGGCGGCCTTCGGCCACACGCCTGGGCACACGCTGTTCGACCTGCAGTCGGCGGGCCGGAACTTCGTCTACGTGGGCGACCTGACCAACGTGCCGGCGCTGTTTGCGCGCAACCCGGACTGGGCGGTGACCTTCGACATGGATGCCGAGGCCGCTCGCAAGGTGCGGCGCGAGACCTTCCAGCGCATCGTCGCCGGCAATGCGATGGTCGGCGGCTTCCACTTCCCGTTCCCCGCCATGGGTCGGATGGCTGTCTCGGGCTCGGGCTATGCGTTCGAGCCGGTGAGTGCCTATGCCTGAGCTACCGCGCAGGGCCTGGGGCACGCGCCGCCGCGCGTTCGTGGCCGCCGGCCTGGCCTGGCCGCTGTGGCCGGCCGCGGCGGCCGACAACGAGGTGGCGCGGCTGCTGCGCGAGGGTGGCGCACTCATCGCCTTCCGCCATGCGCTGGCGCCCGGCACCTTCGACCCGCCGGACTTCCAGCCGGGCGTGTGCAGCACGCAGCGCAACCTGAGCGACGAGGGCCGCACGCAGGCGCGGCGCATCGGCGAGTGGTTCGGCGCGCGCGGCCTGAAGCCGGCGCGGGTGCGCTCCAGCCCCTGGTGCCGATGCCTGGATACGGCCACGCTGGCCTTCGGCCGCGTCGAGCCCTGGGCCGCGTTGGGCTCGCCGCGCGGTGCCACCGAAAGCACCAATGCCGAGTCGCTGGCCGAGCTGCGCCGCGCGCTGGCGGCGGCCTCGGTGCCCGGCCGGCCCTTCGAGGTGTGGGTGACACACATGTTCGTGCTGTCCGATCTGGCCGGCACGAACACCTCGTCAGGCGAAGGCCTGGTGCTGCGCGCCGACGGTGCCGGCGGCGTGAAGGTGCTGGCGCGGCTGCAGGTGGCGTGAGCCCGAGCTGCCTTCGCATGCCCGGAGACAAGCGGCAGCCCCACCGCATTGCCGGCCTTCGACGCCAGGCGCCGAACTCACCGTCGACCCCTCGCAGCAATCCGAATGGCTGCCGCGTGCATCAGCCATGCAGCGTTGCTGTCGGTCGCGCTTCGACTGCGTACCCGCGCCGGCCGCCATCCAACCGGCACGGGACGAGCCGCAAAGAATCCCCACAGATCCGGGTTGGCGTTTACCCGCGCATCGCAGGCGTGCCACGCTGCGCCGCGCGTTCGGCGGCAAGCTCGGCCGGCTGTTTCGCGGTAGCGGGGCGCGTCACGGCAAGGGGTCGTCAGCAGGTTTATCCCGTCGCGTCGCGCACCGAGCGCTTTCAGCTTGCGGCAAACCCCGGGGCAACCCGGCCCCGGCCAGTTGCCGACAGTCGTGACGGGCCGGTTCGTGGTATCCCACCTCGGCAATTTCGCAGCGAAAGCAATCGCAGTTCGGCCACCAACACGCTGGGCCTGGCCAGCTCTTCTTCGCGCCAGCGCCAGGGGACCGTGCGCGTGACCGGTACTTGCGAATGAAGCTTGGCCATCGGTGATCGGCGTCAGTAATAGTCCTCTTCACGCTGGTGGCGTACCGCCAGCACGACGACTTTCGACGTACTGACGATCTCATGCAACGCGACATACCCGGTGGCTCCGAATGGGATGATCAATTCCCGCTG